>Ga0164298_10000014_pt1 | contig 114818 bp, 149 predicted proteins | sample Whisoiple_216_MG_FD_109713 | JGI IMG/M metagenome (GOLD analysis project Ga0164298, IMG submission 109713) | Unamended control soil microbial communities from upstate New York, USA - Whitman soil sample_216_MG | ecosystem: Environmental > Terrestrial > Soil > Agricultural land ...
CGGTTTGTACAGTTTCACTCCCTGGAACGCCAGTAAACAAAGGACTGGTCAAAGCTGTTACGAGAGTCAAAGCTGTTGTAACGGTCAGAACGATGTGTTGTCTTTTTATGGAAATACCCAAAAGGGTTTACTGGAACTGGAATAACTTATTTGAGCAAACTGTTGATTTAACGCCACAAATCGCCTACTTGAATCAGAGTTCGCTCGACTTCAAGTTTTTGTCACAGAGAGCGGACCTGATAGCGTCTGTGAACAGAAGCACTAGAACAAATTACCAGGTTTTCTGGCGAGTTGTTAGATTTGTTCTCGTCCAGGTGATGAACAACTTCACCGGGTCTGAGCTTACGATTGATGCTGTGTTCGGCCACCACCCGATGCAGATACACTCTTTTATAGGTCATAGGTTTTGCGATTGAAGTAAATGGGAAATACTGCTACGGCGTTTTCTAAGTCCAGAGGCTCAACTTCGGTTTGTTGACGAATTTCTTCAAGCCAAACAATATCACAAGAAAATATTTCAGCTAATTTGGATATCAGCCAGTCATACTCAGGCGATCGCACATTAACTCGGTTGTTTTCGATTTTTGCTAGCAGGCAGCGGTCGATCGTCTGAAAACTGTCTGACGGTACAATCAGCAATTTACACAAGTCTTTCTGGCTAAAACCATGCTGTTGTCGAGCATTTTTAATGGTTTTGCCCAGCGTTATCTTGCTTTGGTCGTACATGATAAGAGTTCTGGGAGCGACCCAGATATGCGCTTTTAAAGTGTTAGATAACCAAATTGTTCATTTGCTAATTTGAGAATTTTCTCAATTAGTTGATCTCTTTGTGCCTCAAATTCAGCATGAGGCAGTTTGGTTAGCCGATGTACTTCGGAACGTGACCATCGGCTCTCAGAGTCATATCCTTGATCGCCACTCATCACTACAATCTCAATTGATGTAGTTTTTGGCCATTTGGTAATTTGCAAATGATACTCGCTCCAATCATCATGACTACTAAGTTGGCGAGTTTCTTTTGTGTATTTTACCAATTTACCATCTTTACCTGTCCAAGTACCATTTTCTATGTCGAACTCTACCATTATTTAATCCTCCATCTCAAACCCTCACAAGCGAAGCATTAGAAACATTGCGAGAAACATTACTAAAAACATTGGGAGAAACATTACTGGAAACATTACTGAAAACATAGTAAAGAAGGCTGTACACAACTAAAATAGTTGCTCACTAAACGAAAAAAACGTTAAACTGGAAAAGATTCATTATTGAGTAGAGAGAGTATGGGCGAAGCTAAACGTAGAAGAGAGGCGGGATTAGGATTAGATCCAAATCAAAAGCTAATAACTGGTTGCTACATGGCTCCGGCAATGATAAGCGATCGACACACAGTTTACTTAGGGATTAGAAGGAAAAAAGCTCACCTAGTTTCTAGTAAACCCTTATCAGTTCATACAAACATAACAGATGCTTGGAAAGTTCTTACAGGCTGTAAAGAAATCTTAAAGGATTGCTCTTTTTCTACGAACCAATCAGATGAAGAGGTTTTTAAGTTATTCAAGGGAATGCTACTGTCCACCTATGGAAACCAGAGTGAGGAAGGCGATCGATATCAAGTATCAGGGAACATAGATGCTTTCAATGCCTGGATGAACCAAGGCAACTACCGAGATAAAAATAATCCACCGCCGGGAGTGAAAATTACCCATTTAACATCGGTAGTTAAGAAACGTTACAGAGTTTTCAGCAGTCCAATCAAAGAAGAATCACCCAAATTCTATGGGAATCCCGAAGATAACTCGGTATTTCACGTAGGCGAAAGTTTTGACCGCCCTATTGCCGGAACCCAAAACGAACTGTTTATCTGGCAAACCTATGTAGTTGCAGCATTCTTCGCTGATTACCTGAATGATCATGATAAAGATTCCTTGAGCGCTGAGGAAGCCCAGAGGCTAACTCATGAAGTACAGGATTTGATGAATCAGGAGCGATCGCCAGGAGTTGTATTAGAACGCGCTTGACGGGGCGCTACTCCTGGCGATCGCTCCTGACTCTATAACTCGGCTATAGAGTCAGCTCTACCTCATCCGTCATCGTGGCCAAGTCGAGATCAAACTTTGCCGTTTTTGAAGCCGCCAAGCCGAGTTTTCACCACTAACCCATCATTGTGCAAATAGCTTCCCAGTTCTCGTCCACTTCTTCAGGAGTAAAATTTGTGAGACAACCCGCTAAGTAGTCTGTACTGCCAATGCAAAATTTTTTCCATACCTCTGGGCGATCGAATGGTCGAAAATTATCTTCAAATTCACATTCGGCTTCAGCGATGGCTCCGGCAAAATCATCTTCTACTTTTTCAGGGCAATTAACCACTCAAACCGCTTGAGCTGGATCAGGTTTGGGTTTTCCTGTCAAAGACATCCTTAGCTGTTTCAAATTCATGGTTTTTCCTCAAACATTTTGTAATTCAATAGTTTCCAAATAGTCAGATAAGCGGTCAAATGGCTGAAGGTCAGCAACAGAAATTTGTACAGTATCGCCGTGGATATCAGCAGCGGAGAGAAAGCCTAAAAGTTTGACTTTATCCAATGAGTCTGGTAATTCAACAAAGATATAAGCAATGCGATCGTTCAGAGCCGGGACACAAATTTTAGTTTCTCCTTCACCAATTCGACAGCATTGAATTTTTCCGATTCCGGGCAACTCCAAATCAGCCAATTCTAAAGCTGATTCAATTGCTACACTCCAGTCATCATCTTTATCAAGGATGGTTTCAAAGTCCATCCAACCAATAAGATGATTGACTGCCCACACAGTCATTGTATTGTAGAAATGTTTTAGACCAACTTCTAGGTTAGCTTGTTCGGAAGCATAACCTAAAGCTAAATTGTATACTTTCTGTTCGATCGGAAATTGCAGCAAATTATCTTTCATTTTCTGTGATTTAGGGAATCACAGTCTCAAAGCGAAGCATTAACTTGACGCAATTAATTTTTCTAATTCTTCTTCAAACCAAGGAAGTAAACTATGATAAATGCTTTGACTGGCTAACCTAGATTTAATGTTTTTGACAAATTTCATTCCATATATTTCTTTTTGATGAGCCAAGCAAACATCGTAATAGGTTTGAGCGTAAGCAAATTGTAAGATTCGGACTCTTCTTACTTTCTCGGCTGTGAGTATCTGAACGAGATAGTCGATCGAATTATTTAAGGTTGGTCTATTACCTTTGACCCAATTCCGATCGTGAATTTGAGAAAAGAAAACATAGACGTAGCCTCCAGCTAGATACCATTTTGTGTTTGGATAGACGCTATGTATGTAATCAAGAAGTTTTTCACAAGCTAATTCCAAAGTATCTATTTTATTCTCAATGCGAACATGATGATGTGAAATAAGATACCAGCCTAAATTATCAGTAATTAGAGTGTTATTCAAAATTTCAGCAACTGCATCTTTTGCAGCGACCTTTACTGTTGGGTCGATCGAACTCCACTTCTCTCTCAAAAACTGAACTATCAAATCAAAACCAGGCTCACCATATTTGCAAGCTTCAGACATGGCACCAATTTGGGATGCTAGATGAGGTGATGCTAAACGGCTCCTGACACCGAATAAACCTTCGAGCACCGCAGCGCCTTCGGGAACTAAGACTTGACTGCCGAGTACCGCGTCATATTCTGTGGGGTATGTGGCATCTACCATTGCTATTACCTGATTAAATGTGATGTGGAGCGCAACTCCCACGTAAATGCGTTGAAATTGATGCTAATTACTGACTATCGATGCGCTACCCTTCGACTCCGCTCAGTGCAAGGCGCCCGCAAGCTACGATACTAAGCGTCATAGTTTGTAAGAAGTTGAGGAATTATGGATTTAACTTGGGTTGCACTTATCAAGAAAAACTTTTCATTCGCGTCAATCCCTAGAATCACAAGTAAACCTCGCAATTCTTGTCCGTTTTTAGCGACAAAATTTACTTCCCCCTCCGCGCCAGCATTACTTAAAATCACCAAACTTTTGTCAATGAACGGATGTTCTGTGATTTCTAAGAAGGCTTTCTCTTCCACTTGTATATCCAAACCCAGAAGTCTTTGGATATCAGGTAAAACTTGGTTTTTGGAGAATCGAACTTCCAAACCTTGGTCTGAAACTAAAACGTAATAGAGCATAGGTGTGTCGATCGTATATTTTACTCTGGGTCTACCGTTGATGGTTTCCGTCGGGACTGACTTGATTTCAATTCCACCATTCTGCAAAGCCAAAATGATTTGATTAACGTATTCTACTGACAAATCTCCCAATTGAATTCCTATGTCTTCTGGGTAAAGTGGCTCTGAAGTTTTAAACAGATTGTAGACACTTCGAGCAGTGTACAAACCTGACCACGGTAATTCGTCTCCCCCAGCAATTACCCTGGCATATTGAATTATTCTTTGGTAAAGATTCTTATCCATTTTTGTGTTGTTGTTCCTTTGATAGGTGCTAAGAAAGTTGCCATCACGCCCCAGGATAGGGGGCATGATTTGTTAGGGCTAACGTAAATTTGCTTGATAGAGTTTGGTTTCTCGTTTCACAAGCTCTACCTGCTGCTGAGTCAACAGACAGAAATCTTCAATTTGTGGATCGATCGCCACAACAAGAACTTGTCCCTGAAGGATGACGCGCCTCGGAGTAAGCATAGTTGGCTGATGAGCCTTCCGCAAGAAGTCATCGTCAACCAAGACAGCGAGTGAGGGGTCAGAATAACAGCCATAGACCGCCTCAAAGAAGGCTTCTTCCCCTGAAATCCCTACAAGCTTTTGAATTTCTGGGATTTGTGGCAGTTCAGTTGCTGCTACTTCTTCAATTCCTGTTGAGTTAATTAAAACGTAAAATCGTGTCATGCTGGCTCCAGTTAACGGTGGCAATTACAGAAAATCAATCAATATCTCACAGCGAAGCACTAAAATCGTGTTCTGGCTTGGGTGGTTTTTGGTGCAGTTTGAGTTCTTTTTTCACCATTTTTACTTGTTCAAGATTTAGCAAGCACAAATCTAAGAGTGAGTTGTTAGTTCCAAGAATAACTACCTGACCAAAAATCACGTCTCCCTTTTTAGTTACACAAGTCGGTTTCAGCGCTTTCGGTTCCACGTCATCATCACAAATTATGACAATCTTGGGGTCAGAGAAATTAGAAGAATCTAGCACCTCAAAAGTGGCTGGCTCTCCTTCAATGCCAACCAAATCTTGAATTTCTTCTGTTGTCAACATTTCGCGAGTGGTGTAGACATCTATCTCTTGTTCGTTTGTAACCAAAATGTAGTAAGGCATGAGAGGAAACTGGGAGCGACCCAGTTATTACGCTATTAATTTATAGAGTCGAAACTTTCGAGATTGGCTCACACAAAACTTTGGCTGCCTCAAGATGTTCAGGGGGAACATAGAGGCTAAATTTACCTTGATAAACGTAAAACTCTAGTTGATGAGGGACTTTATTGATGGCAGTAACAACCGTGTGATGCTGATTCGATGGAAAATCTCCTACTTTGTGAAATCCTGAAATATTGATGTCAGATGATGAAGACATTTGTTAGAACTGGGAACGACCCAATTATTACGCTATTATTTGTTGGATTTGTTGGCAAATTCGATCGATATACAGAAAGTTCTAGCTGCTTCAAGATGTTCCTCTAAAACATACACTCTAAAAGCACCTTTTCTCCAAAGCTGTTTCGGATCATAAGGATGAAACTCTATCAGGTATTGAAACTCGCTATTTTTCAGTGCGGTTTCGATTAATTCACGCTGATGTGCGAAAAAGTCACTCACAATAATAAACCCGTTTTCAGCACTCTCTGGCAATTCATTAGATTCTGATTCTGTCGTTGTGCAATCGTTATGAACGGTTGTCATGATGATATTTTGAGAGAACAAATCAATGCCTTTATGCGAAGCAAAACACTAAATTACCAGGTAATCTCTTCCAAATAATGATCACCTGTTTCAGCTCTTAAACTCTCAATCCAGCTTTGAGGAACGTTAAGCTGTTTCAAACAGAGGATTTGTTGTTCAATGCAGTCCAATTCTTCCTCCCTGCTATTGTCAACAAATTTATCACCAACAGCTCGACGGATGATGTGATGATTTTCATGAACAAAAATGCTGGCTAACCATTCAACATCACGACTAAATGTTTGTTCAGCAATGAGTATTTCATTCTTCCAATAAGCAGCACCCGATGAAGTAGCACTACTTATGCAATGAGTATACTCTTGAATCAAGCTGAAATACTCTGGACAATAACGAGCTAAAAGTTCGAGAGCTTCGATTACTTTTGCTGCAAAATCATCGGTAAACTGTACCGGATTTGTGATTTTAATTCCGTAACTTTCCTCGTAACTTTCCTCGTAACTTTCATGTTGACTTTCTTCGTAACTTTCATCGGGGACAGTATCAGTTGAATCGTAGGAATTGTAAGTTGGATCGGATGCGATCGAAGTAATTCCAAAAACTAAATTAAACCAGCTCATTTTGTGACTGGGAGCGACCCAGTAAATACGCTTACAGGACAAATCAATATCCTTAAGCGAAGCAATAACAAAATGACTTAACCCTAGTAATTTCCATAAAAAACTAGGGTTGAGTTATCAAACTAAAGCATTAGGCAAGTTAGCCTCAGCACCCCAGGCATCCCAATTAGGCCGTTGTTCCCGAGCAAAAAGTTCAATCCTCGACGGATGCGATAACTTGCCCAACCTCTCGCAATTCTCCAGTTTTTCAGCGAGTTGATCGGCGATTCCCCAAAACTGTTTCGGCTTCTGTGAATGCTCTCTACGGGGAGCTTTGATAAGGTTGTTGATGGTGGTCAAACCATGAGTGGTAAAACTCCCTGGTGCACCTTTAGTGGCCACCAGAAAATGCTCGGTGCAATTCCTGCCGTAGTGACCTAATCCAGCATGAGGGTTGCCGTCCTTGGTGACTTTCTCCCAGGTGAAAGTCGATCGATGAGTAAATCCCCAGCGATCGAGACACCGGAACCCCAGCGCTTGATGGTTATTTGTCACCCACAGCAGCAGATAGCAGTCATCTTGGCCCAGCGCACTTATCGGCATATTGAGAATTTCCTCATCGGTCATGGATGGGTAACTGCAACGGCCCCGGTGAGTTTTATCTGTTTCTCTGAGACTGTAGCTCCAAGGAGGATCTGCGACGATAATCCGATACTCTTTATGCGGGATAGGTGGCAGATTTGGTATCAGGTGAAGTGCGATCGATAATTTCAGTTGTCCTACCGCATCATCATTTCTGTAATTCTTCATGCTAATTTCTCCTTTTCTTCGAGATTTATTTCGACTGCTCTTCTGCCAACCGTTCTTCAGCTCTATTTTTGTTAATGACTAATCCCCGAAAAAACATTTCCTGTGCTTGCTTAATCCTCAAAGTATCGTGTTGCTGAACCTTGAAAATCAAAAACTTGAGGATTTCGATCGAACTTTGTCCATCAATTTGTGTGACATTTTGAATGAGTTGGGCAGCTATTGCGAAATATCCAAGGTCATAATCTGTCGCTCCGGCTAGAACTTTGACCGCAAATGTTTCTAAACTCCAGTTATTCGATCGAGCCATGTCAAAGATTTGATCAACCTCTAATTGAATTCTTGCAGCGTCGTTTATTACTTCTTGCGTGTGATGCCCCATGATTTTCATTCCAATTTTTCTACTACTTCTGAAACTTTGATGCTTCGTAAAGCACAACCGTATATCTCGATATAGATATAGGTAATGATTCGATCTTCTGTAATTGAATCTTGAGCTGTTTTACGGTTAAACAAAAAGAACATTTGCCACCAAGTCAAAAGCATTGGCGGTTCCTCTAAGACTTCTGCTGTTACTTTCTTTCCATCAATGACTTCTAAGACGACAATGTGTTTCATGTTGTTAATTATTTGAGAGGGAAACAATCAATGTTAACTGTGTTGACTGTTTCCCTCAAAACCTTAAAAGCGAAGCATTGACTTGAATTAAATGAGGGGTTTATTATACTCAACTAATCCATCAGCTATCATAGTTCTAGCTCCCTGTTCTGTCTCTAAATCACCCGACAAAGTTGCTGCTATCATCTCCTCAATGTGTAAAAAACAAGCTTCTCCTTCTAGACCTGTAACACTTGTTAACAACAGACTTGCAAATGCTAAATAATCAACATCTCGATTGACCGCATTCTCCCAAATTTCGATCGCAAACTCTCTGATATTCAACCCTCGTTCCCCGGCGCAGTTCACAATCTTCTTGATTCCATCCTTTAATTCTCGGATTTCTGCTTCAGTAGCTTGTTCTTGTTGAGACATTTCTGTTTCCTAGCGCTATGGTATTTCATCACTTCCTTATGGCGAAGCCCTAACCGATTAATCGTTGTCTGACAAATCAATTGAATCATAACCCAACTGTTTGACTAATTTCAGTGCTAATTTTCCAGGTTCTGTTTCGTATTTACTTTCGGTTGTTCGTGTTGTAATTAACAAAGCATCTGCTGCACGATCGAGACATTGTATAATGTGAATGAAATCGTTTATTTCAAGGCTTACATTACTTCCTTTTTCGTTCGTTGTGAAATTCCAAATCATTGTTTCTGTTCCTATTAAAGTTCTGAATTCCTTATGCGAAGCAGTATGGGTTTAACACCATTTACCAGCAACTATGACGACTTCACCGTTTTCTTCAGTTTGAGACTCAATATTGAATCCTTGACTTCTCAATACTGATAGAGTATTTTCCCGTGCATACCAAGGTAATAATTGTTCCATAAATTTCTTGGCAGCATGGATGGGACCATCACGAGTTAAGAACTCAAATTCGTCTGTTCCTTCTATCAATTTGAACCCGAAATCGTAACCACCCTGATAGCTTTGTTTGCGCCGAATAACAAACTCTGCTAGCTTACTGTTACCGAAAGGGTCATGGATATAGGTGTTAGTTTCAAGGTAAGCTCCAGCAAGAATTCCATCAAGTCCTGATTCAATCATTTTGTGAAGAATCTCTTGTAGAACGATCGGATTTTTTATCTGAGTTCGGATGTGGCTCAAATGTGACATTTTCTAAGTCTCCAATGTGGGTTAATCTGTTAAAGTTTCTGCAAAAGTTGTCCGTTGTGCGCCATCCATCTCAAGCTGTGATATCTGATTCGATCGCATCAATACCAGTCGCAGAAGTAGATTGTTATTACGAAGTTGGTGATAAATCCAACCAACACATTCAAGCACTTTTTCATCAGTGGAATAGTGACAGCCCATTGCCACATTAGAATTTGCTAATTGCTCTAACAAATCTAGACTTGGATCAGCGATCGTCCCTTGCAAAGCTTCATGATTTTCACGGTTATAGTCAGGAATTTTGCTCAAATCTCGTTTTACTTTCCAGGGACAGTTAGCACATTGTTTGGTTTGTGTGAGTTGCATGATTAGTATTTGATTGAGATTATGTTATCGAATTTGTCTCTGACAATTTTGGGATTTTTGTTAATATGAATCCCACAATTTCGGCAAGTATAATGTCTCAAGTAGCCTAACTGACCAAGAAACATTAACTGACCGCTACAGACTTTGCAGGTCAAACTTGACATTTTCGTTATCCTCTTTCAGGGTGTTGTTGATGATTAAACCTTGATTGATTAAATCGACCGCCCACTGTACGATCGAAGCATCTTTTTCATTAGTTCCTTTCGCTAGATATTGCAGAAATTGCAATAATTCATCTCCTAGAAAATTTGTGCTATGGTGAATCATGCGACAGGCAATTGCAGCATAAGGTTTGCTGTCTAACATTGTATTTATCCAAATTTCAGTTGCAAAGTCAAGAGTTTTGACCTGATTAGTAATTGCTTTAGCAAAAATTTTGTTAACTTCTGCCTGCAATTCTGCCAGTTTTTTATGCTTTTCTTCGAGTGTACGATCGGGGATTTGTTTCCTATCAGTCATTTGATTTGCTCCTAATATTGGTTGAGTGATGTAGTGCAAAAGTCTATCCTGTTCTCCAGAGGTGGAGAACAAGACAGCGTTTCAGAGCTTAATTTTCACTTGGCAACAGAAGGACTTTCTTTTGTAGAAAAAGCTTGATTTCTTTCAAGGGAAAATCGGTAAAAGGTATCTGCTGAATAATCGCAGGTTTAGTTTCGGCAGTTGGCGAATCTTCCCAACAAGTCAAAACAGCCGCATTAGGCGACCGAGGCTTAATGAATTTATGCTCTTTTCCGACATGAAGGAACCAAAGTTGAAACTCGGTTAAGCTATGAATTCTCCTCGCTCTGGGCTGATGAGAGGCGATCGCATCAATCAACCAATAAGCTTGAGCATTATCAGCCAAATATTTGACTCCATCGGTATACTGAATTCCAAGCCAATGCTTGTAATATTGCTCAGTTCCAAAAAAATGTTGCAAATTCTGTGACAGTGTTTCAGCATCCATCTTTACTTTTGACATAACCTTACTCACAAAATTAAGAAATCACTTCCTTACAGCGAAGCATTACATCACTATTTTCTGACAATTTCTTGAAGTATTTCCAACTTACTAAGACTTACTATCTGACCCTCCACACAGACAGATGGTGGAGGATCATTAAGCAGTGCGATCGCATAATTCCAGAGTTCTGTCCCTTCTTCTGGAGGCGTAAGCCAAGAACCCTTCAAAGTTTTTCTAATACCCATGATTCTTTCTGCATCAGCAATGGTAGATGCAACTAATTTGGCATCGGCTCTCCAAACGCAGACACATTTACCGTTGTAATTGGCGAACGCTGGAAATTCTTTTGGTTCACCTGTTAAATCATTGATTAGGTCAGACATACTATTTCAATTTCCTTTTTGTTCAAATGCTTCGGCTAATTTGTCATCAATGGCAAAAGCAATAATTCCGATCGCACCTGCTATAGCTGCTTCGTTTCCTGCTTTAGAAGCTTCGAGAAAAGTTTGAATCTCATCTTTGTTGGTAAATAGTTCGGTGGCTATTGCTAAAGCATTTGTGTTGCCAGTGACGGCGCTTGTCCAAATCATTGAGGCAAATGCCCAACTATTCATTACTTCTTTTTGACCTTCATCGGTATCGATCGTTTCCACGCTTGACAAAGGATGAACAAAATGGGGTTCCATATTCTGCCTCAATTTATGTGACCAATTCCTCAACTTTAAACTCTCGCATTAAACTGTCCAAGTAGGACGTTTATCATTCTTGTCCCACTCTTCAAGAATTTTCCGAGTCCGTTCTAATGCTATTTCTTCAGATTGGAATTCTAGACAGAAATCAGGTGAGTAATAGCCTGCGTAATTTTGCAACCACAAAAGACCGTTAGTGCTTCCACATCTGCCATAACTCCACCATCCAATAGCACGTTTATTTCTCAGAATCAATTTTCTGAGAAGATATCCGTCTCTTCTAACATTAGGGTTAGCAAATACTTTGCCTAGTTCAATTTCTTCCATCTGATTTTTGAGAGTAAATGACTTGTTTCATAAATCAGAATCAAAAAGCGAAGCATTTAACCTTTCGGCTAGGCGGTTCCTGCCCTTCGACCCTTCGGCTACGCTCAGGGCGACGCTTCGCTTTTTAATAACAATTAATTTTCGTCAACCTCAAGAGGGGAGAGATGAGAGTAGAAAGTCGCAGGTGTTTCAGTCCGATCGGCAATGCTGGCGGATTTAGCACCCGATCGAATGGCCCAAGTTTTCAAATCATCAATTTGCGCCTCGGCTATTTGTGCCAGAGGGACGCAGCCGGCGATCGAAACGAGTAAGTCTCGCTGGGTGAACTCAACCCCGACGCTGAAACTACACTGCATCGCGTCGTAGACCACTTGCTCAATCTCAGCGCCAGAAAAATTTTTCGATTGCTCTGCCAGTAGCTTCAAATCGAAATCGCCTTGGTTGACTCGATCGGGCCGGACGCGGGTGAGGTGAACTTGAAAAATTGCCTCCCGCTCTGTGAGGTTCGGCAGGTCAACCCAGAAAATTTCATCAATCCGCCCCTTACGAATTAGCTCGGCGGGTAAAACTTCCGCTCTGTTCGCGGTCATCACCACGAACACTGGCGCGGTCTTTTCTTGCATCCAAGTAAGTATCGTTCCAAATACTCGCTGGGAAGTGCCGGAATCACCATCCATGCCAGACGTGATGTTGGCGAACGCTTTGTCTATTTCGTCCAAGAATAATATACATGGTGCGATCGCCTCGACGAGCTTAATTACCTGTCGGATGCGGTTCTCACTTTCACCGACCATGCTGCCGAACACGCGACCGACATCGAGGCGCAGCAGGGGGAGTTTCCATTCAGTGGCAATCGTCTTGGCAAGTAGCGATTTACCAGTCCCTTGAATGCCAGCGAGTAAGACACCTTTGGGGTTTGGCAAACCATATTCGCGGGCTTTGTCAGTGAAGGAGCGCGATCGAGATTTGACCCATTGTTTGAGAATTTCGAGTCCGCCGACTACTTCCAGACCTGATTCAAGCGGGATAAATTCGAGGATGCCCGTCTCGCGGATTGTTTGGCGTTTCTCCTCGATGACCGCAGCTAGGGCGGTACTATCAACTTTGCCTCGTTTACCACGTACCAAGCATTTGGCAAGGACACGAGATATCCGGCACCGGGTCAGCCCCTGGCAAGCTTTGATAAACTGCTGCCGTTGTTCCGCACTTAATTTGAGATCCGGGGGTGCCACCAATCGAGTGAGCAAGTTCGATATCTCCTCGATGCCTGGTAAGGAGATATCTACCACCGTCGTTTCTTGAGACAGTTCTTGGGGAATTCGGAGTTGGTCGGAGAGGATGACGAGACAGCGGCGGTCGCGGGCAATTTGAAATGCCAGGTTTTTCAGTTCGCGGACGATTGCTAGTTGGTTCATAGCTATCTGACCAGTGGCACCGGGGGCTATTAAACTCCCTAAATCCTTCATGACAAATACAGTGACTTGCTCCATTGGTGGCGCTTTACTGATGCGCTCCAGTGCTTGCATCGGGTTTCCCTTGCCTGTGCCTGAGTCATTCCACCCCCTGGCGAAATCCCAGAAATAGATTTGTCCCTCAACGGCTTTGATTACATCGCACAAGATTTCTTCTGCTGGTTCTTCTTCCGGGCTCACGACCCACAGCAAAGGAAATCTCGCCAATAACATTAGCTGAATTTCTTTCTTTTGATCTATCATGTCTTTAATCCAATTATCAATTGCTAATTACTCTCTACCCAGCAATCGAGCTTTTGAGTCACCAATTTTGCTACAAGTCTTGAGCTACCCACTCAACACTTGTTAAATCTCTAACAATACCCATTCTCCCTTCTGGCTCAGTAACAGTAACAGCAACTGTTACTGAGCTTTCTGTTTCTGTTTCTGTTTCTGTTTCTGTTTCTGTTTCTGTTACTCATTGAGGCACAGCAACTTTTTGCCTTTTGGTTTTGGGAGCAGGTTCAAACGGCTGAGCTGGGGCTTGCATCCCATTTTCTCTGTCAGAGTCAAAGCCAGAGTCAGAGTCAGAGTTAACGGGTTCTGAAAGAGGGTCAACCAAGTCTGAAATTGTTTCAGGGAGGAGTTCTGGGAGTATTTGAGGAAGTAATTCAGCTTGAGATTCAGAGGGAAATTCAGATTGAGCGACTTGAGTTTCAGCGAGACGTGCTTTCAAATCTTCAATTTCTTTAAGAGCATCCGACAAATCAGCATGGAGTGTTTCGTTTTCCACCATAAGCTGAGCATCAGTGACTAGCTCATCATCTGAATCATCTAAAACTCGATCGACTTGTAAAGCGCCACTAACTTTCTGTTGACTTTGCAGGTTAGTGATTGTTGTTGAAGCTTCTCTTAGCTGAGTTCTCACTTGTTCTAGTTGAGATTCAAGAACTTGTTTCTCACCAACTTGTGCTTGGAGAGTTTGGATTTGAGCATGAAGGCTAGAAACTTCACGTTCCCGTGCTTCGATTTGACCGTTGAGTTTAGAGATTTCAGAGATTCGATCGCGGGCGGCTGTTTCAAATTCAGCAACTTCCAGCAAACGTTGTTCGGAAACTGTAAGTTTTGCTTGTAATTCGCTGCGATCGGCTTGTAGGGAATCCAACCGATGACGAAATTCTTCAGAATCTGCCAATTGTTGCTTGTTCAGATTCATGTACGCTTCCCTCAGTTCATCGCGTTGGCGTTCGTACTCCCCTTTGTAAAAATTCAACTCGTACTGATTTTGAGGATAATCCTTGAGTTGTTGCCGAAGAATTTCGTTCTCCTGAGCGAGAGATTTCATTCGATCGCCTGAAATAACGGTATCTGCTTTTTGGTAAGCGAGACGGTAAATGGCAAATCCCATTTGCTTCATGACTGCCAGGATTTCTTCAGGCACTTCCGATTCATCAAGCAATCCGTCATCTACGGCTTCCAGCAACGCACTTGCTAAATCTTTTTCAGATTTTCCTTGCTTGAGGAGTGACAGATTATCTGATCGCCATTCCTTGACCAGTTTGCATACGGCGTCCGTACTGCCTCCAAAACCGTAGATTTCTTTGAGGGCTGCATTCACTGACCGGACTGCAATCCCTACACGATTTTTTTGAAGTGCAGCACAGGCAAAATCCACCATTTCTCGGTTAATTCCTGTGTATCCTGGGTTCGGCTTCTTGTGATTATCTAAGTCAAAACCCGATAAGTCAAGGCTGGTAAACGTTGTCGGTAATTTTGCCATTGCTACTCATTGGTAAATAGTGCTGGTAACTTACTTACCAATATACACCATTTACCAATAGTGGTAAATACATTTATTAAAAAGTCATAAGGGAAATAGAAGAATTCAGGAGGCAATCCGCTCGGCAATAACCTGGAGTACAACAGCAAGCTCCTCCTTTGAAATAGTACGAACTTGCTGTACGAGTTCTTGCAATGGGGTGGGTTTGCGCTTCCCCGCAAGGAGTAGCTTCAATTCTTCAAGAGTTTCACCTCTGAATTTAGCGACACGTTCCAAATTTTCCAGGTCGGGAACCCCTTCTAGCTTCTCCCAAGATATTAGGGTCGGATGAGTTACGCCCAACAGGCGACCAAATGCTCGGTATGGCCGATTTGCACGCATTTCATAGATCAGCTCAGCAAATTTTTTCCTGGCGCGATCATCCATCATATATCGCTGAGGTTCTCTCTGGCTGTCGCTTTCAAAGTTTTCCGAATCATTTTGAGAAGGATTGGGAGGATGTTGCACCTGGAGGGAAGACTCACTTTCCACATCTGGATAGTCGCCCTCCGAAAAACGAAATTTGATATGAGATGGGGTATCCATTTGGTAAATAAGGTATTATTGTGGTAAATACGCATGGTAAGAGAGTTACCAAGCATCCTATTCGCAGGTACAAGGCACAGAGCACAGGGAAAGGTAAGCAAACTCAAGCTAGTAATAGCTTAAGACATAGAGACATTGAGTTAATCACATTCTGAGCTGTTCGGAACCTTAGTTTGCTTTGAGCTGTTCTGGATTCTCAATCACCACACCCTTAAATGCTTTGCGGTCTTAGCCTGTCCTGACATTGAAACAGGTACTACGTCCGCCTTACTTTAGCGTAACAACTTAGCCGTACATTAGCAAAGCTCCATCATTCTTCTTCGAGCTTGCCATATTTTGCTTGCAATGCACGGGCAACCATAACACGCGGTCAGGAAATTTTCAGCGTGGACAGCTACCAATCTCTTACTCACTATTTCTTTTATATGATGACAGAATCACTAAGCTCAACAGTGCTAACTGTGTTAGCGGATACAAACAATTTGCCAGAGAAAGTCAAAAAAACTAAGCGCACTTTATTAATTTCTGAAGAAATTGACCACAAAGTTCGTGTTTTTGCAGCGCACAAAAGAATTAGTGTCGGTTCTTTAGTTGAAGCTGCTCTAGTTCTTTACTTTTCTCAGAATCTCTCTCAACAAAATACTGAAATGTAATAGAGCAGAGGTTCTGATGACAATAAACGGATGGTGCCGCACCAATTACCACAAAGATGGTAAACGTCGTTTTGCGAAGTTGACTGGCGGTTTGTGCTGTGAATGTATAGCCGATCGACTTGCTCAATCAACTACTGAATCCCTTAATGAATCAGTCGCTGAACCTAAAAACACGCCACAAAAAACTGCACAACAGAAGAAGGACACAGCCGATCGAAGGAAAATTACTTGTCTTCAACAACAAATTGTTGATATGGAGGTAGAACGCAACCATCTAACTGCCGAAATAGACCGTTTGCAATTTAAATTGCAGACTCTTATCAACTCCTTGAATCAATCTGGAGTTGAAAAATCAGGAATAAAATCAGGAGTAGCAAAGACGTGAGTAATAAAATCGTGATTGATCGTGAATTAGCAGAAAAACATCTCACTTACCTGGGATACGCACCAGGTGAAGCATTTTTGAGATTTTTCTATTATTCAACAGACGATCGTAAGAAAAAGGATAAAGGGCGCAAACTCTCTGACCTAAACTGGCAACAAATTGAACAATACCAAACAGATGATCGCGGTGTCTATGTAGTCGTCAACGGCGCTGGTGGCACTGGTCACACCGATGCTGATATCACCCGTTGTTGCGGTATTTTCTGCGAATGGGACGATATACCGCTGGCTGAACAATTTGAAAAATGGAGTGCTGTAAACTTTGTAGAGCCGACGTTCACCATATTTAGCGGTGATAAGTCGATGCAGCCGTATTGGCTGTTTGAGGAGCCTATTACACCGGAACAGTGGCGCGAACTGCAAGTGCTTCTCATCGAGATCATGGAAGCTGATGAAAGTAATAAAAATCCCAGTAGGGTGTTTCGCCTAGCAGGGGGTTGGCACGTCAAACCCGATCGCCAACCAGTCAAGTCAGAAATTGTCAGTGAATCAGGTATTCGATACAATTACAATGATTTGCGGGAACGTCTCATTAGATTATTCCGGGAACTTGAGCAAAGAAGAAAGGAGGAGCGAAATCAGCAAAACTTACTCGACTTATTAGTCAATTCTTCTAGACCGATAAGTATTGAAAATACCGCTAACGGTACAGGAAGTCCGAGTACGTCAACAGCAACACTTATAAAGCCGACAGAAACTCTCCCCGCGCCAGGAACCAAAAAGATAAAATTTAAGGATCTTAAGGTTCCGGTGCCGATCGCCATACCCTTGGATTCCGCTTTGGGCAAGGCTAAGGTTTATTTGAATGGCGTCGAAACTCGAAGAAATACATCAATGGCAATGCTCGCCAGAGATTTACTTGGAGTTCAGACAGAGTTCCAGCGACTTGGACAACTTACAGATGATGATGCTTATACATTGTTTCTGGATGCTTGTCGCCGTTGTTCACCCGGTGGCGGATGGGATGAGGATGAATGGCAGCAGGTGTGGGATTCGGCTCTTAAATCCAACCCCATATCTTCTATCAAACACTATATTCCTGATGGAGTAGAAAGCTGCATCAAAGGCGTATACTGGCGCTTTCTCAAAGCTCAGCAACCCTTTGATTTAGGTTTCTCACCGGAATCTGATTCTACTTCTCTTCCTAATTCTGTTCCTGATTCTGTTGCTGATTCTGTTCCTGCTTCTGTTGCTGAGTTAGAAAATCAAAAGTCATCGGGTTTCAATATTTTCAATTCTGATGACAAGATGATTCAGGATTACAAAAAGTTGAATAGACATTTTGGGAAGCGGATCAGGCTAAACACACTCAGCAAACGAATCGAAATAGATGGGAAACCAGTATCTCTCGATCGAGTCCGTCTTCAACTCGCAATCAGACACGGAGTATTGGCTCGATCGAGTAGAGAAGATGTCCAAGACATTCTCACAGAAATAGCCGTGGAAAATCAATATTCACCTATTCAAGAGTATCTAAATTCTCTGCCAGTGGCTTCAGATACTTCGATTTTAGATAGTCTGGCTGCAAAATACTTTGGTGTTAACGATCCAATTTATGAAATGTTCGTCCGCAAAACATTAATTGGCGCTGTCAAGCGGACTTTTGAGCCAGGCTGCAAAATAGACACAGTTCTGATTTTGCAAGGGAAGCAGGGCTATAGAAAGTCCACTTTTTTTAAGATACTTGCGGGAGACAAATACTTTGACGATTCTCTGGGGACTGTCTCTGATAAAGATGAAAGACTCAAATTGCACCAAGCTTGGTTTGTTGAATGGGCAGAACTAGAAAGTATTTTCAGACGGCGCGATGTCAGCGCAACCAAAGCTTTTTTATCCACCGGGACAGACAAAATTCGACCGCCATATTGCCGAGATATTGAAGACTTCAACCGACCCAGCATCATTGTCGCAACCACCAACAAGCAAGAATTTCTCGCTGATGAAACAGGCAACCGGCGATTCTGGGTAATCCCAGTCCAACACCGGATCGATACCAAACGGTTAAAGAGAGAACGAGATGATATTTGGGCTGCTGCGATGCTGGCTTACCAATCTGGTGAAGAACCTTGCCTCGATTATGAAGATGAAGAGACTGCCGAGCACGTTGCTCAAGAGTTTCAGTCATCAGATCCCTGGGAAGATGTCATCGAAAATTTTATCGAGCACCGGGGATATGTTCAGCTTAGCGATCTGCTCACTCATCTCCAAGTTGACCTGAGCAGACAAGAGCGATCGCACCAAATGCGCTGTACCGCTATCCTCAAGAAATTTGGCTGGGAGCGAGAGTTCCGATCGATATCCAATAAACGAGTTCGAGTTTGGTGCAAAACTGAACCCATTCCCGAACCCGTTCCTGAACCCGTTCCCGAACCCGTTCCCGAACCCGTCGCTGTTGGTGAAAATGAGGTTGATTCAATCCCTGTTGAGGCTGCTGATCAACCTCAAGTTTTGAAAATCGACGAAAAAAACGAGGTCGATCGTAAGGTTGATCTCCTTACTACGTCTGGGTTTGATCAACCTGATCAACCTGATCATCCTGTTTCTCAAACTTTACTAATTTCTGAGCAGACTGTTTATCCAACCTCCGAGCCAACCTCCGAGCTAACCTCCGAGCTAACCTCTGAACCAACTTCCAACTCGAGCGGTAATTCGATTTCCGATCCGAGCGCTGAGTTGAAAAATGAGGCGACGGCAGCAGAAGATTTGCAAAGTTTGGGTGAAAAGGTTGATCAGGTTGATCGGGTCGATCAAAACCTTACAGAGCAAGGCTTTGATTCCGATCGACCTACCGAAAATGAGGTTGATCTTTCAAAAAATGAGGTTGATCAGCAAACTCAGCAACAAAGAGAAGAAGCTGGCCTACTCGAATATATTCGGACAGTGCTCGAAGCCGGCGACCCGGAATTAGCCAGAAATATCCAGGTCGTTCTCAAGGAAGTTTGCGGAGCAGGTGCAGCCGATCGCCAAAAAGTCTGGGCAAGCCTGACCGAAGCTGAAAAAGCCACCTTCACTGCATTACTTGCAGCCCCTGAACCCGAAACCCCCGAAACCCCTGAAACCCCTGAAACCATAGATAAACCAACCACACCAACATCTGAACCTGTAGAGGAATCTGTAGAGGAACCCGCAGAGGAATCCATACTGGTCACGCCAGCCGAAACTATAAGTGAAGCGACATCAACACCAAATTCTGCGCCCACACCAACCACACCTGAACCCGTAGCCAACCAATTAATTAGTGAAGAAGATGCAGAGAAACTGCGAGATATAGCTCTGATTTGGTGGAATGAATACCATCCCGAACGGATGCAAGCTCTGCTAACACAAATGTACGGTTGGCAGACACCAGGGACTAAGTACGACGTGGCTGTGATAGTTCAGTGGCTAGAGGGGGAAAGTGCGGAGACTCGCGATCGAATCAATCAACTGATAACCCTCAAAAATAACAATTCTTCAACCGATTCTCTATTCACGGATTCTCTAACAGACAAGGAAAAAAAACAGGAAACAGACGATTAAAACAGTAGAGATTATGACCATTGAAAGAACAGGGGAAGATGAAAATCAATCGAATAAGCTTTCAACTGAACTTACGGTTGAACAGCAATTTAAACTCAAAGTTTATTCGGATGAGACTCAATCACTTTCGGCTGAAGAAGCGCAGATATTGCTCATTGAAATGGTTCGGAGAAACATGATTAAGGATAATGTTATTAAACATTTAATTAATCATCATGGTGGCGAAGTTCACCATTTCTAAATTGGTTGTTAAGGGCTTTAAGAGAGATTTTGACACGCCTATGGCGACCATATTCGGTCATAGTACAAGGAGCGTAATCAGGTACAGACAACAAAATAAAATTTTAGAAGGCATTCACTGGGAACCCAATCCTGGTGGAAAAGTTCTCTATAACTCTGTATTGCAAAGGTGAGGTGAGTTAAATAAGAGTAGGGATTGCAGAAATTCTTGCCGTCGATGGTACTTCTTTCGACGACCTCTTTCGACACTGTAAAAAATTTAGTCGGTAAAAAATTGGGTCATTTTTCGGTTCAGTTTGCCAATTTTTAGGTATGCGATCGAGAAGTTGTTGTTGCAACCGAGGAATTAGCGGCACAATTCGATCTCTGTTTCTTTTGCAAGCTTTATTGGCAGCTTTCGGATTGCGTTCTTCTCCATACCCACTTACAGAAGAGTTAAAAGTTTCACCAACCCACAGGTGACAGAAAAGCGATGCGCTATGCGCCTCGCCCGTGCTATGCACTCCCTGGAACAGTGCCGCCATCTCAGGGCTGCGGCTTCCCCTGCTTAAGTTTTTAGGTGTCTCGGCTGACCCCCTAAACTTCTATACTACTCTCTCAGAAACACAGAAACACGTTTTGTTTCTGAAAAACACAGAAACACGTTTTTGTAACCCAAGATATTTAGCGAAACTAGAACGCTCGATTTTACGGCGTTTGTACTTGACAAAGTGGTCAAAGAGGTCAGAAACAGAAATGGATTCTTGTTTCTAGGGCTTGTACTTGGCAAGGGAGGGGTCAAAGTTGCCACCTCAAAGTAGTTTCACTTTACTTGTAATACTTACTGTATATAGATTTTTAGCATTTTCAATAACTGATATATCAATTTAATCCTTTTTTTAAGAATTCTCAGAATTTTCAGATTCTTCAGATTGGACAGCTTCCCGTTGCTCAAGCCATTCGAGCACAGCCATCCTGACGATCGATGCCAGTGACTGACTCGGCTCAATCGCCTGAGCTTTTAATCGCTCCCGCAACTGCCCCACGTCGAATGTAACGCTGATCCGATCGCGACTATCCCTACTTTTTGCCATGAAATCTCATAAAATCCCATAAAATCCTTTGACTACTCAAATCAGGATAATGGAAAACTTAGAAACTTTATAAGTTTTTCTTGACGTAACACTAATTTAGTGTTACATTTGCAAAAACGCCTGATAAACGTGCGTCAACACGTTCACCAGACTTTCCACCAATGCCGGCACACGGCACTAGGAGACAGCATTATGTTACTACAGCAACAGCATCTAGTTGTGGTTGAACGTTCGTTCAACCCCAACTGCATTGTCAGAGGTTTCGGCAAAACGGCTCAAGAAGCAGCTCGCAAAGTTTTGGAACAAGCACGGGAATATGGCTACTGGGACGCAACGAAAACTTACCCCAAAGCTAAAAGCCCGGAACCAGCAGTCCCAAAAGGAAGCGGACGGGACGATCGATAATTTTTTTTAAATGCCTGTGAGCTACTTGAAAGACAGCGCCAGCTATCCCTAAATTAGCTCATACAAAGAGATGAAACGCCGAAAGACAATAACAGCGCAAGTTACAGAAGAATCGGGTAGGCGCAATTTCTGGACGCGATCGGAGTTAAGGGCAGAACTGGGCAAGATTTCCAACAAAACGAATAAGCCAATGGCAGAAGCAACTTTTAAACGAAGATTGGCGCTGCTTGAGGAAGAATGCCCAGAAATTGACCGATCGCTCTATAGTCGCAAATTCTCGGATTTTTCAAAATGGTGTCTGGTTCAGCTAGAGGAAATCTTTTTGAGCTGCGATCGAGATATCGACAAAACCCGCAATTACTTACAAAACATAGGAATCAACACAGATGAGTATTTCAAGAATCGAACTCAAAGCTCAACTTGGCCTGGGCAAAGTTAGCGACATCACCAATGTCCGTAAAGCCCTGGGTCAGAAAGATTGGCAGAACTCTCAGGTTTTAGAGGCTGATGCTCTCGAAGTGACTGAATATTACCGACTTGTTCGCGAAGAAATGATTATCCCGTCGGAAGCATTGCTACAAATTGCCAGCAACCGAACTGGCAGCAGTGAATATCAGAATGATCAAATTGATGAAAGTGTGATCGACCATAGCGAACACCGCGACGGTCAAGAAGAAACCAATGGAATGGTACTTGCTATCCGATCGGTCACTCAAGAAGCCAGCTTAGCAATGACTGATGTTGCTGAGGCAGCATCCGAACAAATAGTTGATACTTTTTGCATTGCCCTGGGTGCCAATGTAGTGGACAAACTTCAAAATAGAGCCGCTAAAGTTCGAGCTAATTTTGGTTCAATCACTCAATCTATTCGATCTACTCCTTTAGATTTGCGTGGCGGGAGTTTACCGGGAAAAAAACAGGAAGCGAAACAGATTACTGGACTCTGGGGCTAATCGAATCTTGCAGAGAACTAGCTGAAGCTTATAACGATCGGCTAGTTCTAGAAGAGCAAGCTCGTAGTGCTCACAGAGAAAAACTATTGGCTGCTTTAGTTATCTATGCGAGTTTGCTTTCTCCTTCCTCTCCTCATCCGGCTTCATCAACTTCATCAACTTCCGAAAGTAGTTCAGAAAGTAGTTCAGAAAGTATTTCTGAAAAGGAGAAAAGAGCAATGTTTAAATGGTTGCTATCAGTAATTTTCACAGCTCCCGCCAATCCATATCCGATTAGTTCAGCTTCAGTTTTTATGACAGGAGTGTGCTAAATGATTCCCATTACTTCTGACCAAGTTTACGATTGGCATCCCAACCAGAAAGTTTTTGTCTACAGTGTTCAGAAAAAATGCTTGGAACTCTGCCAAGTGAAGGACTTGGATTTGTCTGAATGGAGCGATCGCACTCGACTGCTTGAACCCGTTGACGACAATCTGCAACTCTGCCAACCACAAAAGAGAGAAATACCCCCCAATTGCGTCGGAGGTAGGTATTGCCCCTATCCCGGAGTCTGTTATCGGTTCGAGACTGATCAGCAAGATTATGAATGTAGTGTCCCGACTGCTGAAGAAACCGAACAAATTAGACAATGGACAGAAGGACTAAAAAACCTAAAGTTTGATACTTGATTCCAAGCACAGCCAAATTTAGTTAAGATTCAAAGGAGTTGCATGAAAAGTCAAAGAAATGTTGATACGGCTGCTGATTTTCCTAATGGCAACGAATCTTCTGATAGTTGTATTGATTCTACAGGAGAATCTGAACAATCCAGTGAACCAGGTTCAATGATAGTAGGTTCGTTAATTTGTGGAGCTGTACCCGCGCTTGTTGTTGGGTTTGGAGCATTCGTTTACCACACTGGATATCAACACGGTTCTCAAGAATCACGTCCGACGATCGTCCACGGCAACCAACACAATACCCGAATCTACAACGTTGCCCCTTCGATTGGCAGCAACAACAGCAACAACAGCAACAACAGCAACAACCAGCAGAAACCTTAGTAAGCAATAAGTGAGCCAGCAAATGACTCAAACAATCGCCGATCGCCTTCGTGACGCTCGGAAACTGGCGGGTCTTTCCCAGGGTCAGGTAGCCAAAATGCTAAATCTTCACTTCAGCCATATTCTAGAGATAGAAGCAGGTACAAAAACTGTTTCTGTCCAAGAAATAGAGAAATTTGCAGAAATCTTTGAAGTGAGCCAATCATGGCTGATGGGTAACGAGTTAGCAAAAGTTGAGATTGGCAAAGTCCATAATTTAACACCAGAAGACGCTAACAAACTCCAAACAATCCTTGCCTCTATACGAGGAAAAGAATGATGTTCAGACAAATTTTACAACGAAGTCTAAAGTCTACGCCAATTTTCACCCAATCTGGCAGCAAAACTTACCCCCAAACCCCGGTTGAAAATCTACCGATCCGCTCAGGAGATGGAGGTGAAAAATAAAAAACAACAGAGCCATTACGGGCCCGGTTTTGTCTACGCATTCCATGATCACCAAGCACTCAGAGAAATACGAGAAAGACTAGCAATACAAATTCAAGGTGTCACGCTCTGCAAAATTGGCTTGAGTCGGACACCGAGAACACGCAGGTACTTTCTGTCACGAGAATATCAGACTGATTTGGAAATCAAGGCGATCGCATTCACCATGAACATGAAGGTGACAGAAGATTTGTTGCACTATATCTTCTCGGCTCACAACGAATTGCGTTTAGAAAGAAACTCGGAGGGCAAAAACTTGGATGGGTATACCGAATGGTTTCGGGTGACTCGTCTAAGACTGAAGCTGATTCAAATCATGGTATTTACTGTGGCGATATTCGTCAATTTGGCTTACTTCGTTTTTGCGGTTTCGGTTTTTATTTACCTGCTCTATTTCCTGTTTGGTAGATGAAGCTGCTGCTTTAGCTAAAACCTGGGTAGTAGATTGTCTAGAAGGTCGAGAATTGTACATCAGTAATCACCGAAAAAAACCTGATGAATTTACACGAATTTGACGATATCCCACAAACTGAAACTTCAGAGATTCCAAAATCTTTGGATAGTGAACCTTTAGAATTAGGAGATTTTGTCTGCCCCCGTTACATGGCAAAAACTGCTGAACAAGCGATCAATCGAGGCTTTGTTTATCAAATTGTCGAAATAAAAGGGACAATCCTCACCGTTCAACGAGTCTCTGACCCCAGAACCCAAATTAGCGCCTCAAGCGATTTCTTCATCAGTCTCCAAGAACAAGAGGGTGATGCTGATTCTGAAGATAATGGTGTTGCTGATAAGGAGAGGTTGAATAAAGAGAGATTGTGGTTGTGATGATTTTGACGATCGTTCAAATAGTTGTAGGAAATTAACTAGGAAATTAACAATGATTCAAAAAATGTTGAACTTGGTACCAATAGACATTCTTCGTCAGTTGCATAATGAAGTCGTAAGAAATTTGCAGAAACGAGAAATGATTGGGTGGAATAAATCAGAGCAAGGGGAACCATTTCGCTACTTAGGCATACAAATCAAAGTTACTCCCAAAGCTCGACTAGATTATTGGGATTGGGATTGGTTTATCTACGACGAGGAAGGTGTCAACATTCTCAAAACTGGCACAGCAAAAAGTGAAAATGATGCCTATGATTTAGCTATGACATGGACTGATAACTTTATGGGCGAGGATGATGAAATTAATTAGAAACAGGAGGAAGAAATAGATGTTTGGCTGGTTATTTGGGAAAGTTGCAAATACACATTCTCGAAAAGTTTACGTTACGAGCAGCCGTCGTTCGGGAACTCAAGTCTTTACAGTTTACGGCGATACTGAAGTCTGCGCGATTCGGGCTCTGAAAGAAGTCGAACGCCAGCTACCTAGACCGGAACTGGGAGAGGAAGTAGAAATTAAAACTTATTTGGGATAAGCCATGCTTGACGAAATACTGAGTTTGTTTCCAGAGTCGTTAGCGCAGCCCTCGCAGAGGATCGTCAGCCACGTTGCCGAAGTTTTATCGAGTCATTTGAAGAGTTGACCGGGATATTTTCAAGTAACTGAAATTCAATCCAAAGACCATGAATACTTAGGTTTATGGATAAGTATTCAAAGCTGGAAAATTAACGATAAATTCCATTGTTACTGGTACATCCGGGATTGTCGAGAAACCGTGATTGAACAAGGAAGTGCTGGTAGTCGAGATGATGCTCTCCTTATTGCTCAAAGACAAATTGATGATATTGACCTTTTCTTCATTCATCACAAACGCTCATCAACTAGAAACTGAAATGCGTAAGAATCTCAAACAAATTCTGAATTTACTCCCAGATTCGATCGTCCTGTCATTCACCAAACAGTTGTTGATTTACCTAAAACTCAAAGGTGCAATCACAGAATGGGTAATAGATCCTCCACTATCGGATGAATATGATCATTGTGGATTGATTATCCGTTTGAGATGCTTTCACATAGATGGGGATGAACGCTGGAGCGAACAATGGATCTGGTATGTCTACGACGGTATGTATCGGTTTCTCGATCAAGGCATGACCTACGATTGCACCTCTTCCCTCAAAGCCGCCAAACAGTGGATTAACGATTTTATGAACTATGAGGATGAAGAAGAATCTCATGAGGTAAGTAATGTTAGATAGAATCCTGAATCTGTTGTCAGCTCACACCGTTAGCAATTAAGAGGAAAAATAATGCAACAACTACTTGACCAAGAACAAGATGTATTGACTTACCTTCTCTCAACGCTAGTCGGTGGCGCTCTTGATGCTGAAGGTGAGCAAATGTTGGATGAGGTTTTTGGCATCACAACTGCTAATTTAAACCAACTTACTCCCCAGGGCTGGGCTGCGATCGGCGATCGGGCAATTCAAGCAAAATGGTTTCTTGACCACATCAACGAAATCAAAGAGAAGTTCAAGCTACTCATTGACGCACAAATCTGTTTCCGTGAGTTCCAAGCCTGGTTGATAGAAGCTGGCTATACAGGCGCTGAAAAGATTAAGAAAGCTCAAATAGATGTGGCTGTAGCCCGTGCTAAGTACGGTGCAACAGTACAAGTTCAAGATTATCGACTTACCAAAAAGCAAGAACAATTCACAGGGGAAGTTGAACAAGATAAGATTTTTTGGGACAACACAGTAATTGCTGCACTCGCCAAGAAAGTTCTGGAAGTTGATGCAGCAACTGTAAAGATGCAAGGAAATCCAGAATTTGCTGCTGACTTAGAAAAATGGAAAGAAGATGGAACCAACATTTATAAGCAAGCTGCATACGGTTTGAAATTTGGCACTCATGGCTTGAGCCATCCAGCTCTCGGCGGTTCTGCTTCTTCTCAAGTCCAAATTAGTCAGTCTAGCTACTCTCAACCTCAATTTATTTCAGCATCAGGTGTAGCCAATAGTCGATCGAGAACATCCACAGCAGTCAAAGCAAAGGATTCAATCAATGTCGCCGTAAATTGGTCAGGAGACATGGCAGGCAAAGTCAAGGGTGTTGCTTCGCAGATAAATCGTGGTTTTTCAAGATTTACTAATTTCATGAGAGGTGAAAGTTGATTATTTCTAAAGGTCAAGTTTTCAAAGTCGTTAGCTCGATCGATTCCACTAAAGGTGTTGCGGTGGGATGGCTAACGACAAATGACCATGAACCGGGGATAAAACTAGCCAATAGTTTTGGGCATTTAGTAGTTGCTGAAACTTCAGCAATACAGAATATCGAGATTTGCCCCAATTGTTGCTTGATGTACGGGAAAACCTTCAACAAATGCACCAACCATGTTTTTACCAACTTCACAGCTACCGCAAAAACCTCCTGTGCAACAGCCACAGACAGAATCGATCGTCTATAAGCCGTCAGCGCAACTGAAACACCTCAAGAATGTCAACAACTGGCAATTTTTGATAGTGAATTTCTCGATCGGCATCGGCATTGCAAATTTATTCCGGCTCTCGAAGTCGCATCTTTTCTTAGGAATCGTGGCGATCGTCATCGGCTCTCTCAGTCTGTTTTTCATGTCGCCAACCGATCGTGCTTACTCCGGTTTGTGGCGGACAGGCGGTGCTGCACTCGCGATCGGAGGCATTCTCTGCTTCTGGGATTTGTACTATCTCCTGACCTGGCAGCATGGTTTGGCGATCGCAGCTTTTGTCATTGTCGCCATGTGGATCATTGGTGCCGGTAGTAAATAATACTTCTATCCCGGCTGGTACGGTTGTCTTCGCTCTACCCCCTGCCGGGATATCTCCAGTCATCAGTCATCAGTCATCAGGCATCAGGCATCAGTCATCAGTCATCGGTCGGCATCGGTCATCGGTCATCAGGCATCAGTCATCAGTCGTCAGTCATCAGTCGTCAGGCATTGGGTAGTAAGGGCATTGGGTAGTAAGGGCATTGGATTTTGGGTATTGGGGATTGGGTAAAGGATAGGAGTCATCAGTCATGGGTAACAGGGTAACAGTCGGGTCATTTTTCGGAGCATTTTGCTGTCTCGGTCTGGCATTGATGCCGCTTCCTTTCGATCGCTGGGTGGGAGTTCGGCAAGCCAGCTCTCTGGCTGCGATCGGCTGCGGATATTTTGGCTGGCACGACAGCCAGAAAAAAAAGGAACAACTTGAACGGCAAGAGCTCTGGGAATTTGAGCAGCGACTGAAACAACTAGCTCTTGATGCTGCTGTTAACTCCGCCCTCACCGATGTCCTGGTTGAGGAGGTAGTGGTCAAAGAGAAGCTTCGGGCTGATGCCTCAGTTGAGGTCTACAAAGCGGAGACTCAGCAGAATTTTGTCCGAGTCATGGCTCACGATCACCCCACCATTCTTGAGCATCTTCTCAAAACTTCACAGCCCCCAATACCAGAAACAAAAACAGTTTTTGATTCTCAATCAGAAACTGTTTCTATTTCTGATTCTGTTGTTGATAGTGTTCCGGGTGGTGTGGCCAGAGAGAAAACCGAAGAAGAGAAGAGAGCGGAATATATAGCTGCTGCCCGATCGAAGCTATTGAAATTGATTGAGGAGCATGAGGGGGGATGGATTGGGCAACTGATGCACAAGCCCATCCTAATTTATGGGGATATGGGTAGCTTTAAAAGTTACTTTGCAGCTTTTTTAGCACTGTGCCGGCATTATTTATATGGTCACAAAATCATCTCGATCGCTGACCCTCACTTTCACCAAAATTATGATGAATGCTGGAAAACTCTGGTTAAGTTAGGCGTTCCCGGCTACGGCGCAAATCAAAACTTTGAGGAGGTTGGCGCACAACTTAACGCTATGTACGATCGATTCAAAGTGAGAACTCTGAAGGATGATTGGCTGACCTCTATCTTTGATGAAATGACACAATATGGCTTTGAAGAAGGTACGGTGGAACCTGCCAGCAAACTAACCCGAAAAGTTGTTGGCGACCCTCGCAAAGGCAAAGAAGCGCCTATCTTCATTGCTCACAATGATACTAACGCTGCTTTCGGGGGGGGTGACGGTTTCAGTAAATCTGTCAACTCAGGAGTTATCAAACTTCAATTACGATCGGACAGCAAATATCAGCCACTTTTCAAAGGAACTATTTCGGGCATCAAAGATGAAGAGGGAGAGTGCATCAAAGATTTACCTATTTCTATTTTGCCGTACTGGATACGCCCTGAATGGGTCTATGAGTTATTTAATGGCTTTAGTTTAGAGTCTGACAATCAAGTTATTAGTAATTCAGAAGTTGACCAGAAACCTGATGTAAACCTTAGCCTGCAAAACATAGAAACTGAACTACCACCTCAGACAGAACCTGAAGTACAATCGGACATAGACAAACTAAATCAGGCATTTAATCAGTCGGTATCGTGGGATTATTGGTTAGCTGAATCCACACCAGAACAACTCGATCGATCGATAGAATTACACCGAAGACAAGCACAGCAAAACTCGGATAATTTACCAGATAATTCGGCAGATAATTCAGGTAAAGAATTATCGATGTCGGATAACCTTATCAAAGCAGAGATAACTCCCAAAGCCTTACCCAGAGCGAATTATCCAGTTATCTGGGATGCCGAAGATTTCGCAAGATTACTGCCAAATGAGTCGGAAACAGCAGTTTTTGAGCGCATTTTGGAATTATCCGATAAATATACAAGTGCCAGCAAACTCATACAAATCGGTTTGGGTTTCACCCAGGGGAGAAGGAAGCCTCGAAGTTATTCAGATGTAGGAAAAAAGTGTTTTCAGTACATAGTAATGAAGTACGGCACACCCTCTCTGATTGCTAAATTCAAGGATTACTTAGAAAAGAAGTAAGTCCAATTATTTGTCAATTCGATCGTAGTACATCAATCTAACAAAACTAGGAGAAAAAATGCGTAAACCAACACCAGGCGAATCAGTATTTTTGGCGGGAACATTGACAACAGCTTTGTTAGCAACTGCTGAAGTTGTGCCTAATGTAATGCAAGAGTTAAAAGAGGACGCGCATCGAGCAAGTCAAGAATTGAAGCGCACAAAGTCAACAAATCCAGCAGACACTTTTACTGCTGGACTAATCATAGGTTTGGTTGGCGGAGCCGTAGCAACAACAAAGGTTATATCGGATAAAATTAATAATCCATAATAACCAAAAAATAAATCTCATAGTAAAATCATTTTAAGTTGTGATTTTACTATGAGATTTATGGATCAGTTAGCAGTTTTCTTTTTTCTATTAGGTATTTTGACAGGAATCTTAGTGATACTATTCCTCCGTCAATTCATCTAGTAATTTTGGAAATCCTCTGAGCTTAACAATGCGAGGTGGTTTATTGCTAAAAAAACTCCAAACAATTAATGCAAGCCCAGCAACAAGCTGACCGTCTTCATTACTAACACGTTTACAAGCGATAAGCAATTCTGCGATGCCTGCAATCCCTCCGAAAATAGTTGACAAAATATCTAATTGATCCTGAGTAGGTTTTTTAAACTTCATAGTTTGCTAGAGTAATTTAGTCTTCATCTTCATCGTCAAATTGTCTTTCGATCGATTCAATAATATTGCACGAGCCAATGTCCAATTTTTTTTCAATAGCCTCCATTCTACATTCTAAAGTTATCCATCGAAGTTTATTCATATCTTGCCAGCGCCGTAACTTAAACGCAGTAGATATCGTATCGCTTTCTTGTTTTTTGCTAAAATTGTGACAAAACTTGTCGATTTTGTAGACTAAATCAACCTTAATTTGTCGAGATGCTAGCCAAAAAATATAAGTTGAGATAGTTGCAATAATACCGATCGAACCCGTAACATAGTCAAGCGTTTCTTGCTTCATTTTTCCATAGATTAGAGTTTGTCACCCGGAATGATAGTTGTTGGAAATATAAAATTTGGGTCAGCAATATATCGTGGGTCAGACTTGACGCGATCCATAAAATCAAAGTGTTCGTCAGGATCGCGACCAACAAAACATCCAGCTCCGGCTTTGTGAATGTCGTTCTTAGGGTGTCCCCAACCGTGGTGCTGATTTATGCCGAAGTAACCTTCATCGATCGCATCCCCAGTCCTCATCATGTCCCGGTTACAATCTCGGTACACCTTGACAGGCGCAACCTGGATAAGAGCTTCGTGGGGGTAAGAGTAACCATGAAGGCCTACTTGCCAAGCTCGATACTGCCCAAAGGCAATTCTGGCAGCCCCATTAGGGTTCATCGGATTGTCGGTGTAGTAATAGCCTGGTTCGGTTGTTGCTTCCCAAGCACCTTCGATCTTGGGCAATCCATCATAAAAAACTAAAAGCAGTCGGGCATCATTGAAATGATTTGGAGTATCAGCATTAAGGGTTCCGTCCGGGTCCATCCCTTCCACATAAATAATGTTTTTTTCTCCCTCTTTCCGAGCCAAGCTATATTTCTTGGCTTCCATGTATCTGACAATTCGTTCAGCTAATTTCATAGTTTTTCAGGATAAGGTTAATTTTTTGAACTCGTTAGGAAGAATTAGGTCAGGCTCTGACCAAAGACCTAATTTCTTACGGTTAGCACTGGCAGTTTCAGTAATAATTCCTCGGAGTACAGTCAACTCTCTGGTGTTGTAAGCAAAGCGGTTATATGGCAAGAAACTTACCCCCATTCCGCTCTTGCATTGAAGAATCTGGATATTTGTTGCTGCTGAAATTTTGTCAAAGTAACAGTCGCATATCCAGCGATCGAACTGGTCTTTCTCGATCGGAATGGCAATAATTGGTTTATTTGCCACCATATTCATCAATGCAGTTTTTGCCGTTTGCGCCCATTCCCAATGTTTAAGAACTCTGGGGTCTGTGCTAGTTACTCCCGGTCTTTGAGCTTCAGGAGTATCTATCCAGCGGAGTCGAACTCGTAAATCAGCACCTCGAAAATCGAGAGTTAAAGTATCACCATCAAAAATGAATTTAGAAAAACAGTTATATGTAGTTCCTGGAGTAATCATGGGGTTCAGCCTCGGAAGTATTTTATTTATTGTAATTTACTCTTGAGGCTGATGAACTGCTATTGTGGATTTACCCAAACAGGTTGAATCCAAAGCCGTTTACTATCTCTCCAGCGCTTACCATGACCTGATTCTAACACCCTCCAATGTCCTTGTCTCCAGTGGCTATACGGAGATAAATGAGTTCCTTTTTCTGCGGATAATACCGAGAATTTTGGATAGTTTTTGCCCAGCCAGCGCGGATATTTTATATTAGAAGAACTGCGATCGATCGGTTTGAATCCCTTGCTTTTAGTTTTGATGTCGGAATCTGTCACACTCGTCAATAAAGATGGTGCAAATTCCAAAGTCAAAAGTACATTGATTGCCAGATTTCTGATGCGTTGAAGAAATACTCTATCTTCACTTGAGATAATATGTTTGCCAACACTCTCAGTTTCATCGTAAATCAAAGTACCATCACAGTTAACAGCAGTTCCAGAAGTCCAAACAGTTTCATTAGAATCAACTGTGCAAATCTGGAAATATCGATCGTGATCTAGCGAAAATGGTTGAATCTCGATATTATGCCATTTGCCGGAATTCCATTCAGGAAAATCACAAGAACTACAAGAGATTGTCAGATAATCTACTTCACCGCCCTCGGGCGTGTTAATTAAGCCTTTGGGTATGGCTAGCAGAAAAGTAGGTAACGATGGTTGCCAATCCTTAAGCACGTATGGTTTAGCAAGTGCATCTGTGTTATCGAATGCTTCAATTAATTGCTCAGTCAGACAATAAATAGGAGCATCTTTGATAAACCAAAGAGATGTACGGTAGCTATGGATGAATGCAGAAATATCAACTTTGGCATATTCAGAACCGCAACTTGACAGAGCTACCGCAAGAATTCCGGTCAAAGTATGCCAAGTGATGTAATTCGGGGGCATCTTATAAGTCCGATCGCCCCGAATTTGTTTGAGTAAATTCTTGTAGAGTTCATCAAACCTTTTCAGGCTACGATCGCGATTAGGATTCTTTTCGTCAAGGATGATTGATTTTAGTTTCATGATTTGGCTTCAAATGTTAACGTAAATGATTCGAGTTTTCTCTGCTGGCATCCGTCTTAAATTGGCTTTCACTCCATAGCTAAGACCGTCATGAACTGCCAACATATAATCTGCCGATCGACTCATTAGGATATCTTGACGTGGATATCGACCTGCATCAATGATTGGATATCCAAAACCTATACCGCTTCCCGCTTCATAAACTTTAACGTTAGGATATTCCAAAACATTTAAAAACGCCAATGCTAACTGATCAAAACCGCGATAATTCCCGATTAAAATTGTAGCATTGAGTTTTATGATATTGTGAATTTTCGTCCACATTTCCTCGTTCATTTTCTCAAGTCTTTCGGTTCCGCTGAGAAATACTTGCATAGATTTAGGGTATAATTAATTGACTTACTATTGTGATTTAATTGACTGTTATATGAGCACGATGTAACAGTCAATTTTTGTGATAAGTTTTTAGATTCTTTTAAGAAGCATGGCAATTCGATCGTATCGATCGACATGACTACCGCTATCATAAAATCCAAATCGGTAGTGAGAATAGTTAATGCCGAGTACCGAGATAACGCAGTAGTGGCTGTAATAAGGGAATAATATTGAGCCTAAATATGGCTCAATATATTCCATCTCAAACAAAGCTTTCGCTGTTACTTTTTGATACTGTTGCTGGGTGTTTTGTCCCAAAAATTCTAAAGTCTCAATGTTCATTAGTCAACAATTAGCTAAACACTACCCCTCTACAGCGAAGCACTACGACTGTAATAATTTAGTTGTTTGACTTCTGTAAGTTGATCGATCGACCACATCTTGGCTAACAATTCACCAATTTCAGCATAAGTTTCGGGAGACTTAGCAGATTCAAATCCCTGGGTTCTGTCCGCAAGAGAACAGGTGTTACGGTAATAGCGAAAAAGTCTTTTTAGCTCTGGTTCAATATTCAATCTATCCCAACGTAGTCGATTAGCTAATCTTACCGCTGGTCGCTCGTATTGGATGGCTGAAGGATGGATGAAAGAATGATTGGAATCGTCGATTTTTGTGAGATAGGGTAGTGACATATTACTGTTCCTAGAAATCACTACCCTACAGCGAAGCATTACTTATTGGCTACCTAGCACCACGACTGTAATGATTTACTTTTCTTTCTTCTGTTTCTTGTTCGATCGGCCACAGCTTAGCCAAACGCCGACCAATCTCATCATATTCTTCTGTGCGAGAGTGGTAAAAGCCATAACCTTCTCCCACATAGCCTTCGTCACAGCTAAAGGTTAGGAAGATATAACAGGTGTCGCCATAGGATAGGAACAAGTCCCCCAAAACGGGCTTAATATGTTCTTTTTCCCAGCAAAGTTTAGCCGTCAATTGCTGAAATACTAAATCAACATCAAACCCTGAACCAGAACCTGAGCCTGAACTTGAATCAGACTTAGGTTCTGGTTCAGGTTCAGAGGACTGATGATTTTTGGGAAGAATGCGAATTGCCATAATCATTTACCTCGACTGTTGTGATTTATTTTCTTGTCTTCGGTCACTTGTTCAATCGGCCACATTTTTGCCAACCGCCGACCAATCTCATCGTATTTGTTTAAGCAATCTCGATAGATTCCATAGCCTTCTCCTACATACTCTTCATCACAGTTAGGAGTTAGAAAGATGTAGCAGTAGTCTTTGTAATAAGGAAACAGTTCCCCTAGGTCAGGCTCAACATTCTTAGTTTCCCAGGATAGTTTCGCTGTAAATTTGGCAAACATTGACTCTTTTGGCTTTGAATTAGAAGGCTCTGACTCTAACTCCGACTTAGGTTCCGGGTCAGGGTCAGAGAACTTACCATTTTTGTTGGGAATGCGAATCGCCATATTATTTGTCCAGAAAACTTACAATTTTACAGCGAAGCACTATTTGCCAGGACTGATGTGTTTGTGATATTGCCTTTCCTGTTTCCGTTTGCGTTCCCGATCGATATGGCAGGGAACGCAAACACATTCGACTTCTAGGTGGTTGACGGCATCGTAGCCCTTGTAGTGGTCATACTCATGGAGTCGCTCGTCTCCTAAATGACCGCAATCCACACAGGGGATATTACGTGCACGCGGTAATTTATTGCGGGAGACTGCATAGTTTACGCGGTTGCGAGCTTGATTTTTGTCGCCATCTCTGCCAGGAACCGGGGGGAAACCTCGGGGTTTACTTATACGGATCGGAATAGGCTGATACCTTCGGCGATCGAAAGCTCGACGACAGCTTCGGCAACGGTTATCTTTGCCGTCGCGCGCATTTTTACTCTGGTTAAACAAGTTCAGCTTTAACCAGGATTTGCAAGAGAAACACCATTTCAGACCAGACTTAAGATTTTGCTGATATTCTTCAACAGGAATTCCAATCTTGGCAGCAGCGATTTTTTGTCCACCGATTTTAGTGAGTGTCATATTTGTTGAGTAGGCAGTAGCTAAAAGAAAAACCTCTGACGAACCATTGGCACAGGTCAGAGGTTTTTTCTCAGGCAGGATTAGAGAGAGAGAGAAGACGACAACATTTGTCTCGGAACAGGAAACTGACGAAATCTCACATCTTCGGGAAATTCTTCGATCGTCCCGCCCTTTTTATCTTTAAGCTTCAGTTTTTGGTAAGTAGTTGCTACTCCGTCGATATAGCAGGCGCTGAGGATGGGGTTTGAGCCAAGTTGTTTGACAAATATCGCCACATCTTCAGCATTTTGACATTGGTTAACCATGAATCGAATCCAGTCAAGGTCACAGGGACGCGCACCGGGCCCGGATTCACCGCCGATAATTACTTGGTCGATTTGATCTAGCCATTTTTTCTTAATCGTTACCCGTTCTAGTAAAGGCTCACAGCTCAGAAACCAAATTACTGATTCTGTTTCTAAAAGGTAAGGAATTCTTTTAGTACAGTCTTGGTTCTCGATCGTCGTGCCAAGCCAGAGATTCGGAATCGGCCACACAAACTCTGCCGGGGGTAATTTCAGTTCCCGTCTCAAATCCTCAACAGTTTTTCTGATTCGTTCTTTTGCTGATCGAAAATAGTCCGGCATCCGCTCCGGGCGTTTTGTGAGAATTTGGAAGGTGTGCTGGGACGCTATCACCATATAAGCAAAAGCTAAATCCAGCCAATCATTACTGACCCAATCCCCGAAGCAATCAGTCATGGAGAAGATGAAAATTCTCTCACCTTTCTTCATTTTCACCAGCTTCTCCATGATGACTGAGGAGAAAACCATGTTGACAGGAACTGTCCCGCTGTAGGCTAAGCCACTGGCAAAGATGAAGTAGTTACTTAGATTCATTGTTTCGGCATAACAATGAAGGCATCCTGGACTGATTTTATGACACCAGTGTCCGCCGTGTCTGCCATCGGCTTTGACCAAATGGATGGGATTAGCCGTGATGCCAGTCCACTGAATATTGCTCATGTGTTTTAGATGTTGGGGTAATCACGCGCGTGATAATTAACGTGCGCGTGTGTATGTAGAGAAATGAGAAACTAGCTAGTTACAGTGATATCCAGGTCATAGACCGCATCAGCTTCAATGAACTTTTCTGACGTGTGGCTTCGGATGGCTTGCTCAGACTTGAGGTAGATAGTGCAATCGCCATCGGTTCCGTTGCCATTCGATCGAATGTGCCAAGCCCAAGATACTGTTTCGACTAATTCAGCGGGAGAAGAATCTGTGACCCATTCCCAGTCATACTTTTGAAATTCAGGCAAAAATTCTTGACCGTTTTCTTCGGCAACAGCTACAGCTTTTTTCAGAATTTCTATCACATACTCTTTGAAGAGTTGGAGAATGTGTGCTTGATTTCCAGTCGCGCTTGTTATTTTGATAATTTTCAGCATCAGATTACCTTTCTTTGACAGAGTGTTTGCTAGAAAGTGAGAGAGATTTTGAAAGTGGGAGGTCGAATAGATCCGGTCAGTTTGGGTCAGTTCGATCGTCCTGAGTCAGATAGAGTCAGAGTGGGATCGAACTGAAAGTGATTTAAAGTGACCTAAAGTGACCTAATCTGAACTTTCAGAGGATTGCTCCCCTGAAGTAGAGATTATTTGCCTTTAAGTTGCTTGACAGGTTGCTGTTCGACATCAACAACTTCAGAACCGTTGCCATTACCGTTGAGATTACTACCCGCACCCGCTGGCAGAGCTAAACCAGAAGATGGCATAGAAGCTAAGCACAGCGTTTGATTCTCAATGAGTCGAGGATCGGTACAATGAGTCAACCCTTTCTGGTCATCTTCAAAAATCATCCGAGCAGCTTTGACGGCAGCTTCTTCAAAAGCACCGGTGATCGGACGAGTGGAAATGGCTAAGTAGTAGTAAGGGCCATAATTACCCTCGCTCTGTACCATCTCGAAGCGGAAAATGTTAGTGAAATAAGCATCAGAAGCTTTTCTGAGTGCATATTCATTAGCATCACCTTGCATACCTTCAGAAACCCAAGAATTGAATGCGTCGCGACTGAAACATTCAACTAAGCCTTTCATCTTGTCTTGACTTTGACGATGGATAAGAAACGTGCTCAGCTCAGAACATTTTTCATGAAAGTGAGACTTCATTCCCCCGGCGACTGGGATTCCCCAGACCTCGGTAAACTGTTCATTTTCATAGTGAGGTTTGAAAGTGAGAGTTTTCTGTCCGATCGCGCAAATTGCCATTTCGACAAATTCACCACGGGTCAGTCCAGCTTTCTCGGCTTTGCTGCTGTTCATTCCTTTGGTTTCACCAGTAACGAACATTCCGAATTCTTTGGAACAATTCGCGCGATACCGACTAGGAATAGTGGGGATTCTGAATGCGTATCCGTCAATGATAATTGGGTTTTCCATGATTGGTTTCTGGTTTCGTTTCTGAGTTTTTTCTGTTTTTGTTTTTGTTTCTGTTTGAGCTTCTGTTGTTAAAAGAAACTCAATCCCATTCAGCGAAGCATTACCTAACTTTGGGATATTATTTAACTTTAACGTAGCTGGCGATCGGAAAGACAATTGCAAGCTACGCTAAAGTTAAATGACTATTTGGTTCAATTTTTCATCATGACAAAACTCAATTGCAGACTGGAGGATATCGTCAGCAGCTTCTAAAGCGTACTTTTCGTTAACATTAACAGGATTGCGAGGAAAAGCGTTTACCATGAAGCCTTTCCCTAGAGCAGTCTTAAATGGGAGAAAGCCTAATTCATAAATTTTGCCAGGTTCGATCGGTAGGAAATCACGCTTTACTGTGATGAAAGTTGAAAGCGTTCCCCCAGAATCATTAAGGACAAATCCCCATATTTCTGTTATTGGCAACCGAGCAAGTACCGAATCGATCGTCAAAGTTAGATGATTCATCTTTACGATTGCCATATTCAGCGAAGGAAATTCTTGACCTTCTAAAACAAAGTAACCTTTGACGCGATTTTCTTTGTACCGGTCAAAGGGTTCTATCTGGAAACTGGATTCATTGATTGTGATTGTTGTCATTGTAGAAATACCGTAGAAATACCGTAGAATACTGTAGAACTGATTGTCACGAATCAACAACCTAAAGCGAAGCATTTTCATGAATACTATCGCTTTAGGTTTATTTTAGCGGTTTAGGTAGTGAACATAAACCGCTAATCCTGGCACTTTATGCTCAGTTTTATTAAGTGCGATTGCCCGCTGTTTCCGTAACGTTTCTAAGTACACAGAAGTGAGAAGCAATTCATGTTTTGTTTCTGCTTCTGCCAGCATTTCTTTGATATCATTGATGTAAGCTTCACTATTTTCGATGGCGGTTGCATTCGATCGACACAGTTTATCGTATTCGCGATTGATATCTTCGTCCAATCGGATAACGGTAAGGTTTTTGTCATCGTAGCGAGTTCTTAGCTGGATGACGATTTTCGCATTGTCGTCGTTAAATACAACGTTTTTGCGAGACTTTTCAGATTCCATAATCTCGAAACCTTCGAGAATAGCATCAGGTTCGATCGCATCAGCTTCAACTTTTAATCTTTCAATTTGATTGCGAATTTCAGCAATTTTTTTGAGATGTTTCATGTTAGAATTATTGTGTAAAATACCTGAAACTGAATCTAAAAGCGGGTAGTCCTACGCTACCCGCTTTTTTTGTGCTGATTTGCTACCAATTAAGAGCATTTATGGCAGCTTGTTCTGGACTGCCAGTAAATTGGTCTTCAAGGCTAGAATTATCAAATAATCCAGCTTCGTGAGCAGCGCCGATTTCTTCACAAGTATCTTCAATGTCGTACTCTCTCAAGTCTGTTGTTTCTTGAAGAGCATCAAACGGCAGATGTCGATCGAAATGCTTGAAATCTTGGTTGATGAACCATTCAGGTTGCATTTCGATGGACTCAAGATGATTCTCAATCCATTTGAGGAAAGCAAACTTAACTTGATCAGGCGTAAATAAACTGCACTGCTGACAATCCAACGCCTGAAGCCGATCGACGATTTCATCCAGATTGACAACTTTGCCGATCGCTTCAAGGAGCATCTGGTCTGCTGGTTTTTCAGGAATGAGAGTCTCAACAGTTTCACAATCAAGATTAGAATTGATTGCCAATTGTTGAACAGTTTGTGCTAAAGTAGTGAAAGATGGAATTGACATATTTGTTACCTTTGACAGAGTAATAGAGTAGGAATCAGTACCCCTCGGCGAAGCCGTAACGAGGGGTACTTTTGTTTCTGTTTTTTTTGGATTTAGAGCAAAAAAACAGAAACAGAACACTCCCTCACAGCGAAGCAATATTTGTTTCTGTTTCTCAATGATTTCTAAACTGTTTCTATTTGTGGCAGTGTTTCTGTTGCTGGTGTGGGCTTGGGGTTGGCTTGACCGAAGGAATTGAGAAGATGAAGGAGACTGGCAGCAGCAACCGTAGTGTATTTGGTAGTTTGTGGTCGATCACCCTGGTCAATTCGCTTGATTAAATAGGAGTTGTCGGAGATGCGATCGCAACTGGTAATGTCTCCACGTTCGATCGCACCCTTGGCAAGTTTGGCAATGCGACTGTGGATATGAGCCATAACTACTTTTTTCTTCATGTTCATTTTTTGATTCTGGTTGGTTTATGGTTGGTAGAATGTCCCCCTTAATAAGGGGGATGCAAGGCGTAAGCACAGCTAGAACAGACTTAATTGTTGATGAGCAGGTTCAACAATTACGAACCGAGATTCAGCAGGGATGTACTGATAGATGAGCAGATTACGAGCACGCGCCATCTTGAAAGTTGAGGCAGTTCCACCGCCAACACCATGAGGGTCGCCGGAGAAAACTGCTAGGCAAATGTCCGATCGGCTCACCATCCACTGATTCCGAGCGTGCATAACACCAGCGCTATAGGTCGGGTAAAGGCATTTCTGTTCTGTGGCTTGTTCCAGTAATCTTTTGTAACGGCTTTGTTGATGTGGTTTCCAAAGTTTGTGTTGATCAGCGCAAGGAATCACGGCTGTCCATTTGAGTTTACGCCTAACTAAAATCTCTGCTGCAATTTGGTCAGTGCCGAGTGCCATGCCACACAAGAATTTAGTCACACCTTGATTGAGTGCCATTGTGATAAGTTTGTCAACTTTAATGTCATACTCAAACCAACGATGGCCCGTTATCATTGCTGTGTGGTACTCTTTCGTATCAAATGCTTCCTCAAAATTGTACTGAGTTTCGCGATTCACACTTCGATCGACACGTTGAAGTAACGCTGAAATTTTGCTTGCTGCCATGAGTTTTGACCTAAAAAAGAATCAACAACTCATGGCGAAGCCTTACTTATTTGTGTAGCTAATAAACTTGTCTAATTGTCAAGTTTAATCGACCGTTATTTTTGAGTAAATTGGAGGTTTTGGGGAGAATTCTTTGGACTCCGTGATAGGCTAAACGGCTGTCACCGTGAAGGATGAGGACATCACCCGAGCGTAAGAGGATGCCGTCGAGTGGATCTTTGCGACTGCGGTTGCTGCCGACAACAAAACTGCAATCGTCGCCTAGAGATATTGAAATGATGCAGGGTTTGAGGTTGCACTCGGTATTATCTTGATGCAAACCTAACTTACTTTTGGCGGTGGCTGGATAAAAGTTGATTAGACAGGTTTCGGGCTGGTAATCAAACTCACCAACTAATTTGGCTAAACTTTGAGCAATGTCTATCAACTCTGTCGGCATTGCTGCGAATGGCTGATTATTTACTGGATTGATGGATGAATAACGATAGCCTTTGCGATCGGATAGCCAGCCAACTATTCCGCAACTGGTTTGGCTACAGTTAAATTTTTGACCAGTGGGCATGACAGGAATTGTCATACCCCCATTGACCTTAGCTACGTCTCGGATCAGCTCAACGAGATTGTGTTGTTCACAAACAGAAAAATAGTTTTTGAGGTGCAGCATAGGTTTATTCAGATTCAGATAGGAGAAATAACAAATCAAATCCTTAACGCGAAGCGCTGTTGCTGATTGTTGATCGCTTTAAAAAAAAATCTCCAGCGAGGGCTGGAGACTTTTCTATTTGCATTCAGATTTCCGAGAATCCATTTTCTGCTTGATGCGCTGGGGCAAACCGAGAATTGCGCCTTGATAGACTCGATCGAACTCTTGCTCGAAGTGAGCGCCGACCGTGGCACTTTCAATCACCAACAAAGTTTCATCATTCGCTCGGTTGGCGGCTTCACTCCAGTTGTGAGAACCGGTGATGACTTTTGTTCCATCTAGAACACCGAACTTGTGGTGCAGTCGATCACCTACAGGAAGTTTCGGCATCCCGACTGTCGCTAGTGGTTGACTCCAGGGACGGTTTTCGACTTCCAACTTGCAACCTTCCAGTAGGTTAGCGCCCATCATATCCATCGCTTCACTGTAAGGACGGTAGACAAAACTCGAATCAACCAAAGCTTTGATAGCGACTCCGGTTCGAGATTTGGCTTCGAGTGTGTCTGCCAACTGCTGGACAGAAAAGACAAATAGCGCCAGATTGACGGACTTGGATGCGGTGGCTAAAGTCCGATCGATTAATCCGTTCGGTGTCTGCTGCCAGGGAGTTTTCGCGGTCGCCGGCGAGAACTGAACTGCGACAGTTGCACCGCCAACAGAAACTCTGGCGATCGGACGAATCGCTTTCTTGACACCAAACTTACTGTCTGGCTTTCCGCCAGGGCCGTCTCCCCACATCTGACTGAACTCTTCACTGAAAACTTTTGCCAGCTCCGGGCTTTGCATTTTCAGCAGATTGTTGGGATTGCCCCGACTTTCGGCGCTCTTGAAATCGCCGTGAATGTCGCTGGTCGTGAAATTGGCTGAAGTGACGATGAGAGTTTTGCCATCAATGACAATGAACTTGTGGTGCATCAATCCGCTGCCTTTGCTGCCGTCAGCGGTATCGTCAATCATGGGAATTCCTGCTTCACGGACGATCGCTAGAGCATCACCGCTGGAGATTTCGGCATCGGAGAGGGAACCGTCTTTATCGGTATCTGCAAGGTGAACGAGTTCAGCATAGCGATCGCGCTCTCGCTTAGGTAACGCTGCTACCTGTGACGGAGAAAGAGCAATTGGACGATTGTAGAGATTTTCGATAATCAACCGAACTTTGATACCTGAGCGATGGCGATGCGCTAGAGCTTGCGCTATTCGAGGCAAGCGAAGTTCTTGAACTGCGACATCGACACTCTCGCGAGCACTGTTGATGGAATAGACCATGAGCTGTTCCAAATCATGACCCGATCGCGTGACCTGACGATATGGCTCAGTGTAGCTAGAAGTTTGAGATTGATTGAAATAAACCTGAAGTGATGGATCTTGAGGCAATGCTTTGATGACTGGAGCTGCGGAAATTTCTTCTGTTGGTTTTGGTTTCATGAATTGATTGCAGGAAACGAAACCAGCGACAATTAAAAGTGCTAAAGCGACGATTTTCTTGTTCATGATATTTTGGGTTGATGAGTAATATTTACGTGGGTCTAAAAAAAAATCTCTAGCTTGTGCTAGAGATTTTCTTGTACTTGAACATTGCTATCTACAATCCTTGTCAGTTTTGATGACGACTTCGCCTTGATTGCCCAAAGCTCCGCCTCTAACCAAACAAAACTTCTTTCTTGACCAGGGATGGCTGAATGTGATTGTTCCATGCTGACCGTAGCTACCACCAATTCCGCTGTTGGTTTGGCTACTCCAACTAATCAAAGTTGCTACATTGCTGCCAGCTCTGCCTGCAACTCTCGCATCAATGCCTCTAAAAGTTGATTCAATCTTGACTCCGCTGGGCAAGGAGATTTTCTCTCCACAAACTCCACCTAAACACTCTGCGATTGCTGCTTTCTCGCCTGTGAAAACTGCAACGCTTGTTACTTGACCATAATTAACAATTGCGTCATATCTGCTTTGCTTCGCTGTCTGAACTAACTGAACATGAGCTGCTGTGACTTTTGCATAACCAATCAATCCAGTTCCGCCTAACAAACCAAGCGCTGCTAATTCACCAGCAATAACGATAGATACCAAAGTTTCAGTTAAGTTAGCCATGAGAAATACCTAAATAACGACAGTAAGCTGCATTAACTACAGCTCACTCCCTCATCGCGAAGCGCCCTCACTAAAAAAATTCACCTCGCTCTTTCTCTTTCCATTTCTCTTAATTTGAAAGCCCCAACATCCATGACGGATATTGAGGCTTTTCTTTGGTATCGATCGGTACTAACTTACTTGATTAGAACTCATCAGTTCTATTGTTGTTGTTGTTGTACTCCTTCTTGTTTGCATAATATTCAGTACGAATCTCCATCAATTCATCTGGCGTATATCCAAGGTCGCTAACAAACGTATGGATTTCTGGCAGAAGCATTGTATGAATCTTGTAACCTTCCCAGTCACGCTTGAAAACGTCATACAAATCTAAGCCTTTGAGATCGGTATCATTCTCAGCTTTGAACTGACTCCAAGCCAAGATACGAATTGCATCTCTCAAATTGGATGCTTCTTTTTCTGATTTGGTCAAGATATTGATAGCCATGATAAACCTCTAAGTAAAGTAAAGTACAGACAATCTAACTCAATTCCTTAAGGCGAAGCCCTACAAAATGCTTAACTTCACCATTGTTTCTTCATTCAGCGATTAGTAGATTAAGTCAAATACTTTCGATCGAAAAGAACCAAAAATATTTAACTTAATCTTACCCTTGGCTGATGAACTAACTCACGCTAAAACAAATCGCCAACATCAAATTCTTCGTCAGGAACAGGAACAGAAACATTGCTATTAGCCGATGAATCGTTGACTTTCCGAGTAGGAGTAGCACTAGCCGTAGCCGTAGTAGCACTCGTAGTAGCACCAGAAGAATTGTTCTTCTTTGCATAATAGGTCGATCGAATGCTTAACAATTCTACCTCGGTAAACTCTAAACTTTTGGCGAAAGCGATAAGTTCTTCATACGTCATGTCATGAAGTTTCTCATCTTTCCATTCAGCATCAAACACTGCATAACCGCCATACTGGAGATCTTTTAGTGATTCTTTGTTGGTAGATTTGTATTCTTCCCAGGCAAGAATACGAAGTGCATCAAGCAACAAACTACGCTTTTTGGCAGTCTTGGACATGAAAACGATAGCCATGATAAATTCCTTTGGTGTAATGTACAGTGATTTTGGAAATAAGCAGAAAGCCTATCTCATTTCCCTATCGCGAAGCGACCCTAACAGAAAAACTACTGTAGGTTCTTTCAATTGAATTGATTGTTGAAAGTAACAAAGGCTGGATAGAATGTGTTTCTATCCAGCCTTTATCTACCATTCGATCGGCTCTATCATTTGCGATTTGTAGCCTTTCTTCTCGTTCAAAGTCCAAAGTACCAGGGAAAAGCGTTCAGGGGTAAGGATTCGTGGTACTGAATGGGTAAGCTTGCAGTTAAATTCGCAGATGTCGCCATCATTGAGTTTATGAAGCTTGCCATCGATCACAAATTCAGCTTCGCCAAGGTTTATGCTTACTGCTTTGGGCATTGCGTAGCCGTGATCTTTGTGAGGTCGGATCAAGCCACTGCTGCCTCCTCTCTCAGAGCCGTGGTAGGTAAGCAAGCCTATGTTACTGCCAGGGTAGATTCGTTGGCAGAAATTATAGAGTCGATCGTCAAAGTAAGCTGGTTTTACTGTGCCGTTGCCTAGATGTACTTCGTTAAAAAGCCAAAGTTCTAGTCGCCGAGTAGTCAGCGTTGAGTAGCTAGGCTTCATTAGCGTTACTAAGCTACGGCAGTAATCGCGAAAAAGCTCAAGGTTAGGGATCTGTTTCTTTAGTCGTTTCATGCTAGTCACCAGTAGGGATCATTTCCTTACCGCAAAGCGACCCTTGCTAATAACTTCCTGTAGGTTATTCTCTTTCAATTCTAGCGATTGATGATGGAAAGATTAACTCTCCATCATCAATCTAAGTTAATCGTTAATCATCAGCATTTTTTTCTGGATAAGGTTGTGCGATGGAGTAGTAGCATTCTCTGATGGCTAAGAGTTGTTCGATCGAGAAACCTCTTTCTGTTGCTAATAGAGTAAGTTGAGTTAGATCCATCGATCGAATCTTGCTTTGTCTCCAGCGACTGTAGAATCTGGTGTAACGCTGGTTTAAATCTTCACGAATCTGAGGATTTGTGTCAAACACCTCCCATGCAAGCACCCGGAACGCATCACGCAGGCGTAGAGTTTTCTGATCAGTTTCATTTTGTGTATCTACTTGCATCATTGTTTTGTTCTCTTGTTACTTGTGGTGTTAGTTTTGGTGTTACTGGTGTAGAAAAGGTCATTTAGAAGCTGGATGAGAGTTTCTTTGTTGTCGATCGCGACCCTGAGTGCGTAAGGAAACAGCAAATCGCATTCAGTTTCAAAGTGAAGTTTTCCACTGAGACTAGACGGTGCAAACGATACCTGAAGAAAACTCGTTCTAGGAGTTAGCACCAGTTGATATCTTCTGTCGCCTTTGTTTTTGTAAGCAACGTACTGCTGTTTGTTGAATCGCTCTAATTTGGTATTCTTTGCTATCCAAGACTCTGCGATCGAGAATAAACTTGTCCCGCCTTCGATGCAGTGGATTTGGCTGGATACCAATTGAGGTACACCGTCAACAACTTCAAATCGTTGAATTAAGTCGTAAACTATTCTGTCAGTCATTTTGATTTCTTGTGTGAATTGGATTCTGTAAGTTTCTCCTCACATAGGGAAGAGAAACTTACGTTTAGTAGATAGCTACTTTTTCTTACAACGAATTACTTCAGCAACAAACTCAGGAGTTAAGCCACGGACTTTAATTTCAAACGGGAAATCTTTAATCCGTTTAGCTTTTCTGGGTTCTGCTTCTTTCTTGAATGTGTAACCGCCAACTGTAGCTACCAAACTTAGATATGTAGTAGCCTCAGTTTTCGATCGTATGCCTATGTACGTGATAAAAGATTCAAATCCTGAAGCAGCATCGGACATTTCTTGCCAATTAAATTGATTGTTAGTTGTGCCAACAATCGTGATTCGATCGCTCAATTTTACTACAACGTAACTGCCATGCGGTGATGTTTCGATAACTTCACCTTCAACACCTGCAAAATTGATTTTGTCCATGATTAAGTTTCTAAGTAAAGAACTAACTCCACACTTCATAGCGAAGCAAAACACTAATAACCTTGGAAACAGTTTTTAATTTTGTTTCTTTGATGAAGAGTGTTTGCTTCTGTAACTAAGCAGAATGAGGATGAGGAAATGCTGTAGAGTTTGCAGACACAGGAGATAGAACAAACGACTTGAAACGAGCTTGATGTTGAATCCTGTGCTGATTACCAATCGATCGGAAAACCTCTTTGAGATCCTTGAGGCGAAGATGCTGAAGATTGATTGAACCTTGGGAATATGCTTGCCATACTCCTTGCTGTTGAAGATGCAGACACAGATAGAAACCGTAATCTGGCAAAACTAAAACTGGACATTTGATGCCTGTGAGGTAAGGCTGAAATTCCTTAACTGGCTCACCTAATTTATGTTTGCTACCTTTATTAATCAGCCAGAAATCTGCTTCCGGAAAATTGTTTTTCACAATCCAGTCAAACAGTAATAAGTTTTCCATTTCGTTGGGGGAATAACATCAGTTCCCCCAAACGAAGTATTCTTATTTCTCTTTCTTCACTTCAACTCACACATAACCTGTACCTGTAGCGCACATGACCGTTACATGACCGTTACATGAGCATTGGGAAACAGGAACCGCATAGCTGAAGGGTTCCTGTTTCCGAGTTAGAAGTTACCAAAAAATACTAAGAAAATCACGGCTGTCGATTTCCCAGGACAGAAGTTTTTCTTCAGTTCCTTGTTCAGTTTCCACAATATACTCAAAATATTGAGCAATTGTTGCTGAAGGAACGATCGACTTAACTCTAACTATCCCGCAGACAGTCAAATAAGCAAACCCTACCTGGATGCGATCGCCGTTGACACAAAGCGGGAGTTCGCAAGAGAAATAATATTCCTTCCTACCATCCACGCAAATATAGACACCGCCTCGCCAAACCAAATCCTGGCTAACTGGCAAATCAAACTCAGACCAGTGTGGGCGGGAAATTGGGGTGACTAGCTTCTTTCCTGTTGCTGTAACTGTAACTAAAGTCATGTCAAAACTCGCTGGGTAAGAACTCATGTCCGTACCGCAAAGCGCCTTTGTGATTGACCTCTGCTACTGTTACTTGCAAATTAAGTCTGTTTCTGTACCTGTTTCTGTTTCTGGTTTTGTTTCTACTTTTGTTTCTGTTACTGCTTTTGTTTCTGAGGGTTCAGAATTTTTCCAGGGTGCAAAGATTTCGGTATCCTGGAAAAGCTCTTGAGGGCTGATGGTAGAGTTAGGTCGTTTGAGGATGCCTTTATCTCGGTAAAGCAACTGTTCATCCAGGGCATAAGCAACAAGTTCGCTGCATATCCATTTATCAGGATGCTCAAGCATATTGCTTAAGAGTTCCTCCAACTTTCTAGTCAGCAGCCGATCGAGCATCCGTCCAGCGAAACTGCCTGAGAGTCCCTGAGTTAAGATTGCGCCAAAATCGTAGTGCTTGCCGAGTTCGAGACTGGCTTTGTGTGCGATCGCAAAACCTACCGCATCGTTGAAAAGTATCGGTTTGCGGAAGAAAATTTGACAGTTAGGGTCATTGAAATATTTGCTGAGAGTGCAAAGCTTGACTGTGTTATTTACCATGTCTGCTTCAATACATTGATCCTCACCTACGACAATCAAAGTATGAGTTACATGGATATCGCTGATCATGTCCCAACCTGTAAAGTAAGCGATACCGAGAGATGTTACGTCCGCTCCTTTGTTGAGAAATCCTATGTACCCAGTTTTATAGTTCACTTCATAATCCGGGGCTATGTCTGTTACTTGGATTGCTGATTTATCAGGAGATTCTGTTGCAAACATGAGGCTATACTCCAACTAAATTAATTAGAGTATAGCAGTTTTTAACTGTTGATTATTGGGTATTCTGACCAATACCATTCCAGAAAACGCTGGATAAATTGAGCTGTCGGTAAGTCATGGCAACTGAGATACCAAAGATATAAATCTTCAGTTCTAAATTTTTCACAGAAACTGATTAGATGTCTGTTAACAGTTCGAGTTTGAAATTGCTGCCAAATAACTAAGCGTTTTTGTTCGAGTGTGTCACCATCAAAGTAAGTGGCTAAGTTGGTCAATTCCTTACGCTGTTTCCATGCCCAAGTTGACAAACGGATATCGCTACCTTCATAGGCAATAGCATAATGTCCTTTGAGAAGGTCTTTATCAACTGGCTTGCCGTTTCGATCAAAATAGGTTCTCTCTCGTCTGTTGACATCGTAGGGGAAAAGGCTCATGGGATTGATGTGAATTGCTGACATAATTTTCATTGATATTAAAAGTAGTATTTCTTATTCGTTTCCTGATTGCAAAGTAGTTACGAAAAACTACGTTAACCTAGGAACTCAGTATTTCTAGGCTAACGTAATTGCTATATCTGATTTGCCAAATAATCAACACATCTGGCAATAAGCTCGGCATGAGAACGATCGGAAATATAAATCAGCTTTAATCTACCTTTATCTCGGTAAACTTCAGCTAATTGCATAATCGATCGAAAGATATTTGAATCAGCAACTAAATAAGGCTCGTAAAAACCTTTTAGTCCTGTGCGAAAATATCTCGGTAAATGCTTCTGGATTTCTGCCCAGAGTAGTTGCCGATACTCCTCAACAGAAAACTTGCCTCGCCAAAGTGGAGAATTATCTAGTTGGTCATAGCGATCCTTAAGACCTTCTGATACATTGAAAACTTTGTGGTCAAGATCGATCGCAAATTTAACTTTCTCAGTCGTAAATTTGTCGGAATCAAACTTTTCTACGATAATAGTCATGGTAATTGCCGGGAGTAAAAGATCACTTCCTTATCGCGAAGCGACCCTCACCTGAAACTTCAACTACCTCCAATTCTGATTATTTTGGTTTTCTTTCCAGTTCGATCGATATTATCCCTTGTTCCACGACTTCTCCCGTCCCAGAGAGCCAAACCGTAATTGCAAACTGAGCACATTGCTATATCTCGATCGACATAGCTTCCTGCAACCCCTACCGTTACATAGTCAGTAGTGTTTCTCGGTTTCCCGTTACCGCCCCACAAAGCAAAGTAAACTGTAACGTTTAGGTAATTCGATCGACACAGATATTCTTGAACTAACTTGTCTACGCCTCCCGCATCACCAACAATTACCGAAAACTTTAGCTCCATTATTCGATCGATTGATGGTAATCCAGAACTGATATCTTTGATTGAGCGACTGCCAGAAATCATTACAATTTTAGTCATATCTATTGGTTAAAAACTGTTTTCCAAACACGAAGTGAAAGTGATAGAATTAAAATAAAGTCACTAACATGAAACTGAAATGCGTTGATTTGTTTGCGGGAATAGGAGCTTGGGAATTAGCAGGCAGATTAGTCAACTCGAACTCTCAAATTAAATTAGAGACGATCGAATTTGTAGAAAACAATCCTTACTCCCAACAAGTTCTACAAACTCACTTCCCAGAAATTCCAATCCATTCTGATATCCAAGACTACCTACCTACCAAAAATAAAGCTGATGTCTTCTTTGTTAGTTTCCCCTGCCGGGGTACATCAAGAGCTGGAACCAAAACCGGACTCGTTCACGTCGAATCAAGCCTCTGGTTTGAAGCGCTCAGGTGTATCATCATCGGTAGACCAAGTTTTGTGGTTGTGGAGCAGCCAGTTGGGGTTATCGATCAAGGGCTACGAACAATTATTGCCGGACTCCGACTGGGCGGATTTGAAACAGAAATTGAAATCGTCAGCGCGTCGGAGTGCGGTGCGCCACACGAGAGGCAAAGAGTTTTTGTCATTGCCCACCTGCACAACTTACAGCTCCAGCAACGGAAAGGGTGGCAGGGCTGGACAAACCACCTTGGAAAACAGATTGAAATTGCAAGGTCGTTTACCCAGTACCCAAAAACTGAACCCAGAAGTTTGCCTGTGGCTCATGGGAATGCCCCTTACCTGGCTGGACTGCATTACGAGCACTGGTGGCGATTCAATGCCCCGCCTGCCAACCCAGGAGTAGAACGCAGAACTCCGGGCAGGGCAGAAGCAATCAACCTAACAGGCTTATCAATTTGTGTCCCACAAGCCACTGTTCCCTTAATGCGTCTCCAGTTTCTAGCTTCTTTACTTCCTCAACATTAGTAATTGTTGCAAAGAGATGAGCAATGTAGAAGAGCAAATCCGTTTGTACCGTCAAGGGCTGTCTTATTCCCAGATAGCCAAACATACTAACACGACAGCAGCAAAGGTACAGCGCAGTATCAGGGCATGGAACTTGCAGCCTAAGCAAGTAGAACATACTCGATCGGCTGAAGAAATTGAAGCCCTGAGAGAGCGCATCCGTAGCTTGAGAATGGATGAGCAATCCATGAAGTCAATCGGTCGCCAAGTTGGGATTGAGGAAATTGTAGTTTATCGACATTTGCAAATTATGGGATTGCTTTAGTTAGTCAAATAAACTCAATTGTTTCCATTCTAAAGGTTTGTTTTTGTTTCTGTTTCTGTTACTGTTTTTGTTTACATCGGTGTTGGTGTTACTAAAATTGCTGTTAGCAATATAATTAACGTGTTTCCAGATATCGTTTTGTTTGATGTATGCGATAGTTCGTTGGGAAACATCAAATAATATACTGATTCTTTCCACCGTTAAGTTAGTTTCAACTAACAAAGCTTTGATTTGAAAAACTTCCTTTTCGGTCAATTTAGACTGAGGGTTTTTAGAACCTCTATTAGAGCGTCCTTTTTCTACCATGTCTCTCATATTTTCTGTATGAGTGCCGAGGAATAAATGCTCAGGATTTACACAAGGTGGATTATCGCATTTGTGACATACGAACATACCTTCAGGTATTTCCCCGTTGTATATCAGAAAACTTGCACGAGAAGCATTCATCCGGCTTCTCTTTAGATGGAATTGACCATAACCTCTCTGATTACACCACAAATCTGTTAACCAGCAATTATCTTTGCTGATAATGTGTTTTTCAAACCGTTCTTTGCTACGATCGTCCATAAGTAAAACGTCCCTTAATTTGTAGCTCAATAAAATCATGAAAACGAAAATCAAAAACAGAAACAAAAACAGAAACACACGTAAATTGTTTCTGGAGATGAATAGGTGTCAAAAGGTGATACTGCGATGTTTTATTGCCCAGTTAGAAGGTGTTGAGGGTCATGCGGTTTACTTAGCGATCAATCGAAATGGAGAAATTGAACTAACAGTAGTTTCTCTTCATTCTACAGTAATAAAAGCCTGGAGTGTAGCCGTAGCAGCTAGAAGAATCTTAGAAAATAGCAGTTATAGTTATAAGCACAGCAACGAAGTTATTCTTAAGACTTTCGTTGCTGCATTGGTTGCGGATTACTTTGATTATTCTACAGATTCAGATTCAGAAAATGAGATTGAAGTTCCTAGCAAGTGGAAAACTTTTAGCACTAAATCGAAACATCCTGACTTTGCTAATGGGGTTTTTGTCATCGGTACATCAGCAACTGAAATTTTAATGCTGGAAGAAGAACCCAAAAAGTTAATTCTGGCAAATACCTACTTGATGTCTGCTTATATTGCTGATTTTATGAACGAAAACCAGCTTGATTCTCTGGTTCTGCCAGATATCGATCGCTTAGTCCATGAAGCACGTAGAGCTTTTTCCTCAACCAAACATCGAGTTAACTATTCTTTGACCGCTCATGAGCTTCTTCGCTGGGCTTATAAATAATCCATTGCCATCACCCTGTCAAACTCTTTGACGACATACTTTAAAAACTTGGGATTCTGATCGAACAACTTTAAAAATCTGTCAGGCAGACCACTAAATCCTTGTCGTACCAGTTCTTCTACCATGAAAAACACAGCGTAGCCGAAATAATAAAGCTTAGGAGCTATATCACCCTCTGCTGTTAAACCTTCTGTTGATATGTACGATTTCTCATTTTCATCCACATACTGAACAAAATAGAGGATTCCGCCACTTTTCAGCTCTATGAATTCTCTATTATTCTCAGTCAAACTTCCATTCGGTCGATCGAGCTTAAACTCCCTATACATTGATTTTCCTAACTCGTTCATCTCCACCAAGCGGTTATTTAGTCTCAGATTTTCTGCTTGGATTCTCAACGTTTCTATTATCAGATCCGTGTTGTACTTTGTTAATTCCGTATTTTCGATCAACAATTCCGTATTCTCTGCCAACAAACGCTCATTTTCCTTGGATAAATCACTGTTATCTGACATAAAAGCTCTCAATTATTTGTTATATTATAGCAAGAATTAAGGTTTCAGGTAGCTTCGCTTTTAGGTTTTGATGTTCTTTTTTTAAGTTAATGATAGTAACAGAAACAGAAACAAAACGTGTAGTGAATATTCATTGTGATGGTGCTTGTTCAGGAAATCCGGGACCTGGTGGTTGGGCTGCAATCCTCACAATTCCAGGTAAGTCCAATAAAAAAGCGATTAGTGGTAAATCTGACACAACTACTACTAACAATCGTATGGAATTAACAGCAGCAATCGAAGCTTTGAAAGCTCTCAAGAAACCTTGCAAAGTTACATTGTTTTCGGATTCAACCTACGTCGTAAATACGATGGCTAAAGGTTGGAAACGTAACGCTAACCAAGATTTGTGGGAAGAACTTGATAAGTTAGTAAAAGTTCATGACATCACATGGCTGTGGCTGTCGCGGAATTCAACTCCTGAGTTGAGTGAGTGCGATCGACTAGCCAAAGAACAAGTTGTCAATTCTTGAGAGCTAAATTTTAGCTTAACTTAATCGCAAATTGGGCATTGTTAATAGTTACAATGTCCAATTTGGGTATGTTAAAATAAGCTAACTTTCAGCGCAGTATGTAGGGCAAAACGATGAGTCAATTTGATTATTTACGAACACAGCTCGCCGATAACGTATGGGCAGGAAAATCCATTCTGACAGTAGCCGATGCTGTCAATCAAGGGGTAAGTAGCGGGAAAGATTGGTATTTTAGCCTGCCCCATATTCAATTTATTATGGCAAATCCAGTGATGGCAGGTGTCAAAGATTTATTAGTAGCATCCCAAAATGTAGGAAGAACGGTCATTGATTGCAGTTTGGTATTTTTGGAGACGCTTAATGGCATCAACCGTGCCTACAACAGCAAAGCATTTACAAACTTAGCCGGCAAAGGTCAGCAAGAATTAGCAAGTCTCCTTCCATCAACAAGAGAAAGGATAATTTATGAAGCATCGGTGATGGCGTACAACGAAGCCTTGGATTTACCTAATTTATCAATAACCATCGACTCGATCGATGCCGACATTCGAGCAATTCAGCAAGGGGGAGCCACAGCCGAAGCTCAAATAGAGACATGGAAATCACAAGCTCTTACTAAAGTCGAGCAGCTTAAGGCTGAGATTTTAGCAACGATCGAATCTCTGACCGGGAATCCACGTCGGAACGCTCGCGCACGTATCCGACGGGCAGAGGCAGCACGGATTGCTATGACTACGAACACAATTCCTAACATCATTGCTCACAACCCTTACTCCATCAGCTCAACCTACAATCACTCCATCAGTTCCATTTACAGCCGTCCGCCCGTCCTCAATGCTGCACTGGTGCCGATCGCTGTGGGGGGAGCAGCTACGATTGCAGGGGCTGTGGGTGTGCTCACAAGCATTGCCAGTTGGCTGCTAGGGAGTTTTTTCCTGAAATCATTCAATATTCCCGCAGTTTTGTTGCCCGCTTTGACAAATACCGTGGTGTCGATGGTTCTCAAACTCTCTGGCAGTTCAGGCGGTGCTGAAGCGGTTAGATATTTAGCGGCATCTGCTTTGAAAGCTGGAGCAAGTTTGTTGCCCCGCCTCTTTGGAACCACAGGAATGCGAGCAAGTGGTTGGGCTTATTTGATGGCTTGGGCAGCTCCTATAATTGGTGCAGCCGTTATCATTGCCACCGCCATGAGAAACCGAACTGATCTCGCTGAATTCCTTTACGTTTTCGCAGATATTGGTGATAAAACACCAAGAAAGTTTAACTTGTCGTTATCGCATATGTACGACACGAATCAAGTTGAAATTCTGGAGAAATTGAAGAGTAATGCAAGAAGTTTAAAAAATAAAGCTCTTGTGCCGATCGAGAAAATTATCGGAGTTGGATTAAACGCTAAACGCGAATTTATTCTTGGCTATGATTTAACCAATCCTGATGAACCAATTCTGATTCCCAAGGACGATATTATTACCACATTAGGAGGGGACAAAGTTGCTAAAATAGCAACAGGAAAATTTTACTTTGGCGATTAATATGCCTACGGATTACGACCTTGAATATTCTTGGGTTGATGAGAGCTTAGGACAAATTGCTACTACTGCTGTTTGGTCAGTTTGGGATTGTGTTCTTAAACAATGGTCAAACACTCCTAAAGTAACTCTCCGCAATATCCTTCTCTCTGGCTGGCATCAAGACGCTGGCAAAGAGCGATTTTGTATTGGACAAATCCCCGAAAACACCAAGACTGCTGCTCTTCTCGACCCCTTTATTGCTAATAAGAACGATCGATATATTCTTGACTTAGCTAGTGGCTCTCGTAACCACGGGAGATTCACTTTTAATATGGCTCCGATCGGCTCAAACTACTATGGTAGCAAAGGAACTGAACAATGGAAGCGGATCATTTACGGGAGCATTATGCACACCGGATGCAAGCACTTAGTCGGTAAAGAATTCAACTTTGTCATTGTAGATGATACTAACCGTGATGCTCAAGGTAATCCCCAAGATGACCCCACTAATGGTAGACACTGGAACAGCGGAGACAGCCATGCTAAAGGGTCTAAGGACTTTCTTACTATACTTGGAACAGGTGATGTTCACTTACCAAATGACGAAGGAATTCCACTCCAATTTCGGATAGCGTCATTTAAGAAGTGGGTTGCAAAGGGGACGATCGCCTACAATCCAGAATTAGATGGTTCTGGCTATGATTTAGTCATCCCGTGGAGTTCACTCAAAGGCAACAAACCCGCACTCGGAAACTACAAAGAAAAACTGCTTTGTGGGTTGGTATTTGAAGGAGAAAAACGCATGGCTAAAGCTGGTTGGATGCTATTCCAATGGTTCAAATTTGAAACACTAGAACAAGACCAAATAATTGGCCGACTCCGCACGAAATGTGAAAAATTAGCAGCAGCTACTAACTCGATTCAAGCTCTGGCTAAAGAGTTGAGAATCCATCAAGTAGAAGCAGAACAAGAACGCGAACAAGGCGATAGTATCCAGTCAGAAGCTGAATATGTCAATACTGCAATGGAGATAATTAAATACGATATCAAAGGACGACTTCTGCTTCATCCTTACATCACAGGCAAAGTAGCAGAAAGACTTCAGGCAGTTTGGTTGAATTTAGCAAAGGCTGCGGGGGTTCGTTTCTGGTCATTGATGTCCCAACCAGATGAGTATTTTCAAAAATACGAAAGCACCGACAATAACGGAAAAACGACTTTTAGCGAGAAAGTTTTCTGTGCACCTGGGATGGCTCCTGGCGAGTACATCGTATTTTGCAATCCCATGAGGCATTGGGGAGACTGCCAACTGTGGATTAACAGAATTGAAGGCACTTATGCGCGGGGGACGAACCTCATGGCGGCATCCACCAAGCTCATGCTGAGTCTAGGCAGAGACTTTGACGGCGACTTTGTTCAGCTCATCGCCTCTCATCAATATCCGGCGTTGAGAGATGCGATCGCCAACTTCGACAAACCTCCTGAAGTTGACAAGCTTCCTAAAATGGCGCTGACGGGAACACTCCAAGAAGTTGCTATTAACAGCATGAACGACATCACCGGTGTAGTTGCCTCATTGCTGGGTCGCGCCAGAGCAGCGGGAGTAGAAGGAATAGTCCTGAACATCCCGCCCGGTGGAATGCAGACAGAGACAAAAGAGATGGCAATCATCAATTTTCTGAGTCAGGAACTTCAAATCGCGGTGGATTCCCTCAAATCGGCATATCCCAATAATGATGTGGGACTCAAAGCTGTTACTGACTACCTCAACGGTCTAGGAGATGCAGGCAAAATTCCTTGGCTCAAAGATTTTAAGGAGAAGGACACTTTTTTAACTCGACCCTGTGCGGTTGCCAATGATGCGATCGATACCATCTCCCGGCTTGTCAAAGTGGTTAACTCCTACTGGCGGCCCGCAGCTCTGGAGACAAACATCGACATCAACTCGTTTCACAATGCGCTGTTTGTAGATGTAGAGGTAGCCCAAGAACAGATGGATTTTGCGTTTGAGCAGCGCAAGGGATATGGCTCAGAAATGGGAGCTGCGATCAGATGGAAGGAAGAAAATGAGGGTGACACTACCAAACTCCGGGAAGTCTCCGCTAAATACCAGGCTCTCAAGAACTCAGCCCTTGAGCAATTTGCCGATGCCCAGGGTCAGGCTTATACCGAAAAATCTTGGGCTGCTGCTTATTGGCGCGCTGTCCACACCAGTGCTAGCGAACTTAGCACTGGCTCCCTAGCGTTCAACTTATTCCGAGAAGAAATCGTGACTGAATTGCAAGAGAATCCTGATACTTTGCCCTACTTCGGTGTCTTTAACGTTCACAAACAAGAACCCAATGTCTGGAGCCGAGGTGAATGGACTGGACAGAATGTACTCATTCGCATTGTTCAGCGGATGAAACCTGCTGCTGGTCAGCAAGCCGCACGGATGGAGTTGGCGATCGATATGAGGTATCCCGACAGTACCAAAAACATCGGCTATTTTCCCCTTGGATGGGTTGGTGAAAAATATCGAAGTAAAGTTGCGATTGGCGAAACTCGTGAAATGCGCTGTTATACCGATGGCAAATATATGGATGAAGCGGGTAGAACTATTACCAAAACAGTTCGTTTATTTAATCAATCCCTGAGTCAAGAACAGATTGATTTCTTAAATGGCAAAATGCCAGCAGGTCTTTATGGCCCTGAAGATTTCGGTTTACCACCTAATTAATGATGAGTGGTATTTACCATTTGTCGTAAATACCACCAACTTCCTGCCAGTTTCATGCCTAAAAATGAGAAAAATGTTTGTGATTTATTGTGCTTTTAAAAAAACTAGGGCATAATCTAATCAAGCGTCTATCTCAATCAAAATTTTAATTATGGCTTCAGTTGTTGAAAATCTCCCATTTGGAGAAGTTATCTCCAGTGTCGTAGCTTCTCTAGAAAGCGGAAAGGATATCAAAATCGAAGGGTTTGGCACTTTCTCTTTGATTGAAAAACCAGAACGGGAAGGACGAAACCCAAGAACAGGCAAACCCACCATTTACAAGCCTACTCGCCGACCGAAGATTACGTTTGACAAGAAGTTCCTGGAAAGAGTTTATGCGGGTTCGAGTGCTTCGGAAACTTCGACTGAAACAACTTCGACTGAAATAACTCCAGTAGCAAGCCCTGTACTGACTCCAGCTCCTGTAGCAGCTCCCGCGCCTACCCCGGTAGCAGCTCCAACAGCTCCTGTTTTGCCTCCTCCAATTCCAGCGGAATTGCTTACTCCTTCGGCACCACCAATTATCTGGCAAATCAAAGCCCCAGATGGTAGCTTTATCGAAGTTCCGAGCCAGGATCTATCCAAGTGGGGAGTTGGTGCAAATACTCCAATCTACTCTGCTGCCACTGGTTGGAAACTAGCAGGGAGCATTCCTGAACTTGTAGGGCTTGTCCAATAAGAATAGTTTTCGCTAAACTGAATCGGCGGCGAACGAACTGCACAAAAAAAACCTGAGTGACTGCACCCACGCTCAGGTTTTTTTCATGTTTCTTGTTTCTTACAATTTCTAAGAACTTGTAAGAATTTCTTAGAAGTTTAAACAAAAGCAGAAAAAACGGGATGTCTCAAAGCACCCGTAGCAGTGATGCCGAGATGGATGACTTCGACTATTCTGCCCATATAATTAACTTGGTTAGCCCAAATAGTCGATCGCTCAACATCAGTAAATCCAGTCCCGACTCTGGCATTGACAATTCGCTCGTTGAGAGTGCCGCCAACTAAGAGATTGCCCAACGACGCAGAATATTTCCCTGAGCCTTTAGTGAACCCGGTAACTGGCAAGCGGTCTTTCACAAAATTCTTGACCTTCAAAAGTGCGATCGATCGACCCTGGAAATAAACAGAGTTCGGGTTCCGCAGGATTATCCCCTCAGCCGATTGTCCTGATGCTTTGATTGAGTCGGCTTCCGCTTGAATGACCAGAGGATTATTCTGAATCAACCTCTGCGGAACGTAGCTAACCTTCCCCATTGCCGGAAAGATTTGCTGAATCTGGCTATATTCGTCTGCTGCTAGGATGTTGGGATATTGAGTGAAGCCGATCGCAAAGATGCGGAATTCCATCCTCTGTTTCGCTTCGACAACGGTTGCTGTAGTTTTAGTCGATCGAGCAATCCCAGAAATTCTATCAAAAGGCTCTCCGGGGATGTACAGCTCACCGTCAATGAAAGACAAATTGTTGGCTAACCGGATGCTTTCACAGATTTGCTCAATTTCGGTAAGTCCTGAATATCGAGTCAAGCCCGATCGACTCCTCAATCCACTGGTCGGGTTTTCATACAAACAGCGCACTCCATCCAGTTTGGGACTACTGAGCCATTCAGTTACACCGTAGTTTTTGGTGGGACTGTAAGTATTTGCTAATTGCAGTAACATCTTTGTTGCTCCTCATTAAACAAATCGACCCAAAGCAGGGCTTCGGAGATTGCCTGTTGATGTCAAACCCATGTAAATTATTTGAACTTGTTTGCCGATATAAGAGTCTCTGTTCATCCAGAGATCCTGTTCCTCTTCGTCGTTTAAGCCGTAAACACGAGAAACTTTATTAACTCCATTCACCATGCCTTCAACGGACATATAACTCACGTAACCCACTATTGGATTTTGCGTAAACCCAACTACAGTATAGATTCCGCTTGTTATCCCCTTCACTTTGAGAAGATTGTCCGATCGCACCCCAGAATAAACTGAGTCCAGATTTCTGAGGATGATTCCTTCAGTTTCTCCAGAATTAAGAACGGTGGTTGCTTCATCCAGAACGCTTAGAGGTGTGTTCCGAATTAGTTTTTGAGGAATCAAACTAATCATTCCCTGTGCCGGAATGATTAGTTGCATGAAATTCATCCTTTGTTGGGCTGTTAAGGTGGGATTTGTTGCCGCACCAACAGCAGAAACTCGAAATTCAACAGCAAATTTTTCATCAAGTTCATAGGTGGCTCGATCGCGAATTAATACCGTAAGCTCCTCGAAAGTTCTACCAGGAATGAACAGCTCACCGTCAAGGAAAGACAAATTGTTAGCGTCACAGATGGCGCGACAAGCTAACTCAAGTCGATCGAATCCCACAAATCGCGTGGTCAAAGTCTGGCTTCTTAATCCGCGTGAAATGCCGTCCCGCGTGTAAATGCAGCGAACTCCGTTGAGTTTAGGACTGCTTAGCCAGAATCCAACCATGTATTCTTTAGCTGGATTGTAAGTATTTGGTACTTCTGCTACAAAAGTCATGGTTTTTCTTAGTTAACTGCCATGATGAAATTGCTGACGCATCGGACTTGTTCGTTCACGATTTTGTCAAACATAAGAGCCAAATCTCGGTTATTTGGTTGGAATCTCATCAATCCCCATTGACCAGTAGCAGCAATTGTTAAGTCAGGCTTGAAAATCAGTGCTGTGGAATGGAACCATGTATTAAACACAGTCGCTGGCATATTAGAACAGATAATCATGCCAGAAATGTTGGCATAATTTATCAGCACATCTACGTTAAGACGAACCAATTTCCCACAGGTTTGATAAGTTACGTTGCCTGTGACGTTCCACGATAAAGGCAACGAAATTGGCGCTGACCAAACAATTCCGGCTGGCCCGGCTGGACCAATAGCACCAGTATCTCCTTTCGCTCCGATCGCGCCAGTTGCACCAGTTGCACCAACAGCGCCGGCAACACCTTGAATTCCTTGAGCGCCCGCTGCACCAGTATCACCTTTCGGGCCCGCAACACCCTGAGCACCAGTGGCTCCCGCAACGCCAGTTGCACCAGTAGCTCCGGCTTCACCTCTAGCACCAGTTGCACCCGCAGCGCCGGGAATTCCTTGCGCTCCCGTGTCACCTTTGATTCCCTGAGCACCAATCGCACCAGTCGCCCCAACATCACCTTTAGGACCGATCGCACCAGTTGCACCAGCGACACCTGGATTTCCTTGCGCTCCAGTTGCACCGATCGCACCAGTTGCACCTTGCGCTCCGGTTGCACCTGCTGAACCAGTATCACCTTTCAAACCTTGAGGCCCTTGTGCTCCAGCGGGACCAGTTGCGCCTTGAATTCCTTGAGCGCCAGTTGAACCAGTTGGGCCGATCGCTCCTGTGTCTCCCTTAGCTCCGGGAAGTCCTTGCAAACCTTGATCGCCTTGTTTAGCTCCCAAAGTCCAGAACATCGACGGCGGTACAGAATTTATGCTTGGCGCGTTGGCAATGTAGCTGCTGCCGTTGTAGGCAACCGCATCAAACATGGCGTAGTTGGTTGTTGGGCTCCAATTTCCACGCCAAATTAAGCCGGGTCGCCCCATTTCGCCTCGAATTCCTTGAAGACCTTGAGATCCTGTTGCACCAGTCGGCCCCATTTGACCAGTCGGCCCGATATCACCCGGTTTACCTTGAATTCCTTGCTCTCCACGTTCGCCGGGAGTGCCGGGATTACCTTGCAAACCTTGCGAACCCATTTCGCCAGCAATTCCTTGATCACCGCGATCGCCTTTTTGACCTGCGGGGCCGGTTAAGCCGATCGGGCCAGTAGCGCCAGTAGCGCCCATATCGCCAGCAATTCCTTGATCACCTCGATCGCCTTTTTGACCTTGCGGGCCCGTCAAACCGATCGAACCTGTAGCGCCAATATCGCCGGGAATTCCTTGATCGCCACGATCGCCTTTAGAACCTTGCGGGCCGGTTAAACCGATCGGACCAACAGGGCCGAGATCGCCAGCGATACCTTGATCGCCCCGATCACCTTTAGAACCTTGAGAACCGGTTAGACCGATCGGGCCCGTTGCGCCAGCTTCACCAACTAAACCTTGATCACCGCGATCGCCTTTAGCACCCTGCGGGCCAGTTAAACCTTGATCACCAGTCGCACCGACCGTGCCGGGAATTCCTTGATCACCTCGATCGCCTTGTGGGCCTCTATCGCCTTGCGGGCCGGTTAAACCTGCTGGGCCGGTTGCGCCAATTTCACCGGGAATTCCTTGGTCGCCACGATCGCCTTTTATTCCGGGACTGCCTTGTGGGCCGGTTAAGCCTGGATTTCCTTGAGAGCCAGTAGCGCCAACTAGACCTTGATCGCCTCGATCGCCTTTTTCACCGGGAACGCCTTGCATTCCTGGATTGCCAATATCGCCTTTGTCACCTTGCGGGCCGGCAATCCCAGGCTGACCCTGTAAACCTTCAGCACCAGTTGCACCGGGAGTTCCCGGTAAACCACGTTCGCCCGGTTCACCTTGAATGCCTGGATTTCCTTGAGGGCCAGGATTGCCAGCCGGGCCAGTCAAACCTTGAATGCCTTGAATTCCTTGGCTGCCTGGTTCGCCTTTTTCACCGGCTACACCGGGAGAACCTGCTACGCCATCAACACCGGGATTTCCTTGATCACCTTTCGGGCCGATCGGACCGATCGCACCAGTCGCGCCAGCAGCACCGGCAATTCCTTGATCACCTTTCTGACCTGGTGCTCCTGTTTCACCAGCCGGCCCGATCGCACCTACTGCACCGGGTTCACCGGGAGTGCCGGGATTTCCTGGATCACCTTTAATACCCTGCGGGCCGGTAGCACCAGCCGGGCCGGTAGCACCGGGTGTACCTGCTGCACCGGGCATACCATCTGCACCATTCGCGCCGGGATTTCCCTGAATTCCCTGAATGCCTTGAGGGCCAGGATTACCAGTTGCACCAGTTGCGCCTGTTGCGCCAGGAGTTCCAGGCTGACCAACATCACCGCGATCGCCTTTTTCGCCGGGAACGCCTTGAGGTCCGATCGGGCCAGCCGGGCCGGTTAAGCCGATCGGACCTTGTGGCCCAACGATTGCCGGCTCTGGAGGAATAAGAGTAACATCCCGAGAAGCGGTAGCAACAACACTCGTGCCAACCATCAAATCAGCGCGTAGAGTTCCATTTTGTGTGATGGCTGTCTCGAATGGAATCCACGGAGATTCTTTGATAATTGTGCCATTGAGAGTGAAACGGACAAAAGAGTTAGTTGGCGGATATGCTACATCAGCAACTACTACAGTTTGTCCTGAGTAAAGAACAGGAGCGCGTAAGGCAATTGTTGGAGCATTGACCTTGACTTCAAAATTGATTTGAGCGGTCGATCGAACTGTAACTGGAGCTGTTCCAGAAATATCCTCGACTTCAATTAGGTGAACACCTGCGGTATTAATTGGAATCGACATTCCAAATTGATAGATAGGTGCAGCAGTAGTTCCTACATTTGTGGCTGTGGTATCTGTCCCAACAACTACACCATTCAATTTGAAACGAACATCGGTATTGGTGTTAGTGTCAGTGACTGCTGTAACGGGGAGAGAATAGGGCAATCCTCCGACTTGAATGCTGGGTTGAGTGGGAGATGTGATTCTAATTGGCATTAGCTTAACCGCCTAAAATTTGATAGACAAACAATCCCTTTCTTGGCATCGGCGTACCAAGAAAGAGATTACTGAAGCAAGGCTGAAACTAGCTTTGAGAGAGAAGAATTTGGGTTTCGCGCTTAACAATCCCGCGTCTGGTGGGGAATCAGGTCTGAATCAAAAGAGTCTGAGCGATAATAACCTCAAGCTCCATTGACTCTCCGACAATCATCAGACTGGTGTAAGCGTCGGGAGTGGGACTAGCATCATCAGAAACCCGGATAACTTTGGGATTCTGTAACTGGCTGAAAACTTGGTAAAGTTCAGTCAGATATTCGATAGCTTCGATCGGCATTAAAATGCCAAAAACCGCCTCTGCCGGAACAGTTCCGTCCATCGTCAAACCTTGATTCTGGGTAACTGTCGCTAACTCGGTCAGCGCATTTCTAATCAAAGGCTGGAAGAGTTCATCAAGGGTTTGATAAGAAATTGCCCGATTTGCCGGAGGTTTGTAAGTAGGGGCTTCGGGATTCAGCGCCTTGATTGCAGCTCTCCGCATTGAAGCATCTCTGGAAAGGATAGCTGCGTCATCAAATGGCTGTTTTGCCCTTTTAATCGAGAGCAATGAGTCGCCTTCAGATTGAGGCCAGAAATTGTAATCGGCGATCGTTTGGCGCAGTAGTTTTGTGGCTAGTCCTGCTGTTAACACCATGTCACTTACTAACTAATAAATTATTTTTAGCTTATATCCCTTTTCTATTTTTGAGTTTATAGACTAAAAACTTGACTTTTATCCCCGTTTGTTATAGAGATAAAAGCCAAAAGTGTTAATCGGATGCTGACCAATTGACTACAATAATAGAGACAGAATCTTTGGCGAAATTATTAGCTTTGAAGTTTTGCTGTAGAGTTGCAACTACTTGTTCTGCTTTTTCCTTACACTCAAAGAAATAGGCTTCTTCAAAATCAGTAATCCATTCAGGAGTTCAGGGTTAGCCAAGAACAGAATACTACCATGTTCGGTAGCAGCAGCGATCGAATAATAGGCGTAACAGATAACAAATCTGTGCTCAATCAAAGAAGAAGCATCAGCATTAGGGTCGGAAACTGAGGAGTTTGACATAAAAAAACCAGTAGCGAATTGGTAAACCGCTGCTGTTAGGTAAGAAGTTAGGAAACCAGAGGCTGGAAAGTGTGAATTCTTGTCCAATCGAAACTGTTTCCGATGTAACTGTCGAACAAATGACTGTCACCGCGAAACAAAACATTGTTGGCAGGAAACCAATGACTTTCGCCACTACAATCTCGAACTAAGGTAAAGGAACGGGAGTAACAGGGAACGATCGGAAGTTCAATTTGATTGATCGCCCAACCTGGACACCAAACATTTCCATAGTGAAAGAAACAGTCTTTTGGTTCAGAAAACCAAGTAATGTGTTCTTGAGTGATTTTTAAGGTTTCCATAGAGTTACCAAACAATTGGCTTAAAACTGTTGATTTTCTCCCAATCGAAAGCATTTGCTGCGTAAGTATCGAAAAGGTGAGTTTGACGATGATTGCCCCCTCGAATGGCAACATTTTTAGCAGAAACCCAATGGTAGCCACCTTCAGCATCACGAACCAAGGTCAAGCAACGGGAATAGCTAGTAGGGATAGGAAGCTCAATTTGACCGAGCGCCCACCCAGGGCACCAATTAGAGGGATTGTACAAGAAGAAACAATCTTTGGGTTTCAGAAACAAATCAATGTGTTTCTGAGATGTTTTCTGTTTTTCCATCGTTTCCACTGTTTCTATCGTTTTTCCTTGATTCAACTTCTGCAACAGCTTGATTGAAAGCTTCATCGGTGGGTTATTCAATGATACCGAGAGAACAAAACCATCGGAGTTGAATAGTTCGTCCGCCTCGGCAAATAGTTTTTTCCGCGCTGTGGCATAAGTGCTGGGAGCCGCCATTGAGGAGTTGATCGTAATAGTATGTAAGTCGTTTGGGGGGGAGGTCGATCGGTTTTCTCCCACCAAACGGACAGGAATAGCAGCAGTTTGCTGGTACATTGTAAGCACTTAAATCTCTTGCCATGTGTTTTAGGGTTAGTATGAGTTCTGACCTCCCAGTAGAATGAGAGGTCAGTGGTCAGTAGTTAAACAGATTCTGCAATTTTATATGCTGCTAGATAGGTTGCCTCGGTACTTTGGGGGCGCTTCCCTTCTATCTGGTCGCTTATTGCTAGGGCTATTTTTATCCTTTGAGCTTCGGTTGGTGATGGAAGCACTTGGTTCTGAAAATAGTATCCAGCAGTGGAATCAAAGAATCTGTTGAGGTCAGTTTCATATTTCAGAAACTTTACTAATTTCTCTAGATTCATGAGTTTTCCGATTGAGCTTTCAGATCGTGCCTACTTTCGGACAGTCTGGAAAATGTCGAACGTCCCGAAATGAACAGAGATATCTGTTGGGATTTTATGTCCGGTTCAACTCTTTTTTGGATTGATAAAGAATGATGATGATAGATTCTCATAGTTAAAGAGCAAAAACATCATCACCCCAAAGCGAAGCATGATGATTTTCCTTTCCCCTGGATTGTTATCAGCCCCTAAGAAGTGCAAATGCTGACGGGGTAGCATTTCTTTATAAATTACTGTGATTTGGTTCGATTTGTTATGAAGAGCTAAGAATCGATCGAATAGATAGGCAACGTGAAGGCAACGGTTTCCGAAACTTGGCTAAATAAACCTTCATTTACATCAAAAAACTAAGGAATCTGTAACAGAATCTCCAAATTCTCCTAATTTCCATTCATGAATTCTCTAGTTTTTTAAAGAATCACGGTCATCAGTTTGGTATAGTTGTGACAGTAGCAGTTCCATATTTGGAGACATTACTACCGGGAGCGTGATGTTTGGTATAATTCCATTGAGCTAAACTTGACAGCAGCGATCGTTCAACAATCTTTAAATCCGTGGAGCCACTCGAACTTTTCCCTGAATTTAAATCCAAAGCCAGAACCCCGAAATCTCCTCAATTAACGATGAGTTCTGATGCGCTAAAAAGCTGGAAACAGCGCATTTTTGAACACCAACAATCTGAAGGCACTGACCAACCGCGACAGGGAAGTCTATTCGAGCTCGCACCCAATCCCTGTGACTCTAACAGCATCGACCCGTTTACCCTGGAATTACACAATCTTTCCTTCTGCGAAAAACCGGATTGGGGTGATCGTACTTGCCTCTACTTCGTTATCGACAACGAACTCCCCTTGGTGCTGTATATAGGAGAAACAGACCGTACTCCCAAGCAACGATGGATGAGCCACGATTGTCACAGCTACATTGCCAACTACATCGAATTGCATCGGCGTTATTCTCTGGGTGTGAGTGTAGCCATAGCATTTTGGTACGGAGCGCCGAGCAATCGGAAACAGCGGCTACAGTTAGAGTCCGAGCTTATCTACAAATGGCGATCGCCTTTCAACAAAGAATGCTGGCCGTGGTGGGGACAGCCGTTCGGGAAGTAAAACTGCTGGAATTTAGTATTTTAAAGTTAGAAACGATAGAGCAACAATCAGCCATGCCCGAATCAAATATGGATCGATTTGAATTTCAGCTAGCCATGCTGCAAAAAGGAGCAGAGGAACTAGAGAAAAAAATAGCTAATTTCAGTACGATTTTGCAGCAGGTAAAAACGGCAGCCATTACCATTTGGGTAGCGTTAATTGGTTGGGTGTTTGCCAGCAAAATAAATGCGTTAACTCCGCTGGGATACGTTATAATTTTTGGTTTTTGGTTTTTAGAAGCTACATATTGGAGAGTACAATTTTATTATATGCAAAGAGCCGCTGAAGTTACTGAGTTCTTGAATGATGAAAGGGCTTTAGATGAAAGTTTTAATACTGGTTCTATACCCAAAGGTTTAGTTCACCCGCTCGGTTCTTTGAAAATATTTAAAATGCCTTCTTTAGGGAGAGCTATGGGTGCTCCATCAATCTATATTTTTTATACCTTTTTGTTGGCTGTTAATTCAGTCGTTTGGTTGATAAGCCTTAAAACAGCTCTTTAAGTGGGCGAGTTCCGAACGTGCGATCGACCGAAGAATATCTTTCATCCCAACTAACTAGAACTAGACGCATCTCCACCTACCAATGAAAAAATACATCAACCTCGCCACCGCCCTCATCGCATCACTCAAGCCCAAATCCAAAATACCTATAATCGACACTTACGGTGAATCCACGCTTAACCAAGACGAGCAGCAAGCTCTTATGGAATGGCTCTTTGCTAGTTTGATGGGTGCGGGCTACTTCGGCAAAGCTCACCTCATCTGGGATGATGGCAAAGACAGAGAGCGGGAGATATTTACGGCATTGATGAGAAACGAGCCGATATTCCTGTACCGCCAGGGAACGCGATCTACCCCAACGGTTGAAGGATATCGCTGGCGGCTGATTGGCGAACATCCGAGTTTGCGGGTGTATGAGTTGCAGGTGGAAGTTGAAGGAGATTGATGGCGATCGATATCGTGACCGACGAAGAAAGTTGCCAAGGTTGCCGGGACGTAACTAAACACCAAAACTCACCCAGCGTCATCACCACAAGCAGTTTTAGGAGTTTCAGAATTTCCAGAGCGATCGCCTCGAAGCCCGCTGTAGCAACGCCAACTGTACAATCACAGTAAAGCTGAGGAACCACCGCAATCATGACCGACTCGATCGCCACCCAACTCCAACAAGCTTCCGAGGGCTTACTCTTCGGAAGCGAAACCGATGCCCCTTTTGAGGTTATTCATTGGCCGGCACAAGGAGAACTCACTCCGCCGAAACTCTTGCAACTCACCGGACACCCACCCGATGCTTCAGTCGAAGTAGTGACAGTCGATGAGTTCTTTGATACTCCCACTGCTGAAGAAGATTGGCACGACCAGGAGGAACGGGAAACGGCGAAGCGCTTTCAGAACTTAGTGAGCGTCTTGAAGCAGAACCTATCGCAGTTGCAGGTTTACCGAGTGGGCAGCATTGAGATTGATGCGTACATCGTCGGGGCGATAGACGGTGGCGGAGTGGCGGGGCTGTCTACAAAATTGGTCGAGACTTGATTGCAACAGACTGGTGAACTATGATTGTTTGTTAACCATTGAGTTACATAAGAACCATCATTAGAGTCAGGAAAAGAGGTTGTAATATGAGCACTATCGGCACAGTATTTAGTTGGCTTGCTTCTCTTTACTGTTTGGTTGTAATAGGAATTTTATTATTTTTCTCTTACACAGAGGGCAAGCCATTCCAGATGGGTATTATAGCTTCCTTTTTTATGTTCCTAATTGTTTTTCCTCCCCTCTGGTCTTACCTTGACAGAAAATATAATTTCAGGATTAACTGGCTAATCAAGTTTATTCTCTTCATCTTTTCTTACGGATTCCTAATGGCAAATGTTAATGCAGTTGGTTAAAAGCCTCAAGCAAAAAAGTAAGTTCTATTCCTTTTTTACTGACTGTCCACTTTGCTTTCAATCACCTGCTGAATCTGTGGCGGGACATTAGATAAGAAGTTCAGCCCTGTTTCCTTCTCAACTTTTGCCACCGAAACTCGAAAGCTTTTCCATCCCGAACCTTTGACGCTGGCATCATTGGGCATCATCACAGCGATCGTCCTCGTGTCGGCTGTAATTCCCTGCATCCCCAATCCTTGTTGGTTGACAACCACGATAACTTTCCAAATCCTTGCGGGTACTGCAATTTTCTCCTTTCTGCCGATGCTGCCTTTCCTCCCCACGGGCCCGGCTACGATATGAAGTTCTTTGCCCTGCTGCACCAATTCTCGACAGTAATCTTCCAAATCACCCCACACGCCTCTGTTAACTTCTGGCACTTGCGGCATCATGTTGGTCATCAGGAATGTGCTGCTGTTATCGGGTTTGTTGCGGGTGCGATCGGCACTGGGTGCAATGTGCCCTCTGTCGTAGCCACTTCCGCTGTAATCGTTGGGACGGACTTTGTACCAATCAGCGGGCAGGGAATCATCGGGGCGGAAGTTGTCTTGGCGATCGGCTGCTCCAATCCAAGAGCGATTCAGTTGCCACGAAACCCAGTTGGCGGTCTGGGTTTTGCTGTTGTAGGAAAGCACGTACTGGGGCTTCACCAGTAAATAGTTGTCCATGCTGGCAATGCTAGAAACGGCATTGCTGGGATTGCCCAGGAGTAAGTTGCGGTTATTGGTGGCTGAGCTGATGGGTTCTCTGGTGCTTGATTTTGGTTGCTGCACCCTTGGTTTTTCACGACCAATTTGAGGAAGTCGAGACGGCGGTGATGGCTCAGTCAAGTTGCAGCCGCTAATAATCCCTAACAAAATCAGAGCGATCGCCCCCCGTTGCCACAATTTCCTCACTTTCAGCCGCTCCTCTTACATCTTCCACGCCAAGCTTATCAGCAACCTGCCACTTAACAGAAAGAATGCCGACCATCATTTCAAACCAGTTGTGATCCCAAAAAAAATGTAGGTACTTTTCAGTGTTTGTGTGGAATGATTTATTGCGAGTCAAGTGCTGTAACAAGCGGACTATCGTGTGAGTAACTTCCCCTTCCAACCAATCTGCGATCGGCATTGATCGCTAGTCATATCTTAAAAGACGAAGCAAATGTTCTGTCGTATCTTAAAATACGACGAGGCAAACTTTCTGTCGTATCTTAAAATACGACTTTTCAGAGTGGAGTTATGGCAAAGCAGAAAATTATTATTGGGATTTTAGCCAATGCTGGCGGTGTTGGAAAAACAACGTTAGCAGTACATCTCGCTTACGAGATAAGCAAGCGAGGACTCAAAGTAGCTTTAATCGACCTCGATCCTCAACGAGCTTTAGATGTATTCTGTGGTTTACCGAGCGCAGAAGTTGAAAACACAGTTGTCCGAGTGTTTGACAAAGAATTCGACGGAAATTGGCCCTTGGTTTCGGCTTGGAACAATCCCGATATCGAAATCTGTCAAGGTCATCCCGCTACCGCACAGGTGGCAAGCGATTTGGTCATTCGGAGACCCGGTGAGTACGTGCTGGCCGATCGCTTCAAGAGCCATCCCCTACGCCACGATGTGGTCATCTTAGACTGCCCTGCCACCATTGGAATCATTTGCGAAAATGCAGTGGCGGCTGCCACCGGCATACTAATTCCCCTTCAGTTAGAGATGAAATCTGTTTCCGGCGTAGCGGACTTGACGCAGTGGTTGATTGGAATTGCCGACGACTTAATGCTAGAACCACGCCCTCCAGTCTTAGGCTTAGTTCCCAGCTTATATGACAATAGCCGCGCCATTCACCGCCAGTACCTCCAGCAGTTACCTGAAGTCGCCGAACAACTGCGAGTAAAACTATACCCGCAGATTCGAGATTCCTCAGAATTCAAGAATGCAAGCGCCAACGGTCTGCCTTTACAAAAATACCGCCCAGCCCATCCCGCTTGCAAAGACTTCAAATCGATCGCTGACGACCTCGTTACCTTAGTGAAGAAAGGACAACTTTAATGGGTAAACTTCCTAAAATAAACGAACGCTTTGCGGGTGCTTATCAAGCGACTGACCAGGCTCAACGGATTGCCGAATTACAAGCTGAAGTAGAGAGGTTGCGAGCCACACCATCTCCAGAGCTTGAGCAACAAATGGCAGCTTTGCGAGAGCAACTGAAAGCGCAGTCGGGTGAATTAGAAGTAGCTGTAGATTTAATTGACCCCAATCACTACCAACCTCGCCAGACAATTACACCGGAAAGCATTCAAACTTTGGCTCGGAGTTTGGCTCACGACGGGCAAATTACTCCACTGATCGTCATTCCTCAAGGTGAAAGATACTTGTTGTGGGATGGACAGCGCCGTTGGGAAGCGGCTAAACAGTTGGGTTGGAAAACAATGCGGGCTGTCACTGCTCCCATGCCTCAAGATTTACATCGCAAAGCGCTGTTGACGTTTATCCATCACGAAGACCTCAACCCCTTGGATAAGGCTGAGGCGATTATTCAGGAAATAGCTACCACTACCGGTAGTGAGGCTGAAGAGATTTCTACTGTACTGTCAACAGTGTTGCGACGTTTGGAACGTTCGTCTCAGGCTCATCAACTGACTGCCCTCGTGACGGCTGCGACAGAGGAACAGCAGCAAGGAGTGAAATCTTTAGGAGTGAGCGAAACGGAGGAAAAGTTGCTGTTAGCTTTGTTGGATTTGGCTTTAAATCCCGCTTCGGTGAAGGCTAACTTAATTCCTATGTTGTCCCTGCCAAAGGATTTGAAGACAGCAATTCGACAGCTAGGGCTGAAAGGAGCGCACGCTTTAGCTTTGACGGTTTTATCTGCTAAGACTTTAAAGACTTCTGAGCGTCAGGCTACGAAGGAGAGGATGGAAGCGACTAACCAAGTGATTGAGCAAGATTTGACGGTAGCGAAGACTCGCGAGTTGGTGGGACAGATCAAGGCTAAATACCTAAAATCAGTCACTTCTGACTCGAAAGAAGTCACAACATTGGTGCGGGGGGTTAAGAAGTTATCGAAAGTAGTGATGGTTTCGACTAGCGCTGAACAACTGACGGAGTTGCGCCAAGTTTTACAACAAAAGCTTTCGGAAATTGATGAAATTTTGAGCTAAAAATCATAAATTTAAAAATGGCTGAGGCTTTCTGGTTGACAGAAAAAATGGCGATTACCGCCTGCTCGATTTATTTGGTGAGACAAGGCCCGCCCCAAGCGGTGATGTTTCTCAGCCGTGCAGTGAAGGACAAAGCTCAAAACCGCAGCAATGGAGTTGCTGGGAAAACTTGCCCGCACCATCAAAGTGCTCAACTCAGTCGTTCATCAAAAACGAGTCATCGCCGATTCTTCGGGTCAAGCCGCTACGGTGTGGGATTTGGACGATCAACCAGCCTCATATTCTGGTAAAGAGTAGAGCCGACTGTTTAAGGAAATCGTGGGAGCGTTGAAATGAGTACCAAAAAACGTAAACCACTTGGCAGCGCGATGGAAGAATTTGTCTTTGGCGATCGGGAAGCTGCATCACCAACGCCCCCAGAACTTGTATCGCCAGCACCAACGCCCACAGCATCGCTAACACCAGAAGCTGCATTGCCCGCAACAAAACCAATGGAAGCTGCATTGCCAGTCGCCACACCACCGCAGTCGGCAGTATCTGCACCAGAACCTGTACCTATTCAATCAAAGCAGCCTAGCCTTATGAGCAAACTGCAAGCACCCGATAAACCCGATAAAGAAGCTACAGTCAGATTTACTGTGGATATGTCCGAAACTCTACACCGTAAACTGTCGATGTTGGCAGCAAAGACGGGGCGCAAGAAAGTGGATATTGTGCGGATGTTACTGGAGGATGGGTTAAAAGAAGAGGCTTAGCGGTAAGGATTCTGTTGATATGGGGCGATCGCTGTACTCGGAGTGGCGATCGCTTTTTCATGCTACCGGGACTTTAAGTTTTTTATTTTTAACCGCTGATTAACGCTACTGATGGGTATTTGTTTAGTTGTACCGCTTTAGGAATCTTTGCTGTGGTGAGCTTTTAAGGGAAATAACCCATTTTTAATCGGTTTGTTGCTAGAGGGTGGAAAAACTTGTTGACATTTTTATTTACATCGTTTAGTGTTAACACAGACCATGTAAAAAGTTAGGTGCTTTACACTCATGGATTTTGAGGATATTCGTCAGTGGCAGGGAACTGCTGAGGCGATCGCCAAGGAACTTAAGCGCCAAATTGAGAGGCTTGGGTTGTCTGTGGAACCGCCGGCGGTGCGGACTGTCCGGCTGTGGAGATCAAAGCAGCTCTTGTCGCAACCCAAAGGGCAAGAATTTAGATTTCGCCAAATTTTGGAGGGATTGGCAGTGGCGCTGCTGCTGAAGCGGGGCTGGACACTGGCGGCGATCACTCAAGTTTTACCCTCATTCCCCGACGCAACTTTGGAGCAACAAATTCTTGCCGAGGTGGATGGTCAAGACCCAAGCTGGTTGCCACAAATGCAAACAACGACATTGCCATTACCCACAGGACACGCCAGCACGATCGATCTGGCTGAAGATACTGTTATATTGCTGGCCCAGGGAATTCTGCGACAGTACACAAGAATTCTCAATCGAGACATCGTTCGCCAAGACGATGATAGTATGCCATCGGAACTTTATCGGGCTATGTGCAAGTTGGGCAGGCTGTATATCGAATCTGGACAGAGTGATCGTGCAGCTTGCGTGCATACCGTTTTAGAACGTGCTAGATATCCCCTCAATAAGTGGGAATTAGATATTTTTTGTCACGCCGATTTTGACTTTAGCCAAGTAATTCTCATCGATCCAAACTTGCGAGTTCCAACTCAAGATTGTGCAGTAATTGCCAACAGTAAAGGTACTTTCGGCGAAGATAATATCATCGAACACCGCCTGTACCAACGGTTGCGCGACGCAACTGAACGATTGGGAATTCGCCGCCAGCACAAAGCTTATACGGCTTTGCGATCGCTATTTGGCAGCCGATCGCTCATCGGAGAACACCAACTCTTAGACTACTTATGTAACAACGATTTAACCCCTTTACAGGGAATGATTGTTGACACCTTTTTTGATAGCGTGCCGGATGTCTGGTTAATTGAAGGACACGCTCATCGTTGCGCGTATTGCGGTACGCTGATGCGCCCCTATCCCAATAAAGAACTTTTTCCCGATGGGCGATGTCCGATTCGCCAATGCCTCGGTCACAACTCCTCAAAAGCCAAAGTTTCGGAGAAATTAGACCCAAACCAAGACCGCTTGCTCATCGCCCAGCCGCAAATTTTAACCTATTGGACGGGGCCGGCGATCGACGAATTAGCAATTTTTGAGGCCGCCATAAAAAACGGACTAGATGCCGAACTTTACCCAGAATCAGACCAGTGCGATATCGGAATTAACCGTCGCAATATCGGCATTGATGCTAAATCATACACCAGTCCTGTCTCCCTTGCCTTGCGCCTCAATCACAGCATCGGCGGGCTGGTTCACTACCGCCGCCGCATCATTGCCGTCAGCGACCAATTAATTGAGGAGCGGCCAGATTACCTCTCTACTTTCCAGTCAGCGATCGATAAAAAACGCGATGCTGCTACTCTCGAAATTCTGTCTGTTTCACAAGTCATTGAGTTGTTAAAAACAATTAAATATGAGAATTAAACCCGATTTCTGGACAGGGCCCGATCGCATTTGCTGGCTGTGTGTTTTGATGGCAGAATTTATCGAGACTAATTCCCTAGAGTATGCCCCTTTAACGATATCGGGAATGGCGAGTATCCTCAATGCACCCGCCTTGGCAAAAGCCCGCCAAGCCATTTTCAATATGCGCCTGATGTCGCTGGCTTACGTTACAGAGCAATCAGTGAAACACGCCGTTGCTATTTATAACGATCGCCACTACCGCAACAAAACTCACGGAACCTATAAAATTAACTTAGAAACACTTCACTTTGAACGCACAGACCCCCTAGAAGACCCTTTAATTGCCAAAGCGCGTCAAATTCTGGGCCAGCCTTTGGCACACCAATTTAACAGCGCCACCTTTGCCGATCCCCGCCAGCCAATGGCCGTTGCTTTAGGTGAAGAAACAACAGCCGCGAGAGTGCCAATTGGGCCGATCGCAGCCCCGCTTGCACCGCGTCGAACTCATTCCCTTGATCGCTTGCCGAAAGCAAAAATTCGCATTCCCCTTGCGGAACTGTACGAGTTAGCAGTTGAGATGGATGAACGCGAAGCAAAACACCCCGAAAAAAGACAGGGTAACTGGGTAACACGGTTTCAACATTTTGCGCTTAAAGTGCCAGAAATAGGTAAGGGTTTGCGGGAAGAAACCGTGATCGAACTAGAAGGCATCAAGCACTTAATTGGACTGCCTGGAGCGGGCAAAACAACTTTGCTCGTATTGATAGCTGTGTGGTTGGGAAAACACGGTTATAAAGCGATGTTTGTATTCCCCTCCATTGAAGTTGCTAGACAGTACATGGCACAACTGGCATTTCACGAAATTAAAGTGGGAATGCTAGTCGGTCAAAGCGATGGGACTCGCCACCGACACGCTAACAATATTGCGGAGGCGATCGCCGCATCAGGGGGAAATGGTGGCTTTGCCTATAGTTTGGAACAGGCAGAAACTTTTGGCTTAAATTGCGTCTTGCCTGCTTTTTCAACTGCTGATACTTCAATGTGGGAATTTGGGAAAGCACCCTGCAATCAAATTTTACAAAGCGGTGGCAAAAAAGGGCAGATGAAAAAGTATCTTTGTCCCGTTTGGACAATGTGCGGCCGCCACAAAGCACCCCGCGATTTGCTAGATGCTGATATTTGGGTCGGCCACGTTATCTCAATGGATACAGAAGTACCACCCCATGCCATTCGTGATCGCATTCGTTATTTTGAATTAATTGCCCGGACATTCCATGTCGTAGTTTTTGACGAAGCAGATATGGTGCAATCAAATCTGGATGCTTACGGTGCAGCCACTTTAAAACTTTCTGGTGCAGCCGATTCTATCCATTTAGTCATTCAAGAACAAATTCACAATCGTTTTGCTCGTGGAGAAAATTATCGATTGTTCGATCGAGATGTAGAACTTTATAGCCGCGACCTAGCAGAATTTGGCAATCACAACACATCGTTAATTACTGCCGTTCAAAATATGCCCTCATCGCCAGTCGGCAAACGCTATGAGAACCAGTTATTAACCGTTCTGAGAATAGTCAGCGATTTGTTGGATGGCTTTGAGAAAACTTCTAAACGCGATCGCCTTGACGAAGAGGAAGTCAAACAGGGATTTAGCAAAAGTCGAGCCTTGAAAGAATTCTGGGAAACGGCTGCTTACCATGCTTTTTACGATCGCACTGGCATTGAACCGCACGATCGGCTCAACCTGGACCTGTGTGCTCAAAGGCTGGGAATTAACGCCGACACGCTCAAACAGCAATGGGATACTCAAATTCTCTATTTTCGTCGTTATTTAGCGGAGAATCTGATCGAACGGCGCGACAAAATTGTCAAAGAAATTGCCGAATTGTTTTTGCCTTTGTGTTTTAAAGATGGCACTGCATCAGCAGACTCTCAGGATACGATTATCTTACTTGTTTGCGTCACTTTTGTAATTTTAGGCTATCAGCGGATCGTACCGGAAACGAGAACAATGGTAGCAGAAGGACTGATTCGAGAACCGATTGTCGAATCAACGGCAACGCCGGAACTGCGACAACTGATTCCTGAAAATATTTTGGGGTCTTTTTCGGGCGTGAAATACAGTTTTGAATCGGCACAAACTACTCGCTCTCAAGCCCGCAATGTAAAACTGTCTTATATCATTTTTGTGGGCGCGCCTCGGATGTTAATGCACCGTTTTCATCAGTTATTTGAGGCAGATGGCGAACTTACAGGGCCGGCAGTTTTAATGACTTCCGCTACCTCATTTCTCGAAGCAAGTCCTGCTTATCACATTAACTCGGTGCCGGATTATCTCCTGAAACCGCGCCAAACAGAACACGATCCCAAAAAGAGCATTTATCGCTTCAAATGGCTGCCAGATCGCGAAAGGGGCGATGAACCTCTCCGATATAGCGGTGCAGGCGAACTGCGCGATCGCAATTTAAAAAAAATGGTAGACGCGCTGGTACGGGGAGGAAAGAAGAAATCTGAAATTTACAAATCCATCCTTAACTTTGACGTGCAACATGATATTTACCGCAAAGCTGCCTTAATTGTTAACAGCTACGAACAAGCTCGCAACATTAAGAAATTTATCAACGATAATCATCCAGAAATCGGCAAAAGAACCAAAGCAGTTGTTAATTTGCTCAAAAACGGAGAGCAACCAACTGATTTCGTTACCACGGCTCAGTGCGAGGCTTTAGGAGATGATCAAACTTGCGATATTATCATTTTTCCGATGTCGGCGATCGGTAGAGGCGTGAATATTGTTTTCACCAAAGGATATAGAAAACTCGATGCAGCCATTGGTACAATTTATTTCCTCACCCGTCCCCACCCCACGAGTGACGATACACAACTTTTGTACAGCCTCGCCGGCAAGGCTACCCAAGAATTTGACAGTAGAGTTTTTACTGAAGCAGAAGACTTGCCGGCACTTTCTAATGCTTGGAAACAGTCCAGAAAACAACTCTGGAAAACGGCGAATCGACTGTTGCGCGAACCTCTCATGGCTAGCCGTTTGGGTGAAGATTTATTTAAACCGTTTACGGCAAATCAGATGGTGGGAATTTTGCAAACAATAGGGCGCGGGATGCGGAATGGATGTCCCGTACAAGTTTACTTTGTCGATGCAGCTTGGGCAATTAAATCCACTGAAGATAAACCAGACTCCGGGCGGGACAGTATGCTTGTTCAGATGCGAATTATTTTAGAGGAATGCGTCAAGCATCCCGATCCAGTGATTCGAGAAATATATCAAGAACTTTACGGTGCATTTCTCGACCCCCTGCAACGCATTGAGGGCGTAGTTTACCCGCCAAGCTTACGCAATTCAGAAGGTTTGACAGAGGAAGAAGACGATTTTGATGATTTTTCGCCTTTATTGGAGATGTAACCATGAACGACGAAATTTTTGATGAAACTCAATTAGATGATGACGGCGAAGCAAAGGCAACCACTCTTATTGGAGATGCAACCATGAACGACGAAATTTTTGACGAAATAGAATCCGATGATGACGAAGAAACTGAAGCAACTGTGTTTTCAGACACCCTTTACATTCCTCTCGGCAGACCCAAAAGTCTGAAAGAGATTCCCCTAGCTTTTACCGTGCCAGATAATATCGAGCCAGTAACAGTCAAAGGCTTGACACTAGCTTGGACAAAATTTGCTTTACATGAGCTTTCGACCATCCAAAAAGCTGCTTGCAAAGGCGATTCAGCTAGTAAAAATCTCCCTTATTCCTCGCTGCTAGGTTTGTTAGAAGTAGGACTTGACTGTGCAGCGCGGATTCAGTCAAATGTAGGTTTGAGTCTGTTTTCGTTGAATTCCAAAAGTGTAAAAGAGCCGGAACCATTTGCTTACTTAAATTCCGAAAGTACACAAGATATCCAGAAAGCGTTACGCCCAATTATCAACGAGTGGATAACAAATTTCCTAAAACCTTTTGCTGAAAAAGAAGATGGGCTATTGGAAGTTATCGACTGTTTGGAAGATTTGCACGATCGAAAGGAGTTGTTAACAATTACTCCGTCTGAGTCTCAAGTTTTACCTTGGAAATGGAATCAAAATACAGGAACTACAAAACACAGCAACAATTATGATTATCGCGTGTTAGTCGATTATGCAGCTCGTGCGATCGCCGGAAAAGAGATTTTTCAGGGGCTAGGAACAATGAAGCGGGTTATCTCTAGCGGTGAGCGTCTCACAACTGGAACGGCAGAATTGATTACTGATCCCATTACTCTATCCGACACTACAGGAAAATTCAGCCTGGTGGTAAGCTTAGAAGTCATAACCTATCCTTCTTTGCACCAACCTTTATTGAAGATAGATGTTTCCAAACGTCGCTGGTTAAGTGGGTTACAACCTGCACGCTATAACTCAGCAAATATTAGCGGCTTTGTCTTTTCTCAAGACTACAGCGATCGCACCTTTCGCTACACGGTACTTTCTCAGTCCGAAAAACAGGATAAAAATCCACAGAACAAAAAGAAAAATTGGTTTTGGGCGATCAATAAAGATTTTGAAGCATTGCGTCGCAAGCTAAAACTCCCGCTAAAAACACCGGACGGTCAAAATATTGATGGTTCTCAAATTGCATTGGGGAAAGCTTCAACGGATAGCTGCCAAGTGGTGTTAACTTACCGCAACGGATTGCAAGAAGGAAAACACGGGATTGAGGCTGGCGTACCAGAGATTGATAAATTAGAAGCTTTTGAAAAGATTGCTGAAATTCTGAACCCGCTCGGCTTCAAACATTTCGATAATTACTCGGAAGTAAAAATCAAAGGCACAAGTCACAAAAAAGACAATACAGCCTCGCGCATGATTAATCTGCCTACTCTGTTAGGTGCTGCTTTAGGCATTCTTGAAAAAGGTGACTGTTTTGATTTGACTACTAAATATCTAGAAAGCTTTGAGCACAATGAGTTAAACAGCTTGCTAACCAAACACCTTGATATCAATTTAGATAAAATTTTCAAAGGCAGAAAAGCCCTGAATTTTGTTTGTCAATTAAAAGAACTCAAGGCAATTATTCAGGCAAACCAGGAAGCTATGCGTCGGCTATATCCTAACGAAAAACTGTTGCTTGTTGTTTTTTACGAAGAACAATTACACACCGAAGTGCAACTGCTGCAAGCGATAATTCGCGTTCTCTGGGGTAATGCGATCGAACTCATGGCTAATCGTTTGCCAGCAAACACTCACGGGCCGAAAGAGTCATTGCCCGGTGCAAATTTGAAAGCGAAAGAGCGCTCGCGCCACCGCATAGAAGCCTGGGAGTCGATCGTCAAAAAACTGGCTTTACGCAAACAGCGAACTTTTTGCCTCGTAATGGCACCGGAATGGTATCCAAACAATAAACATGACGATTCGGTGAATAAACCCTCCTCCCGTCAAGCACTGGCTAAAATCGCTGGCTCTTGCGTGCAGTTTCTACTACCGATTGAAACAACTAAGGAGAAACAACTTCTCAAACTAGATGACTTTTTTCATCGAGTACAAGCGGCTCTAAAAGACTTACTTTTTGCTCATTCTGGTCGCATTGATGATGTCAAGGAAAAGGTTGACAAATGGCTAAAAGACCTTCCAGTAGAAGCCCGACCAAAAGAAATTATCGGGATTACGATCGTCCGCAAACAGAAAGGTCGCGCTCGCGGTTTTATTGACACAACATTTTTGCCAATTGCGGTGCGCCTAAAGGTGGAAACAGGCGAGTCTGAACTGTGTTGCGCCTATGAACAGGGTAATAATTTACAAATCAGTCCTTGGAGCAAGTTTTCTGAGGCGATCGCCTTCATTTCCCAAATCTCGCCCGTAAAACTGGCTAATGATAACAAGGGGCGGGAAATCCGTTTCATGAAATTTGTCAAGCAGATTATTTCCAATTCTGTAGACGAGGGAAATCAACCCTTAGTTACGATTGATTCTTCCAACTGCGTGCAACTTTGGCCTTGGCTTGCCGATTCTAAAATGAATGCAAATCAAATTAATCTCGGTCAGCAGTACGAGCGGATGCAAGACGCTTGGAAAGGCGCACGGATAATTCGGATTCGCCAAGACCTTGCCCCTGGAATTATAGATAAAAAAATCCGAGTTTTTGCTGAAACTTCTAGGGAAGATAGGCGAACAAAAGAAGAACTAATTTCAACATTTGAAATTCCTTCAGCCTCCAGCGCAATGAAGTTATTTCGGCTGAATTCAACTAATCAAAACAACCCCACAAATCCAACGGGTTGTAGTGCTTACCTGTCTGTAGGACATAAAACACTCCATCAAAAATCACGCGGTCAGAGTTGTTATGGCGAAACCCAAATCAGTACAGTTTTCCAAATCAAAAAAGAGGATGGTTCGCTAGAAAAAGTTTTAAACAAAGCTGCATTAGAGCTTCACAAAATCGGAAGCCGTTCGCCTTATATCGGGTACTTTCCAACTCCTAATCCCCTTGAGATTGTTGTTACCTTGCGACAAGAAAATGACAATCCCGATCACCTTGCTGCGCTTGTGGAATCTCTGCGCTATGGTTTTGGTCACTACAGCGACTGGTCCAGCTTACCCGCTCCCCTATTCTTCGAGCGTGTCGTGCGAGATTACATCAGCGAATTTGCAATCGTCGAGGAGGAAGAGATGGAAGAGGAATCTGACCTAGCTTTGCCAGTCTAATTTTGAGCCGAGCGAGCAGCAATTTCAATATCGTTATTAGCGTCCCCACCGACGCTGTTACCCATGAACGTATATCCGAACTCATCCGAACTCGCTCGTGCCCGACTTAAGAAAAGTCAGAGGAATTAAGAGGCAAATTGCATGAACTGGAAAATGTGCGCGGCGATAGGTTTGCTGCTGTTAGCGACAGGTTGCGCGCCTGCAAGTGCTACGCCATGCCCTAGCTTGGACAAACAGTTGCTCAATCAAAGGTGTTTTGCTATCGGTGTAGCGTTCGCGGTCGGCTCGAAATTTGACAGCCAAGTCACGCTTCAAGGCTTCATATTGTTGTGCGGCATTTGGGTGCGTCCGAAGGAAGTCCCGAAAGAGTACGTGTGTTTCCCAAAACTGACTATTCAACTTCACTAAGTGAATTTGATGGGTGCGAGGCATTCCTCGGCGAAAATAGTGCCGACCTGGAATCCCTAGCTCCCCACAGTAGAGATATCCGAAAGTTTCGAGGCCAGCAATTTGAGTAGTTTGAGGTGGGATATGTTCTACGCCCAAGAGAATATCGATAACTGGTTTCGCCGCTAGTCCTGGTACGGAGGTACTGCCAATATGCTGGATATTCGCAACGGTATTGCCAAGGGCATCGAGAATGTGGCTTTTTTCCTGCTCGTACTGGAGGGGCCAATCAGCATCGTAATCCACCACTAAAATAGGGTCTTCCATAGTCTGTAAGGTTGAATTAAATGCCATAGGGCTTTGCGGTGTCATTTGAAATGGTAGCCTTCTCGCCCCCTAACTAATCCTTGGTAAGTCAGCAGGAATTGCACTCAGTTTGAGTTATCTTGAGTTATTTTGACTTTTAGAGCAGATCGCCCGCAACTCCCCCGGCTCACCCTGCGAGATATCTAATCCAAAATCTAAAAATCGCAAAACGGGCGATCGACTTGATTTAAACTAGGTAAAACGTCTGAAGCGTACAACAGCTATAGGTTTGAGTGCTTTTAGGCTTTGTTCTAATTGTCCGGCGATTCTAGTCGATATTGTTTCAATCCCTGATAAGGTTTGAAGTTATGTCGTCAAGGAGCCAACTTTTCTAATGAGAGTGTCTTTAAAGATCCGCGACTCAGGGGAATACGAAGAGGAAAACACAAAAAAACTCCAATTTGGACGTATTCCAGTGGTTGGAGAGTACATCGCCATATCCAATAGTGTCCAGTGGTACAAGGTTGTACTTGTACTTCACACACCATACCTTACCGAGTTCGACGAGGCTGAGGTATGGTGTGTAAAGGTCACTCAGGCAGCCGCTCTAAAGGCCTCAGAATTTTAGCATTTCCCAACCTAGAACTTGAAATTGGTATGGCTAGGCGGGGAAACCTCATTTCCCAACCTAGGACTTGGAAGTGCTGTGGTTAGACGGGGATACTGCAATTTTCTGATATAAACCCTTTAAAACCTTTAAACCCGCTACACTGCGACTGTGACGGGTTTTCTGTAAGTGCCAGCTTCTTAAAAACATCAAGCATTTATAACGGTTATTAGTCACATGAGGTAGATATTTGAATCTAAGAACCATACCACTAAAGGAATTCAAAATACCTCATTATAGCAAGAAAGGCTATAGGTTGCGATTAATTCTTTGAATCGGTCGGACGTAATTTGTATTAGCTCTGACCCAGCAGCGAAATCGACTGAATGAAGTACCAACCCATAGCCAAGGTTTTCCCCGCCGGTCAAGAGAAATTCCAACAGTATCAAATCTTTCTCCAGTTGGCATAATCCTATCAACTGGCAACTCAAGTTTATCCAGTCGGTTACTCGGACCAGTCCTATCTTGACAACGAACATTCAAACCTTCTGGATCTGCGGCTTCCCACACCCAAGGCATGACTCCACTATTTCCGTTGACAATACGGTAGTCTCCATTTTTGTCAGCCTCTGGATATGCGTTGGGATTTTGAACTTGGAGCAACGGACTAGCGACACTCCCACCAGAAAAAGAAGGAAAGAAAAAGAAGGCAGTGAAGATTAGACGAATCCCAAGATTTTTGAACATAAGAATGATATACCTCACCTAACCAAGAACCCCTATCTGAAGGTTTAACGTAAAAAAGCTAGACCCGCAACCGCTCCAACCTTGCCAACTCTCCAACCAACACTCCGACGCAACAGCGCTAGACCTGCGAGCCGTGGCAGCCGTGGCTGCGCTCCGACCGTGCCAACCATCCAATCATCCAATCATCACCCCAACAGCCACCAACCACAACGAGCTAGATTGTGCATTTTGAGAGCCGTGCCAGATACGCAAGGCATCGGGGCGATCGACACGGGGCGATCGGTGCTTTAATTTGGTTTAGGTTGATTTTTCTTGACTTATTCTGATTTTCTTGGTTTAGGTTGATTTTTCTTCAGTTTCCTGACAGCCAAAGGCGATCGCTGTCCTTGTCCGGGTGATATGTCAAGTCAAGTTGCTTCTCATCTGCGAAATAGCTTGATTCAACCCCTCGCTGTGAATCCAGCCTACGAAGCCACCGTAAATCATTTTGCCATCGGGATCGGCTAAAAAAATGTGATCGACTCCGAGGGGGTTTTTCCAAGCCCTAACTGCTGTTCCATCCCTAAGTCTGATAATCGGATTGGAACTGTTAAAATCCCTGTGGTGTGCTGGTGTCATTCCTGGGACAGCTTCTAAAATGGCGCGAGCCTCAAGGGTAACATCTGAAATGTTTGCAGCGCTGGCTGCTGAACAGCCACATCCATCTGTCACAGTTTGCTTGAGCCTTTCTTTGATATCGCCATCAAACAGGGATAATTGCTCAATCTCATCTAAAAGTTTCCCGTGTGGCTCAGATAACCGCCTTTGACAATAAATTGCTGTTAGCAAGTCCTCTAACCCTACTTTGGTCAGAGCATCTGCAATCAATCCCGTCAAACCTAGTACGGCCATGCCTCCGAGCATTCCTGCCGGGCCACCTAGAAATGCTAGAGCTGCTGTGATTGCAGCCGCTCCTGTTAAACCTGTCGCAGCCATCGTCACTACCAGAATGATACCTGGTAAACCCAAAGCAGCTATTTTTTTGACGAGTTCATCCATTTTGCTAACCTTCGCTGTTGCTTTCTTTTCTCTACCAACCAGTTATCTGCACAAAAAACCTGTTAGCGCAACAAGTTATTTATTATATTCTGACCTTGCCGTAGCAGTTTCGAGTCGTAGATGGAAAAATGTTGTTTCCCTGCCTATTGGCACTTGTGACAATTCATCCGTTCATGGAATGCTTAGAAGGTTGATCACCATTTATAAAAATGACAATGGCTAACAATGTTCGTTCAGGCAACTTGACTGATGCTGCGGGGCAATGGCTGTCGCTGACGAAGCAGGGATGAGTGGGAATGATTACCTAGAAGCGTTAGCGGAAGGTGATACCCCGCTTGTGGAAACAGTAAAAGCTGATCTAGAAACTGACGGGGCGAACCCGACGCACCAATCAGATAGCGAGATTTCTCCGTCTATGGAGGCAGTACAGGCTGAAAATCAGTGTTTACATACACAGTTAGGTAACTCTGCAAGTGAAAAAGAATCACTTGAACAAGAATTGGTGGAAGTTCGATCGCAACTTGAGACAGAACGTGCCGATGTAAAGAAATTGAGGCAAAACTCTCAGAGCTAAGCAAAATTTTAAGCTCTGGGTTAGGATGGACTCTATTATGATGTAGTCCTGAGCGCAGACTCTCTAGGCTCTGTCGCGAAGCTAGATTGTTGGGGCTGATTTTGTTGCCAAGATGTTTGATGCACCGTTGCCTGAAAATGACATCTCACTTCTAAAAGCTAGAGAGTCAATAAAAATCAGAAATTTCTGTATCCTGACCGAGCCGTACCCGTTTCGAGTCATAGGCGGCGAAAGTTTTGTAAGACCTTGTAAGACAATATAGACAGTACCAGAATTTAGCGATCACTAATCGTGGGCCGGGGGAAAGCTACGGCGGTTGCCGCCCACCTGGCCGCGTCACGCTTTTGAGCGAGGCTAATTAAGGTGCTTTTCTTTACAAGGCATCTCTTTCGACAGGTATCTTACGTTTAGCCCTAAAAATGCTAAACTGTATAATCAACTGTATAATATGGTAATATATTAAAATTGCAAAAAATTAATACAAAATGACTAGAAGAGCGAATAAAAAACAAAAGCTCGCAAAGAGGCTGACTCGCTGGCTTACATATAATACAATTTTTGCTTTACTTCCACTAGGTGTATCAATTCTGCTTCATAGTTTAGCTGGAAAGTTATCTCTGCAAACTTTTAGCAATTCACCTGAAGTTCTATTTTTTGCATTAACAATAAGTGCAACTGCAATGGGAGATATAAGCGAAACTATTACTCCTATTGGATGGGATTTAACGTTTACGATTTTAAGTTCTGCGTTATTATTAGGAGCTGTCACTTCTGCAATTCTTTATGGAGGCTTAGTTTATGACACTACTCTTGTTATTAATAGTCCTAGTGGTTTTCGGGAAAAGTTGCTAAGTTTTTCTATAGGTCTAGCATTAATTATGTTTATTTTAGGTACCTTGGCGGAGGTTCTGATTGGCAAAATAGAGGGGAAATGATGACAAACATTTTTAGTTTAGTTATATTTGGGATAGCGACAATAGCAATAGTGTATGGCTTAGTTGCAATTTTCGTTGCAGTTTGGTCTATCATAAAACAGAGAGACGCTTTGTATAGAGAGAAATACGAAGAGTTTTTAGAGCAAAAAAAACGAGTAGAAAATAGGCTTAGGAGGCCAGAATAAAATGAGCAGCGAGAAACAACTCATAATCCGGGATTTCATTTATGTTGATGTAGATAGGCTCTACTCACTTTATTCTCAAGTCTTTGAAGGAGTTGCAGAACAAATCGTCCAGTCTTATATGGATAGTTCCGCTAAGTTAGATCAGCAAAAAGGACCTATAGTAAGTGGAAGCGCTACTGAAGCACAAGTCGCTGAACAGTCTAGCAGGACAGAAAGTAAAATTCTTTACGATCATATGTATAACAGCCTTGAATTTAAGCTAGAAAAATCTATTTTAGAAGTATCTAAAATTCCGCCGGATGACTATATAAAAACTTTATCAAAAGCTTTTATAATTAAAGTCCGTGGAACAGCAGAAATTGAAGATTACAGCAGAGCTAATGTTTTCATGGAAAAAGTCAATAGTTTGGGGGAAGCAGTAGCTTATTCTATAACTCAATCAGAAGAAGTCAAGAATAAAATTAATGAGCTTGAAGAGCAAGCTAAGGTAGCAACAGCACCCGAAAGAAGCCAATTGAAAGACCAAATAAAAAAAATCAGCGATCCAAAGTTATTATCAAAACAGATGGGTCTGCATCAGGACGAAAAGTTATTAGGTCATCTTAAACAGTTTGTCGAAATCTTTCATCCTGAAGGGTTTGAGATTACGATTAAACCAGACCAGCGTTGTGAGAATATTGTATTTCGCGGGATTGTGGATAAAAAGTGGTTGCGAGTAAAGCCAGAGCTTCTTAGAGCTTTATACAGCGGTCTTGTTAATATGCAGTGGACAATGGTAGGGCAGATAACTTTTTTACCTTTAAAAGGTTTTAAATTAGAGGAACCAGAAATGGATTTGAATACTCCGAATACATTGGAAAAGAATTCACCTTCCCTTAGAGATCCTTTTAGAAGTATATTCCAAGGAATGAGAAGTTTTGACTCTATGTTTTTAGAAAGTCAGCAAAGAGTAGAAATACTTGTCTGTCCTCTTGCTATCTATCGAGAAGTTTCTCTCCCAACGGAGTAATTCAAATAAAAAAACGGAATCCTGTGTTTAACATTTGATGTTCCTGGCCCATCTGAACCAGTTCCTGAATCTACTAGACATAAAAATAGCGAGTGTCATTGCCGCTAAAAATCAAACTCCTTTAGAACTTTATAAAACTCAGTGCGAAGCGTTTGACGTTGAAAAACTGACAAAGCAGTTCTATCAAATCTACAAGAATTTATTAGAGAAAGACCAACAGGTAAGGAGATAGAAATAATGCCAAGAATTTTTGACAATATGCAGCAAAAGTTATTGCCAGAATTGCGCGATACCCTTGATGTTGCGATTCGGGCTGATTTCTGCGTTGGCTATGTCAATCTCAGGGGATGGCGATCGATTGAGGACAAAATCGACAAGTTTGCAGGAACTGAAAACGCAAGATGTCGATTACTTGTGGGGATGCAAACTTTGCCCAAAGATGAATTACAGAATTTGCTTAGTCTTAGCAGTGAAGAAGATCGAATTTCTCTTAGTGAAGTCAGCAAAATCAAACGCCGCTACGTTGAGGAGTTTCGATCGCAGTTAACTTTAGGCGCACCAAATAACCAAGATGAAGCAGCATTACGGAGATTAAGCGCTCAGTTAAAGGCGGGAAAAGTCACCGTTAAGTTATTTGCCCGTCATACTCTCCATGCCAAGCTCTACTTAGTCTACGTTCCAGAGAAAACACCCCGTATTGCCTTTTTAGGAAGTAGTAACTTAACTCTATCTGGTTTATCGAAACAAGGTGAACTGAACATAGATGTTAACGATCATGTAGCTACGGAGACATTAGAAGAATGGTTTGAACACAAATGGACAGATAGATTTTGTGTTGATATCTCTCAAGAATTAGGAGAAATTATTGATGAAAGTTGGGCTAAGGAAGAATTAACGCCTCCCTATCACATTTACCTAAAGATGGTTTACCACCTATCGCAAGAAGCAAGGGCAGGGATAAATGAATATCGCTTACCCAAGGAGTTTAAGCTGTTTGACTTTCAGGAAGCAGCCGTCAAAATTGCAGCCCGTCATGTAAACAGACGCGGCGGCGTGATGATTGCCGATGTTGTGGGCTTAGGCAAAACAATGATCGCCACTGCCCTAGCAAGGGTTTTACAAGATGATTCTTTCCTAGAAACTCTGATTATTTGTCCTAAGAACCTTGTGGCGATGTGGGACGACTATGTATCTAAGTATCGATTGATTGCTAAGGTAATGTCGATTAGTTGCGTACAAAATGAATTAAAAGACTTGCGTCGCTATCGGGTCGTACTGATTGATGAAAGCCATAACTTGAGAAACCGAGAGGGTAAGCGTTATCGCGCCATTCAAGAATATATCGAAACCAACGAAAGCAAATGTATTTTGCTGACGGCAACGCCCTATAACAAAACTTATCTCGATCTCTCTTCACAGTTCCAATTGTTTATCGCAGAGGATCGGAATTTAGGCATCCGACCTGAGAAGTACATAGATGCAATTGGTGGAGAATTAGAGTTTAGAAAAAAACACCAAGCTGATGTGCGATCGCTAAAAGCTTTTGACTTTAGCCAAGAACCCGACGATTGGCGCGATTTAATGAAACTGTTTATGGTCAGACGTACCCGCAGTTTCATTAAAAATAACTATGCTCTAACCGATGAATCAGGGCGCAAATATTTAGAATTCCCCAATGGCGAAAAATCCTATTTTCCCAATCGCATACCAAAAACTGCGAAATTTTCGATTAATAATGCTACGGATGACCCATACTCGATGCTTTATAGCGATCGCGTAGTTGATGTAATTAACACTCTAAATTTACCGCGATATGGGCTAGGTAAATTTGCGATTCATAAACCTGTCAAACCGCCAACTGAATCAGAACAGAAGATTCTCGATAGCCTGTCCCGTGCAGGAAAGCGCTTAATGGGTTTCTGTCGAACCAACTTATTTAAACGATTAGAAAGCAGTGGTGTCGCCTTTTTACTGTCAATTGATCGCCACATTTTGCGAAATTATATTTTTCTGTATGCAATCACCAATGATTTAAATATTCCCATCGGTACGCAGAATGCAGAGCTTTTAGATACCAAAAATGTTGATGAGGACTCGGATTCATTGGTATCGACAGACAGCGATGTTGAAGCTGAAGGCGATAACATCGGTAGCGACGTGGAATACCATGCTAAAGGCGATTATGAAAAACGCGCCAAGTTGGTCTATGAACTGTATGCCAAGAAATATAAAAAACGGTTCAAGTGGATTCGCTCAAACTTGTTTAAAAAAGGTTTAAAAGATGCCTTGCTTTTCGATGCTCAGGCACTAATTCAGGTAATTAACCTATGTCCAGAGTGGCAAGCCAGCAAAGATCGCAAGCTGGAAACACTGGTTAAATTGCTAACAGTTGACCATAGCGATCACAAGGTGCTGATATTTACGCAGTTTGCTGACACTGCTAACTATTTAGGGGAGCAGCTAACGAAATTTGGTGTTGATAAACTTGCCACAGTTACGGGTAGCACCGAAAATCCTACCGAGCTTGCCTATCAGTTTAGCCCAAAAAGTAATAGTCGCTTAGGTGTGGTTGTTAGCGAGTTACGGGTCTTAATTGCCACTGATGTGCTTAGTGAAGGTCAGAACTTACAGGATTGCGACATCATTGTTAATTACGATTTGCCCTGGGCAATTATCCGACTCATCCAAAGGGCAGGACGGATCGACCGTATTGGGCAGGACTCAGAGCAAATTCTTTGTTATTCATTTTTACCCGCCGACGGTGTAGAGGATTTAATTAAACTCAGAAGCCGACTCCGCAAGCGCCTTGAAGAAAATGCTGAAGTTGTCGGTACTGATGAATCATTCTTTGAAGATGACGAGGCGCGAGTCGTTAGGGACTTGTATAACGAGAAGTCTGGTATCTATGACGAGAGCGATGATGATAACGAGGTCGATCTAATTTCTGAAGCTTTCCAAATCTGGAAAAATGCCACTGACAAAAATCCGAAGCTCAAGAAAATTATTGAGTCGCTGCCTAATGTTTCCTACTCAACACGATCGCATAGTCCCGAACCCACCAAGCCAGAAGGGGTAATGATTTATGTCCGCACGGCTGAGGGTAACGATGCCTTAGCCTATGTGGATCACAATGGTAAGAGCGTTACCCAGTCTCAGTTAGCTATTCTGAGATTAGCGGCTTGCGAGCCCGATACCCCTGCAATCCCCAGAGATGAAAAACATCACGCTCTGGTTGCCAGCGGGACAAAGATGCTGGTCAAGGAAGAAAAAGATACAGGGGGTTCTCTAGGCAGTTCCAAGAGTGCAAGATTTCGAGCCTATGAACGACTTAAACGCTATGTTGACCATGAACAAGTAGAAAACCCTTTGCTGGTCTTACCAGACTTGCCGAAGGCTGTAGAAGAGATTTATCGTTATCCTTTGCGACAATCGGCGATCGATACGCTTAACCGAAAGTTTAAAGATGGCATTGATGATGAGCAGTTGGCAAATCTAGTTTTGGATATACGCAAGGACGATCGCCTCTGCATCATTTCTGAAGATGCTCGTCACCACGAACCGCAAATTATTTGTTCTCTAGGTCTATACAAAGGTTAATGTTATGCCTCTTAACTTAAACAAGTCGCGCCAATACTTGCAGAAATTTGATTTTCTCAGTCTATTTATTGAAGAACTAGGATGGTCATCACCACCAAGCAACGAGGCTATATCGTTTGAATTTGAAGGTAAGACCTTTTATCGCCAAGCTGTTGCAGAATTAGCAGGGGTGATGATTTTAGAAATAACTGCTGATAATGGCGAGATACCTGATGCAAAAATTAGAGCCAATCTGCAAAAAAAAATTTCTAAACTCTACTTAGAGAACCTGTTGATTTTCCTAGATGGCAATCGCAGAAAAAGTCTGTGGTATTGGGTAAAACGAGAAGGCAATAAGCAATATCGCCGCGACCATCTGTATGTCAAAGGTCAGTCCGGAGACTTGTTTCTTAGCAAGCTAGGCGCTTTGGTTGTTGATCTCAAAGATTGGGAGTCAGGCAATATCTCAGTTTTAAATGCTGCAAGACGACTCAAGGAAAGCTTCGATATCGAGCGAGTAACTAAAGAGTTTTTCCAGAAGTTCCAGTCACTACATGGAGATTTTCTTAGCCAGATTAAGGGTAAAGGCATAGAGGACAATGAGAGCGATCGCCGTTGGTATGCGTCTATTCTGTTGAACCGTCTCATGTTTGTCTATTTCCTACAGCGCAAATATTTCTTAGACAATGGCGACGAACAATATTTACAAAATAAACTCAAAGCTAGCAAAGAAGAGGAATTAGACTGCTTCTATGTTGACTTCCTAAAGCCACTATTTTTTGAAGGATTTGGCAAACCTGAATCGGAACGACCCGAACCAATTAAACAGCGTATCGGTAAAATTCGCTATCTCAACGGTGGATTATTTTTACCCCATAACCTAGAGCAGAAATATCCTGATATCCAAATTAGCGATCGCGCCTTTGAGCAAGTTCTCAGCCTATTTTCTAGATATTCATGGAACTTAGACGATACCCCTGCTGGCAAGGATGACGAGATTAACCCCGATGTGTTGGGTTACATCTTTGAGAAATACATTAACCAGAAAGAGTTTGGCGCTTACTATACCCGTCCTGAAATCACTGAATATCTATGCGATCGCACCATCAATAAGCTGATTTTAGACAAGTCGGAGCGTAAAGGTGTTAGCAATATCAATGAACTGCTATTGAGATTAGATGCCGACCTATGCGATCGCCTACTCAATCAAATTCTACCCAATTTGACTTTGCTTGACCCTGCCTGTGGTTCGGGGGCATTTCTTGTCGCAGCGATGAAAACTCTCATCGGTGTTTATACAACTATAGTTAGCCAAGCCCGTGAGTTCGTAGAACAGCCGAATATTGCCAAGTGGTTTGAGGAAGCGGATAAACATACTTCTATTGACTACTACATCAAGAAGCGGATTATCAGTGATAACCTCTACGGAGTGGACATCATGGAGGAAGCGACTGAAATTGCCAAGCTCAGACTTTTTCTAGCTTTGGTAGCTTCTGCCAGAAAGGTCAATGAGCTAGAGCCGCTGCCAAATATAGACTTTAATCTCATGGCAGGGAATTCATTGATAGGCTTAATCCGAGTTGATGGAGACGGTTTTAACAGGTTGAGTCAAAAGAGTAAATCCTCTACTCATCATCAGAAAACCTTATCTAAGCCTACAGCTTTACAAGGTGACTTGTTAGAACTACTAGCGACTTCAGAGTATCAGCAGATTTTAGCGAACAAAAATGCCAAAATTGCTGAGTATAAAAAGTATGCCTTTCGACATGGTGATGAGCGCTCACTGGATAGCCAACTATTACAGTTGCGTAGTGATATTGACACCCTTAACCAAGAATCACAGGTAAAACTTAATCAACTGTTGCTAGATGAATTTAGTAAAAAGCTAGGTATCAAGTATGAAGAGGCTCAGCTAACGGGCAAACCTAAAAAGCGTATCCTCAACATCAACGATATCAATAACCTAGAGCCGTTTCACTGGGGCTATCATTTTGACAAGGTGTTTGCTAGAGGCGGATTTGATGCGATTATTACTAACCCTCCTTGGGAGACTTTTAAACCAACAGCAAGAGAGTTCTTTCAAGACTATAGTAAATTAGTTAATAGGAGAAAAATTACAATTAAAGAATTTGAAAAAGCCCAGAAAAAGCTTTTGGAAATTCCTGAAATTGCTGAGGCTTGGTTAGAGTATCAAAGTAAGTTTCCCCATGTGAGTAATTATTATCGTTCCGCAGAAGACTATAGAAATCAGATTTCGATTGTTAATGGTAAAAAAGCTGGTACAGATATTAACCTCTATAAGCTTTTTGTAGAACGTTGCTATCACCTGCTACGCAAAGGTGGTGAGTGTGGAATTGTCATTCCTAGCGGTATTTATACTGATTTAGGGACAAAACAATTACGAGAGATGCTTTTCTCGGCAACTCAAATTACAGGATTATTCTGTTTTGAGAATCGCAAGGAAATTTTTGAAGGAGTCCACCGTAGTTACAAATTTATTATTCTAACTTTCGAGAAAGATAGTAAAACAGAGTCTTTTCCCACTCGCTTTATGCGTCATAATGTTGCTGAGTTAGCCAATTTTCCAACGGCTGATGATATTCGATTGGATGTAAATTTGATTCGTAAATTATCGCCAGATTCATTATCAATCATAGAATTTTACGGTGAGATTGATGTGCAAATTGCTAAAAAGATGCTGCAATTTCCTTTGTTAGGTGAAAAAATTGATGGTAACTGGAACCTGAAACTTACCCGTGAATTTGACATGACCAATGACAGTCATCTGTTCAAAATTGAGGCTGCAAAGGGGCTACTCCCACTTTATGAAGGGAAGATGATTCACCAATTTACTCATCAATTTGCAGAGCCACGTTATTGGGTTGATGAGAAAGAGGGAAGAAAATCTTTGCTTGGTAAAAATGAAGTTGATAGAGGGCAGAAGTTAGATTACCAAGGTTATCGAGTGGGCTTTAGAAGTATAACTGGAGCTACAAATGAAAGAACATTAATTGCTGCTGCTACTCCTAGAAACATTTTTTGTGGGAATTCACTACTGGTTAGCCTTTCTAACCTGAATCAGAATAAAGATTTAGTTTTAGTGATTGCTCTTTTAAATTCCTTTGTTGTCGATTTTTGTTTAAGAGGAAAAGTTTTAACAAATATCAATATGTTTATGATTTATCAACTTTCCATCCCCCGACTCAAAAAAGGCGATCGCTGGTTTGATGAAATCGTAGAACGTGCTGCTAAGCTAATTTGTACTACACCAGAATTTGATAAACTTGCTAAAGAAGTCGGACTAGGTTCACATAGGGACGGGGTAACTAATGAAGTCGAGAGAGCCAAGCTTAGAGCCGAACTTGACGGGATGATTGCCCATATTTACGGGCTAACTGAAGAGGAGTTTGCATATATCTTAACTACTTTTCCCATTGTTACAGAACCAGTCAAACAAGCTGCTCTCAATGCTTATCGTGATGTTGAAAGAGGATTAATTAGGTAAATAGTTATGCTTAAATCAATTCGCATCAAAAACTTTAAAGCTATTCGCGATAGTAAAGTTATTCGTCTTACGCCCCTGACAGTTTTTATTGGCAATAACGGCTCTGGTAAAAGCAGTGTTATTGAAGCCTTAGAAACATATAAAAATATTGTCCAATCTGGTTTGCATGAAGCTATGCTTCCTTGGCGAGGGTTTGAACATATTAGAAATCAATCTGCTTTACACACAACTAAAAAGGGAAGTATTAAATTCCATTCAACTGTGTTTAATTTATCATGGCAAAAATATAGTGCCACTATGAGCATAAATAGTACACCTAATCTTGAGCAGATATTTGTTGAACAAGAGAAAATATCAACCTTTAATAAAGACTCAGCAACACGTTCTGATAGAACAGTTGTTTATGTAGTTCCCAGTAACCTTACTTTGCCAACTAAAATGCTAGTACCAGATGATGAATCCATTGTTTCTACTTTTTGCGATAATCAATTGCATATTAATTTGTATTCGGATATCAATAGATGGCAGTTTCTTAATTTTAATCCTAATAGAATGGGGCAGCCAATACCACAAAGACGATCGGGTGGACAAATAAACTTAGAAAAAGATGGCTCTAATATTGCTGAATATCTTTTGAGTATCTATAGGCAAGATAAATCAGCTTTTAATGGGATTGTCGAGTCCTTGCAATATGTTTTACCTTATGCGCGTGATTTACAAGCAAATATTACATCTGAGTTAGAGCGTAATGTTTATCTACAACTAACAGAACCTAATACAGAATCTAATACAGAATCTAATTTTGAAATCTCTGGTTGGCTTTTTTCTACAGGAACACTTCGTGTATTAGCACTTTTAGCAGTATTGCGACATCCTACGCCTCCACCACTGATAGTTATTGAAGAAATTGAAAATGGACTCGACCCACGCACCATTCATCTAATTGTGGAAGAAATTCGTAATGTTGTTGAATCTGGTATATCCAAAGTCATTATTACTACCCATTCACCCTATCTGCTCGACCTATTGCATTTATCACATCTTGTTCTAGTTGAACGGGATAAGAATGGAGAACCTATATTCACTCGCCCTGCTAATAAAGAAACTCTTAAAGCTTGGACTGAGAAATTTAGTCTTGGCAAACTTTATACAATGGGGCAGTTAAGTGGAAAATAAGACTATGAAAATAGGCATGATTTTAGAATGTGGTCCCAAAGGCGCAGATTTAAAAGTATGCGAAAAATTTGCTCGTCAACTTCATTCTGAAAACATAGAGATTGTATCTATAACATTAGATAATAAGCCCAATTTAATTAATGATTGTGGAAAGGTTACAAATTTATTGTTAAAAGATGGGTGCGATCGGATACTTATAATTTGGGATTTATATCCATTATGGCGAAATAACACAGTAAACCCCTGTAGAAGAGAAGATTGTGATGCAATTCAAGAAGCTCTTGAAAACGCTGGAGTAAAATCTAAAAATGTCTATCTTATCTGCATTGAAGCAGAACTCGAAGAATGGTTTTTACATGACACATATGCACTTTCATCCGTTTTATCAACTCAATCTCATCCTGTGAATATAAGGAAAAAACTAAAGGGAGGAACTAATCCAAAAAGTGTTCTAACAAAGATATTTAAAGAATATACTGGCAAACCGTATAACGATCTTTATCATGCAGAAAAAATTGCAAATGAGATATCTAATTTTAACAAACTTAAAAGGTGTCCATCTTTTGCTCGTTTTGCTTTCAAAATTACGGGAAAAAATCTGTGATTATCAATAAGTTGTTAAAGGCAATGCCATCTCAGCAGTTTTAAGCGTGAATAATATGCCCCAACCACCCCTCCCTCAACTCCAAAGCGATCGCACCCCAATCAGGGGTAAAGCGCGGTGAACTGAGCAATCGTACAGAAACTTACGCTAAGGAATTGATTAGCCGTTTTGAATATTGCGATCGCCTCTTATAAACCTGTACCAAATAATCTATGCTTATCCAGTAAAACTTTCAGCCTTAACGTAACTTTCTGTACGACTGCTCATTTACCCCCAAAAACGCGGAGCTCCGCGCTTTTGTCCAAACCCTCGCCGCTCTCATGAAGCTCAGGTGCAGGAACGGGAGAGTTGCTGACATTGCCTCAACTGGTGCTGCACGCCCGTCGCTTCGTTTTCTCACCCCAACAATCCTCACTCTTGGCCACCACCGCCTTAAGAAATCCCGTCTACCGATGCAGCAATGCAGTATTTGCGGCAAACTTTGTGGTATCGGGTCGAGTTTACCAAGATGAAGATAGAGGGACACGGGCAGGCCAAGATATTCACGCAAGAGGAAATCGAACTCTTGTTCAACGAAGGTTTGCTAACCGATCGCGATCGCACGCTGTTCGGAGTTTGTCTCTACACGGCTTGTCGGATTGCCGAAGCTTGTTCCCTGGAAGTCATTGATATTTACACTGCCAGAGGTACAGTCCGACCTACAATCAACTTCCGCAAGCGCAACACCAAAGGAAAACTCCAAACCAGGACAATTCCCGTGATAGAGGATTTGCGAAGTCTCCTGACATCTTGGCGTCCCCACGCGGGTCAAACTTATTTATTTCCTGGTCGCTACCCGAACCACCACTGGAAGCATTTGCACCCCAACTCAGCCGATCGGATTTTGAGAGAAGCGTTCGATCGCGCCGGCATCGAGGGAGCATCCACCCACAGCTTCCGTCGCACTGCCCTGACTCAGATGAGCAACGCCGGAATTCCGCTGCGGATTATTCAAGAAATCAGCGGCCACAGTAACCTCGAACAGTTGCAGAAATACTTAGAGGTGAAGCCGGAGCAAGTCAAAGGAGCGATCGCAAGTCTTTCCATGCTTTCCTACGCGGGGAAAAAGGTATTTCCCCGCGTACAGGATGAATTACCCGCTGTGCCGTTACCAAGAGAGCAACTGTCACAAGGCCTATCAGACTCGGAGCCTGAAGAAATTCCCGACTGGTGACGAGCAATTTTAGATTTTAGATTTTAGATTTTAGATTTTGGATGCAAGGATTAAAGTCACGCATCAAGAGCATCGAGGGCCGATCGCTTTCTTTCCCAAGGCAGAAGCCCTAACCCCTGGATTTGTTGTTACAATTCTCGATCGTGTGGAGCAGGTGCATCTCCAAAAACCGGCTCAAAGGAGAATTGTTGACAATGTGGCTAAAATTTGGTGTTGCTCTCAGCGGCGAACTGACGAGCATTGATGAGGTTGTGCGCGGAAAAACTCAGCTAACTTGTCTCTACTGCGGTGGCGGATTGACAGCAAAAAAGGGTTCGGTGAAAGAACATCACTTCGCCCACACTGGGGAGACTTGCAAGCCCGTGTCACAGCGGATTAAAACCAAAGCCTTTCCCTCGCTTCCCCTCTACGAGCATTTCAATATCGAACTCAAGGGTGATGAACTAGAACAGTTGAAAGTGCTGTGGAAAGAGTATGGGGCCCAAAAGCGATCGATTCCCAAAGACTTGGTAAACTTTCGGTGGGAACTCAAAGGATTGCTGGAGTCGAAAGGCGATCGCTCTTATGAGTTTACCGACTTGGGTAAAATCCCCGTCGGCGCTCTTCCCCTGGCGCTGTTCAACCGAGTCCAAGAACCGCTGCTGCTGTCGGAGCTAGCTTCATTGGAAGGCTCTGTAGAGATTGCTGAAGCTGCGGGGTTATCTTGTTTGGAAGAGCGGCGGGCTGATTTGCTGATTTATCGAGCACAGCTTCGTCGGATTCTGGTGAATTCGCTCTATTTCCTTGAAGTAAAAGCGGATGGCAACATTTTCTACAAGATTGGCGTTACTACCCGATCGATCGAGGAACGAATCGCCGAAGTGCAGCGGGATGTGAAAGCGCATTACTCGGATGTGACCGTCAATTTGCTGGGACTGTGGCAACATCGGGGGAATGTGGAGCTGTACTTCAAGCACCGATATCAACCCTTTAACTACCGCATCGGGAAGCTAACGGAGTATTTTGTGTTTCCGAACGTCAAGGCTGTACTGCAAGATTTGTATGAGATGGAGTCCAAAGTGCTGAGTGATGTTGAGGTGGATGTTCTCAGCTTGTGCAATCGCCTCTGACTAAACCCCACAGCAGTTACGCATCGTCACAGAACTATAAGGACTTGTGGCAGGTTCATCAAACTAGATAAAGTTAGCAATCGCTACAAGATTTCGAGCTACTTTGCAAGCATCTAAGCCTTCAAGATAGGGAATCAAGTTCCAGTCTACCTTATTAATAAAACCTGTTCGGGTTTCTTGCAACTTGATAACTAATGTAGTTTTCTTGGAGGCTCCGCGACAGAAAAATTACTTTGGTTTGCACGCGGGGATATGGTTAAAGCTATACTTCGTAACAATATCGAGTTTTTTATCGATATTAGGCTTCGCGATCGTCAATATGAATGGAGCGAAGCGCTTTGCCTCAATACTATTGAGTTAAGGCTCAAAATTTCGCATCATCAGTCAGACAGTCACCCTTAAATGAAGCATATTGAAGTATGGAACAGCTTATCCGTAACTAAACAGCGTTAAACTGTAGTTTACCTCAGAAGCCCAAAAATCAACACTTTCTCCGATCACCCCCCATAAATAAGCATCTATGCCTACTTTCTCCGCTAATCCCGACAACTTTGGCGAATTGCTGCAAATGGTTAAAGATGGACACGAGATCGCTTTGACAGGAGGGGAATATAAGGGGCCATTTACCATTGAACGAGCGATATTGCTTCGGGGGGAGGGAGAAAACAGCGTCATTTTTGCCACTGACGAACCTGCCTTAAAAATCACAGTTCCCGGAGTGAAACTGGAAAACTTGACCGTTCAGCGGACTGTCGGTGGCAATACGGGAGAAGTTGCGATCGCAGCCGCAGTAAATACCGCGCCAGTTTTAGATAGAGTAAGATGTCTAGGAACCGCTCCCCACGTCCAGTGGCTAGGAGTAAGCTGGGACATTCCCGCCGCCGTCTACTTTGGGGAAATCCAAACCGACCGACACTTGGAACGAACCGAACAACTCCAACTTGGCAGCGACTGCACAGTTTCCTGCTCCCCGCCTTGGTTACAAGTACAGCAGCCTTACCTTTGTTGCGGCTTGCAGAAACTAAATATTATCGTCAATTCCAAAGATATTCCAGCCGGAACTAACCTATGTGGCTCTATTGTTTTGCAAGCATCTAGCCACAACGTCTCGATAGAAATTTCTGCAATTGTTACAGCACCTCAAATAAGTAATAATCACTCCCCTTTCTCACCACAGATTGCCACAACAGCTCTCAATCAAAATAATGAGGAAAATTGGGGATATCGGTTTTTAGGGAATCAGGCGATCGATTACCTAATCCGTGAGATAGAAGGTAAAGATGCTCTCTTAAAATATCCTGAATTTAGCAATCGTCGCGATCGCGCCGAAGACTTGCTATCTGACATTTTAGGAGACGAATCCAGGGGGTTCTATGTCCGCCGCAAAGGGCCGGGAGAAGAACCGGGAGAAGAAAAATGGGAACTGGCGATCGCCACAGATATCGAAGCAGCAAAATTACCAGCAATCCTTGAAAAACGGCAAAAAACTTTAAGTTTATTAGCTCTTGTCACAGAAGGGAGATCCGATGGCTTGCGCTTACTTTCCGCTCGTTTAGTTTCCCCCGAACGGGGACGTACTGACGGTTTTTCCGTTCTTTTCTCCCTGCGTTTGCACCTCAATCACCAGTCTCGAATAGGAGTGCCAATTTCAGCTTTCGATCGTATGAAAGCAGTTCCTTTCTGTGGGGATTGCGTGCCAACAGAAGAACAGTTAAAAACTTGGAAAGCGTTTTTAAAGATTGAAGAGCGGATAGCTAAGACGCGAGAATTTTTCGTACCTTTTTCGGGTCATAACTATGGGTCTGCTACCCGCAAAATCACTTTTGAGATAACTGCCTCTTTAGCGCAACTCGACAAATCATCAGGCACCGATCTCAAACAAGATGACTTTTGGGCAAGAGCAGCTAAAGCTAGAAATGAGGATGTAAAACTTGTAGTTCGAGTTGAAGAGAACCGTGAGAAAGATGATAACACAAAAGATGATAACACGTCAAAGCAGGAATCTGCCATTCAGCCTGCAAGGTGGAATGCAATTCTATTAGGAGCTATTGAAGAAATTGATAGAAAAAAAGGATTTATCCGAGTTAGGCTTGATTCTCAGTTAGTAGAAAAAATAGGAGAAGGGCGCTATCTATTGCCACAAAAAGGCTTTTTATCTTTCGAGGCGGCCGGAGATTTAACTCAAATTAAGCGACAGAAAAAAGCTTTAGATGATTTGCAAATGGGAATAGCTCAAAATCCCTATGTAGGAGAATTTTTCTTTGATGCTTCTAAGGCAAGGCCCTTGCAAACAACTGTTAAACTGAAGCCAGAGGATTTATTACTATCTGGGGCAAATGATGACCAAGTTGCAGCAGTAGAAGCTGTGTTATCTGCACCCGATTTAGTGCTAATCCAAGGGCCACCAGGAACAGGAAAAACAACAGTCATCGCTGAAATTTCCTATCAAGTTGCGCTGCGGGGTGGGAGGACTTTAATTGCTTCTCAAGCGAATTTAGCTGTTGATAATGCGTTGAGTCGCTTAATTCATAGTCCTGTTATCCGCGCTTTGCGAAAAGGTCGTGCCGAGCGAGTTGAAGAGGAAGGGTTGCCATTCCTGGAAGATAAAGTGATTGGTAATTGGTTGAGAAACACGGCTGATGATTGCGAGCAGCGCTTAGTAAAACAGCGAGAAAATATAAATTTTTTCAGGGAATTATTAGTAAGCTCGGAGCAATTTTATGGTTATTTGCGAGAAGAGGAAAACTTACAAGAAATTCAAGAGGAGTTGCGATGGTATAAGGTAGAGCTAGAAGAAACCTGTAGAACGCAGGAAGGTGTCTATCAAAAAGCGGAAGCTAAACAGCGCGAAATTGTTGAATATCTCCTTCCTGGTTTGGAATTGCTAATATCTCACTCTTCAATTAATTGGGAAGATGTAGCAGTCAGTAATTTATTGACAGCAGCTCTAAAACTCTGCGACAGTACCAAAGACCTTACATTGGGGTATCTTTCTGAAGAAAGCTTCAAGGTAAAAGTTGAAAGAGCGGTTACTCTCGCTGCAAAAATGAATCTTCAAATTCCTCACGATTTACGGCTTAATCATTTTCGTTTAGCGGCTTGGTTAAAGAATCAAGGTCTTCCACAAATTCAAATGTCATTGTCTCATTTCCGAGATGCGATGTCATCCCTTAGAGAAGCCGATCAAGCTGCACAAGTGTTCCGTGAGAAGTCAGCCGCCGTTCAACTTTTGGAAACAAACTATCAGCAAAGTCTTACCAACCAGAAAAACCTACAACAAAGCCTCAATAGTTGGCAAAACCGACAATCAAGAATTGTTGCAGTCAGAGCTAAAATAGACCAGTGGAAATCCACCGCTTATGATAGCGTTTATGTAGCGATGAAGCAATGTGTAGAAACTAATCGAGCCTTTACAGATAATCTGATTCAACTACCGCTCGATGTGGTGTCATTTGTAAATGCTACTCCTGCGCCTTGGCGATCGCATTTTGATAGGTGTAAGTCAAAACTTGCTAATTTAAGCAAAAGTGAAGCCAAGCAAAATTCTCTTGTTGAACCCCAACTGGACGTAGTAGCCAAAGAAGTTATCAGTGGTATTGCTGTTAGTGCGCGAAACTGGCTGAACCAACAACACGAATTAGAACACAACCGAAAGAACTCTGTTTTAAAAGCCTTAAAAAACTGGGAATCTACAGCTTATGAGAGCGTGTATGAGGAATTAAAAAAGTGTGTCAAAGAGAACCGAAAATTTACAGATAACCTGATTAAATTACCCCCTGAGTTGCTGGCTAGTGTCCCTGCAAAACCTCAGCCTTGGCGTTCTAACCTGGATAGGTGTCGCTCGAAAATTGCTAATTTAATTGCCAAACCAAGTGAAGTCCAAGTTTCTAACTTTGATGTGGAATTAAATACTATTGCAGCCGAGCTGATTGATGGCATTACTGTCAGTGCATCTCAATGGCTGGAGCAGCAGCAACCGGAAACTGAAAAACAACTTCAAAATTTTAAAGAACAGCTTAAAAAACCTCAGCAAGAGGCAGCCCAACAACAACAGGCAATAAGAACTGCTAAAAAGGGATTAGAGGCTCTTGAGCGTGAATCAGAAGCTAAATTAGAAAGATATAAACAGCTATTGAATGAGTTCCTCAAATTGCCAGCAATTCCCCATAATAGCTTACGCAATGTAACTCAGTGGTCTAACTCGAATATAGCCCTGTTGTGGGAAAATCAGATCAGTCAGCTTGAACAATTAATCTCCTCACTCGATCCATTATTAGGAGTACAAGAAACAAAAGAGACTCTCACAAGCATTCAAGCAAGCTTACAACAGGCGGTTAGTAAAGCCTTAAATCAGCTTCGAGAATGTCAAAAGCAACTTGAGCAAATGGAAGTTCAACTGCAACAATCCCAACAACTACCACCAACTTTAAATTCTGAACGAAAATGGTGGGAGTTAGCATGGCAAAGTATCCCCGATCGCCTTAAACCGCCAATTCCTGTCAACGGATTATTTGATTTGAACTTCTTACGCATAGTAAAAACGCAATTCGAGACTTGGCATCAACAACTAATCCAAGAAGAATCCCAGCTCAAAGGCTATGAGAACCTAACTCATGATTGGATAGCCAAACTCCGTAACCCCTCCGAACAAGATCAGAGTGAATTGAGGCAAGTTTACATCGACAATGCCAACGTCATCGGTATTACTTGCAGCCAAGTAGCAGGTTACGGTTTCAAAGAATTTACTAATTTCGATGTAGTCATCATTGACGAAGTGAGCAAATGTACGCCTCCAGAAATTCTGATACCTGCACTCAAAGGTAAAAAATTAGTATTGATTGGTGATTACCGCCAATTACCTCCTATGCTACATGAAAATAGTTTAGAAGAAATCGCAACAGAAATGGGAAGCGAACCAGAGGATATCAGGTTTCTGGAAGAATCTTTATTTAAGAAACAATTTGAAGCTGCACCAGAAAGCATCAAGCGACGGTTAACTATTCAGTATCGGATGCACCCCTACATTATGGGAGCGATTAATCAATTTTACGATCATAGCCTGCGTTGTGGCATTATTCAGCCTGAGAAGGAGCGGGCGCACAATTTAGCTGGCGACATCATCCGAGAACAACATCACCTGCTCTGGGTAAAAATGCCGCAAGAACATAGTTTTGAAGAGCAGGTCGATGGAACGTCAAGGTATAATCTTAAGGAAATCGATGCGATTGACATTCTCTGCGAGCAAATGGAGGATGTTTGGAGCCTAAAAGTTGCCGAAGGACAACCCAAAAAAGAAATTGGTATCATTACTTTTTATGGTGCTCAATTGAGGCGAATTGAAGAAATGCTTAGTGACCGCCAATTTCCTTCACTTTCAATTAGAACGGGGACTGTTGACAGATTTCAGGGTATGGAACGGCAGATTGTTATTGTCAGCATGGTGAGGAACAACCCTAATGGAGATATTGGTTTTGCTAAAAAGCCAGAACGGGTAAACGTCGCCTTTTCCCGCGCTCAAGAATTGCTGGTAGTTGTGGGATGCCATTCACTTTTTACACAGCACAAAGGTAAAGTTGGAAGTATGTATTCAGAAGTAGCAAATATTGTACGCCGAAATGGAGGACTGATTGATGTTTCTAGTATCCTCTCCTAAACCAATTGACCCCCAATTACAGGATTTTGTTCAACAAATAGAAAAGCAAAGTCCGGCTGGCATATCAGTGCTGGCTGGCCGTCAATTCCGCTATCCTTTAGAGCAAATATCAGTAGAAGTTACTATTAGCGAACCTCGCAAATTTAACATTCTGGAAGAATTTATTCTCCGCGCGGGTATGGAGAGTGAATTGATACCCACTGAAAATGAACTAGCAGCAGCATTAGGTCTTGATCCCGTATTTGTGCAAAATACTGCTAAGACTCTGCGGAGTTTAGAAACTTTAGCTTGGACATCGGATGCCAAAATTATTCTAACCCCTCAAGGTCGGCAATTTTATCTGGAAGGTTCTGTGCCGCAACCACCACAAACAAAGCAGATTTATGCGATCGCTGACCCCTTGCAAGGAAATCTATTTTTTGTATTTGCCCCTGTAGAGGCAGTAGAAATTGACCTACCCAATTTTGGTGATTTTATCACCCTGGAAAATCGGTGTCAAGAAATGTCTGAGTTAGGACTTGAGGAACTCCAACGAATTATTCAGGGTTCTGGTTTAGGCTTGCACGTTCCTGAAGATGGGAAAATCATTACTGCTGCTTTTTTCACCAAGGAGAGCCAAACTATCTGGCAATCTGTTTCAATTTTTGTTATTTTTGATGCGCTTGAAGATGCCATTAAGTTGCAAGTGAGACGAGGAAAACAAATTTTACACTATGCCTCTGATTTACTTGACATTTTCCAAAGTGAAGGAAAAGTTTCTTTACAAACTTTGTTATATTTGAGTGATGAAACGATTGCTGCGGAGCGTGAACAGCTCCTCAATCAACGAAATAAAGAAGTTGAAGACAGAATTAAGAAGATTGAACAGCAGGCAATTGAAACTGTTAAAGAATTGAGGGAAACTGGGAAACAAGTTCCGCCGAAGGGAAGTCAGGAAAAAGACCAGGTAATTTTACTGCGAGACATTCAAATTCGGCAATCTTTTTTAGAAACTTTGAGAGGAGGGAATCATCAAGTCTTAATTTATTCTCCTTGGGTAAGCCAGGAAGTAGTAGATAATGAGTTTATCCAATTACTCCAAAATTTAGCTAATAGGGGAGTATGGGTTTTAATTGGTCACGGTATTTCTCGGAGACAAGAGAATGAAACCAGACCCATACCGCCACAGGTTGAGCAAAAGCTAAGAGAAATTAAAACGCGGGAAGGTTTGTCAGCAGTGCAGGTATTTTGGCTGGGAAATTCTCATGCGAAGGAAGTTGTTGTAGATCGGGAAGTTCACTTGTGCGGTTCTCACAATTGGCTATCTTATCGGGGCGATAAGCTACCACGCGGTGAGACGGTTTATAAGGTTACGGCTACTGATAAAGTGGAGGAAGCTTATGATTTTTTAGCAGTTCGGTTTAAGGATCATGCTCGAAAATTATGGGAGTTAGCGGTGAAAAATCGGAATGCTAATTTAGCTGAAACATCGCTTTGCACTTGGGGAGCGTTGGGAATGGAGGAAATGGCATTAAACGAATTGCAACTCGCTAATTGGTTAGAACTTTATCCGGTGTGGCTAAATGTGGTTCGTCAGGGGTTAAGAGCGAAAAAGATATCCCCGGATTCACCTTATTTGGCAACAGGAATTTCAATGGTGAGTCAATTTTCTGAGGCAGACCCTAATCTTGAGTTATTGCAGTCGAGTTTGCGTCAAGTTATGGGTGCGATCTCCGCCTTAAATCGCCACCAAGCTTTGAAGCTATTAAATGAACATTGGTCGCAATTCCGTCGCCTGAACATTGCAGACTCGGCGTTAGTAAAGCCTGATGATTTTATTTTAAAATATGTTGTTAGAGAACCCGATCGCCCTCAAAAAACATCAGGTAAAAAAGCATCTCTTAAAAAAAATAGGAGTAAGCAAGGTTGAAACTGGTACAGCATTTATTATTAATTGCTGCCCGACAATAAGAATGAAAGCTGCTGCTATTGAGATTTCAGCTATTTTTGGTACTTCGGCGAATGTAACTTTAACACTCAAACCTCTCTATTTGTGATTAATTTCATCTAAATAGCCAGCAGATTGATTTATCTTGTACTTGGACACAGGTCACGGCCAGTTGGCGGTTTATGGCGCGCTTGTAGCTCTCTTCTTCAGAAATCCGCTGTAAGGTGGTGGGATGGCGGAAATATACCACACCGCAGACACCATCTATGCTCATGCTATCCTCGGCACAAGGTGTTTCTCCGCGCCCTTGTAATCCCCACGTCATTTTTGTTTGTACGCCATCTTCCCACCGCAAAGTCCTTCCTCCGCCTCCAGCCCAAGAAACTGACTCATGGATGCAGGTTTGTTTAAGTTCTATCAGGTCTTGGCGAAGCAACCAACAGGAAACAGATGCTCCCTCAATTCTGCCGGAGCGTGCAGGTGTGACAACAATGCCCAGTGCTAGAATCGGTAAAAAAACCGACAAAGTTTTCAAGTTTTTATCCACGGTTAACATATTCGGAAATAAGGCGATTGTCAGGCTTGGCGAGTTCTCTTGTCACCATGACCAATCTATTACCAAACTTGTTGCCGATCGCCACCAATACGCCAATTTTTGGAAAACTAAAACCGAACCCAACACCAAACCATGCCCCCAATCTCGAAGAGTGCGATCGTCAAACAACAACCTAGACGAACGCCACCTCCGATTTTTAATTCAGCTTCAGGGAACTAAGGCTCTGGGATGTCTGTGGCTATGGTTGAGACTGGGGGCGATCCCGGTCATGAAAGAGCCCGTCACACCTATGAAAAGGTGGGCTTCGAGCTATTCCCAGTCGCCAGATACTTCAAGAAGCTTTAAGTGCAGATGTTAAGTCTCAAGGTTTACTTTGTTCTAGAGGGGCGATCGCACTCGCTCCAATACTCCGCCTTGTGATTTGCGAAGGCTCTGCCTCTAGCAAGCGGTAGGTTGCGACATAGGTTAATCTTGGAGAAGACCGATATAGGGAGTAGTATCAGCAAAAGTGACGGATAACACCCAAAAACCCGGACTTAACCTGCAAAGTTTCTGTTTAATCTCTTAAAACTACGGTGTTATCCAGCAGAGCTGACGGATAACCTGGAAGGTAAAGGTATTATCCAGCATATTTGACGTTGAATACATAGTTAGACCGCTGGGGTACTGGTGGGGTGCTACTTGAAGCTTATCTGTTTGTTAGACTTCCACTGTAGGAAAACCTGTTAAAGATTTATATGACATTAAAGAATAGACTTGTTAAAGTTCTAGATCAAGCAAAAGGTGAACGCGAAATACACCACTTCTTAAAGGATGAACCTTTACTTGTTTGGGCAACTTTCATGAATTGTGGCGGACATTCTGATTATGTCATTCCTGAGTTCTCTTTAAGTGGAAAGTACCGTGCTGATTTTGTGGTAATGCAATCGTTTTCTGGAGGTTGGAATATTGCATTTGTAGAGTTAGAGCCAGTCGATGAAAAGCCTTTTAATCAGGATGGAAGCCCATCCAAAAGACTGCGTGGTGCCATAAAACAGATTAATGACTGGCACGATTTTGAGAAGGAAGACGGAGCATCTTTGCGCTCCAACTTGGCTGATGCAGCTAAAAAGCATGATACGCTGTATCCAGAGCGCACTCTGGCACGGGAACCGTGGTGTGTCAAGATGCCACTACGCGATCCTAAAACCTATTTGTGCTGTGAATATTACATTGTTATGGGTAGACGTAGCCATTTTGATGAAGATCTTATCCATGCGAAATCAAAATTTCCTCGACATTACAATAACGTTAAAATATTAACGTATGATCGCTTTACCGAGGTTGCTGAGAAGTTAAACCAACACAATAATCAGTATAAAAGTAGAAAAATAAAAAAAGAAGATAAAGATTTTTTGGCCAAGTTTGCTGAAGATCCGGAACAATTTAGTATTTCTGGCAATAGAGATACTGATAAGTATCCAAGCAAGATAAATGTTCATGGGACTTGCTACAAGGTACAGCCTATTGAGGAAACAGATGGTTGTTTAGTCCATATTCTCGGTACTTCCTACGAGATTTCTGAAGACCGGCGCACATTTAGTCTCAGCCGAATCGATCATGATGGTTTAGGATTCCCCCTAGCAGATAATCTAGAGTCCTTATCTGCTGCAATACAACTTGCTGAAATTTATGAGCGATTCATCTACTTTCAGGGAGATACCAAGCACTCACTCGATTTAGTAGATGAATGTTTGCAGTTTTTAATAGGAAATCTAGCGTATAACATTGAGGCAGATTGATGTCGAGTTAGAGAAAATCTATCGCTGTCTAAATATATGTCCAACCTATAGCCTCGTGGTCTAATAATTCAAATGCAGTAGACATACTGCAATGCTTTCTGCTTCATTTGAGCCGTTACACTGCTATGTATGCGACATTAGCTACAGGTTGTAATCAAATAAAGGCTGAGCATTGAAGGTTCTAATTAGAACTTCTAAAGATTGCAGGTACGACTAATGCTTGGAGAGTGAAGTGTACCGCATCCTATCCTTCAAATTACTCCTGTAGAGAAAGGAAAGTCTTAGAACTGCCTACTAAAACACAATCAAATCGTCTGCCAATTTGAAGCATTTGAATTTTTTCACTTTGCAGATGCGGAATGCTAGGGAATTTAAGCTGCAAACAATCAGAGGGGATTTGTTGTGAAATCTCGAAGACTGCAATCAGTTCCGCGATCGCCACCAACCCGAATTTGCGAGAAACTAAACCCAGACCAAAACCCCACAGACCCGCCATGCCCAAACTCCCTGAGTGCGATCGCTGTCTCCTCTACGGTCGCAACCCACACCTCATCTGTGCCGTCCATCCCGCAGGCCCTAACACCGACACTTGCATTGATTTTCGAGAAAACCCTAACGCGGAACCGGAGGAATTGTGGGAACCCGAAGGGGCGACTTACTACAACGACGAACTTATCCTGCAACCCCGGCAGCGGTGGACATCAGAGCAACAGTTAGAGCTGCTGGACACGCACCCACTGTTTACCGGCCGGTGTCCCCGGTGTGAAATGACTTATCCCCAATATGAAACGCCGCCTGTTCATTGGGATTGTTCGGCTTGCGGATGGATGGATGATTCGGTTTGAGGCTATGGTTCGCAACGATAATTATTAGCCACGGGAAAACACTCGCTCGACACCCCACTTGGAAGTGCAGCCGACTAATCCCCCAACAAACACCCAAAACGCGCCTTGAGGCCACACACTTAACACCGCAAACTCATGCGGCCACGATTGCCACAAGCGAAACATGATTGCAGCGATTGTTGTTAGTAACAATATTTTGCCCACAGTTGCTTCACCGATCGTCCAACCCCGATGGATTCCATGGCAACAGGCGACTATCAGTTGAACGAACAGCACCAAATTAAAGAAGATAGCGATGCTGCTGAGGATGTTGCTGTTGATATTTTGCAAAAAAGTGATGAAATTCATAGGGTTGATTTTTTAGAACAACTTCAGGATAGCAAGCTTAACAGGAGTTGTGTGGTCGCTGCTTTTCAAGTTTCCTCACCAACGGCCATCAGCCCAGGAGTCACAAACTAAAAAACCCCGGGAGCGGTGGTTGAATGCGATAATGGGGGTTTTAGGAGGGTCAGCGTTTGACGATCGCTCTTCGTCGTTTTCTTTTACCAGTCAAGCTGCCCTAGCGATCTGCACCGTCTCTCCTAGAAACTGTTTTGTGTTGTGGATGGGTAGCAGGAGGCTCGTCGGGAGCACCTTTTTTCTGTCGTTGTGGCTTAGGTGGTTCTTGTTGAGGATCGGACATGGAAAATTTTCAAATAGAAGATGAACAAAGCGAACATACCAATATTAGCTTAATATACAGCTACACCGAGTATCGACTTAAACTTACTAATGATAGTATCAATGCACTCAATACAAAATTGAGTTCTATTTTGGCTTTTAGCGCCACCTCAATCATTTTTTCGATTAACCTACCTAACCAAGCATTTATAGCTAGTCCAGGTCATCAGTATATCTGCTATTGCTGCTTGTGGCTAAAGATTGTAGTATGCTCTAACAATATATCTAAGCGTTCTTGGATTTCGACCTAGGGCAGCGGGAGGCATGACCCCACCCGACCTGTTGATGAAAGAAAACTACTACGATTCTGATGAGGACTGCCGATTAATTATTACTAAAACCTGGATAGAAGCCTTAAAGGAGCTTGAGATGTTGCGAGATCAAAAAGCTAAGGTGGCAGATCAGGCAATCCATACGTTATGTGTTGCCGCCTTTTGTGCAACAGGTAGTGTTATCTTAGCTTCTGTACTTTCAATGTTATAAGCTGGAGGTTTTCAATGTCGGACCCACAGAATCAGCCATCCAACCAAAACAAAGACAATACATCCCACAACCCCAAGTCAGGCGAACGAAGTCAGAAGAAATCAGCCCCAGAAGACCCTCCGGCAACTCCTCACGACCAGAGGACAAACTCCTCGAATTTCGGGGAAGGCAAATCGGATAAAGTAGCAGAATTTTGATGTGACAAACGATCGCTAAGAGTGGATTTTGTGTTGGAATAGAGGAACAGTCCCCGATCCCGATCTTGAAGCCTGACTGATGACCGACTCACCGCTCGAACCGCTCGATTTGCTGGACACCGACTACGCCGACATCCTCGCCCACAGCAGCCATCCCCCATTCGAGCTGCAACTGGTAAGGTCGGGGATTGAGCCATCAGAAGCCCGCATCAAAACCAATTTCCTCAATCGGGTGCGCCAAAAACCTAAGACTCCCGAACAATGGGCTGCTTTGACCGAAGCATGGGAAGTAGCTTGCGAGTATAAGCCCACAGATGAAGATTTTCGCTTATTGGCAGAATTCCTGTGGGAGAATCAAGAAAGCGTTGAAGTTGACCTTGACTGCTGATAATTTAGAATTTACTTTCACTTCGATAACAGAGCGATCGCCATATTGTTGGAGAAATGAGCTGTGGCAAAACCAAAGAGGTATCCCGACAATTGGCAAGAGATTGCGCTCTCGGTGAAAGAAAACGCAGGGTGGCGCTGCGCTAAGTGCCATCAACAATGCCTCCGACCCGGTAAACTCCGACCCGGCAAACAAAGCGGCTTAACCAAATCTGAACGGTGTGCTTTAACTTTGGCGGTGCATCATCGCAATCGGATACCGGAGGACAACCGCCCTGAAAACTTAATCGCTCTGTGTACCGCGTGTCACCTGTCCTATCACAACCGCGGTCAGTCCAACGTATCGCCTGGGCAATTATCCCTGTTCCCTGATGATGCGATCGATTGGGATATCATGAATTTTTCTGAGGAATCGGCACGGGGCAATTAATTTGATCCGAATCCGCTGCCATTCGTTTAATAAGCTCAAAAGCGGCCGTGCAATCTCCTAATGCTCGGTGTCCGCCGTTGAGAGGAACATACTGATAATCTTTATGATAATAGCTCCAGTTACCGGCCCATTGCGCTACCCATTCCATCAAACAATCAGAGCGCTTTGCCAACTTCAAAATCGGCAAACTGTGAAGCCGACAGCAGTAATTTAAAATTTGGATATCAAAAGCAGAATTGTAGATTAACACTCGTTTATCTTTCAGGGCTGCATCAATGCAGGGATAGATTTCAGGGAAGGTAGGAGCATCGGCTACCATTGCATCGCTAATGCCGTGAATTTCTATTACTTCTGCGGGTATGGGAATTGAGGGTTTTACGAGCGTATTCAGCAACAGTTCACCGAGATGATTGATAATGGCTATCTCTACAATCTCAGCCTCGTATAGCCCCGTAGTTTCAGTATCCAGAATTACCCAATCGTTCAGGCGTAATTCTTCTCTTGCCCAAAGAACAGCACTCACCCTATCTTTTTCTATGAAACCTACTTCTCGATACCACTCTCGATAATCCCGCTTGATTTTAGCTTTGAGGCGATTAGCAGCCAGGGTTTCCAATTGTTTTGGAGATGGCTTTCTTTTGGGTCGGCAGGATTCAGGATTAGTGGAATCGTAGAGGAACACGTCGTATTTTCGCGTTTCGATAACGCCTGAAGGTTTCAGAGGCGAGAGTCCAAGTTCTCCGAGTTGCTTTTTAGTTTTCAGGTGCGGTGGCGGCTCGTTGGATTCGCCCCACCAACTGTATTTTGTTAGTTCCACCATTGCAGTTTCCCTATCTCTGCCATTTTATTATCGCATCATTGAGGGGAATGAAAGCAACTGCGAATACCGTATTTGTTGGTAATTGAGCGCCTGAGTTTTACCCAAATTTGATGCTATTCCACAATTTTTCCAAAGGTTAACTCAAGAACCTGATACCAGTCTTTCGCTTTGTGGAATGCTTTACCTCCCGTACCGCAGCCAAACACATCTCGACTGCTTGCTGTGACTCCCAATCTCAGTAATTCTAAGCTCAACCAAAGCGCTTTATCTGGTTGAGTAGGAATCAGGGCAATGATTTCACTTACTGTATCGACTTCACTACTTCCTTGGCTGCTCAGTAGCGCCATCACCCTCGCCAATGCCTTCGATCGCTCTGGTTCACAAAGTAGGAAAGTAGTGCTGCAATCTTTATGGTGCAACGCTTCACTAGCTTCATGCGCCACTTTGTCCGCTTCACATTCTGATGAAGTTGCAGTATTCTCCCGTGCAGTAGTTTCATCGGTTTGCCAGGATTCGAGGAGCCTTTTCTTGGCTAGTTCCCACAGTTCTTGAGTATCCTCAATTTCCTGATTGGTAGCTAATTCAGTTGTTTGAGCGGTCAATCTACGAGCCAGTTTTATTTGACTCATAGATTGATACAAGCGGGCATTTTTGATTAATCTGCCCAAGGTAATTTTTCAGTTCATAAAGCTTGAATTGATTGCTAAAATTTAGTCATGGGTTGTTGACGTTGCTGACTCCTTATTATTTAATGCCCAGTTTACTGCTTCGTTGAAAGCTTCGTCAGTCGGGTTATCTAAGAAACCGATCGAACACAGCCATTTTAGTTGAATTTCTCTGCCACCGCGACATATTTTCGTGTTATTCGTACTATGACAAATGTGTTGCCCGTTTCCCATCAAGTTTTCGTAGTACATTACCAAATCTGCTGGAGAGAGAGGTAACGGTTTTTCTCCACTAAACGGACAAGTTTTGCACGGTTTGTCTTGAACTGGATAAGTTCTTAAGTCATTTGGATCTAGTGTCATTTTAAATTGTTCCTAGTTTGCGAAAATCGGGAATTGGTCGTTGATCGAGGCATTGGTAAAGATGCAGGCAGAATTCATGAACATTTACCCATTCTGATCGAGCAGGCAGAATCTGAAGTGCCAAAGCGTCTGCACCCAAGAAAATCTCTTTGACTTTCACTAAATCTGCCCATGTCGGAATTGATTTCTTTCGAGATAGTGAAAGATGAACCCACGATTTACCGTCTCTTTCTATGCAACAAGAAATTATTACAAGTAAACCGTCACGACTTTTATAAGCTCCGCCATCATCACCGATCGCTTGAACTGACCAATTACACGGCAACTCTTCAGCAGTGGGTGGATTCCATTTAACAGTTGTAGATTTCATGAGACTGCCGGGAGCGACCCGGCTATGCGCTGATTAATTAGTGAGAAATTCCGCTGGGGGGTAGATGTGAACTAACGACAGCACTGACCAAATCGCATTCAGATTCTTCGATCGAATCTGAAAGCTCAGTGAGTATTTGAATAGCATCCATCAAACCTAACTTGTTGGCTGTACCAAAGTTCTCACTGGAAGTAATTTGATGATACTCAGGCTGATTTAGAAGAAGGCGTAGTGATTCTACTGACCCTGCAATAATTAGCTTGATTTGTTCAACTGACATTGCCATAAATCTCATTCCTTAACTGATTAAGCTCATTAACTCAAAGCGAAGCATTGAAACTTAATCACGATAGAGCTTAACCGGGACGATCGAATTAATCTGAGCCTCTTCAGAAATACGATTCTCTTTAACTAAGCCTTGTTCAGCAGCCGATCGAGAATCAAACAAATAAGCATCTTCAAATTCTTGAGTCCATTTTCCTAGCTCGACCCACCAATAAACGATGCCATATTCAGTAGCATGACCAACCCAATAACTCGCCTGAACAATCGCAAACTTGATCTCAAACTTAGACCGAGGGTTAGGTAGAGACATAATTTAAGACCGGGAGCGACCCGGCAATGCTGCTATTCACTAGACAATTGATAAGCAAATACTAAGCACAGGATGAAATTGCTTTCCAATCCGTAGCCTTCCCAACGACTATTCTTGACTCCAACAATGTGACGGCATCGCTTAAGCCATTCAACACCGCCACGTTTGGTAATTTCTTCAAACAGTCGTGGATGCTGTTGTAATTTACAGACTATGATTTCAGTCATAATCTCGATCGATTCCTGCATATCACGACTTTTGTACTTTTGATATGCAGATTCAGCATCACGGAAATTCACGCCTCTGAATGTTACCGGGTAGCGATTTTTGATGTTGCCCTTTCGGAAAGCTAGCTCTGTGGGATTGGTCAAAGCTGCACCAATTCCAATATCAGAGCCCGACCAAATATTAATGCCTTCCATCTACTTATCAGCTCCAACTAGATAGACTGAGCGATTTGATAGGCTTGTTGATAGAGTGGATCATTACTCTTTGGCTGCTGACCTTCTTTTTGATCGCTGACGGCTAAAACTACCTTGATTTTCTGAGTTTCAATCTCTGAAGGTAGTTTCTGATTATGATAGTAATAGTTGGCAGAAGTCTGGAAAAAGGTAGGGAGATCGGCTTCATATTTCAGAAATCGAACTAATTGTTCTAAGTTCATAGCATTGAAAGAAACAACACTACCTTACAGCGAAGCATTACTGAAGAATTACTGTGACTTTTGGCGGTTGCCTTCTAGTTCTTCAATTTGAATGCCGATCGGATAGGACTCTTCATTGTATTCACGCCCGATATTGGTCAACTTCGGTTTGTACAGTTTCACTCCCTGGAACGCCAGTAAACAAAGGACTGGTCAAAGCTGTTACGAGAGTCAAAGCTGTTGTAACGGTCAGAACGATGTGTTGTCTTTTTATGGAAATACCCAAAA
>Ga0164298_10000015_pt1 | contig 110808 bp, 97 predicted proteins | sample Whisoiple_216_MG_FD_109713 | JGI IMG/M metagenome (GOLD analysis project Ga0164298, IMG submission 109713) | Unamended control soil microbial communities from upstate New York, USA - Whitman soil sample_216_MG | ecosystem: Environmental > Terrestrial > Soil > Agricultural land ...
CCCGAGCCGATCCACGGTGAGGAGTCGGACGGGCCTGCTCCGGACGACACGCCCGACGACAGCTCCCCGGACGACAGCACCGCCGACGACACAGACTCCGGCGACGACACCGACGGGCCGCCTGCCAGTACGGCGCCCACCGGACCGCGGGTCGACGAGAACGGTGTGCCGCTCAACTTCCTCGGCAACCACCAGGGCGAGCACCCCTTCGCCGACATGGGCGACTACATCCCCATGAACGGGGACCGCGCCAACGGGATGGGCAGCTACGACCAGCGTGTCGCCCCCCTCATCGCCGATCACAACCCCTGGGGTGTGCACGGCACCCGCGACGAGTTCAACGCCAACCACCGGCCCGACGGCACCTACCGGACCAACAGGTGGCCGCTCTACGACGGTGCGGTCCACGGCTCGGAGCGGGACGTCACCATTCCGGAAGGCACAGTCCTCGACCGGTTCGGGGGTGAGAACGGTCGGTTCCTCTCCCCGATGGACACCGACGGCACGCCCTACCACTACCGCGAGCGGGCGATCTTCCCGGACAACGCCGAGGTCGGGTACCACGTCTACGTCGTCGCCGACCCCGACGGGTTGCGGGGGACCCTCGCCGACGTCGCGCCGGCACTCGGGCAGCCCGGCGGCGGACGGCAGTTCACCCTCCCCGACGACGTCAACGTTCAGCGCCTGCTCGACGAGGGTGTCATCCGCGAGGTCCATGTCCCGCCGGACGACGGCCGCGTGCTCTCGGAGTCCTTCGGGGCGGAGCAGCCCGACGGCACCCGGGACACCGGCACCGTCAGCGTCGACGACGCCCGCGACACCAACCACCCGAGCGACACCGACCACCCGAGCGACCCCAACCACCCGAGCGACACCGACCACCCGAGCGACCCCAACCACCCGAGCGACACAGGCGACACCGACAGCACCGAGCACCAAGACCGGCCGGACGACACCGACCAGAGCACACCGCCGGACGGCGACGCGACGCCGCCCCTGCCGGAACACCTCCAGCAGGTCGCGGACGAGAGTTCCTTCCGCACCCCGGCCGGCGCGGCGCTCTACGACGCGTCCGACGTACGCACCCGCGACGCCGCCGCGGCCGTGCGGCCCATCGACGGACACTTCGTCCTGGACGTCCACAGCGACGGCCAGCACGCCTACGTCAACGGCCAGCAGCTGACCGGCAGCGACCTCGCCCACCTGGCCCGCGACCTCGGCTGGAACGGCACCGACCCGATCATCCTCAACGGCTGTGAGGCCGGCCGGCACGACACGGGGCTGGCCGCCGACCTGGCGAGGGAGTCCGGCGCCCGAGTCATCGCCCCGACGGAGCGGTCGTGGTCCGGCCAGCAGAACACCACCCCGTACTCGGCCAGCGCCGACCACGTCGACGCCCAGGGCCGGGCCCGCCCGACCCATCCGCCGGACGGCGGCTGGCGGGAGTTCGACTCCGAAGGCAACGTCCGCGACACCGGCCACAACGGGCTCCCGGTCGACACCCGGCCAGCCACGCCAACCGACGGCAGGCCAGCCGACAGCACATCAAACGACAGCACACCGACGGACAGCACACCAGGCGACGGCACACCAACCGACAACACAGCGGCCGACGGGACACCAGGCGACGGGCCACCGACCGACGGCACACCGGGCGACCCGGGAGACGGTCCGCCGCCGGACCACGGTCAGCCCCTGCCGTTCGGCGACGACGTCGACCGCGGCCGGATCCAGTCGCAGTTCATCCCGCCGCGGGTCGACAACGCGGACGACCCGGTCACGATCGACGTCGACGACGCCGCGGCCGGCGGCGCGGACCCGAACGACCCGCACCGCCCACTGCACGACGGCGAGCGGCTGATCGGACGGGACGGGCTCCAGCCCAACACGGCCTACCACGTCCCCGGCCGCGGCACCTACTACACCAACGACGCCGGCGTGATCAGCCACGCGGACCTCGCGGTGAGCAACCGCACGGAGGGGATCCACGAGGCCGGCGCGAACGTCAACCCGGACGCGTCCTACCCGCGGCCCAACACCACCTACCGGGTGGACGTGGACGGCGCCGAGCACGTCTACACCACCGACGACACCGGGCTGCCGCCGCGCTACCAGGCGTGGGACACACCGCGGCACGACCAGACCGTCACGTTCCCGTCGAACGACCCGAGCCTGCCGGCGGACCACCCGCTGCGGCAGCCGCTCCACCAGCCGGCACGCGGCATCGGCGAGGCGCTCAGCTCCCGCACCGGCTACCCGCCCTACACCGAGATCGTGCACACCACCCCGCAGGGGACGACCAGGCTCTACACCGGTCCCCCCGGCCCGGACGGCACCGCGCGGGTCGTGGCGATCGACACCTGGTCGAGCCAGAGCGCGAGCGGCTCGTCCCGGGTCCGGGTGGGCGAGCTCAACCCGGAGCTGAACAACTTCCCGCCGAACACGGTCACCCGGATCAACGGCGAGGACGTGTACCGCACCAACGACCACGGCGTGACCACCGAGGCCTCCGACGAGCGCGACTACTCCCAGACCTCGCCGCGCAGTGGCGAGGCACAGAAGCTGGTCAAGGCGGCGGGTGGCTCGACCGGCGTCGACGGCGGGCACTTCCGGCCGACCCAGGGCGGTGGCCACGTCGACGCGCGCAACCAGTTCCCGCAGATGAGCAGCGAGAACCGATCGCTGGGCGGGCCGGCCGACCAGATCTGGTGGGGCCAGGACATGGCCGCCGCACGGGAGCAGAACACGCACGGCACCGACCACCTGTGGCACGACACCGAGACGGAGGGGTCCACCCCCGGCGCGCCGGCCCGTCCGCAGCAGGTGCACGAGCGGTTCGTCATGCGGGACAGCCATGGCAGGATCAGGATCCACTTCCGGCGCTATGACAACTAGCAGGAGATCAGGAGAACATGTCTCAGCCGTGGGACCAGCAGGCCCGGCAACAGCGGTACGACGAGCTGCTCCAGCTGATCGGGGGCGGCCTGATCGGCGTCGCGCCGCAGGGTTGGCGCCGGGTCGACCTGATCGCGCGGATCGCGGAGGGCGTGCAGGACTTCGGCCTGACGGTGATCATGAACGACCTGTCCTACGCGGAGGTCGGGCCGCCCGCCCAGTCCGCGCAGGCGTTCCTGGAGCTGCGCAGGCTGATGTACGACCAGGAGCGCGGCGCCTGGTTCTCGGCCCGGTACATGATGAACCCGCCCGGCGAGTTCCAGATCTTCTACAACTACGACTTCGACCCGCAGTGGGAGCCGCCGATCCCGCCCGCGTTGTTCAAGCGTGACATCGAGACCTATCCCCGGCCCGCGGACAAGGTGCCCGACTGGCTCCGCCGGGCGGTCGAACAGGCCGGCATACCCGCGTGACGCGCATACCTGGTAGGAGGACTCCCCTTTCATGACCCGCCCAGCACCGCTCGGTTTCGAGGAGCAGCGCGAACTGCAGCGGAAGATCGCCGACCTGCTGGCGCTGCGCGCGCCGTCCGATCGCGACCAGATCCGGGTCGTGTACCGCGGCTGCGGCAACAACGAGGAGATCATCGGGCAGATCATCGGCATCGACGGCCAGCTCCGGGACTGGGAGGCGCCGCGCGAGCTCGGCGAGTTCTACCGGCGGCTGCGGGCCGGCATGTACCGGGAGGGCGCCGGCACCTGGTCAGCGGCCAGCACGGTGGTCGAGTGGCCGATCCGGCTGTCGATCAACTACCTGTTCCCCGAGGACCCACGCTGGCGGCAGCCGCCGTCCCGGTACGACGTGCTCGACGAGCTGGAGATGTACCCGCGGGCGCCGTCGAGCGTCCCGGACTGGATGAAGACCATCCTGCCGAACGCGGAGCGGGTCGCGGAGGTGGCCGGCCGGTTCCGCCAGGCCCGCATCTTCGACCACCGCGAGCCGAACGGCCGGCCGGTGGTGAACCGGCCGCCGGTGCCGGAGAGCGACCTGGCCGGGGTGCTGAACTACCTGAACACCGCCCACGTGATCATGGGCGGCCGCGGCTTCGACGTGGACCTGTTCGACCCGAACGGCGCGCGGGACACCCCCGCCGCGTTCCACACGGACGGGACGTGGATCTGGCCGGCGGCGATTCCGCACTACCTGGCCAAGCACGGCGTGCCGCCGGAGGCGGACCTGGTCGAGCACATCCGTGCGAACGGGTTCACGCCGCCGCAACTGGAGCGGGAGCCCAAGGACGCCGCGTACATCGCGCTCACGGGCGAGCTTCCGGCGCCACCACAACCGGACGCCCAGCCGCCGGCAGCCCAGCCGGAGCCGGCCCAGCAGCCGGCAGCGCAACCCGAGCCGGCCCAGCCGCCGGCCGCGGAGCCACCGGGCCGGCAGGACCAGCCGCAGGTCACGCCGCCGGGCGAGGCCGAGCTGTCCGACCGCGACCGTCGCGTCCTCGCGATCATCGACCGGCGGGCGAGCGAGGCGGGCGCGCTGCCCGAGGCGTACCGGATCCTGGGCTCGGCGGAAGGCGCCGTGTGCCTGGAACGGGTCGACGACGAGTGGCAGGTCGCCGACTACGAGCGCGGCCAACCCCGCAACCCCAAGCGGTTCGGGCAGCTGTGGGACGCGGGCGCTTACCTGCTCGGCAGCCTGACCGTCACCCCCGGGCGCCTGCGGGCGGGCGGCAGCGACGTGAACACCTCGCAGGCCCTCAACGACTGGCCGATCCAGCCGCTGCCGGGCGAGCCGCCGCTGACGCTGGTCGCGGACAAGCACATCGCGGTGCTGATGCCGGGCCGGGAGATCGTCCGGTACGGCTCGCCGGCGGGCAATCTCACGTTCGCGGCGGACACCGAGTTCTCCGCCATGTCGCTGCGGGCCGAACGCGAGGAGCTGGGGCCGCGCCGCTACCGGGTGGTGCGGGAGCTGCGGACGCTGTCCGGCAGGACCGTGCCGTGGCACAACCAGCCCGGCGGCGGGACCGCGTACCTGCTCCCCCGGTCCGTCGAGGAGCACCTGGCGAACGGGAGCATCGCCGAGGCCTGAATCCGGTTGACAGGCGTGCCAGCGTGGTGATGTGAGCGCACCGGACGACGTCGCCGCGATACGGAAGATGGCCGGCCTCAGCACCCCCATGGCGCTGCGTGTCGCCGTGACGCTGGGCCTGCCGGACCGGCTGGCTGAGGAAGCCACCGCCGAGGAGGTCGCGGCCGAACGCGGTCTCTCGCCGGTGCCGCTCCGGCTCCTGCTGAACCACCTGGCAACCCTCGGGATCGTCGCGCGGGCGGACTGCGGCTACCGGACCACCGAGCTCGGCGCGGCGCTGCGGCGCGACGCGGACAACGGCCTGGCCAACCTCCTGCACCTGGACCTGGCCGGTGGGCGCGCCGAGCTGGCGTTCGTCGAGCTGCTGCACAGCGTCACCACCGGTGAGAGCGGTTACGCGCGCCTGTTCGGACAGGACTTCTGGACCGACCTCGACCAGCGACCGCACCTGCGCGCGTCGTTCGACAAGCAGATGACCGACCGGTTCCGCGCACAGGTCCCGCGGCTCGTCGCCGGCTTCGACTGGGCACGCTTCCCGACGATCGTCGACGTCGGCGGCGGCGTCGGCACGCTCCTCGCCGCGATCCTGGCCGCTCATCCGGGGATCCGCGGCCACCTGGTCGACCTCGACCCCACCGCGACCGAGGCGGGCGCGACCTTCCGCGCGCACCAGGTGGCGGACCGCGCACAGACGACCGTGGGCAGCTTCTTCGACCCGCTTCCCGCGGGCGCGGACGCCTACCTGCTGTGCGACATCCTGCACAACTGGGACGACGAGCACGCGCACGTGATCCTGGACCGGTGCGTCGAGGCGCTCCCGCCGGCCGGCCGCGTCCTGGTCGTCGAACCGATCGGCGGGCAGCTCGCCGCGACCGAGTTCGACCTGTCCATGCTCGTGATCTTCGGCGGCCGCGAGCGCACGGTCGACGAGTTCCGCGCGCTCGCCGCGGTCCACGGCCTGGCCATCGAGTCGCTGACCGACCTGTCCGGCGCGCGCTGCCTGCTGGAGCTGCGCCTCGGTTGATCGACGAATGGCGCGGGCCCGCGTGTCCGTGGAAGACTCGAATCCGTGGATGCGGCAACAGCAGGGACTATCGATGTCGGCGGCGACCTGACGGTCAACCGCCTCGGGTTCGGCGCCATGCGGATCACCGGCGACGGTGTGTGGGGCCCGCCGAAGGATCTGGACGAGGCGAAGGCGGTACTGCGGCGCGCGGTCGAGCTGGGTGTCAACTTCATCGACACCGCGGACTCGTACGGGCCGCACGTCAGCGAGGAGATCATCGGCGAGACGCTCTACCCGTACCCGGACGACCTGGTCATCGCGACCAAGGGCGGGCTGGAGCGGACCGGGCCGGGGCAGTGGCCGGTCAACGGGCGGCCCGAGCACCTGAAGGAGGTGTGCGAGGGCAGCCTGCGGCGGCTCAAGCTCGACCAGATCCCGCTCTACCAGTTCCACCGGCCCGACCCGGGGGTGCCGATCGAGGACTCGATCGGCGCGCTCGTCGAGCTGAAGGAGCAGGGCAAGATCCGGCACATCGGCGTGTCCAACGTGACCGAGGAGGAGCTGCGGCAGGCGCAGCGGCTCACGCCGGTCGTGTCCATCCAGAACCGCTACAACCACTCCGACCGCCGGTCGGAGTCGCTGGTGGACCTGTGTGAGCAGGAGACGCTGGTGTTCCTGCCGTGGGCGCCGATCCAGGACCTGGAGCAGGCCGCCGTGCAGGACGCGGCGCGGGAGCACGACGCGACCCCGCGGCAGATCGTGCTGGCGTGGCTGCTGGCCCGGTCGCCCTCGATCCTGCCGATCCCCGGGACCGGCACGGTCGCGCACCTGGAGGAGAACATCGCGGCGGCGGAGATCAAGCTGTCGCCGGCCGAGGTCGCCGCGCTCACCCGGGGCTGAACCGCCGGGGTGAACACGGACACAGCGGGCCGAGTCGTCGCGTGCCGACGCTCGGTCCGCGTCGGCGTGCCCGAGGTGGCAGTGGTGCGAGCGGATTCGTGCGTGTGCGCGTGAACATATGGTGGCGCCGGACGGGTGCCGGCCGTCGGTAGGCTCTGGCACCGTCCACTCACGAGAGGCAGGAGCATGACCAGCAGGCGTCGGCAGGTCACCATGGCGCGCCTGCACGGTTCCGTCGTCGACCTGGTCGCGCTCATCAACCTGCCCCAGCGCGACGACGCCCTGCTCACGGCGGCGGGGGTCACGCTGGACCGCGCGCTCTTCCCACTGCTGGTGGGCATCCAGCGGTTCGGGCCGATCGGCGTCGGTGAGCTGGCCGACCGGGCGGGGCGCGACTACACGACGGTCAGCCGGCAGGTCGCCAAACTGGCCGAGCTTGGCCTGATCGAACGCCGCCCGAACGCGACCGACCGGCGGGTCAACGAGGCCGTGCTGGCCAGCGCGGGCCGGGACGTCACCGACGCGATCGACGCCGCCCGGCACCGGTTCAGCACGGCCGCCTTCAGCGAGTGGAGCGACCGCGACCTCACGGAGCTGGACCGCCTGCTGCGCAGGTACGTCGACGACCTGCTCGCCATCGAGGCCGGCTCGCTCGGCGAGCAGCCGACGTAGCGCGGTCAGTCCGCGCGGCGGGCGGTGAACAGCAGCGTCTCCGCGGGCGTGCGCAGCTCGGTCAGTTCCAGGCCGGCGCTCACCAGCCACGACACCAGCTCGTCGACCCGGAAGGCCCGCACGTTGAACGTCTCCTCGTGCCGCCGCTGGAAATGCCGGTACGTCGGCCGCCCCGCCTGCCTGAACGTGAACGCCGTCAGGGTCCCGCCCGGCCGCAGGCACCGCCCGATCTCCTGGATCACCGCCCGTGGCTCGGGCAGCAGCTGCAACGCGTTCGAGCAGTTGACCGCCCCCAGCGACCCGGTCACGAACGGCAGTCTCGTCGCCGTGCCGCGCACGACACACAAGCCCGGCAGCTCGCCCCGAATGAGATCGATCATCGCCGTGCTGAGGTCCAGGCCGATCACCCGCTCCTCGCCGACCTCCCCGGCCACGGTTCGGGTCCACCGCCCCGCGCCGCACGCCAGGTCCAGCACCGGCCCGGCCACCGGCGTGAGTTGCGCCCGCAGGTACTCGTCCTCGTCCTCCGGTGTCAGGTCGCCGTCCCAGTTCGCGCCCATGATCCGGAGGAACGCCGCCCGAGTTTCCGTCTCGTACCTGGTGACGTGCAACGGATCCTGCAGATAGAACGGACCCAGCCCCGGCTTCATCCGCACCTCCGGCGCGAAGTCAGGATATCCCGCCGCGGTGCTGAAGAACCGGCCACATTCGGCGCACACCAACGGATCCCCCGACACCGGCGCCCGGCAGTCCGGGCACGCCAACACATCGAGGAACCGCTCGTACAACAGCTCAGCCACGTCGGGCCACCTCGTGGTCGGCCTGCGCCCCGAGATACGCCAGCAATGCCACCGTCTCCGCCTCCCACAACGTCCACGCGGCCCCGGTGTCCAACTGAAGACGCGCCCGCCACAGGTGGTCCAGCTGCCGCTCGGCGGCGTCCAGCCGCCACACCGTCGGCGACGGCCACACCCGCCCGAGCTGCTCCGCGTCGGGACGCGCCACACAGCGGGCCAGCCGCTGGCGGTCCGGCTCGGTGAGGCTCGTGCCACGCATCGCCTCGAGCGAAGCCGCGCCGTGGGCCGGAAAATGCGCCAGCAGGTAGGCGAAGGCGAGCACGGAACCCGAGTCGAGCGAAGGACCGACCACCTGGAGCAGCCGCGGCACCCCGACCTCGACATCGGCCCGCTCGACCAGGATTCCCAGCAGTACCAGTGCCCGCGCGTGCGCCGGGTCCTCGGGCAGCCGCTTGGTCACCGCGTCGACCAGCCGGGCGGCCACCTCCGGCGCGCACGTGACGACCGGCGCCGGCGCGACCAGTGCTTCGCCCAGGGACCGGTATGCCGCCAGGACCTCCGCCCGGTCGTCCGACTCCACGACGGTCGCGGCGGCCAGGAGCACGGCGTCCTCGAAGCCGCGGAACACCGTCGTGCCGCGCGCGGCGGCCGCCCGCGTCATGTCCGCCGGGTCGGTGTGCGCGTGGTCGTCCGCCTCGGGCACCCGCTCGGCGTCGGCCGGCGGGCTGACCTCGGCGAAGAACTCCTCGAACCCGCCGGGGGTGATGATCACCAGGAAGTGCGCCTCGGCGGAGATCACCTCGAACCGGTGGGCCAGGCCCCTCGGCAGGTGCACCGCCTCACCGGCAGCCGCCGTCCCCGTCACACCGTCCACTGTGTACCGGAGGATGCCCTCGATGACGTAGAGGGTCTCGTCCTCCCGCTTGTGGACGTGCGGCGGTGTGGCGTAGCCGTAGACGGCCCGCTCCTCCACGACGGCGATGGCGCCGTCCGTGTCGGCCGCGGCCGCCCTGATCGTCAGCAGGCCGCCGAGATGCCAGCGTGCCCGTTCGGACAGCGGCTCGGCGGCGGAGGTGTGCACCGACAACGTCAGGGGTCCCTTCAGGTCAGCACGGGAAAGACCGGCGCCGCGGGACGGCCGGTGGCGAGCCGGATGAGTTCCACCGGCGGGCTGAGATCGGTCAGCACGTCCACGGTGCGGCGCAGCGCCTCGGCGGGCGGCGCGCTCACGTGCGGCACCGCGACGGCGAGGGCCAGCAGGTGGACGGTGGCCTCCACGATCCGGGTGACCGCGAAGTCGGCGACCCTGATCGTGCCGGCGAGGCCACGCACGACGGAGTGCCGGGCGGCCGGCAGGACGGCGAGCACCTTCTCGGCCGGCACGTCGAACGCGTCGACCAGCACGTCGTCGGTCCGCGCGCCGGCCCAGGCCGAGGCCGTCTCGGCGACCTGGGCGGCGCCCTGCACGCCGAGCGAGCGCAGCGCGGCGAAGTAGCCGGCCGCGTCGGGCAGGCCGGGCTCACGCCCCAGCGGCGGCTGGCCCAGCAGGTCGGCCAGCGTCCACACACCGCGGCCGACATGCGCGTACAGCTCACGAACGGTCCACTCCCCCAGCCCGGACGGCGCCTTCCATGTTGGACCGGGCATCTTCAACCCCGCCTCGTGCCAGCACCGCCAGAGGTCCGCGAGCGTATCTCGGTCCGTATTGCGATACAGCGAACGAGAAATACCTTCGACTCTCCCCACAACGGAATTGTGGGACCACCGGGGTCAGTCGGGGCCGGTTATGCCCCTACCGCCACGTGAAGCTGCCCTATGAGGCCGGTGCGGCCAGCACGACCGCGGAGTTGTGGCCGCCCATCCCGATGGACGACTTGACGGTGATACCGCCGGTGACCGGTGTCGGCCCGTCGAGCAGTTGCGGGTGCGCGGTCGCCACGATCGGGGGCGCCGGGATCAGCCCACGGTCGTAGCCGAGTGCGGTCACCGCGACCTCGATGGCCGACGCGGCGCCCTGGCAGTGCCCGGTGAGCGGCTTGACCGAGTAGACGCCGACCTCCGGTGGGAACAGGTGCTCCAGCACGGCCGACTCGGCACGGTTGCACTGCGCGGTGCCCGGCCCGTGAGCGTTGAAGTACCGCACGTCCGACGCCGCCACTCCCGCGATGTCGAGCGCGTCCCGCATGCACGCCAGGATCGAGGTGAGCGACGGCTCGATGGAGGTGACGTGGTGCGCGTCGTGTGACATGGCGCCACCGAGCGAGTAGGCGTAGGGCCGGCCCTTCCGCGCCGACAGCACAAAGGACACCGAGGCCTCGCCCATGACGAAGCCACGGCTGCCCTCCTGGAACGGCCGGCATGCGTCGAGTGGCTCCATCTTCGTCACCGCGACACCCAGTCGGACGAAATGCCGGATGTTCTCCGGAGTGAGCGAGAGATCGGTGGCCACGAAGACCACGTCGTCGACGATGCCGGCGTCCAGCCAGGCCTGCGCGGTGATCAGCCCCGCGTTGCCGGACGCGCACATGGCCGAGACCGTCATCGCCGGACCGTGAAAGCCGTACTCCTGCATGAGGGTGGACATCGGCGTGGACGGCATCAACGCCAGGTACTCGCGCAACGGGAGCTTGCCGTCCCGTTCGGTGTAGAACTCCCGCCATCCGTCGACCTCGCCGAGCACGATCGCGTGCAGCAGGCCGACACGTGGCCCGGCACGCCAGCCGCGGTCCCGCGCGTCGTCGATCGCCTCCCGCGCGGCCGCACGCATGGCCCGTGCGAACCGGGTGGGCCCGTCGTTCGGGCTACCGCCGGGTGGCACCCGGGCCAGCCACATGCTTTCGCCGGGTTTGTCGGACGTCGTCGGGACGGCAGCGGGTTTGCCGGTGAGCAACCCGTCCCACAACAGTTCGCGACCCCATCCATATCCACTGACGACGCCGATACCGTGGATTCCGACCCGCCGCATGACCATGCCCCGGTCCCCCTCCACTCGTGGACCTCGTGTATCAATCGTAACTCCGATAAATTCGCGCAGATAAATATCCACAGTGGCCACACGCGACGGATTGGACAGACCATGGGGCCAGGACGCCATGACTTCCACCAGCTCATGGAAGAGGCCGCCGCCGACCCCGAGCTGCTGGTCGATCTTGCGCTGTCGGTTGGCGCCGCCGTCGCGTGGTCGCTGGACCTGGCCGCGGACGAGCTCACGTGGACCCAGGGCATGGAGGACATGCTGGGCGTCGGCGGCGAGGACGCGGTCCGCGACCGGCTGTCCACCCTGGTCGCCCCGCTGGCACTCGCCGCGAGAACGGCGCCGGTGTGGCACGACTTCGACCTGGAACAGCCGTGCGACACCGCCGACGGGGTGCGGTGGCTGCAGCTCCGGGCCAAGGTGACGGCCCGAGGGCGGCTCGTCGGCATCGTGACCAACGTGACCGGCCGGCGCGTCGAGCGCCAGCAGCTCTCCGACCTCACCGACCGTTACCGGCTCCTGATCGAACTGAGCCCGGACGCGATCGTGGTGCACGAGGCCGGCCGGCTGGTGTACGCGAACCCGGCCGCCGTGCGGTTCGCGCGGGCCGGGTCCGCGGCGGAGCTCGTCGGCCGGCCGATCGTCGACCTCGTCCACCCCGAGTCCGTGGCGGCGATGCTGGAGCGGATCGCCGACCTGAGCGAGCCGGGCGCGGTGACCGAGACGACCGACGTCGTGGTCCTGCGCTTCGGCGGCGGCACCCTCGACGTCGAGTCGGTGTCCGTGCGGACCACGTGGGAGGGCAGACCGGCCTTCCAGGTGATCATGCGCGACGTCAGCACGCAGAAGGCCGCGGCGGCGGCCCTGCACTACCAGGCCGCGCTCGTCTCGCACGTGAGCGACGCGCTCATCGCGACCACCGCGACCGGGACGGTGACGAGCTGGAACCCGGCCGCGGAGACGATCTACGGCCACTTCGCGGTCGACGCCATCGGCCGGCCGATCGAGACCCTGGTCGGCGCGCACCTCGATCCCGCCACCGTGCTCGAGGTGGGTGGTGTCGTCCAGGCCGACCATCGCGCCGCGAACGGCAGCGCGCTCGCGGTGCGCGTGTCGGTGGCCAGGATGCCCGACGGCTATGTGATCGTCTGCGCCGACGAGACCGCGCGGCGGCGCGCGGAGCAGTACTTCACGACCGTGGTCGCGGCCATCGAGGAGGGCGTGATCGTGGTCGGGGCGACCGGCGAGATCGAGTCCGTGAACCCGGCCGCGGAACGCATCCTCGCGATCAACGAGAAGGAGACGCTCGGCGCGCCGTCGACGCTGGCCGAGCTGTACGACGAGAACGGCGTGCGGATCCCGTTCGAGGAGTACCCGACCGCCCACACCCGCCGCACCGGCGAGCCGCGCAACGGCCGGATCGTCTGCTCGGTCCGTCCCGACGGGAGCCGGGTGTGGCTGTCGATGAGCACCAGGGTGCTCGACCCCGCCGAGGGGCTGCCGGCCACGGTCGTCATCTCGTTCACCGACATCACCGAACGCCGCCAGATCGAGGGGCGGCGCGAGCACGAGGCCACACACGACGCGCTGACCGGACTGGTGAACCGGACGGTCGCGATCGAGCAGCTCAGCCCCGTGAACCGGGCCGGGCGGCCCGGCGCCGCCACCGCGGTGCTGTTCATCGACCTGGACAAGTTCAAGGTCATCAACGACTCGCTCGGGCACAGCGTCGGTGACAAGGTGTTGCAGGTCGTCGGCGAGCGGCTGCGGGACGGCACCCGGCGCAGCGACGTCGTCGGCCGGTTGGGTGGCGACGAGTTCGCGGTGATCTCACACGGGGTCACGAGCGCGGAGAGCGCGCAGGGGCTGGCCGAGCACATCCGGGCCGAGCTGAACCGCCCGGTGGTCGTGGACGGGCGGAGCCTGCACATCGACGCGAGCATCGGCATCGTGATCGCCCGTCCGGATGACCCCCGCGACGGTGAGGCACTGCTGTCCGACGCGGACCTGGCGATGTACCACGCGAAGACGCGGGGGCGCGGCCGGCACGCGTTCTTCGACATCGAGCTGCGGGAGCGCAGCCAGCGGCGCATGCGGTTGGAGCAGGACCTGCGGGCCGCGCCGCGGGAGGGTCAGCTGTGGCTGGCGTACCAGCCGATCGTGGACCTTCGCACGGGACGCGCGTCGGCGGTGGAGGGTCTGGCGCGATGGACGCATCCGCGGTTCGGGGCGATCTCACCGGGTGAGTTCATCCCGCTGGCCGAGGAGAGCGACCTGATCAACCTGCTGGGCGAGCACGTGCTGCGCATCGCGACCAGGGAGATCATCGACCTGCGGGCGCGGCATCCCGACCTGGGGCTGACGGTGAACGTGTCGGTGCGCCAGCTCGACCACGACCGGCTGATCCGGACGGTGAGCAGGGTGACGGAGTCGGCGGGGCTGCCGACGGGGGCGCTGTGCCTGGAGATCACCGAGAGCGCGATCATGCGGGACCCGGCGAGCGCGTCGCGGACGCTGGACGCGTTGCGGGAGCTGGGTGCACGGCTGGCGATCGACGACTTCGGGACCGGGTACTCGTCGCTCGCGCAACTGCTGACGCTGCCGCTGGACATGCTGAAGATCGACCAGACGTTCATCGCGCGGCTGGGCGCGTCGGCGGGCGACGCGAAGAACGCCGAAGCCATCCTGACGAGCATCATCGCGATGGCCCACGCGGTGGACCTGACGGTCGTCGCCGAGGGCGTCGAGACCGCCCGTCAGCTGGAGATCCTCCAGAACCTCGACTGCGACGCGGCGCAGGGTTACCACCTCGGCCGCCCGGTCGCGGCCGGGGAGCTGAACCTGACCGTCTAGCTGGCGTCGGCGAGGCGCTAGGTCGGACGAGCCATCGCCAGCCGTGGTACCGGGGGCAGCGGCGCGGCCTGCGGCGACGCCCGGAACGCCTGGATGGCCAGTGCGGCGAACCGGCGGGAGGCCGCCACCCGGGCGGCCATCGAGGTGGCCTGGATTCCGCCGTTCGCCATGAACACGAGGATCAGGTCGTCGAGGACGAAGTCCGGGCGCAGGTCGCCGGTGGCCTTCGCGCGGCGGGCCAGGCCGGCGACCGACCGCAGCGCGTGTTCCCGGCCCGCGGCGAAGTCCATCGCGTTCGGATAGGTCGACATGAAGGCCGTGGTGAAACCCCGGTCGAGGGCGTGCAGTTCGCAGATCCTCTCGACCACCAGGCAGAAGCCCCGCCACGGGTCCGGGTCCGCCACCCCCTCCGCCACGATGGCCTGGCACGCACACATCTGTTCCTCGAACGCCTCCGTGACCAGCATCTCCTTGGTCGGGAACCGCCGGTACAGGGTCGCGGGCCCGACGCCGGCGCGCCGGGCGATCTCCCGCATCGGCACGTTCAGGCCCTCGGTGGCGAACACCTCGCGGGCCGCGTCGAGGATGCGGTCGCGGTTGTCGCGGGCGTCGGAACGCAGTGGGTGAGACAAACGGTCGGTCACGACTCTCACTCTAGCTAAGTGGACGCACCCGTCCACTACGGTCGGCGAGCATGAAGGCAGTCGCTGTCCAGACGTTCGGCCCGCCCGAGGGCCTCACGGTCGTGGACCTCCCGGATCCCGCACCCGCCGCCGGCCAGGTGCTCATCGACACCGAGGCGATCGGCGTCGGCGGTGAGCACGCCCTGATCCGCAGCGGCGCGCTCGCCGGCTACGGCTTCGAGGAGGGGCACATCCTCGGCGGCGAGATCGCGGGCACGGTCACCGCGGTCGGCGACGGCGTCGACGCCGCATGGCTCGGCCGGCGCGTGTGGACCTACACCGGCCTGTTCGGCGGCCACGCCGAACAGGCCGCCGCCCCGGTCACCGGGCTCGTCCCGGTCCCGGCGGACCTGTCGGCCGTCGACGCGGTGACGCTGGGGAGCTCGGGCATGGTGGCGCACTTCGCGCTTCGCCACGCCCACTTCGCCCCGGGCGAGTCGGTGCTGGTGCGTGGCGCGGCCGGCGGCATCGGCGTCATGGCCGTCCAGCTCGCGGCGCGCGGCGGCGCCGGCGCGATCGCGGTCACGACCTCGTCGCCGGAGCGTGGCGACCGCCTGCGTGAGCTGGGTGCGACCCACGTGCTCGACCGCGCAGGCGAGGGCGGCGGGACCTACGACACCTGCGAGACCTACGACGTCGTCGTCGACATCGTCGCCGGGCCGGACATGCCGTCGTTCTTCGCCAAGCTCAACCCGAACGGGCGACTGGTGGCCGTCGGCGTGATGGGGGGCTTCCCGCCGGCCGACTTCGGCATGGCGCTGCTCGGCGCGTTCCAGAAGTCGATGTCGTTCGCGACCTTCAGCGCGGACACCGTGCCCGACGCCGACCGGCTCGCCGCCACCGCCGACCTGTTCGGCAGCCACGGCGAGTTTCACCTGATCGTGCACGAGGTGCTGCCGCTGTCCCAGGTCGTGCTGGCGCACCGGAAGATCGACGCGGGCGGGGTGTTCGGCCGGATCGTGCTGACGCCGTAGCGTTTCGCGGTGGGTGAACCAGCCGGCGCGGGACGCTATGCCTGGCCGGTGTCGAAGCGGGTGATCTTCCCGTCGGACACGGTGAAGTGCCAGCGGGTGCGCATCTCGCCCCAGGTCGAGTTGGTGAACTCGGCGATCATGGACCGCCGGTCGTCCTCTTCGGACACGACGGTCATCCGGCCGTCGGCCGAGAAGATCTCCTTGTTCACCCACTCGTCCAGGTTCCGGGTGGTCCCGTCGTCGGACATCGTCGCGTCCCGCGCCAGCGTCGCGTCGAACGCCGCGCGGTCGCCGGCGTTGATCGCGGCGACGAACGCGGCGATCACGGGGTCCGTGGGCAGACCGGCCATCTCACACCTCCTGGTGGCGAGGAACGTCCCGGATCATCGCGCACTTCGGGGGTCGGCGTCGGTCGACGGCCGCTCGCTTCCGCCGCGAGCGGATACGCTTACCGCGATCGTGGTTGCCGGCCGGGGGGCTGTTGTCGTCCAGTGGATGGATGAACACCGCCGACCGACGATTCCCGCGCACCTCACCGTACTGGCCGGTTCTCACGCATCCCAAGCTCCGGCTCGTGCTGCCCGGTCTGGTGGTCTCCGCGCTCGGCGACGGGATGTCCCTGGTCGCGATCAGCTGGCTGGCGCTGGAACTCGCGCCTCCGGCGCAGCGCGGCACGTGGGTGGCGATCGCCGTCGCCGCGTACTCGCTGCCCAGCGCGGTGGGTGGGGTGCTTCTCGGCAGGTTCATGACCGGACGCGGTGGCGCGCAACTGGCGGGGTGGAACGCGACACTGCGTGCGGCGGCGCTCACCGCGATCGTCGTCGTGTACTTCGCCGGCCGGCTGGACCTGACCGGGTTCGTGGCACTCCTGACGGTGTCGTCGCTGCTGGCGGCATGGGGTTCGGCGGGCCGCTACACGCTCATCGCGGAGCTGTTGCCGACCCGGCACCACCTTCCGGCCAACGCCGTGATGACGACAGTCGGCGAGTTCGCCACGATCGTCGGGCCGCCGGTCGCGGGCGTGCTCATCGGCTGGACGAACGCGGCGGTCGTCATCGCCGTCGACGCGGTCAGCTTCATGGTCCTGGCCGCCACCTACCGGCTGGCGGTCACCGCCGGCAAACCCGTCGAGCCCGGTGGTTCCGGCGGATTCCGCACGATCCGCCATGACCGCACGCTGCTCGGGCTGCTGGGCCTGACGTTCCTGTTCTTCTTCTTTTTCGGCCCGGTCTACGTGGCGCTGCCGATCCACGTCGCCGAGGACCTCCACGCGTCGGCGACCGTGCTCGGCGTGTACTTCACGGCGTTCGGCGTGGGCGCGGTCATCGGCGGCATCGCGACCGGCTACCTGCGCCGCCTGCCGCTGTGGCCCACGACGGTCGGCATCGTCCTGGCCTCCGGCACGGCGTGGCTGCCGCTGGCCCTCGGCGCGCCCACGGCCGTCGCGCTGGTCAGCGTCGCGATCGCCGGAGCGGTGTGGGCACCGTACATGCCGACGTCGATGGCCTTGTTCCAGCGCGACACCCCCGCACCGCGGCTCGCCCAGGTCCTCGCCGCGAACGGCGCCGTCCTCGTGGTGGCCGTCCCACTGGGCACCGTTCTCGGCGGCCCACTCGTCACGGCCATCGGCGCGCGCGGGACGCTGCTCGCGTGCGCGCTCGCCACGATCGCGTTGGGGGTCGCGGCGCTGCTCGCGCTGGGCAGGAAGGGCTGACGGGCGCTGGCCCTTCCAATCCTTCGATGGCGGTGTCAGGGTGGGAGGGGCCGTCGAGGTCTGGGGAAGGGGCCGAGGATGTCTCCGAAGTCGGTTGTTCGTGTGCTTTCCGTGGTCATGCTCGCGTTGGCGACGGTGCTCACCGGCACGGCGAGTGCCAGTCCTGCGCCCGCCGGTTCGGTGCCGGTCGTCGCCACCACTGGTGGGTTGGTTCGCGGTGTCGCGGCCGGTGCCACCAACCAGTTCCTGGGCATTCCCTACGCCGCGCCGCCGGTCGGCGCCCTGCGGTGGCGGCCACCGCGCCCGGCCGCCCGCTGGGCGGGGGTCAGGGACGCAAGCCAGCCGGGTGCGTCGTGTGCTCAGCCCAGTGGCGGCTTCGGCACCGGCAGCACCGCGGAGGACTGCCTTTACCTCAACGTGGTCACCCCGTCGGGACCGCCGCGGCACCGGCCGGTGATGGTCTGGATCCACGGCGGCAGCCTGGTGACCGGCGCCGGCGCCGTGTACGACCCGACCCAGCTGGTGGGGAACGGCGTCGTCGTGGTGTCCGTCAACTACCGGCTCGGGGCGCTCGGGTTCCTCGCCCACCCCGCGCTCGCCGGGTCACCCGGCGGGCCGACCGGTGACTACGGGTTGATGGACCAGCAGGCGGCACTCGGATGGGTGGCACGCAACATCGACCGGTTCGGTGGCGACTCGCGGAACGTCACCATCTTCGGTGAGTCCGCCGGTGGGCTGAGCGTGCTCTCGCACCTCGTCTCCCCCACGTCGCGCGGGTTGTTCGACCGCGCCATCGTGCAGAGCGGCAGCTACTCGCTGACCCAGCCGTCACTGGCCGACGCCGAGGCGGACGGCCAGGCGTTCGCCGCCGGGACCGGGTGTGCCGACCAGTCGGCCGACTGCCTGCGCGGCCTGCCCGTGACCACGCTGCTCGCCCACCAGCACGCCAACTACATCCCGAACATCGACGGCCGTGTGCTCACCCGGTCGGTCGGACCGGCGTTGGCCGCAGGGCAGTTCGCGCGGGTGCCGGTCATCAACGGCACCAACCACGACGAGTGGCGGCTGTTCGTCGCGTCGGCCGAGTTGCAGGGCCAGTTCGTCACCGCGGACAACTACGTCGGCCAGATCTCGCAGCTGCTCGGTGTGCCGCCCGACGTCGCGGCCGCCATCGCCGCGCAGTACCCGCTCAGCGCCTACCCCAGCCCGCCGCTGGCGCTCAGCGCGCTCGGCACCGACGCGATCTTCGCCTGCAACGCCGTCGTCCTGGACGACTCGCTGTCGAGGTACGTGCCGACGTACGGGTACGAGTTCAATGACGAGAACGCGCCGGGCCTGCTGCCTCCGGTCAGCTTCCCGCAGGGTTCCGCGCATGCCGCCGAGCTTCAGTACCTCTTCCGGCTGGCCATCGGCGGGCCGCTCTCGCCGGACCAGCAGCGGCTCGCCGACACCATGCGGCGGTCCTGGGCGGGCTTCGCCACCCGCGGCACACCGTCACCCGCCTGGCCGCGGTACGCCACCGGCACCCACCGGCTGCTGTCACTGGTGCCGCCGCGGCCGACGGTCGAGACCGGCTTCGCCGCCGATCACCGGTGCGCCTTCTGGAACCGGATCACCCCGGCGACGGCGACCGCCAGCCAGACGACGCCGAGCGCGACGGCCAGGCCGGCGCCGTAGTCCCGGTCGTGCAGGCCCGGGTTGGTGACCACCAGGAACGGGTGCCACAGCAACGGGATCGCCAGGAGGGTCAGCACGGCGGTCAGGACCGCGCCGACCGCCACCGGGGTGCGCCACGGACCCGGCACGAGCCGGGTCAGTGCCAGGCCGGCCAGCCCGACGGCCGGCGCGACGAGGCCGTCGTGCACCAGCGGCCCGCCGACGAACCAGGCCGCGCCCTCGACGGCGTTGACCGTGCGGGAGGCGGCGAACTCCCAGGCGAGCACGGCGCCGTAGCCGAGCAGCGCCAGTCCCACGAGTGCGAGGACGACACGCATCACAGCACCTCCAGGCGGTGGACCCACTTGGTCTGCAGCACGCCGGGGCGGCTCGGCGCGATGACGCGGCACGGGAAGCCGTGGTCGAGCGTGAGGCGTTCCCCGTTGAGGCGCAGGGCGAGCAGGGTGCCGTGCGTGTGGGTGGCGGGCAGGATGCTGGTCCGGTAGGCGCCGCGGCGTTCGAGGGAGGTCACGCGCACCGGGCGGTCGGTGCCGGCGCCGGCGAGCCGGAGGAGGTCGGCGATGGGGACGCCGGTCCAGGTTGCGGTCTGGCTCCAACCTTCGACGCAGGCGATCGGCAGGTCGGCGGTGTGCTGGGGCAGCGCCTCCAGTTCGGCGAGGGAGAGGCGGGTGGCGCCGATCTCCAGTCGCCACGAGGGATCCAGCGCCGCGTCGGTCACCCGCGCCGCGCCGGCGGTCCGGTTGACGGGCAGTCCCTGTGGGCCCCGCGACCGCCAGGAGAGCGGGGAGACGTCACGCAGCAACGGAACCGTGGCGCCGGCGGTGGCGACGACCGCGGCACCGGCGGCGAGGTAGGTGGTGCGGAGGAAGCCGCGGCGGGACAGGCCGTGCCCGGGCGGTTCCGGTGTGTCGAGGCGCGTGAGACCGCGCCGGATGACCGGCAGCTTCACCGCGACGTGCAGGAGCACGGCGCCGGCGGCGAGCCAGGCGACGGCGTAGTGCGCGGAGGGGAAGTAGAAGCCCCACAGGTAGTTCTGGGCGACGTTGAAGAGCCCGGTGGCGAGCTCGAAGAAGGCGGCACCGGAGAGGACGAGGATCGAGAGCCGTTCGAGTGCGTGCGGAAGCGAGCGGATGAGGGGGCGGGCGAAGAGCTTCGGGTAGACGGACCAGAGTTTCGCGAGCAGCAGGGGAATCGCGGCGATGCCGGAGAGCACGTGCACGCCCTGCGTGATCCGGTAGAGGTTCACCGGCGACGCCGGCCAGACGAACCAGGCCGGCGGCTTCTGCACGGCATGGCTGAGGAGTCCGGTGAGGAAGCAGAGCAGGAACGCGATGCCGAGCCAGAGCCCGAGCCGCGCGGTGACCTTCTCGTCGTGGGCGGGCGCGCGGAAGTCCTCCTCCCGCGGCTGAACCTTGTCGATGAGACGTGCCAGCCGGGCGTTCATGAGCGCACCAACTCCGTGAACCAGCGGCCGCCCGCCTCGCGCAACCAGTTCGCGCGCAGGCCGGCCCGTGCGGCGGCCGCCGGGACGGCGTCCGCGCCCAGCCAGGCCCAGTCGAACCAGCGGGTGCCGGCACTGTTGTCCGTGGACACCCTGACCTGGCCGCGGCGTAGGCCGGTGCCGGGCGGGTCCACCTCGATCAGCACGCTTCCCTTGGCGCACAACAGTTCTCCCACTCGGCCCAGCAGTCGAACCGGGTCGCCGCCGATGCCGATGTTGCCGTCGGCCAGTAGGGTGTGGCGCCAGTGACCCTCGCCTGGCTGGCGGTCGAACACGTCGCGTTGGACGGCCGCCGCACCTGCCTCCTGCGTCAACCGCACCGCGACCGGTGAGATGTCCATGCCCAGGGTCGCGACGCCCCGCTCGGTCAGTGCCGCCGTCAGCCTGCCCGGGCCGCAACCGATGTCCAGTGTCGGACCCGTACAGCTACTGAGCAGCAGCTCGTCGCCCGGGTCGGGGGTGGCACGCCAGCGTTCCGTCGGCAGCCTGATTCGCTCCCCTGTGGACAGTTCCAGCCAGCAGTGGTGGCCGAGCAGGCCCGGTTCGAAGTCGATCATCGCGCCATCACCTGCGCGAACCGCGAGCCCGGCGCCTGTGCCGCCACCGTCACGGCATCGTCCATGGTGTCCACATCGGACATCACGGGCAGGAGCTCGACCTGGAGGCCGAGGTCGTGCAACGCCCCCAGCGTGCGGGCGCCCGTGTCCGGTCGGGACATCGGCACGGTCCGCAACACGTGCGCGTCCGCGGGTCGCTGTAGGCCCAGCGCCCACCAGCCGCCGTCGGCCGCCGGGCCCAGTACCGCGTCCGCCTCCCGCAGCCGGAACAGGGCCGAGGTGAGCAGCGGTGCGCGCAGCTGGGGTGTGTCCATGCCCACCTGCAACACCGGCGTGCCGGGGAACCGCCGTGCCACGTCGGCGTGCGCGTTCGCCAGTCGCGTCGCGAAGTCACCGCCGCGCTGCGGGAACACCACGCAGTCGCCTAGTGTCTCGGCCAGCTCGGCCGACCGTTCGGCGTCGGCCAGGGAGCCCGTCAGCGCACACGCCACCGTCGCGCCGAGGACCGCCCGCGCACTGTCCACCGTGTCCAGCAACGCCGCGGCCGCAAGCTCGGCGGCCCGCTTCGCGCCGACCGTCGCCGCCAGCCGAGTCTTCGCCAGGCCGGCGACCGGTGCCTTCGCCACCACCAGTACCACCGCGGTCATCGCAGGACTCCCGCCATGTCCCGCACCGCGCGGAGCGTGCCGCGGACCGAACCCGAGACCTTCGAGTGGGTGCCCGCCGCGCGTGGCCGGTACGTGATGTCCCGCTCCACCACCGACCAGCCGGCGTCGGCGGCGCGGACCAGCAGCTCCAGCGGGTACCCGAACGCCCGGTCCCGCACGTCCAGCGCCAGCAGGTCCGCTCGCCGCACCGCGCGCATGCACGCGATGTCGGACACCGGCAGGCCACGCCGGCGCAGGATTGAGGCCAGTACGAGGTTTCCGGCGCGTGCGTGCCACGGCCACGCGTCGCGGGAGACCGGCACCCGCCGGCCCACCGCCAGGTCGGCGCCGTTCTCGACGGCCTCGACCAGCGGTAGCAGCTCGGCCGGGTCGAGCGAGCCGTCGGCGTCCAGGAAGCACACGATCTCCGTGCTGGCCAACGACAAGCCGGTGTGTACGGCCGCGCCGTAGCCACGCCTCGGCTCGTGCACCACCGTGGCGCCGTGAGCGGCCGCGACCTCCGGCGAGCCGTCGGTGGAGCCGTTGTCCACCACGATCGCCCGGTAGCCGGTTGGCAACGCCGCCAGTACCCCGGGCAGTGCGGCGGCCTCGTCCAGACAGGGAAGCACCACGTCGACTGTGTCCATACCTGGAAGCTATGGCCACCACGGGCGCGCGGAAACCCTTGCGGTGCTTACCGAATTGTGACGACGGCGAACTTCTTACGGAGTTCTGACGGATTCCCGCCACGCCGCGCGGCAATGGTCCGGTGGGCTTACGGTCCACCGGGTGGTGATCTCTCCCCCTGACCGCAGGACGTTCCGTGGCGACCTGGTCGCCGGTGCCGCCGTGCTCGGGTTCGTGTCGCTGGCCACCGCCGTCGGGTTCCTGACCGGTGCCCGGAACTACGGCGCCGACCTGTACTCCCGCGCGGCGCCGCGCTTCGGCGAGTACCCGGTGCTCGCCGACCTGTACCCCAGGGTCGGGCCCGGCAGCGTGTTCGCCGTCATGATCGCCGTCGGCGTGGTCGCGTGGGGGCCGGTGCTCGCCGAACGCCTGCGCTGGCGGACGCTTCTCGCCGCCGGCTACCTCACGTCCGTCGCGTGGATTCTCGCCCTGGCCCTTGTGGACGGTTGGCAGCGCGGTGTCGCGCACCAGCTCGCGTCCGGCGGCGAGTACCTCGGGGTGGCCGGCAAGGTCGCCGACATTCCCCGGTTCCTGGGGACGTTCACGTCCCGGATCCTCGACTTCCAGGCGGACTCCTGGCCCACGCACGTCGCCGGCCACCCGCCGGGCGCGACGCTCGTGTTCGTGTGGCTGGACCGCATCGGGCTGTCCGGTGGGGGCGCGGCCGGGGTGGTCTGCATACTCGCCGGTGCCGCGACCGCCGTCGCCGTGCCGGTGACGGTGGCCGCGCTGGGCCGGGTCGACCTGGCGCGGGCGGCGGTCCCGTTCGTCGCGTTGCTGCCGGGCGCGATCTGGCTCGGGGTGTCGGCCGACGCGATGTTCGCCGGGGTCACGGCCTGCGGTGTGGCGTTGTTCGCGATGGGCGCGAGCCGGGGCGGGCGGATGCTGTGTGTGGCGGGCGGCGTGGTGCTCGGGTTCGGGATCTTCCTGTCGTACGGGCTGTTGCTGATGGCGCCGATCGCGCTGGCCGTCGTGCTGGTGACGCGGGCCTGGCGGGCCCTCTGTTACGCGGTGCCCGGTGCGCTCGCGGTGGTCGGGCTGTTCGCGCTGGCCGGGTTCTGGTGGCTCGACGGGTACCACCTGGTGGTCGAGCGCTACCACCAGGGCATCGCGGCACACCGTCCGTACTGGTACTGGGTGTGGGCGGACCTGGCGTGCCTCGCGCTGGCGGTGGGGCCGGTGATCGCGGGCATGCGCCGCGTCGACTTCCTGACCGGCCTGCGCCGCCCGGCCGAACCGGTCGACGCACTGCTGCGCGGCGCGGCACTCGCGATCCTCACGGCCACGGTCTCCGGACTGTCGAAGGCAGAGGTGGAACGAATCTGGCTGCCGTTCGCGGTGTGGCTGGTGCTCGCGGCGGTGAAGCTACCGCCGGCCTCACGCCGCTGGTGGCTCGCGGCTCAGGCCGGTACGGCGCTCGTGGTCGAGCACCTGCTGCTCACCGTCTGGTGATCGTCGCGGGAGCACGCAGCGGCGCCGTCGCGAACTCGGCGATGCCGTCCTCGAAGGAGACCGACGCCGTGAAGCCGAGCCGTTCGCGCGCGGCGGCCGGGTCGGCCACCACGTGCCGGACGTCGCCGGGCCGCGCGCCGCCCACGATCTTCGGCGCGGGCCCGCCACACGCCCTGGCCAGTTCGGCGGCCAGGTCCCCCACGGTGTGCGGCGTGCCGGAGCAGACGTTGACGGGCACGAGACTTCCTTGCGGTGCAAGGCTTTCGACGGCGAGTGCATTGGCGAGCGCCACGTCCCGCACGTGGACGAAGTCCCGGCGCTGGTTGCCGTCCTCCAGCACGGTGGGCGCCTCGCCGCGTTCGAGTGCCGACCGGAACAGCGACGCGACTCCGGCATACGGCGTGTCCCGGGGCATCCGCGGCCCGTAGACGTTGTGGTACCGCAGGGCCCACACCGAGCCGCCTGCCTGCCGCGCCCACGCCGACGCGAGAAACTCCTGTGCCGCCTTGGTCGCCGCGTAGGTGCTGCGCGGGTCCAGCGCGGCGGACTCCGGCACCAGCCCCGGTTCCAGTGCGGCACCACAGGCCGGGCACGGCGGATCGTACCGTCCACTGTCCAGATCGGACGCGAGGCGGGGCGCCGGGCTCACCACCCCGTGCGTCGGGCATGCGTAGCGCCCCTCGCCGTAGACGACCATCGACGACGCCAGGACCAGCCGCCCGACACCGGCCCCGTGCATGGCGGCCAGCAGCACCGCGGTGCCGAAGTCGTTGTGCAGCACGTACTCCGGCGCGTCCGCGGGCGAGAGACCGTGTCCCACCATGGCCGCCTGGTGACAAACGACGTCGACGCCGTCCAGCAGGTCCGCCAGCAGCGCCGGATCGCGAACGTCACCGACGACGCCGTCGAAGTCCGGGTGCTGACCGTGCGCCTTCGGCAGCAGGTTGTCCACCGGCACGGCGTCGTGGCCACGAGCCAGCAGCGCCTCGACGACATGGGACCCGATGAAACCGGCCGCGCCGGTGACCATCACTCGCATGCCCGCGAGACTAGGCACCGCACCGGCCCACCGCGCGGCGAACCGGCGGCACGTCACGAAACCGTCAGATTTGCCGCGGTTCGCCCCGACCGACGAACTGTGACGAGTTCTCCGGGTCCTCGTGCTTGTGGAGAATCGCCGTTACCCGATAGAACGGTGTGCGAAGGCAAACGGGGAGGGACTTCGCATGCGCCTGCTCGAGTTCGTGCCGGTAAGGTCGATCCCGGGCTGCCCGGTCCGTACCGCACGGGGACCGGCGAGTACACGCTCGACCCGATCCACCTGCCCGGCTGCGACGGTGACATGTCCGACCTGCAGGGCGAGATGTACCTGGACGCCACCCGCGGGGTCAGCCGTGGCGCCGCGCTGCACAGCACGCTCTACGTCGTCGGCGCGAACCACAACTTTCTTCAACACCGAGTGGACGCCGGGCCAGTCGGAGGCGCCGTCCTCCGACGACTTCTGGCTCGAGGACGACCCCGTGTGCTCGGCGGGCACGCCCGTCCGGCTCACCGCGGCAGCGCAGCAGAACGTCGGCGCGACGTACATCGCGGCGGCCGCGCGGCTGTTCGTGGCTGGTGACCGGCGAGTGCTGCCGCTCGTCGACGGCACCGGGGTCCGGGCCCCGGGTCGTGCGCGGACGTGACGCCGGCCGGCCGGGCTGCTTCGGAGACAGCCCGGCCGGTCCGGTGTCACAGGATCTGGATCCGCTGCAGGTGCCGGGAGGAGCTGCCCCGGAACGCGTTGCGGCCGTGCAACAGCGCCTGGTTGTCCACCACGACGATGTCGCCGTCGCGCCACTCGTGGGCATAGCAGACGTCCGGGTCGTGCAGCCGCGTGCTCAGGTCGGCCAGGAACGGCGCGGCTTCCGCGTCGGACAGACCGTCCACGGTGGTCCACACCGGGTTCAGGTAGTGGTCCGGGTCGAGGGGTTCGTTGTACCGCATGATGGTCTCGCCGGTCACGGAGTGCTTTCCCAGGAGTGGCGCGGTGGTCTCGCCGCCGTAGTGCTTCAGCTTCTCCGTGCGGTAGGTGATCTCGGTCCGCGACCAGCGCTCGACGAGGTCCGCCCCCGCCCTGCGGATCACCTCGGTCGTGTCGGAGAACACCGTCTCGCCGCCGCCACCGGCCGCCGGTGCCCGCACGCACTGGAACAGGAAGAACCGCGGTGTGGCGCGCGCGAACGCGCCGTCCCAGTGGAACGGCACGTCCCCCCGGCCGAACAGGTAGTTCTTCGGTTCCTCCTCGATCACCAGGTCGAGCACGGCGCCGAAGTCCCAGGTGAGGACCTCGCCCCAGCTCTCGCCGTAGGTCGTCAGGTCCGCCTTGTCCAGCAGGGGAACCCCGCGCAGCACCAGCACCTTCGCCGCGACCGTCCAGTCCGCCAGCGTGGCGGGCGCGATGTCCCGCAGGTCGCCGGCGGGCGCGGTCACCACGCGCCCGAACGGCTCGGCTGTCACGGTCATGAGGCGTTCTCCTCAGGTCGGATGTGGACGTAGTGGCTCGGCCGCCCGTGCCGCCAGACGAGGGACGCGTTCGCGCTCTCGGCCTGGCTGCGCTTCATGAGCGTGACGCTCTGCCCGTCGTCGACGATCACGCCGTGCCACGGGGTGAGCCAGTTGTCCCTGGTGCGGATCAGGTGGAAGCCGATCTTGCCGGCGTGTGCGTGCTGCGGGTGGATCGAGAGACGCAGCGAGTCCGGGAACAGGTCGCCGACGAGGTCGCCCCAGGCGCGGCTGCGCTGGATCATCTGGTAGGCGAGCTCCTTGCACGCCTTGCTGACCTGCGACCGGCTCGTGCCCTGGGTCAGCGGCACGTGGTCCTCGACCATGAACCGGTGCATGCCGTTGAACATCGCGCGGGCCTGGAGGTCGTTGCGCACCTCCTGGCGGAGCTCCTCGAGCGGAATGCCGTAGCGCTCGACGAGCACGGCACGCATGTCGTCGTAGGAGTCGAGGCCGAACGCGTCGTCGAGGGAGTACAGGCCGATGGACTCGGTGCCGAGCGTGTCGATGATGCGTTGCAGCTCGGCGCGGTAGGCGGTGACGTCATCGTCCGGGATGCCGAGGAGGTCGGCGAAGACATGGCCGTCCGAGCAGATCAGGATGCGCGCGCCCGGTGCGTGGACGTGGCTGACCAGCTCACAGAACGTCTGCAGGAACTCGACGGAGATCCGCTCGCCGAGGTCGGGGAGCGCGCCGATCACCTTGCCCGGGTTGCGTGACTTCGCCGGGAACGCCGGAAGCAGGAAGTGCACGGGTTGCCCGCGCTCGAGGTAGCGTCGAACCCGGTCGTGGTGGACGGCGTAGCAGGTCTCGCACGGCTGTTCGCCACACGGGTCGTCGGGGTCGGCAAGCCGGCGGAACCGGAACGTCAGCTCGATGATCTGTCTGGCCAGTTCGTCCACGGGGCGACCGACTGGCTCTTCTGCGGCAAGGCTCATGTTCGGTCCGATCGCACATTGGTTTCGTGTTCTGGTCATGTTCGTGCCATGAAAAACGGTAACCAGCGATCATTGAAATTCACATGCAACGAGATTTAGTTTCGCGCACCCCGGGGTCGAGTGGATCTCACTCAGCCCACCTCGTCGAGCGCCTTGGTCAGCGCCGCACCGAGTCTGTCCACATCGGACGGCGTGGTGCGCCAGTTGCTGAACGCCACCCGGAAGCCGGGGGTGCCGTCGTACACGGTCGGCGTGACCAGGGCCTCGCCGCTCCTCGCGATCGCGTCGACGAGGGCCTGGACCCGTTCCCGCGTCGGGTCCTCCGCGAAGGTGCAGCAGACGATGTTGAGCCGGACCGGCGCCAGCAGCCGCAGCCGTGGTTCGCCGGTCAGCCATTCGCCGAGCCGGGCGGCGAGCGCGATGGTGCGTTCGACGATCTCCTGGTGGCCGGCCCGGCCGTACGCGACGAGCGAGAACCACGCGGGGAGCGCACGCAGCCGCCGGGAGCTCTCCGGTGTCAGGTGGACGAAGTCGGGCTCGCCGGCCGGCGGCGGCAGGTAGGCCCCGAGGTTCCGGAAGATCCGGACCTGGAGGTCCCGGCGGCGGGTGAACTGCACGGCCGCGTCGTAGGGAACGTTCAGCCACTTGTGGAGGTCCACGCACACCGAGTCGGCCTCGGCGATGCCGTCGACCAGTCCACTGTGCCGGGGCGAGAGCGCCGCGAAGGCACCGAAGGCGCCGTCGACGTGCAGCCAGAGGTTGAAACGTTCCTTCAGGGCCGCGATCGCCCGCAGGTCGTCGAAGTCGACGGAGTTCACCGTGCCGGCGTTGGCGACCACGATGGCGGGCCGGCCGTCGAGCGCGGCAGCGAGCTGCTCGACGTCCACCGCCTCCCGGCCCGGCAGCGTGGACACGAGCCGGACCTGCCTGCGCCCGATGCCCAACATGGACAGTGCTTTGTAGACACTGGAGTGCGGCGCGGCCGAGAAGACCGGAACCGGGCCCAGCGCGTGGACCCCGTCGTCGTTCACGGAGACGCCGAGCTGCTCGCCGAGCCATTCCCTCGCGACCGCGAGCCCGACGAAGTTCGACATCGTGGCGCCGGTGACGAACGCGCCGTGCAGGTCGGGGCCGATGCCGAGCAGTTCGGCCAGCCAGCCGACGGTCTCGCGTTCGAGGTCCACCGCCGCGGTGTCCCGGGCGACGACGTTCTGGTCGTACGCGCTGGTCAGCCAGTCCCCCACCACCGAGGCCGGCGTGGCACCGCCGGTCACGAACCCGAAGTACCGCGGTCCGGCACTGCCGGAGAACCACGGGGCCCAGTGCTCCTCGAACCGTCTGAGCGCCTCGGCCGCGCCGACCCCGTCCACCGGCATCGGCGCCGGGGCGTCCCCGGGCCGCCCCACGGTGACCGGTCGCGTGTCGAGGCTGGTCAGCGCCCGTTCGGCGGCGTCGCGGGCGGCCGTGAGTAGGTCGGGCAGGGCGGCCAGGTCGTCTTGGAACTTCGGGTGCATGGCCCCCATGATCCCCCCGTGATGGTCCACGGCCCGGGACGCTCAGCCGCTGCCGAAGCACACCAACGGGGTCAGCGGTTCCGTCAGCGCGGCGTCGGCCAGTGCGCGGGCCGGGGCGACGCCTCGGGACAGGCCGCGGTGGTAGGCCGTCATCACGCCCACCACTCTGTGGTCGTCCATCCGGGCCACGCTCGACACGACCGTTCGGGTTCCGCCGTAGAGCAGGGCCGCCGTGAAGCCGAGGATCTCGTCGCCCGCTCGTACGACCGCTCGGCCGACATCGCAGGACGCCAGGATCACGTGTTCCGGCGCCGCGTCCAGCTGGTGGATGTCGTAGGCCATCAACGGCCCGTCGGCCAGGTCGAGGCGGGAGAACAACACGCTGTCCTGCTCGTGGTGCCCATGCGTCGCGAAGTGCGCCACACCGCAGCCGTCCAGCGCCTTCATCGTCGAGTCGACCGTCGCGTTCTCCCCTACCAGCGCCTCCCCCTCGGGGTAGATCGCCGCCAGTTGCTCCACCTCGTCCTCCGCGAAGTCCAGGTTCGGGCCCGCCACCAGCAGCGTGCCCGTCACCGGTGCACGCGCCGGTTTCCGGCCGGACAACCACACCGTCGCCGACGGGGACACCGTCACCGGTCGCCCACGCAGGTCCTCCAGCAGCGACCACGGCACGCCCGACAACGGACCCGTCGGCACCACCACCAGGTCCTCGTCCCCCAGATACCGGCGCAACGGCGTGATCAGATGCTCGTTCAACATCGACAGCTGATGCTTCGCCGAGTTGCGCACCGCCGCGTCCAGCGGACCCGGTAACGCCCGGCCCGCCAGCACATCCAGGTCACTGCGCAACCGCGCCGCCGTCTCGGTCACCGCCGGTAGGTCGCCGAGTGCCACGATCCGGGTCGCGTGCCGGCCGACCAGGAACGCGTGAATCCGGGGACCCACGGTGAAGAAGCTGGCCAGCGTCGCCCCCGCGACCCCCAGCTCGGCGCGGACCTCCGCCAGCGACGCCTCCGCGTGGTGCTCGCCGGTTCCGCTCGCCTGCCAGCTCTGCGCCCGGATCTGCCGTTCCAGCTCCGCCATCCGCCGCGCCGCCGCCGGGTCGCGCCTGCCCTCCAGCTCGCTCGCGCGCACCACCTGCGACCGCTGCCGCAGCTCGGCCATCGCGTCCACGGTCACCGGGTCGTCCAGCGGATGTACCGCCCTGGACCGGAACGCCTGCGCACGCGAGTGCTCCAGCCACCGGAACACCGTGGCAGGCCTGCCCTCCGCGAGCGCCGCGTCGAGGCCGGCCCTGGCCAGGTCGGCGCCGAGCGTCGCCACGCCGGTCTGCAGGTCGATGCTGCCGAAGTGACCGCGGTGCGCCGCGAGCCGCGCCAGGCCGGCGCGTGCGTGCCGGAAGGTCGCGGTGTGGTCGCCGCGCGCCTCCGCGATCCGCGCCCGGACCAGGTGTCGCGCCAGCCTGGTGTCCCACGTCGACCGGCGGCCCGGCTGCCGGCGGACGTGGGCCGCCGCCTGGTCGACCTCACCGCGCCGCAGGTGAGCGTGGGCGGCCAACAGCTCCGCGGCCTCCGCGTCGTTGTCCAGGCCCAGCTCACGCAGCCGCTCGGCCAGCCCCGCCGCGGTCGCGGCGACCGTGGCCGCACGCCCGTTCGCGGCGAACTCCGCCCGCAGCCGCGTCAGCCCGGCGACCGCCGCCCAGGCCTCGTTGCGACGGCGGCGGAACCGGCGTTCCGCCTGGCCGGCCCACCGCCGCGCCGACGCGTGGTCGCCCACCGCGACCGCGACCTGAGCGCGGGTCAGCTCGGCCTCGGCCTGTTCCTGGTTCATGCCGAGCCCGGCGAACCGGGGCAGCGCGGCGTCGAGCACGCCGGCGGCGTCCGCGCCGAGGCCGGCCGCCAGCAGCGCCCGCGCCTTCTCCACGGCCAGCACCACGAGCATGCCGTCCGCGTTCTCGGCGTACCCGCGTTCGGCCTGTTCGAAGGCACGCAGCGCGCCCGGGATGTCGCCGGCCAGCAGCAGGCAGGAACCCCGGCCGTGGAAGGACTTCGCGACCTGGACGGTCATGCCCAGCTCTCGGCTGATCTCCTCGCTGCGTGCCAGGTCGGCGAGCGCCGGGCGCACCTGACCGGCGATCTGGTGGATGTAGGCGCGGTTGAGCAGCGTCCGGGCCAGCGCCACCCGCTCCCCCGCCCGCTCCAGCTGCGGCACGGCGGCGTCGAAGCTGCGGACGGCCTCGTCGACGCGGCCGGTCATGGTCAGCAGCAGGCCGCGCTGGAGCAGCAGGACGCCGCGGTTGTCCTCGGTGATGAGGGTGTCCATGCGGTCCAGCAGCGCGAAGCCGTCGTCGCTGTGGCCACGCGCGACCTCGGCGGCCGCGAGCGTGCCCAGCAGGCGGAACGTCAGCTCCCGGTGCGTCACCCAGGCGCCGGTGGTGTCCGGCCAGCCGAGCAGGCGCAGTCCGGCGCGCAACGACCTGGCGCCCAGCAACGGGCGCCCCCGGTTGAGCGCCTCGAGGCCGCGTCCGTGCAGCACGCGTGCGCGTGCTTCAACGGCCTTGTCGGCCACACCACCGGGCATCTGGTCAGTATCGGGTCAGGTCTAGCAGCCTGAACAGGGATTTATGGCCCTGATCCCCCCAACTCTATCGTCGGCGTGATGATGCGACAGGCCCGCCCGGCGTCATGCACGATCAGCCGGACGGCGCCGGTCGGTACCGCGGCGAGCGAGAACCGGCCGGCGCCGTCGGAGTCGGTCGACATCGGTCCGGCCGGACAGCGCAGCTCGATGCGCAGCGCGGCGCCGGGCGTGAGCCACCCGTCGATCCTCGTCGTCCCGTCGGTGGCCCGCTCCAGCATGACCATGATCGTCAGGCTGTCGCTCTGGAACGTGACGAGCCGGATGAACTCGTCGGAGCGGGCGGCGACCGGCGCCGTCATCTCGACGAGCCGGGACACCTCGACGTCGATTCCGTCGCCGTCCGGGTCCGGTTCGAGGCCGAGCTGGACCCGGTCGACGAGGCCGGAGGGCATCGGATCGGCCACGTCCCACAGCGCTCGCAGGGCGGCCATGAACGTGTTCTCCTGTTCGGTCAGTTGTGGTCGTCCGTTCCACTCAGGGCGTCGTGCACGCCTCGACGGCACGACGCGCGCGTTCCCGCATTGCTTCCTGGCTGACCAGCCCCATGCGGAGCTGGGGGTCGGCGTCCGCCTGCTCGATGAGCTTGTTCGCGAGCGAGGCGGCGGCGTGCGGCCCGGCGAACGAGGTGCCGTGCCACATCGCGAAACCGCTGGTGAAGTCGTCCGGATCCATCGACTCGCGGTCGAGCTCGCGGATCACGTTGGTGGGCCCCATGCTCCCGCGCAGCTTCGGGAACGTGCTCACGACGCTCGCGCCGGACGCCCATGCGTGCACCCACGGCGCCTGGTTGCTGAAGAACGCCTTGGTGCCGTTGGGGTTGAGCGCGCCGACGGACAGCACCGGCTGCCCGCCCCCGTCCGAGGGGACGGTCGCGAGCGCGGCCGGGTAGAACTGCCGGGTGGTGGCGTCGTTGCCGGCGGCGGCCACGACCAGCACGCCGAGGTCGGTCAGCCGGTTGAGCAGCGCGGTGAACTCGGCCGTCTCGGCCTCGTCCTCGAGCGTCTCGATGTAGTACCCGATCGAGATGGACAGGATGTCGATCATGTCGGCGGGGTTGCCGCCGTCGGCCTGCGCGTCCTCGACCTGGTGCACGAGCCGCTCCAGCGCGGCGATCAGGTCGCTCTCGTAGGCGACGCCGTCCCCGGCCATCACCCGCGCGACGGCGAGCTCGGCGTCCGGCGCGACCTGGCGGAAGATCCCGGCGATGAACGTGCCGTGCCCGGCGTGCCGGTTGAACTCGCCGGTCAGCGGGTTGTCCGGGACGATCTCCTCCCAGTAGTCCTCGATCACGCGCGCACCGGTGCCCGCCGCACGGCTGCTGGCCGTGATGGCGTCCTGGACCTCCTTGAGCACCCGGAGGTAGCCGCCGGTCGGGACCTCGCGGTCGGTGGTGCCGAACCACTCGTGCTCGGCGATGCCGGTGTCCAGCACCGCGATCACGGGCCGGCGGTCGAAGCCACTGCCGGAGACGAGCGCCCGCGGGTTCGGGGGGCGCATGGACAGGCTGACCGGCACCGGGCCGCCCCGCGCGGACCGCAGGTAGCCGTTGATGCCGAAGAGGCCGTGGGAGTCCCACGGCACCGGGCCCAGGCTGTGCGAGTCCCAGGGGGTCGGGTTCAGTGCGTGCGAGTCCCACGGGACCGGGTCGAGGCCGATGAACATGAGGTGCTCGAGCGTCACCGGGTCCGGCTTGTTGACGGCGGACGCGAGCCGGCCCTCGGGTGCGTCGGCGGCGGTCCTGCGCAGGTGCCAGAGCGCGTACCAGGCGTCGACGGTCGCGGGCTTGTCCGCGTCGAGGCGTTCGAGCCGGACCACCGGCGGACGGCTGGCGTCGGCCCGCGGCTCGGCGAGCTTCAGGTTGACGTCCGCGAGGGTCTGTTCGAGAGCGCTCCGGTCCACCGACTGGGGGACACGCAGGACGTCGGTCCGGTACGCCGTCGCGGGCGGCGGACCGGTGACGGAGTAGAGCGGGTCGGACGGCCTCAGCACCCGCGCACCGTGCCTGGCCAGCAGTTTCGTCGGAACGTCAGGCAGTTGGTTACCGAGCCCGTCGTCGCTGGAGTCGCGACGAATGTAGAAATGCATGAGACCTCCCCGCCTCTGGGCTTCTGCCCACTCCAGTGCGGTCGGACGCCCGGGAAATACACAATGGAGGTAACGAGTTGATAACGCCTGTCCTTTTCGAACATACGAATGGGCCCGGGCGAACCCGGGCCCATTCGGCGGTTGGCGGTGGTCAGCGACGCTTGCGGAGGGCGTCCAGGGCGAACGCGCCAGACCCCAGGATGCCGATCAGCAGGAAGATCCAGCTGTACAGCGCGGCGGGCTCACCACCGTTGGGGATGGGGAACACGGCCAGGGGCTGGTGGACGGTGAAGTAGGCGTAGGCCATGGCGCCGGAGCACAGCAGCGCGGCGGGGCGGGTGAACAGACCGATCCCGACGAGCGCGCCGGCGACGACGTGGATCAGCGAGGCCCAGCCACCGGGCCAGCTGAGCGGGTCGATGGTGCCGCCATGACCGTCCACGCCACCGAAGGCGCCGAACAGGCCGACGAAACCGTGGAGGACGAAGAGGAACGACACGACCACCCGGGTGACGCCGAGCGCGGCGGCGGGGAGCTTCGCGGTGGCCGGGTTCGTCGTCTCGGGGGCGGCGGCGGTGGTCGAGGTGGTGTGCAGGGTCGCGGTCATGTCGGTCCGGTCCTTCCGAAGTGGTGTCGTCGAGCGCCTTCACCACGACGTCGAGCGGGACCGGACCGGATCGACGATCCGCTCGAAGATTCTTTCCCGGGGTCGCTCCCGGCCCCGGGTGACCCCGCCGCGTCGACGGACTGGCGGGTCAGCCGGCCTCCATGCGGTCCAGGGCCTCCGTGAGCGTCGACGCCGGGTGCCAGTACGGCAGCCGAACGTGCTGGGAGAACCCGTTGAACGCCGAGAACGCCGGGCCGGCCACCAGCCGCACGCCCTGCCGGCGAGCGTGCTCCACCAGCGTCACCGCGTTCGTCCCGGTGTCGATCCACAGGCCCGTGCCACCCGCCGGCTTCTGCCACGTCCACTCCGGGCGCCGCTCGGTCAGCAACACCCCGGTCTCCGCGAGGCGGGCACGCAGCTCCGCCGCGCGGGTCGCCCGTGCCTCCTCCGCACGCGCGAGCAGGTCCGCCGTCACCAGCTGTTCGGCCACCGGCGTCGCCAGGTCCGCCGCCCGCCGCAGTCCCACCAGCCGCGCCACGAGCTCCGGCGTCGTCCGGATCCACCCCACCCGCAATCCGCCCCAGAACAGCTTCGACGCCGTCCCCACCAGCAGCGCACCGGACAGCGGCGGGATGCCCGCCTCGACATCCAGCGCCAGGTCCGCGAACGACCTGTCGTCCACGACCGTCACGCCGAACCGCGCCACCAGCTCCGCCAGCTCCCGGTGCCGGGCCCGCGACAGCGCCACGCCGGTCGGGTTGTGCAGCCCCGGCTGGCAGTACAGCAGCCGAGGCGGCCGGTGCACCAGCCGCCGCCGCAGGAAGTCGAGGTCGAGGCCGTTGTCGCGGACCGGCACGCTCACCAGCTGGGTCCCCGCGTGCCGGAACGCCTCCAGCGCCCCGCGGTAGGTCGGTTCCTCGACGATCACCTCGTCGCCCCGGCTGACCATGGCGTGTGCGATCAGCCAGACCGCGTGCTGCGCGCCCGACGTGATCAGGATCTGCGCGGGGTCGGTCGCCAGCCCGTCCCGCGTGTACCGGTCGGCCACGGCCTCGCGCAGCACCTGCATGCCCTTCGGGTGGTAGCCGTCGGTGGCCACCTCCGCGGCCAGGCGGAGCGGGTCCAGCGCGCGGAACGCCGCCGTGACGTCCGGCAGTCCGGGCAGTGCCCCGCTGGTCAGGTCGATCTCGGTGCCGTGGTGGCCGCTGTAGGTGATCAGCCGCGCGTCCGCGGCGAGCGAGCCTGCGGCGCCCCGGCTGCGGATCCGGGACCCGGTCCCCTGCCGCGCCTCGATCAGCTCCTCCCCCGCCAGCGCCTCGTACACCCTGGTCACCGTGCCGCGGGCGACGCCGAGCGCCTCCGCGAGACTCCGCTGGGACGGCAGGATCGTGCCGTCCGGCAGGGTGTTGCTGCGGATCAGGTCGGTCATGGCCTCGGCCAGCCGCAGGTACAGCGTGTCATCGTGGGTCGTCGCCCATCCGTCGAGCAGGCGACTCAAGGTCGCGGCCGCTATGCGATGTCCGTCCGCCATGTCCTTTTCCGCTCTACTCTTGGTAGGCCAATCGGGCGTGAGTGGTCTATCGCCTCCTGATGGCAATTGGCAAGGATTGACGCGGAACCAACCAGGACAGCCGCATGCCCACGTCAAGAAAGGCCGGTCGATGCCGACGGTCGCGTTGCTCGGGACGTTCGACACCAAGCAGGTCGAGTACGGCTGGCTGCGTGAACGGCTCACCGAGGCCGGCTGTGACGTGCTCGGGGTGGACGTCGGCACCTTCTCCGACGACGACGGTGGCGGCCTGGCGGACATCTCGGCCGCGGACGTGGCGAGCGCCGCCGGCGCGGACCTCGGCGAGCTGCGTGCCGCCGGCGACCGCGGCGCGGCGATGGCGGCCATGGCCGACGGCGCGGCGGCCGTGGTGACGCGGCTGTACCGGGAAGGCCGGCTCGACGGCGTGCTCGCGGTCGGCGGGTCGGGTGGCTCGTCGGTGGCCGGCCGGGCCATGCGGGCGCTGCCGGTGGGGGTGCCGAAGCTGCTCGTGTCGACCATGGCGTCCGGGGACGTGCGGCCGTACGTCGGCGACGTGGACGTGACGCTGATGTACTCGGTGGTCGACATCAGCGGGGTGAACTCCGTGTCGCGACTGGTGCTCGGCAACGCCGCCGCGGCCGTCGCCGGCATGGCCGCGGCCCACGAGCGGCGACGGCGGGAACCGGAGCGGGACGACGGCAGACCGGTCGTCGCGGCGACCATGTTCGGGCTCACCACGCCCGCCGTCGACGAGGCCAGGGAGACGCTCGCCGAGCTGGGTTACGAGGTGCTGGTCTTCCACGCGACGGGTGCCGGCGGCCGGGCCATGGAGTCGCTGGTGACCTCCGGCCTGGTCGACGGCGTGCTCGACCTGACCACCACGGAGCTGGCCGACGACCTCGTCGGCGGCGTGCTGACCGCCGGGCCGGAACGCCTGACGGCGGCCGGCCGGGCGGGGGTCCCGCAGGTGGTGAGCGTCGGCGCGCTGGACATGGTCAACTTCGGCCCGCAGGAGACGGTGCCGGAGCGGTTCGCCGACCGGAAGTTCCTCGTGCACAACGCGACGGTGACGCTGATGCGCACCACCGAGGAGGAGATGGCGGTGCTCGGCGGGCGCATCGCGGGCAAGCTCGCCGCCGCGACCGGTCCCGTCGAGGTTTTCCTGCCGCTGCGGGGGGTATCGGGTATCGACACGGCAGGCGGGCAGTTCGAGGACGCCGCGGCCGACGAGGCGTGCCTTGCGGAGATCCGCACCGGGCTGGCGGGTTCCGCGGTCGTCGTGCACGAGGTGGACAGCCACATCAACGACAAGGGGTTCGGCCGGGCCGCAGCCGAGGCGCTGCACCGGCTGGTCACGAACAACAGGGGCAACAGGTGATGGTTACGGAGGGGTCGGCGCTCGCCGAGTTCCCCGAGCTGCGGCGGCTCGTCGACCTCCGCAACGCGGGCTGGCGGTTCCTGCCGGTCTCGGCGGAGGGCGAGCTGGTCGAGGTGCGTGGGGTGCGCGCCTGGCCGGACCAATGGGTGGACGTGATCGTCGTGCGGTTCACCACCGACGCGGCGGGACTGCGCTGCGACCGGTCCGGCGGTGTGGTGTGGCAGTGTGAAGGTGACCTGGACGAGGTCGTCGACGGCTTGCTCACCCTGCCGCCGCCGGCCGACCCCGAGGCGCCCCGGCTGGTCCTGCGCACCGATCCGGGGCTCTGGATGCCGTAGAGAGGGTTTGGCGTGCTGCGTGCGGAGGTTCGGGAGAGGCTGACCGCGACCGTGGCCGAGGGCAGGCCGATCGTGGGCGCCGGTGCGGGTACCGGCCTGTCCGCGAAGGCCGCCGAGGCCGGCGGGGTCGACCTGCTGATCGTCTACAACTCGGGGCGCTACCGGATGGCCGGCCGCGGCTCGCTGGCCGGCCTGCTGCCCTATGGCGACGCGAACGCGATCGTGGTTGAGATGGCCGGCGAGGTGCTGCCCGTGGTCCGGCGGACCCCGGTGCTGGCCGGGGTCTGCGGCACGGACCCGTTCCGGTCCATGGGGCCGTTCCTGGACGAGCTGGCGCGGCTGGGGTTCGCCGGCGTGCAGAACTTCCCGACCGTCGGGCTGTACGACGGAACCTTCCGGGAGAACATCGAGGAGACCGGCATGGGGTTCGGCCTCGAGGTCGACATGGTCCGGCTGGCCGCCTCGAAGGACCTGTTCACCGCGCCGTACGCGTTCGACCCCGACCAGGCCGCGGCGATGGCGGCGGCCGGCGCGGACGTGCTGGTGCCGCACGTCGGCCTGACCAGCAAGGGCACGATCGGTGCGCGCACGACGCTCACCCTCGACGAGGCCGCGGCGGCGGTGCAGCGGATGCGCGACGCCGCGGTGGCGGTGAACCCGGACATCCTGGTGCTGTGCCACGGCGGGCCGATCGCCGAGCCGGCCGACGCGCAGTACGTGCTGGACCACACCGAGGGTGTCGTGGGTTTCTTCGGCGCGTCGTCGATCGAGCGCCTGCCGACCGAGATCGCAATTCGGTCGCAGGCGGAGAGCTTCAAAGATTTGACTCTCTAAATTCTTTCGGTTGAATTATCGATCTCCCCCCGAAGAATTCATGGAAGTCACTGCAACGACATTGCCGCGTGCGGCGACACCATGGGCATGCTCTCTCGCGCACGGCGGGTGTTCCCGTTGATTGTCTCCCTGATTGTTCTGCAGACCGCCGCACCGGCGACGACGCCGGCCGAGTCCGACCGCGCGGTGTGCGGCACCACGGTCGGTGTGGCGTCGCCGCCCTCGGGCGCGGTGACCGTCGATCCCGGCACGGACCTGTCGGCCCTGACCCGGACGAGCCCGGCGGGCACGACGTTCTGGCTGAGCCCCGGCACGCACAAGCTGGCGTCGGACCAGTTCGGCCAGGTGATCCCGAAGGACGGCGACGTCTATCTCGGCGCGCCCGGCGCGGTGCTGGACGGGCAGCGCATCAACCAGGCGGCGTTCACCCAGCAGGCGGCCGACGTCGTGATCCGCGGCCTCACCATTCGCGGGTTCGTCGCGCCGCTGAACCAGGGCGTCGTCAACCATGACTCCGGGCCGCGCTGGGTGGTCGAGGACAACATCATCGAGGACAACGAAGGCGCCGCGATGATGGCGGGAATCGGGCAGGTGGTGCGCGGAAACTGCCTGCGGAACAACGGGCAGTACGGGATAAACGCCTACCGTTCCAGTGGCGGGCTGACCGATCTGGTGATCGAGGACAACGAGATCACCGGGAACAACACGGGTGACTGGGAAACCAGGGTGCCGGGTTGTGGCTGCACCGGCGGCGCGAAGTTCTGGTCGGTCGACGGCGCGGACATCCGGGACAACTGGGTGCACCACAACCACGGCGCGGGAATCTGGGCCGACACGAACAACAACGACTTCGTCGTCGAGGGCAACCTGATCGAGGACAACGCCAACGAGGGTCTGTTCTACGAGCTGTCGTACAACCTGTCGCTCAGCGGCAACACGTTCCGGCGCAACGCTCTGCCGTACGGCCAGCGGCGTGCCGAGAAGGGCGACAACTTCCCGGTGGCGGCGGTGTACATTAGCGAGTCCGGCGGCGAGCCGCGGCTGGCGGCGCGCACCAACCTGATCGACATCCGCGGGAACTACTTCACCGACAACTGGTCGGGGATCACGTTGTGGGAGAACGCGGACCGGTTCTGCAACAGCCCGGCGAACACGTCGTCGCTGTCGTGCACCCCGGTGGCGCCGGCGGTCGCGTCGTGTGCCCAGCCGGGGATCGCGACGGCGCCGCTGTTCGACGACTGCCGCTGGAAGACGCAGCGGGTCCTGGTGCGGGAGAACACGTTCGAGTTCGACTCGGAGACGCCGGGCTGCCGGTCGCTGTGCGGGCGGATGGCCGTGCTGTCCAACTACGGGACCTACCCGGACTGGTCGCCGTACAAGGCGTGGACGGTGCCGGAGGCGATCACGTTCCACCAGGGCAACCAGTGGTCGGACAACCAGTACTACGGGCCGTGGACGTTCGTCGCCCACGACGCGTCGCGGACGCTGTCGATCGCGGCGTGGCAGGCGGCCCCGTACAACCAGGACACGTGCAGCACGTTCGACGGCTCCCCCGGCTGCTAGTAGTGCTGAGTCGGCTCCCAAGGGCTTTCCCCGGGTGCCACGGGGTGTTGTAATCGGATCATGGCCGAGCGGAATGCCAGTCAGGACATTCAACGGTTCGGGTACCAGCAGGAGCTCAGGCGGTCGCTCTCCTTCTGGGACCTGTTGATCTACGGGCTGATCTTCATGGTGCCGATCGCGCCCTTCGGGATATTCGGCAGTGTCTTCGAGGTGGCCGGCGGGATGGTGGCGCTGGCCTACGCGGTCGGCGCCGTCGGCATGGTGTTCACGGCGATCTCGTACGCGCAGATGTCCAAGGCCTTCCCGCTGGCCGGCTCCGTCTACGCGTACGCAGGCCGCGGCATCGCGCGCCCGTTCGGGTTCATCGCGGGCTGGCAGATCCTCCTCGACTACATCCTCGTCCCCGCCCTGCTCTACATCATCTCCGGCATCGCGATGAACGCCTTCGTGCCGGGGATCCCCGTCGTGGTCTGGGTGCTCGGGTTCATCGTCCTCAACACGGTCATCAACTACTTCGGCATCGAGCTCACCGCACGCACCAACCGGGTCATGCTCGTCGTCGAGCTCGTCGTGCTCGTGATCTTCCTCGTCGTCGGGGTCGTCGCCCTCGCGGACGGCAGGAGCACCGGGGACACGTGGTCGCCGCTCTACGACTCGGGCACGTTCTCCGTCGGCCTGGTCTTCGGCGCGGTCTCGCTCGCCGCGCTGAGCTTCCTCGGCTTCGACGCGATCTCCACGCTCTCGGAGGAGAGCCGCGAGACCGGCAACCAGGTCGCGCGGGCGACCGTGCTGTCGCTGCTGGTCGTGGCCGTGCTGTTCGTCGTCCAGACATGGGTCGCCGCGCTCCTCGTGCCCGACCGGGAACGCCTGCTGTCCGAGGGCGACACGGCCGGCACCGCCTTCTACGACGCGGCCGAGCACGCCGGCGGGCACTGGCTCTACGTGCTGACCGCCGTGACGACCGCCATGGCCTGGGGGTTCGCGGACGCGCTGGTCGCACAGGCCGCGACGTCCCGGTTGCTGTACTCGATGGCCCGCGACCGCCAGCTGCCGCGCTTCCTCGCGAAGGTCCACCCCGGCCACCAGGTGCCGGAGCGGGCCACCTTCCTGGTCGCGGCGATCTCCGTCCTGGTCGGTGGCGGCCTGACGCTGCGGGCGGACAACGGCGTCGCGCTGCTCACCGCGCTGGTGAACTTCGGTGCGCTGACGGCGTTCCTGCTGCTGCACGTGTCCGTGATCGTGCACCACCTCGTCCGGCAGCGCAGCCGGGACTACCTTCGGCACCTGGTGGTTCCGTTGTGCGGCATAGCCATCCTCGGCTACGTGGTGGTCGAGGCGAAGGTCGCCGCGCAGGCCGTCGGACTGGGCTGGCTGGCGATCGGGCTCGTCGTCATGACCGTGCTGCTGTGGAGGAGGTCGCGTGAAGGTCATCGAGTACCGGCCTGAGCCCGGGGAGTTCGCATGGACGTTCGGCGGCGCGGCGCCCGTACGCGAGGTCAGGCCCGGCGACGTGTTGCAGGTGTGGACGGAGGACTGCTTCGCCGGCAAGGTCCGCACCGAGCGGGACCTCGTGTCGCGGGTGTGCGAGTTCCCGTTCCTCAACCCGCAGACCGGACCGTTCTATGTGGACGGTGCCCGGCCGGGTGACACGCTGGCACTGCACTTCGTGTCGATCGAACCCGCCCGCGACACCGGCGCGGCGACGACCGTCCCGTTCTTCGGGGCACTGACCTCCGACGCGCACACCGCGTCGCTGCAGGAGGCGTTGCCGGAGCTGGTGTGGCTCTACGAGCTGGACAACGCCCGCCGCACGGTGACCTACCACGCGAAGAGCGCGGACCTGACGTTCGACCTGCCGATGGATCCCATGCACGGGACGGTGGGCGTGGCGCCCGGCGCGCTGGAGGCGCGGTCGTCGCTGGTGCCGGACGCCCACGGGGGCAACCTGGACACGCCGGAGATGCGGGCAGGGGTGACGGCGTACTTCGGGGTGAACGTCGAGGGTGCGTTGTTCTCGCTGGGGGACGGGCATGCGCGTCAGGGCGAGGGTGAGGCGTGCGGGACCGGCGTCGAGGTCGCGATGAACACGGTGGTGATCGTGGAGCTGGTCCCGGGGATGGCGACGCCCTGGCCGCGGTTGGAGTCGGACGCGTACCTGATGTCCGTCGGCGCGGCCACGCCGCTGGAGAACGCGTACCGGGTCGCGCAGGTGGACATGACGGGGTGGCTGTCGGAGCTGTGCGGGGTCGACCGGATGGACGCCTACCAGATCGTCGCGCAGGCGGCGCTCGCGCCGGTGGCACAGGTGTGCAACCCGATCTACACGGTCACGAGCAAGATTCCCAAGTCGCTCGTGCCCGCGGCGGCCGCCTACCGCGGGATTCACGCGGAGCTGCGTGGGCGGGCCGCGCGGCTCCGCTAGTGTCCCGCGCCGGAAATCAGGCAACTAATTCGGCGGCCCAGCTTCCTGCTGGCGGCGTTGCCGGTTCGCCCAAGTACGACCCAGTACGAGGACGAACCCGCGTCTTGCCAGCAGAAACCTGGATCCACCGACTTAATCACCGCATTCCCGGCGCGGGACACTAGTGCGGCTTGTGAATCGCCGCCGCTGAGCCATGTGCCGTACCGGCGTGCGACTGAGGATGGGATGCTGGGTGCCGTGGGGGCCGCGATGCTGGGTGCCGCCGGGACCGGGGCGGTGTGGGGCTGGCTGGTGGCGATGGCCTGGCTGGCGGGTCCGCGACGCCGCGCCACCGTGACGCTCGGAGTCGCGAGCCTGGCACCGGCCGGTGTGGCGGCGGTGGGCGCGGGGGCGGCCGGTTTGTGCCTTTTCGCCGCTGCCACGGTGGTTTTCGTGGGGGCGTATGCCGGGTGGCAGCGGTGGCTGGCAGGCTCGTCGGTGCGGGGTCGCGAGTAATGGAGGTTCGAGTTGTCGCTCGCCACGGTGGCGTCCGATGCGCAGGAGGCCAGTGCGCTGCAGTTGGTGGGCGCCTTCTTGTTCGGCATGGTCGTGGGCTGGTACCTGTACTACATCAACCGGCATCGGGACGGGGCCGTGCGGTTGTCGGACCTCGTCACGGTGATCGGGGCGGTTGGCGGGGGCACGCTGCTCGCCGTGTTCCCCGCCGGGAGTGACCTCTTCGGCGCCTACGGGGTCGGGTTGTTCTGCGGGTTCTTCGGTTACCTGACCGTGCTGTTCCTCCTGGTGCGCAAGTCCGCCAACTTCGGTGTCGACTTCTTCATCGACGGGCGGCGCAGGCCGCCCGCCGACGGTGAGGTGCTCGTGCCGGGGCCGGACAGCGGCGCGATGGGTGAGGACACGGCCGGCGGGCTTCGGCGGTAGGCCATGGCTTCCGTGCCGTCGTTCACCATCGACGTCGTCCGCGGTTGGCTGGAGGGGGACGTGTTCCACGCGGCCCTCCGCGTCACGGCCCACGAAGCGACGCCGGTCGAGGTCGATCTTCGCGTGCAACCCGTTGCCGCCGGCGTGACCGTCGAGTTCCTCGGGCAGACCGTGCCGGACACGGCCACGCCCACCAAGCGCCAGGGATCCGGCCTGACCGACTACTACCCCACCGGGCAGTGGCAGGCCGAGACTCGCGAGTACCACCTGCGTCTGCGGGTGCCGAGCACCCGCCACGGCCGGACCCTGGCCTGGGTGTCGGTCATCGCCGGCGACTTCCAGCCGCTGGCGCAGGTCTACGTGGGCACCGGTCCGGACGCGGCGTCCGACGGCGACACTCGTGGCATGGCGACCCATGCCGCTCCTCCGGACGAGAGGCGCCCCGCCCCGCCCCAGTCAGGCAGCGGGGCCGGTTGGGTCAGTCGAGGCAGTAGCGGCGAGGACGAGCACCGGCATCCGGGCTTCCTCGTCGACGACGATCCGGACAATGTCTTCGGCAAGGACGGGGTCACCGCTCCGCCGGTCATCGGCGAGGACTGGCCGCGCGAGCCCGCTCATGCCGAAGCCACGCCACCGACCACGACGCCCGGGGGCCGGGCGCCGGCAGACGGCGAGCACGTGGTCAACACCGGGTTCGCCGAGGCGGACGAGATCGCCCGGCCGCTCCCCCGGGACACGACCCTCAGCGTGGGACGGCAGTACCTGTTCTGGCTGGACCTCGGGCCGCGCTCGGCCGCGACGATCGAGACCGCCCCCGCGCCGCTGCCCACGCAGCTCCCGCCGGACGCGATCATCACCGTCGCGCTGTTCGGGTTCCCGGACGGGCTCGGTGTCGATCCGGCCAACGCCGTCGCCTTCCTGCGGATGCGGCCGGACCGCACGGCATCCCCGATCTTCCTCCCCGTCACCACCCCCGCCCACCCCGGCGCCGCGCGGCTGCGGTGCAACCTCTACTGGCGACAGGTCCTCCTCCAGTCCCGCGTCGTGACCGCCCACGTCACCGCGACACCAACGAACCGGCCCGACGCCCTGTCGTCCACAATGGACTACCGGCTCGCCGACCCCGCCGACCTCGGCCAGCTCGCCGAGCTTCCCGCGCACACCGCCAGCATCCAGCTCAACGACGACAGCGGAGGCACCCACGCACTCCGGATCGTGGCCCACGACGGCCGCGAGCTGCTGCGTGCCGAGGCCACCCTCGCCGAAGGCCAGCTCACCAACCAGATCCAGCTCGCCCGCGGCGCCCTGCGCCGCGTCGCCTGGGGTGACGACGAACCCTGGCGCCCCGGCAAGTCCTACCGCTACCGCCACCAGCCGCCCATCGGCCAGCTCGCCGGCGACCTCGCCCTCCTGGCCGTCAACGGCTACCGGCTGCACCACCTGCTCCTGCGCGGCATGGGTCGCGGCGCCGGCACCGGCGCGTACGCCATGGGCGACCGGCTCGCCAACGCGTTGCGGAACCCGGGCTACGTGCAGATCGCGTTGAAGGAGTCCGCCCAGCACGTCCTGCCCGCCGCGCTCCTGTACGACCTCCCGCTCGACACCAACGCCACCCGCCTCACGCTCTGCCCGGACTTCTTCGCCGACCTCACGCACGGCCGGCCGCTCTCGTGCGTGCGCGGGGCGTGCCGCCAGGCCGCCCGGCCATCGCCGGAAGTCGTGTGCCCCGGCGGGTTCTGGGGTTTCCGGCACGCGTTGGGGCTGCCCGTGTCACTCGGCGGCGCGGCCGGTGTCCCGGTCACCCTGCCCGTGCGCGCGCCGATGCTGGCCACCGCCGGGCTGTACCGGGACTTCCAACAGGTCGACGACCACTGCGCCGTACTGCGGCACCTGTTGCCCGGCATGGGTTGGCGGCTCACCGAGAACCGTGCCGACACACTGCACGAGCTGAGCACCAGCGAACCACAGGTCGTGTACTTCTACTGTCACGGCGGCGTCGCCGGCACCGTGCCGTACCTGCGGGTCGGCCGAGGCAACACCGACCCGGTGATCACCCCGGACAACCTGTACCACGCACGCGTGCACTGGCCGCGTTCCCGGCCGCTGGTCTTCCTCAACGGCTGCCGGACCACCGACCTCGACCCGGACCGCGCCATCGACTTCGTCAGCTTCTTCGTCGAGGACGCGCAGGCCTGTGGTGTCATCGGCACCGAGATCACCGTCTTCGAGGAGCTGGCCCGCCCCTTCGCCGAGGACTGCCTCCGCCGGTTCCTGACCGCCGGCGTCCCGATCGGCACCGCGGTCCGGGACGCCCGGATCTCCTTGCTGAACCAGGGAAACCCGCTCGGCCTCGCCTACATCCCGTTCGTGCTGCCCGCGATCAGGATCCCCGCCGAACGGTCTCTCGCGTGACCCGGGTGCCGCCGGCCGGTCACATGTCGAGGACGACGTCGGTGCCGGGGCGGGCACAGCAGATGAGCACCTGCCCCTCGGCCGGGGGTTCCAGCGGGGCGGGCGAGTACGTGATCTCCCCGGACAGCAACGGGGTCACGCAGTTGTGGCACACGCCGGTCCGGCAGCTCCACCGGGCCGGGACGTCGCACGCCTCCGCGAGCTCCAGGAGGCTCCCGGTGCCGGACGGGGTCGAGACGCCGCTCCGCGCAAACGTCACCAGCGGCCCGGTGCCGACCTCGGCCGGCTGGTGCGGCGGCCGGGCGGGCACGCCGGTCACCCCGGGGTTGAGTGACGGCAGCACGCCGAACAGCTCCGTGTGGACCCGCGTGAGGCCCCGCGCGGTCAACGCCTCCCGCATGTCGGCCATGAACGCCGCCGGGCCGCAGACGTACGCGCTCGCGTCGGCCGGCACGGCCAGTGCGGTCAGCACGGCCTCGTCCAGCCGGCCGGTCGTGGCGCTGTAGAACACGTGCTCCCGCGCGTGCGGCAGCGACGCGAGCAACGCGTGCGCCTCCGCGGCCATGGCATGCTCACGTGGCTCGCGGGCGCCGTGCAGCCACCAGATCTCCCGGTCACTCCCCTGCGCCGCCAGCTGATGCAGCATCGCCAGCACCGGGGTGACGCCGATGCCCGCCGAGACGAGCACCACGGGTTCGGTGCCGTCGGTCAGGACGAAGTCGCCGCGTGGCGCCGCCACCTCCAGGATCGCGCCGGGCCGCACGCCGGTCAGGTACGCGCTCGCCGCGCCCTCCCGCTTGACGCTGACCCGGTAGCCGCCGTCCGGCACGGACGAAAGCGAGTAGCTCCGCACCGCCCCGGGGAGCCGGAACGTCAGGTACTGGCCGGCGGAAGCGGCCGGCAGCGGGCTCCCGTCCGGCGCGGACAGGTAGATCGACGACACGGTCTCTGTCTCGGGCACCACCCTGGTCACGTGCAGCGGCCGGAACCCGGCCCACGCCGGCTCGGCGGCCGACGCGCCGGCCAACAGGTCTCGGAACGACCCCTGCCAGCCGGGACTGAGCGCCAGGATGTCCGTGGCGGCACGCAGCCGGGCCGGGTCGCGGCCGGGCAGGTACAGCAGCGCGTCGGCCTCGGCCACCGTGAGCGCGTGCGGACCGGAACGTGTCCTGGTGATCGGGTCCCCGGCCCGCACCCGGCCCTCGGCGACCACCCGCAGGTAGAAACCGGGCCGGTGGTGGCTGACCAGCAGCGCCGGCAGCTCGGGCTCCCCCATCCGCATGCCCACCCGGTAACACGTGACCCGCGGCTGGGTCACCTCGAACTCCGCCTCGCCGATCCGGTACCGGTCGCCGATGCACACCTCGTCGTCCGGCAGGCCGTCGACGGTCAGGTTCTCGCCGAACTGGCCGTAGTCCAGGTCCCGGCCGAAGTGGCGTCGCCAGTGCCGGTACGAGTCGAGCTGGTAGACCAGCACGGCCCGCTGCTCGCCGCCGTGCCCGCCCAGGTCACCCTGGCCGTCCCCGTCGATGTTCAGGCGGCGGGCCATCCGCGGGCCGGTCACGGGGTACTTCCACACGCCGGTGTGCACGGTCCGGCCCTGCCAGGCCACATCCTTCGGCATCCCGACGTTCACGGACAGGAGCTTCGCCATTCCCGTCACGCTTGTCGCCGGTGACCGCCCCGTCAAGATCGAGGTCGCAGGCAGGCCGGCCGGGTTGATGTCCAGGTGCGGTTCCTGGGCCGCTGGAGGTCACGCGAGTGGAAGCCGATGTTGGTGCGGCTTTGCCACCTCGCCGGCCACGACCGGTTGGGCCGAGATCCGCGTGGTCAGGGTGGCCACCACGACGGCCATCACCACGTAGGCGGCGGCGAACGCCCACAGCGTGCCGGTGGCCAGCACGGCCGTCATGCCGATGAGCAGCCCGCCGCCCACCGCCGCGAGCGTGGGCCACAGCCATGCCGCGCGACGCCCCGTCAGCCGGCGGCGGACGTACCCGGCGACGCCGATCACGAGTGCGACGGCCAGGCTCCACATGGCGAGCTCGAGAGCCGCGGCGGCCGGTCGCACGACGCCCCGGGTCTCGGCACGCTCGCCGTGGGGGCCGGTGATGTCGACGACCACGGTGTCGAACATGGTCACCGTGATCTTGGCGTCGCCGGTGGTGTCGTCGGGGATGCCCAGCCGCTCGGCCTCGGTGATGGTCAGCCAGGCCATGACCGTGCCGTCGTACGGGTTGGTTGGCGTGTCGGCGGGAGCGTCCGGGACGTCGAGCCCGAGCTGCCGTTCGTACGGCTCGCCTTCGCCGTAGTCGTCCCAGGTGGTGACGACGTGGGCCGGCAGGGTGGCGAGGCAGCCGGACGACGGCGCGCCGGACGGGCAGGGCTCGGCGAACGTGTACCTCGACACGGACATCAAGGCCCCGTTGGAGAGAAACGCGGCCGCGACGGCCAGCCCCAGAACGATTACGGCGCCGACCACGGCGGTCGTCCGTCTTCTGTCGAGCACGCGAATCGACTTCGCCCCAGTCATTCGCGCAGCCTACCGGGCTTCCACGCCCGGTAGGGCCAGGTACGCACCACGCCCAACACGAAGCTCAGCTGACCGAGTGGTCCAGGGCGTCCAGCAGCCAGGTGTGCGTGACGCCGACCGGTGCGGCCTCGCCGGTGATCTCGCCGGTGAGGTGCCAGTAGCGGCGCAACCGCGGGTGCCGGTCGGCGGCGGTGCGGTGGTTCAGGGCGTGCCGGAACTCCGGGGAGTCGGCGGCGCCGAGCGCGGCGGCGTGGGCCGCGACGAACCGGTCGAGTGCGGGCCCCGGCGCCGGCCGGGCGCCGGCCGTCACCTGGGGGAACGCCAGCACGCATGCCTCGGCGACGGCGGCGTGGAGTGCGCCGAGGTCGGCGATCCGGTCGTGGTTGACGAGCGTGCTGGCCCGCAGCCGGGTGGCCATTCCCCGGTCGGCGGCCAGCAGCACCAGCTCGGCGTACGCGACGACCTGCGCCGGGGTGGGCAGCTCCGGTGGCCGCGGCGCGCTGATGTCGAGGAACATGGCCGCGGTGTCCGACGGGATCGGGCCGGTCGTCATCGGGTGCCACAGGCGCACGAGGGTGTCGTGTGCGGCGAACCCGTCCTGCACCGCGGACAGCAGTTCGAGCCGGGTGGCGCGGTCGGCCGGGGACACCTCCTCGACCGCGCGGAGCACCGAGCGCCGCCAGGCCAGCGTCGCGACCTCGCGGTCGAGCGCGGCGCGCTCGGCGGCCACGGCGTCGTCGAGCGAACGCCGGCCGGCGAGGACGTCGGTGATCGACCGCAGGCCCAACCCCAGCGCACGCAGCCGCCGGACCATGGTCAGCCGGTCGACCGTGGCCGCGTCGAACCGGCGGTGCCCGCCGGCGCTGCGCGCGGGCTCCAGGAGCCCCTCGTCGCAGTAGAAGCGGATGGTGCGCACCGGCACGCCGGTGCGACGTGCCAGGTCGCCGATCCCGAGTGTGTCTCCGGTCACCAACGGTCGAACCTCCAGCCGGCTGGAGTTCCTACGTTACGGCCATGGAGAACGCACGACTTGCCGAGGGACTGCGCGAGCACACCGCCAGGTTCGCGAAGGCGGTGGCCGGCGCCGACCCGGACGCGCCGGTGCCCACGTGTCCGGAGTGGCCGCTGCGGGTCCTGGTCGGACACATCGGCCAGGCACACCGCTGGGCGGCGAGCATCGTCGCGTCCGGACCGACCCCGGTGCCGGACCCGTTGGCGGCGGACCCCGGCGCCCCCGGGGAGTGGTCCGGCTGGCTGCACGAGGGCGCGGCGAACCTCGCCGGCGCGGTGGCGTCCGCCGGCGACCGTCCGGTGTGGACGTTCTTCGGGCCGCGGCCGGCGACGTTCTGGCTGCGCCGGATGGCCCACGACACCACCGTGCACCACGCGGACGCGGCGCTCGCCACGGGTGCCGCGTTCGAGGTCGCGCCGGACCTCGCGGCCGACGCGATCAGCGAGTGGCTGAAGGTGCTGTCCGACCCGGTCACGCCGTCGATCAAGCCGGGCTTCGACCAGCTGCGCGGCACCGGCCAGACCCTCCAGCTCCGCCCCGACACCGGCACGGGCTGGCTGATCACCCGCGTCCCCGAGGGCGTGCGGTGGGCACGTGCCACGGCCACCGCTGACGTGACGCTGACCGGTCCCGTCGACGACCTGCTGCTCGTGCTCACCCGGCGGCTGCCGGCCGGCCAGGTCACCGTCACCGGCGACCGCGGCCTGGCCGACCACTGGCTGGCACACACGGCGGCCTAGAAATCCGCTACCGGCCGGCCAGGTCGAGGAGCAGCTTCGCGGCCACCGCCGCCCCGTCGGGCCGGATCGTGCCGGCCACGGTCCTGGCCCGTGTCCGGGTCTCGGGGGCGAGGGCCGCGGCGAGCGCGGCGGACAGGGAGTCGACGGTCGGCGTGGCGCCCTCGTGTGCCACGCCGATGCCCAGCTCCGCCACGCGGGCGGCCCAGTACGGCTGGTCCGCGACCTGGGGCACGACCACCTGCGGCGCGCCGGCCCGCGCGGCCGTCGTCGTGGTGCCCGCGCCGCCGTGGTGCACGACGGCGGCCACCCGGGGGAACAGTGCCTGCTGGTTGACCTCGCCGGCCACGAAACAGTCCTCGGCGTCGTCGATCGCGGACAGGCCGGCCCAGCCGCGGGCCAGCAGGACCCGGCGGCCCCGCGCCCGGGTGGCCTCGACGGCCACCCGGGCCATGTCGGCCGCGACGTACGCGGCCATGCTGCCGAAGCCCACGTACACCGGTGGTGCACCGGCGTCCAGGAACGACGCCAGCTCGCCGGGGAGCGGGCGGTCGTCGGGCAGGAGCCATGCCCCGGTCTGCACGACGTCGAGCTCGGTCATGCCCTTCGAGGGCCACAGCACCGGATCCGCCGCCAGCCACGGCCGGCCGGTGAATACGTGGTCGCGCACGTCGGCCACCGGCGGCAGGCCGATCGCCGCCCGATGGCTGTTGAGCGCCGGACCGTACAGGTCGTTCACCCGCTGGGCGTCCTGCTTCCACAGCACCCGGAGGTCGGTCTCGTCCGCCGGGGACGGCGTGCCCGGCCGCCTCCCCGGGCGGAAGTGCCGCGAGGGCAGTCCCATGGTGTGGAAACACGCGAGCACGTAAGGGATGCCCAGCTTCTCGGCCACGTCCCGCGCGCCGGCCGGCATCAGGCCGGTCGCCAGCAGCGCGTCGCATCCCCGCGCCGCCGCGCCGAGCACCTCGAACCGCGCCGCGACCAGCTCGGGCGCGAGCCGGAACGCGGCCCGCGCGTCCGGTGGCTTCGGCCGGGCGACCACCGAACGCACCGTCGGGCCCAGCGGCACCAACGGCACGCCGGCACGGGCCAGCAGCGTCACGAAGTCCTCGTCGGGCGGCGCGGCCACCAACGCCTCCGCGCCGATCTCCCGCAACGCCACCGCGAGCCCGGCCAGCGGTTCGACATCCCCGCGCGACCCCCACGCCGTCAACAGAACACGCACTTCCGGATCCCCGTTTCCCCTGGTCACAGCCTTCCGGTCGGCAATTCTGCGGCACGACCCGGGTCTTGCCACAAGCCCCGGGGTGAGCTATATGTTGAAGTGGGAGGGGAATGGCGCGCCGCTCCTTCTGGTCGGTGCTAGTCGCGTGGCGCCTTCGTCGCGAGGTAGTCCAGCAGGACGTCGCTGAAGGCCTTGGCGGCGTTCGTCGGCGGCACGTCGGTGCGGTGGGCCAACGCGATGGTGCGGCGCAGACCCGGCGGTGCGATCGGGGTGCCACGCAGCCCCGGCCGGCCGGCGAGCACCATGCTCGGCACGATGGCCACGCCCAGCCCGGCCTCGACGAACCGCAGCACGGCGTCCATCTCGCCGCCCTCGACCGCCAGCCTCGGCTCGTAGCCCACCGCCCGGCAGGCCTGCAGGGTCGTCTCCCGCAGGTCGTAGCCGCGGCGGAACATCACCATCGGGCGGTCGCGGAGGTTGACCAACCGGATCGCCGGGCGGTTCACCAGCGGCGGGCGGTTCGCTGCCGACGCGACGACCAGGTCCTCCGCCAGCATGACCCGGGTGGTCAGCGCCGGGTCGGTGCCCTCGGGAGGGACGATGACCAGCGCCAGGTCCAGGTCGCCGTGGACCAGCGACGCGGACAGGTCCCGCGAGCCGCCCTCCTCGACCAGCAGCCGGATCCCGGGGTACCGATCGTGGTAGGTCCGGAGCACGTCGGCGAACACGCTGACGCACAGGCTCGGCGTCGCGCCCACTCGTACGCGGCCGCGCCGCAGTCCGACCAGCTCGCCCACCGCCAGGCGGGCGACGTCGACGTCGGCCAGGATGCGGTGGGCCACGGGCAGCAGTGTCTCCCCCGCCGCGGTCAGCGTCACGTTGCCGCGCACCCGGCTGAACAGCGGCGCGCCGAGATCGGCCTCCAGCCCCTGGATCTGCTTGGACAGTGAGGGCTGCGCCACACGAACCAGCTCCGCGGCCTTCGTGAAGTGCCTCGTCTCGGCGACCGCGAGGAAGTACCTGAGCTGCTGCAAGGTCAGCCGGTCGGTTCGCTCCATAGCCTGAGTCTATCGACTTCAGCGTTTCGATACATTGGACGACTCGACAGCGCGGGCCTCTACTGGCCGGGTGCTCGAAGTGACCCGGCGCGGGATCTGGTCCACCACGGTCGGCAAGAAGGCCGTGATGGGCGTGACCGGCCTGCTGATGCTGCTGTACGTCGTGGTGCACATGCTGGCGAACCTGAGGATCTTCCTCGGTCGCGACAGCATCGACTCGTACGCCGTCTGGCTGCGCACCGTCCTCGACGGCGCGCTCGGCTACGCGGGGTTCGTCTGGATCGTGCGGGTGGGCCTGGTCCTCTGCGTGGTGCTGCACATGACGGCCGCCATCCAGCTGGCGCGGCGGGCACACCGGGCCACCAGCCCGGGCGGCTACCAGCACCGCCGCAAGGTCCAGGGCAGCTACGCGGCCCGCACGATGCGTTGGGGCGGCGTGATCCTGGCGCTGTTCGTGGTCTACCACGTCCTCGACCTGACGGCCGGGGTGCTCAACCCGAACGGCGTCCACCTCGCCGTGTACGACAACGTCATCGCCGACTTCCAGCACTGGTACGTCACCCTGTTCTACGCACTCGCCGTTGTCGCGCTCGGGTTTCACATCCGGCACGGGCTGTGGAGCGCGCTGCAGTCGCTCGGCGCGTCCACCGCGGCCCGCCGGCGGCGGATCCAGGCGGTCTCGGCCGGCGTCGCGGGCGCGATCACCGTCGGCTTCCTGTCCGTTCCCTTCGCCGTGCTCACCGGATTGGTTGGATAGCACATGTACGTGACCGGTGACTCCATCGTGGACACCAAGGTTCCCGACGGTCCGATCGAGAAGCGTTGGGAGCGGCGGAGGTTCACCGCCCGGCTGGTCAACCCGGCGAACAAGCGCAAGCTGACCGTGATCGTGGTCGGCACCGGCCTCGCCGGCGGCTCGGCGGCCGCGACCCTGGCGGAGCTGGGCTACCACGTCATCTCGTTCTGCTACCAGGACAGCCCGCGCCGGGCACACAGTATCGCCGCGCAGGGCGGGATCAACGCGGCCAAGAACTACCGCAACGACGGCGACAGCGTCTTCCGGCTGTTCTACGACACGGTCAAGGGCGGCGACTTCCGGTCCCGTGAGTCCAATGTGTACCGGCTGGCCGAGGTGAGCGTCGAGATCATCGACCAGTGCGTCGCGCAGGGCGTGCCGTTCGCCCGTGAGTACGGCGGGCTGCTGGACACCCGGTCCTTCGGCGGCGCGCAGGTCGCGCGCACCTTCTACGCCCGGGGGCAGACCGGCCAGCAACTGCTGCTCGGCGCCTACCAGGCGCTGGCGAGGCAGATCCACGCCGGAGGCGTCGAGATGCACCCGAGGACCGAGATGCTGGACCTCGTCGTCGACGACGGCCGGGCACGCGGGATCGTGGCTCGCGACCTGGTCACCGGCGAGGTGACCACGCACCTGGCGGACGCGGTCGTGCTGGCCACCGGCGGCTACGGCAACGTCTTCCACCTGTCCACGAACGCGAAGGGCTGCAACGCCACCGCGATCTGGCGTGCGCACCGCCGCGGCGCGCTGTTCGCCAACCCGTGCTTCACGCAGATCCACCCGACCTGCATCCCGGTGAGCGGCACGCACCAGTCGAAGCTGACGCTGATGAGCGAGTCGCTGCGCAACGACGGGCGGGTCTGGGTGCCGCGCATCGCGGGTGACTCGCGGCAGCCGCACCAGATTCCCGAGGACGCACGCGACTACTACCTGGAGCGGATGTACCCCAGTTTCGGCAACCTCGTGCCGCGCGACATCGCATCCCGTGCGGCCAAACACATCTGCGACTCGGGACACGGTGTCGGTCCCGGCGCGCTCGGCGTGTACCTGGACTTCGCCGACGCCATCGAACGCACGGGAAAGCCCGCCGTGGCGGCGAAGTACGGCAACCTGTTCGAGATGTACGAGCGGATCACCGGCGAGGACCCGTACCGGGTGCCGATGCGGATCTACCCGGCCGTGCACTACACGATGGGCGGCCTCTGGGTGGACTACGACCTGCAGAGCTCCATCCCGGGCCTGTTCGTCATCGGTGAGGCCAACTTCTCCGACCACGGCGCGAACCGGCTCGGTGCCTCCGCGCTGATGCAGGGCCTGGCGGACGGGTACTTCATACTTCCCAACACGATCGGCGACTACCTCGCCGACGGTCCTTTCCCGACGGTGTCCGGGGAGGCGATCGCCGGGGTGGAGAGCGACGTCCGGTCGCGGGTGGACCGTCTGTTGGCGGTGGCCGGCGACCGGTCGCCGGACGACTTCCACCGCGAGCTGGGCCAGCTCATGTGGGACCACTGCGGGATGGAACGGTCGGATTCCGGGCTGCGCAAGGCGTTGTCGCGGATCCCGTCGCTGCGTGCGGAGTTCTGGCGGCGGGTGCGTGTCCTCGGCACCGGCGACAGTCTCAACCAGTCGCTCGAGAAGGCCGGCCGGGTCGCGGACTTCCTGGAGCTGGCCGAGCTGATGTGCGTCGACGCCCTGCACCGCACGGAGTCCTGCGGAGGCCACTTCCGGACCGAGAGCCAGGCACCCGACGGCGAGGCGGCGCGGGACGACGCCGAGTTCGGCTACGTCGCCGCGTGGGAGTACGCGTCGCCGCCGGTGCTGCACCGCGAGGAGCTGCGGTTCGCCGACGTCACCCCGAGCAGGAGGAGCTACCGGTGAGGTTCACCCTGCGCATCTGGCGTCAGGACGACGAGTCCGCCGAAGGCGGCCTGCGCGAGTACACCGTGGACGACGTCACGCCGGACATGTCGTTCCTGGAGATGCTGGACGTGCTGAACGAGCGGCTGATCGCCGAGGGCGAGGAGCCGGTGGCGTTCGACCACGACTGCCGCGAGGGCATCTGCGGGATGTGCGGCATGATGATCAACGGCGTCGCGCACGGGCCGTCCCGCGCGACCACGACGTGTCAGCTGCACATGCGCGCCTTCGCCGACGGCGAGACGATCACCGTCGAGCCGTGGCGGGCACGCCCGTTCCCGGTGGTGCGGGACCTCGTCGTGGACCGTTCCGCGTTCGACCGGATCATCGAGGCGGGCGGCTACATCAGCACGCCGACCGGCAGCGCCCCGGACGCCCACGCCGTCCCGGTGCCGAAGGCCGACGCGGACACGGCGTTCGAGGCCGCGGCCTGCATTGGGTGCGGCGCGTGTGTCGCCGCCTGCCCGAACGGCTCGGCGATGCTGTTCACCGCCGCCAAGACCACGCACCTGTCCCTGCTGCCGCAGGGGCAGCCGGAACGGCACGACCGCGCCCTCGACATGGTCGCCACCCACGACGACCTCGGCTTCGGCGGCTGCACCAACTCCGGAGAGTGCACCGCCGTCTGCCCCAAGGGCATCCCACTCGAGACGATCGGCCGCCTCAACCGCGACGTACTCCGCGCGGCGACACGCCCCCGACGCGACTGAGACCCGATGCGCCGACGAGCCCACACGGTACGTTACTTGGGCCATACGGCAACGCCGCCAGGGACCGCACCGTGAGGTTTCGGGTCACGCGACTCAGGACACTACGGCCAGCCGATGTCGCCCTCGATCATGCGTTGGGCGAAGGCCCGCGCCTCGTCGAGGTGCTCGGCGTGCTGGGTGGCGCGTTTGGTACGGAAGTCGTGGTCGGGGTGTTCCTTCCGGTCGGGGTCGTCCTCCAGCTCCGCCATGTCGAGGTGGGTGAGGAACCCGACCAGCTCGGGGCGTGTCGTGCTCGCCGAGACCAGGGTTTGCCTTACCCGGGCGGGAAAGCCTGCGGAGTACCGCGCGCCGTGGTACTCGTCGACGATACCGAGGAAGATCGCGTCGAGGTGGGGAAACGCGGCCTGGTCCACGACTTCGGCCGGCAGTGCCGAGCCGTACCTGCGCGCGTTGGCGTTCCAGCAGTCCTGTTCCAGGTTCAGTTCCAGCAACCGTCGCGCCGCCCGGGATCCGGCCAGTTCGACCAGGCCGTCGTCGCCGATCACGTTGTCGCGCAGGTTCAGCTCCCAGAGTTGTGGCAGTACCGTCCACGACGCGAGCGCTCGCGCCCCTCGGGAGCCGATGTTGTTGTAGGCCAGCGAGATGCCGTGCAGGTTGGGCGCTGACGCCGTCGAGGACATGGCTTCGATGTCGTCATCGTCGAGGCCGCACTCGGTGACGTCCAGCGTGCGCAATGTGCGCCAGGCCGGGGCGTTCGCGAGCTTCGCGGGCCAGGCGCCCACCGGGTTCCAGGACAGGTCGAGGGTGTCGAGCCGTTCGGCCGTCATCAGTGCCGCGACGCCGGCCACGCCCAGGCCCGTGGCCGCCAGCTTCAGGTGCGTCAGGTTCGCGGCGTTGTCCGGCGACGCCCATGCCTCCGCGCCGGCGTCACCGACCGGCTGGCAGTCAGGGCGCCCGTAGTAGGGCGAGCCACCCTTGCGGCCGCTCAGGTCGAGGTGTTCCAGCGCGGGCAGCCGTACGTCGGCCAGCAGCCGGGCTCCCTTCGTGCCCAGCCGGTTGCGGCTCAGGTCGAGGTGCCGCAGGCGTGGGAAGGCGCCGGCGAACTCCGCGGCCGTCACGTCCGTCGCGACCAGGTCCGTGAGCGCCAGCTTCTCGAAGTGGTCGGGATCGAGGCCACCGAGGACACCCGCGATGGCCGCGTCGCCGATGGGCAGCAGCTCCAGGGTCAGGTCGGTCAGCCGGCGCAGCACGTCGCTCGCGACGATCGCGTGCACGCCGCGGGCGCCGACTCCCTCGCGGCCCAGCCCCATCCGGGTGCCGCGCACCATGAGGCCACGCAGGCGTGCGAGGTCGGCCCGCGCGAAGAACGCCTCGCATGCCTCGTCGTCCTCGTCGATGACGTTGCCGAAGTACGGCTTCCACAGCGGTTGCCGGCCGTCCCGTCCGCAGCGGAAGCCGATCGCCAGGCGGTCGAGCCGGGCCAGCTCCCGGCAGGCGGCCAGCTCCCGTGCCTCGCCGGTGTCGGACACCAGCACCTCGGCGGAGCGCAGCTCCGGCACGAGGCCCGAACGCAGCAGGTGGACCAGGTCGGGTGCGCGCAGGCCCGCGTGCCGTAGCCGCCACGGCGCGCCGGCGGGCGGGCGGAACGGTGGCTTCTCGAAGTGCCACATGTCCTCGCGGGTGGTCACGAGGCTCAGGGACTCGATCCTCCCCATGGCCGGGTGGTTGGCGAGGCTCGCGACCACCTCGGCATCCCTCCGGGTCAGACCGCCGGTCCGGATGGTCCGCAGGTTCTCCCAGTGGTCCATGGTCTCGACCAGGGCCGCAAGCTGCTCGGCAGCGAACGAGCCGAGGTCGAGGCGGGTCACACCGCGTACCTCGGGCCGGGAGCGTGGGTCCGGCAGGGGCACGTCGAGGATGCCGTCGTGCGGTGTCCGCAGGTCCAGTGAGCGGACAAGCCGCCACCCCGGCCTCGGGTGTCCGGCCGCCAGCGCAGCGAGCCAGGACCAGGGCGCCTCACGCACCTCGTCGGGCCACCCGGCGAGCCGCTCCTCGCACCGTGCGACGAGGTCCGGGTCACGCGCCACGGCGCAGAGGCCACGGAACGCGAGCTTGCCGGGTGGTCCGGCCAGGATCCGGTCGATCTCGGCCTCGTAGTCGATCACGTTCGTAACCTACTCGCGGTGCCCTGGTCGGTGACGCGACACGTTCGTGTCACCTGGGCCAGAAAGATTCACGCCATGCCGACTGTCCAGACGCGCGCCGACGAACGGTTCGCCACCGCGATGGCCGTGGTGGTCGGCCGCCTGCCCTGGGGTCTCGCGCGGGTCGTGCCGCCGAGCCTGGCCGGGTTCGCGGTCATCAACGGGTTCACCTTCGGCGTGGACATCGTGTTGCTCAGCGTCCTGCACTCGGTGGCGGGCCTGCCGCTGTGGCTGTCGGTCAGCACCGCTTACGCCTGCGCGTTCGGGCTGAGCTACCTCCTCAACCGGGTGGTCAACTTCCGCTCACACGCACCGGCAGCGCCGCAGGTCGCGGTGTACGCGGCGGTGGTCGTCGTCAACTACCTCGTCTGGATCCTCGGTGTCGGCGCCGGCCTGACCCTGCTCGGCGTGGACTACCGCGTCGCGCGGGTGGTCGCCGGCGGGTGCGAGGCCGTCTACATGTACTGCGCCATGCGCTGGGTCGTGTTCCGCCGGCGTTGACGGGTGCCTCACTTCCCGCCCGCCCGCTTCTTCGCCGCGCCGGCCCGCCGTTCGGTCCGGGCCCGCAGCCGGGTGGCCTCCTGCTCGGCGTGGTGGCTCACGAGACGCTGGGCCAGCACGGGGTGGCCCTTGCGGACCTCCTCGTGCCGCACCCAGTGCACGCTCGCCGTCAGGTCCTCGCCGAACGCCTCCGGGTTCTGGTAGAAGCCGCGCTCGCTCTCGGGCTTGTCCGCCTCCACGACCAGGTCGTGCGTCTTCGCCCACGCGTCCTGACGGATGCCGGTGACCAGCCAGGAGACCTCGAGGCCGGCACTCCCGCCCGCGATGGCGAAGGCGTTGTCCGTCAGCTTCTCCGCGATGTACACGCCTGCCTGACCACCGACGCAGGTGAGCTGGTAGCGGAAGTCGGTGGCGAGCGCCTCGACCCAGTCCGGCAGGGTCACGGTGGCCCTGCCGTCCTTGCCGCAGGTGACGTTGCCGCTGTAGACCACGGCCCGCTCGTCCGACTCGACGGTGGCGTGCGCGAGGGTGCGGTTCTTCGGGTCGCGAGGGTGGTCGATGACGAACCGCTTGTCGGTGGCCGTGAAGGTCCCGGTTACGGAGACGGCGCCGCTGAACGTGGCGGCCTGGGTACCCGAGGCGAACAGGGCGTTCCCTCGGCCGAAGATCTGCACCGCGTTCACGTCGTTGCCGCTGAACGTGCAGATGGCCGAGCCCGAGGACGCGCTCGTCACCGACAGCGAGGCAGTGCTGTTCCCGGTGGCGGCCAGGCTCAGGCCGTTCGAGGAGAAGGCGGCGACCGAGGACACGTTGAAGTTGCCGGGAATGGTGACCGCGCCGGTGTCGCCGTCGATGCCGAGCCGGAGCTGCCACGCCCGCGTGTTGGCCCTCGTGGTGGTGTAGACGTTGAAGCGGCTCTGCCCGGGGTTGTCGTCCATCTCGAGGGTGACGGCCGGCCGGTTCGTGTCGATGTAGGACCAGTCGCTGTTCGAGTCGTTGTGGTAGCCGTTGTACGACAGGCTGCTCCACGTCGTGTTCCCGCTGAGGAACAGCATGTTCTGCCGGACACCGCTGTTCGCGGTGACGTGCAGGGCGTGGCTGGGGGTCGCGGTGCCCTGCCCGATCCGCCCGTTGACCGCGTCCACCGTGATCGGCTCGGTGCCGTCGGTGCGGCGGGCCACGATGGTGTTGGCGGTCAGCGCCAGCTTGCCGATGCCGCCGCCGATCGCGCCCAGCTCCAACGACGCGCCCGCCGGCCCCGCCGACAGCCGTAGGCCGCCCGCGTTGGACCCGATGGTGAGGCGGTCGGCACCCGACCAGAGACGCGCGCCGCCGTCCGCTGCGTACCAGGTCCAGCGTTCGCCCGCCGTCGGGTTCTCCACGAACGCGCCGGTGGTCCGACTGGCGAAGGAGAACCCACCGGTGGGCCCGCCACTGTGGACCTCGTTGCCCTCCACGTGCAGAACCCGGCGCGGCGGCGTGCCATGCAGGCCGACCCCCACACTGCCGCTGCTCGGCTGCAACGCCAGGTTCCCGTCCGCCGCCAGCACCGGCTGCACGGTTCCGTTGGACGCCAGCAGGTTCAACGCCACCCCACCACCGTCGGTGGCACGCAGTTCCCCGGCCGGCAACTGGTCGACCGTCGCGGGCGGCCCGGCGGTCGCCCGCGGGCGACGCAGCTCCACCCGCCCCGCGGGGATCCCGGCCGACCGGCGGTGCTCCGCGGTCAGCGCCGCGACCTGACTCTGGTCCCCCAGGATCACGTGTGCCAGCACCACCTGCTCCCCCGTGTCCGGCACCTCCGCCGCCAGCTGGAGCCGCAGCCACGGCGCGTGGATCAACGTGGGCGCGTTCCCGGTCGAGCTGGGGTCGACGACCTCTCGCCACGTGACGGTCAGGTACCGGTCCCCGGTCAGGCCGGCACTCGACACCACCACGCCGTCCGCGGTCACCGGCACCGTCGGCACGTTCATGACCTGGGTGGGGTCGACCGTCGGGTCGGTGATCGCGAACCCACCCACCGCCAGCGAGATGAGACGGCCGGCCGAGTCCGCCGCCACGCCGGGCATGACCGTCAGGCTGGTCGGGGTCGGCGCACCCGTCACGGACAGCCCCTCGGCCACGCCCCAGGAGTGGAACGACGAGAAGCCGATCTGGTCGTGGCGCATCAGATACGACTCCACGTCGACCAGGCTCTCGCCGTGTGACGTGGCACCCGTGCGCACCGTGTTGGTACTCGTGTTCATGTACTCGGTGCGCACCAGGGGCAAACTCGTCATCTCTCACTCCTCGTCGGCCGGCGACTCCCGAGCGCACGGTGGCAGAACCGGTTCGCAATCCGTCGACAATCCGTGGACAACCGGCCGGACCGCCGACTGGTGCCCGGCGGCCGAGCCCGGTACAACCGGTGTATGCCCGAGCGTGTCGACCCGCACACCGCGGTGACGCGTGAGCTGCTGGTTCGCTACCTGGACGCGTGGACGCCGGCCGTGCTGCGGTCACCACGCGGCGCCACCTACGTCGAGGCCGGCAGCGCCGACTTCGCCGCGTCCGCGCTGCGTGTGTTCGGCGAGTTCGCCGACCGGCTCGCCGGCCACAGCCTGGACGTCGTGCTCCTGTGTACCGGCGCGCTCCGGGAGCCGGACATCCCGCCGGGACTGTCGCTACGGTCCGTCGACGACCCCGCGGACCTGACCGTGGCCGGCCCGGTGCTGGCGCACCTCGACGTCCTCGCCGGCACGCTCGACGAGCCGGCCGTGTGGCGGCTGGTCACGGCCCTGGGGCCGGGCAGGGCACGGGAGGTGCTGGTCACGCTGCCGCCGGCCACCACCGCGGAGGTCGCCGGCCACCGGACGCGACTGCGGGAGGCCGGCCTGCCGTGCGCGGTCACCGTGGAGCTCGCCGACGACGCCGGACACACCCAGCTGCTGCTGTTCGCCACCGACAGCGACAAGCACCTCACGACGTTCAAGAACGAACTCTGGGCCGCCGACGAGTTCGCCGGCATCCGCTACCGGGACCCCCACGACCCCGAGCACACGATGATCGACATCTCCCTCAACCCGCAGTTGCTGCCGCTGCGCCGCGTACTGCTCGACGAGCTCGCGAGGCGCGGCACCCGCACGGTCGCCGACCTCCAGCGACACACCCTCCACGAAACCATCTACCGCCCGACCGACACGATCGATGTGCTGACCGCGGCGGCCACCGCGGGCGCCATTACCCGCGAGCCGCGGAAAGGCCGCATGTCGCCACGCACGGTCGTGCGCAAACCGTAGAAAGCTCGGGCGACGCAACCTGAAAGACGCGCCTTCGCCGGGCATTCGGTAGAAAGGAACGAAAGGACGGACGGAGGGCTTCCGTGGCGACGCCGACCTGGGAGCACCGGCCGGGCACCGCGCCCCGGCTGGTCCACGTGACCGCGACGGCACGCGACGGCGAGGTGGCCGGCCTGCTGCGTGGCCTGGTGCCCGCGCAGGCCGCGGCCGGCGTGTCGGCCGGCTGGGCGGTGCTCGGCACCGACGCCGTCTTCCTTGCCTTCACGCGGTATCTGCACCATCTGCTGCACGGGCGGGCCGACGCGCTGACCACCGAGCGGCTCGCGGCGGCGATGCCGCACTACCGCTCGGTGCTCGAGCCGCAGGCGGCGTGGCTCGCCGCGCGGCTCGCGCCCGGCGACACCGTGGCGTTGCACGGGCCGCAGACCCTCGGTATGGCGCCGGTTCTCGCCGACGCCGGGCTGCGCACGGTGTGGCACTGCCACTCCGGCACCACCGACGAGGAGGCCTCCGGTCCGGCCGCCGTGTGGGACGCGTTCCGCACCGAGCTGTCCACTGTGGACGCCGCGGTGAGCACGCTGCCGGAGTTCGCGCCGCGGGCGCTGCCGGCCGCGCGGCGGCACGTCCTGGCGCCCGCGGTCGACCCGGACGCCCCGAGGAACCAGGTGCTCTCCGGCGCCGAGGTGACCGAACTGCTCGCCGGCCTCGGCCTCACCGCGAAACGCGCCGGAAAGGTGTTGCAGGACCGGCCGCTGCCGGCCGACGCGCCGATGGTGTTACAACTGTCCCGCTGGGCGCCGCTCAAGGACATGGCCGGTGTGCTGCGTTCCGTTCCGGAGCTGTCGGCCGGGACCCACGTCGTGCTCGCCGGGCACGACCCCGCCGAACCGCCCGGCGATCCCGAGGGCCAGGCCGTGCTCGACGAGGTCGTCGAGCTGTGGTCCGGATTGTCCCCCGCGGACCGATCCAGGGTGCACCTGGTCTCACTGTCCACACAGGACCAACGGGCGGCGAACGCGTTGCAGCGGCGAGCGGACGTCGTGCTGCAGAAGAGCCTCGCGGAGGGCTTCGGCCTGACCGTCACCGAGGCGATGCTCAAGCGTCGCGCGGTCGTCGCCGCCGACGTGGGCGGGCTGCGCCAGCAGATCTCCCCGGGGCACAACGGGATGCTGGTGAACCCCCGCGACCCCGGCGAGGTGGCGGACGCGGTCCGTGGCCTGCTCGACGACCCGTTGGGACGCCGCAGGCTCGGCGCCCACGCCGCCGCGTCCGTCCATCGGCGCTACCTGATGTCGCGGCTGGTGGCCGAGTACCGACTGGTGGCCGCACCCGACCCCCTCAATCGAGCAAGCGACGCGGCGTAACGGTAGGACGGCCCTCTAGCCCGATAGCACCAACTTGCCCCGATACCTCGCATTCATTTGAGACGTTCGACTGATCGGCCTAGTCTGCGTAATAGGTGGTCGGCGCGTCATCACAACCTGTCACAGCTTCGGAAGACGACCGTGCCGAGCGAGGAAAACGGGGAAAATGTGCTGGCACTGCGATTACTCGGGCCTTTGGAGTTATCCATCGACCGGGACGAACGCGAGATAGGCGGAGCCCGCCAGCGCGTGGTGCTGGCGACGCTCGCACTCAACGCGAACCGGGTGACGCCGATCGACCAGCTCATCGACGCGGTCTGGGACAACGAGCCGCCGACCACCGCGCGGGCACAGATCCAGATCTGCATCTCCGGGTTACGCCGCGTGCTCGCCGGCCCTGGCGACACCGCCCGGATCCGCACCCGCTCCCCCGGGTACCTGCTGGAGATCGCCGAGGGCGACCTCGACACCGCCCAGTTCGCCGGGCTGGTCGCCTCCGCACGCGCACACGTCGACGCCGACCGCATGTCCGAGGCCCTCGCCGCACTGCGCAGCGCGCTGTCCCTGTGGCGGGGCCCGGCCCTGGCCGGTCTGGACTCCGAGGTCCTGCGCCGCAGCGCCACGCAGCTCGAGGACGACCGGCAGGCGGCGATCATGGAACGGGTCCGGCTGGACCTGGCGCTCGGCCGGCACGCGGAGATCGTCGGCGAGCTGTTCGCGCTGGTGAAGGAGTACCCGCTGCGCGAGCGGTTCCACGAGTTCCTGATGCTGGCGCTGTACCGGTCCGGGCGCCAGGCCGAGGCGCTCGAGGTGTGCCGGCGCGCCCGCGCCGTCCTGCTGGAGGAGCTCGGCATCGAGCCGGGTCAGGGCATGCGGCGGCTCGAGACCGCGATCCTCAACCGGGACCCGGCCCTGGAGATCGAGTCCACCGGCCGGAACACGGGCGCGCGCGCCGCCGCGACCCTGTCCGAGGCACAGCCCGCGGTGCCCCGCCGTCTCCCGGCGAGCATCGCGGACTTCACCGGCCGGCAGGACCAGCTGGCCGAGATCAGGCAGGCGCTCGCCGACACCGACGACGGCGAGGCTCGGTACGGCACCCGCATCGTCGCGATCTCCGGCAAGGGCGGCGTCGGCAAGTCGACCCTCGCGTTGCGGGTCGCGCACGAGCTGCGCGACGTGTACGTCGACGGGCACCTCTACGGCGACCTGGAGTCACCGCTGGGCCAGGACCGGGCGCGCGGCGTGCTCGTCCGGTTCCTGCGTGCGCTGGGCGTCGACGGCAACGCGATCCCCGACGACGAGGAGGAACGCGCCGACCTCTACCGCAGCACGATGGCCAACAAGCGGGTGCTCGTGGTGCTCGACGGGGCCAACTCCGAGGACGAGATCGTCCCGCTGCTCCCGGCGGGCACCAGCTGCGCGGTGATCGTGACCAGCCGGGTCCCCCTGTCCGGGTTACCCGGCGCCAACCTCGTCGACATCGACGTGTTCGACGTCGACCGCTCGCTCGAGATGCTCCGCAAGATCATCGGCGGTGAACGGGCGGCGGCCGAGGAGGACTCGGCGGTGGAGCTGGTCACGCTCTGCGGCGGGCTGCCCCTGGCCATCCGGATCGCGGGTGCCCGGCTGGCGTCCCGGCCGCACTGGCGCATCGACGTGCTGGTCGCCCGGCTGCGCAACAGCGTGCGCCGGCTCGACGAGCTGACCTACCGCGGCCTGGTGCTGCGTTCGAACATCGACCTGAGCTACCGCACGCTGTCGCCGACCGCGCGCCGCCTGTTCCGCCTGTTCGCGCTGACCACCACCCACGACTTCCCCGCGTGGACCGCCGCCCCACTGCTCGACATCGACCCGTTCGACGCCTTCGAGGTGGTGGAACGACTGGTCGAGGCCCAGCTGCTGGACACGGTCCAGTATCCGGGCGAGAACCTGCGCTACCGCTTCCACGACCTGATCCGGGTGTTCGCGACCGAACGGCTGCATGAGGAGGAGCCCGACGACGAGCGCGTCCTGGCCGTCGAGCGATTACTCGGCGCCTGGCTCGCCCGCGCCGAGCACGCGCACCGCAAGGAGTACGGCGGCGACCACACCATCGTGCACAGCGCCGCCCCCCGGTGGCACGGCGCGGCCGAGCTGGAGGACATCGACGACATGGGCGACCATGTCGAGTGGCTGGAGTCCGAGCGCCGCTCGCTCGTGACCGCCGTGCACCTGGCCGCGGACCACGGGATGACCGACCTGTGCTGGGACATCGCCCTCACCTCGGTGACGCTGTTCGAGATCAAAGGACACTTCGACGACTGGCGGGAGACCGCACAGCGGGCGCTCGCCGCCACCGAGGAGTCGGGCGACCGGCGCGGCCACGCCGCCATGCTGTACGCGCTCGGCGCGATGCACCTCGTGCACACCCGGCTCGCCGACGCCGAGCGGTGCTACTCGGCCGCGCTCGCGACGTTCGAGGGCGAGGGCGACGAGCACGGCTGCGCGCTCGTGCTGCGCAGCGCCGCGATGGTGGACCGGCTGCGCAGCCGGGACCGGGACATGCTGGCGAAGTTCGAGGCCGCGCTGGAGAAGATGCGTGCGGTCGGCGACCCGGTGGGTGAGGCCCACGTCCTGCAGAACCTGGCCAAGGTGTCGATCGACAAGGGCGACCTCGACCAGGCGCACGACATGCTGGAGACCGCGCTCGACCGCTTCCGCGGCGTCGGGTACCTGCGCGGCGAGGCGCAGGCGCTGAGCCGGTTCGCCGAGGTGCACCTGCTGAACAACCAGGTCGAGCACGCGCACCAGGCGCTGAACCAGGTGCTGCTGATCGTCCGGGACCTCGGCGACCGCATCGGGGAGGCGCACGCGCTGTACCTGCTCGGCGTGGTCCGCCAGCGCACCGGCCGGCTGGACAACGCCGAGACGACCCTGCAGCACGCGCTGTCGCTGGCCCAGCAGGTCGGCGAGCACGTGGTGGCGGGCATGGTGCACTACGCGCTCGGTGAGATCGCGCTCGCCCGTGGCCAGGGCGCCGCGGGCGCCGACCACGTCGACGCCGCGTACACGCTGTTCACCGAGCTCGGCTCGACGGTCTGGCAGGCGAAGACCCTGGTCCTCCGATCGGACCTCCACCAGGGGCGGGGTGAGGACGGGCGTGCCTCCGATGAGCTCGAGCGGGCCATCGACCTGCTCGCCACGGTGGACTCGGCCGAGGCGGCGCGACTGCGTGGGGAACTGGCGCGAAATCGCGGGGACGCCATTATCAGCTGACACAAGAATGCGACGAAAGCGCAATCCCTCCGACTTCGACTGCGCTGTCGCCGCTTCTTCTTTTGTTCCGTTCGTGGTGCCGACCAGGCTCAGCACGGGGTCGATGAGCCCCAGGGGCAGTCCGCACTCGCGACACCTGTGCTGGTCACGAAGGCCGACGAGAACATCGCGGTCAGGCCGAGCAGCAGGGCGGCGATGGACAGGGTGACGCGGCGAATGGCAGACATGAGCAAGCCCTCCAGAGGCTGTTGTTTTTGGTTCTTTCTGCGGGAACCCCGCTCGAGAACCACTCAACAGCCGCTCGCCTTTGACCAGCATTCAATGGCTTTAAGAACCGCTATCGCCCGGCGATAGCGCGGGGATAAGGCCGAAGTAGCGCGCCGGACGAGATTTACGCACATGTCAGGCGAACAGGGACCAGAGACCGCGCTGCTGCTGCGTGCCCACGAGGTGGAGAGCGCGCTGGAGGTCATCGACCCGGTCGCGGTGCTCGCCGAGCAGCTGATCGGACGAGCCGTCGGCCGGCCGCACCCGCGCGGGCGCCTGCGCCCCTGGTGCGACAGCGGCGAGTTCGTGGTGCTCGACCACCCCGACGCGACGCCGCCGTGCGTGTTGCCCGCGCACAGCCTGCACATGGCGCAGGCCGCGGCCCTCACCGCGGTGGCCGCGCGGGAGCTGCTGCCGGCCGGCGGCGTCACGGTCGCCGTGCTCGGCTCCGCCGACACCACCCAGCCCCAGCTGCCGGTGATCGCCAGGCACGTGCCGGACATCAGCCATGTCGCGCTGTGCCTGGCAGGCGGTCCGGCGGCGATCGACCCGAGACTCGCCGACCTGCTGGAGCTGTCGGGCATCCGGCTCTCGGTGGTGGACACGCTCGCCGACGCGGTGTTCGGCGCCAACCTGGTCGTCGCCACCAACCACAGCGCGCCCCGCCAGAACCTGGACAACCTGCGGATCGGGCAGCTCGCCCGCGGCGCGGTGCTGGTCGGCGCGACCGGCAAGGACCCGCCCGCCGAGCTGGTCGACCGGGTGGACCAGGTGTTCGTCGACGACCTCGGGCTGCTCGCCGCTCACCTCGACCGTCACGTGGTGGCCGCGCACCTGGCCGGCCACCCCGGCGGCCCGGACCGGCGGATCACCGCGGACCTGCCCCAGCTGCTCACCGGCCGGCACGCCGGCCGCCTGCGCATCGACGACGTCGTGCTGGTCGAGCTGCTGGGCGTGGACGAGCCCAACGTCGAGCTGGCCTACCGGATCTACGAGGGCGCCAAGCGCACCGGCCTCGGTGAACGGATCACCGACTGAGACATCGACAAGCCATCACACACGAACCGGAGCAACACATGGCGAGGCGGAACGGACGATCCGACGACAGCGACCAGCCGACGTGCCGCAGCCGGCGGCACGAGCCCGGCGAGACCTGCCCGGTGTTGCCCGGGCTCCACGTGTGCGCGGCGTGCCGGGACGTCGCCGAGGAGACGCTGGTCGAGCTGCCCGCGCTGTTCGACCTGGGTGCCTACGCGGCGCCGCCGCCGGACTGGGTGAACGAGACCTGGCCCTACGGCGCCATCCTGTGCGAGCCCGCGATCTCGGTGCGCGCGGAGGTCCTGGCCGTCCTCGCCTCCTGGTGCGGGCGCGTCATGGGCGAGCGCCGCGTCGGTGGGCCGGCGGAGTCGGACATCCGCAGGTTCGTCGGCTTCCTCGGCATCCACCTGCACTGGCTCTGCCGGCACCCGGCGGCGCCGGACCTGGTGGACGACCTCGCCTACCTGTCCGCCTCGGTCAGCGCGGCGATGCGGCCGGACACCGGGTTCCGGGCGGCCGTCGGCAGCTGTCCGCACCCGGCGTGTGAGCGCCCCGTGCACGCGGAGGCGTACCTGGAGGGCGCCGAGCCGTACGAGGTCGCGTGCGAGGCGGGGCACGTGTGGGCGCCGGAACGCTGGCACGCCATGGGCGGCGGCGACCGTGCCGGCGGCAACGGTGTGCGGGGGCACACGAATGGGAACGGCCATTCGATCAGCCGGCTGAAGGACAGCCGACCACATCAGCAGAGCGCGGACTGAGGAGGCGTCGTGCGAATCGAGATCAACGTGCTCGGGCCCCTCGACGTCTCGATCGGCGGTGTCTCGATCGTGCCGACCGCGAGCAAGCCGAGCAGGCTGCTCGCCATGCTCGCGCTCAACGCGGGCCACGTCGTCACCACGGCGGCGCTGACCGCGGAGATCTGGGACCGCAGGCCGCCGCCGAGCGGGGTGCCGACCCTGCGTACCTACGTGCTGAAGCTGCGGCGGATGCTCGACCGCGCGCTGGCGGGTGAGCACGGCACGACGTCGAAGGACATCCTGATCACCCGCCGCTCCGGCTACCTGCTGGACGTGGCGCCGAGCGCCGTCGACGCCATCCGGTACGACCAGCTGTCGGTCGCCGGCCATGACGCGGTCAACAACGGCGACCACGAGACCGCGTCGCGGACGCTCGGCGAGGCCCTGCGGCTGTGGCGCGGCCCGGTGCTCGCCGACGTGGCTCCCGGCCCACAGCTCGGGATCGAGGCCATGCGGCTGGAGGAGACCCGGCTCGGCGACCTGTACCTGCGGATCGCGGCGGACCTGCGGCTCGGCCGGCACCACCAGCTGCTCGGGGAGCTGGCCACCCTGTGCGCGCGGCACCCGCTGCTGGAGAACTTCTGCGCACAGCACATGATCGCGCTGTACCGGTGCGGCCGGCAGAGCGAATCGCTGAACGCGTTCCGGCGATTACGCGCCACCATGGTGGATCAGCTCGGCGTCGAACCGTCGATCAAGGTGCGCCGGCTGCATCACGGCATCCTCACCGGCCACGCGAGCACCGACGAGGACGACCTCGTGTTCAACGGTTGACCGGAAGTGCCATGCACGGTGGCGCGCCGACGGCCGTCACCGTCGGCGGGTCGGTCACTCGTCGAGGAGCTGGTTCAGGCCGGCGTAGCCCACCTTCGACAGCCGCTCGCCGGACTCCGCGAAGTAGTCCGGCCCTGCCTTGATGCCATGCCCCTCGACCATCCGGTTCATGAAGTTGAACAGGGCGCACACCATCACCGCGTAGTGCAGGGCGCGTTCGTCCCAGCCCGCGGCGAGCACCTCCTCGGCGTCGGCACGGGTGACCGAGGCCGGGCCGCGGGTGAGCTTGGCCGCGTACCGCAGCACCGGCCGCATCTTGTCGCCGACCGGGGCGGCGTCGAGGTCGTCCAGTGCGGCCGGGACCGCACCCTGGATGATCCCGCACACCTCGGCGGTCACGGTGTGCACGCCGTGGCAGTAGTCGCACGCGTTGACGCCGGACACGTACGCGGCGATCAGCTCACGCTCGGCGGCGGAGAACGGGGAGGGGCCGCGCATCAGGATCTCGTGGAAGTCGAGCAGCGGCCTGGAGGTCTCCGGGTAGAGCCGGAAGACGTCCATCAGCTTCGCGTCGTCGGGCAGTGAGCTCAGGTAGGACACTGTTCCTCCACGGTTCTGGTGATCTCCTCGCGCCGAAGCCAGCATGCGACCAGGTACACCCGCTCGGCATCGTTTCCCGTGCGCAGCGCCGGCGCCAGGTCGCGGGCCGCGGCGAACGCCGTCGTGGCGGCGGCCCACTGCTGGCGCAGCGCGGCCGACCGCTCGCCGGGTCCGGCCAGGACCTCCGCGAAACCGGTTCTCGCGGCGCGCCAACGGTCCGCGCCCGCGGCCAGCGCGGCGGCGAAGGTGTGGTCGTCCCTGGCGTCGTGACGGAGCTGGTCGACGTACATGGTCGCCGAGGCGGGGTCGGTGGCCGGTCCCCCGCTCGCCACGCCCAGCCCGGCGAGCAGCCGCTCCGGGCCGAAACCCATGAGCAGCACACCGATCTCGGTGTCCGGGTCGTCGTCGACGGCGGGCAGGGAGAAGACGGTGTCGTAGGGCTCAGTGGACTTAGAGGGCTCAGAGGGCTCAGAGGGCTCAGAGGGCTCAGAGGGCTTAGAGGGCTCGGACACGCTGCGCCACGCCCTCCCGCACCTGGGCGGCGATCGCGCCGGCGATCCGCGCGGTGGCCACCCGGTGCCCGTCGATGTTGCGGGCCGCCGGGCCGAGCACCATGCACGCGGCCGCACCGGCGGCGTACACCCGTGGCGCGTGCCGGTAGGCGAGCGTCCGCTCGTCGAGGTCCGGCCAGCCGTCGCGGGCACCGACGGACGCCTCGGGCAGCAGCCCGGTGCCGATCGACGGTGTGGTGCCGAGTGCGAGCAGGACCTGGTCGCCCGTCACCCGGCGACCGTCGGCCAGCTCGACGTGCCCGTCGCCGACGGCACGGATCCCGTTGCCGCGGTGCACGGTCAGCCGGCCGTTCGCTTCGGCGGCGGTCAGCAGCGGCTGGAACTCGAACATCACCGACGCCCGCCGCTCCCGGCTCATCAGCGCGAGCCGCTCCGCCCACGGCACCTGCCGTGCCTGGCCGCCGAAGCGGGCCCGGCCCTCGGCGCGGAAGAACGAGGCGTTGACGTCCGAGCACTGGTAGCGCTCAGTGTCCTTGCGCAGCACCCAGTCCACGCGCGCGCCGCGGTCGAGCGCGTTGTGGATCAGGTGTGCCGCGGTCAACCCGGCGCCGACGACCGCGACGTGCCCGGCATCCGGGTGCACCGGCTCGTCCCAGTACCCGACCGCGTTCGGCCGATCGCCGGACCACCAGCTCGCCGGCGCGTCCCGCCGTTCCTCGCCGAGGCACAGCACGACGTGCCGCGCCTCAATCGTGAAGTCCCCGCCCCGCACCAGGACCCGGTCGGCGCCCGGCTCGACCGAACCGACCTCGCCGAGCCAGAGTCGTTGTGGAACCTGGTGAATCACCGAGGTGTGCCGGCAGTAGGCGTCGAACACGTCCACCGGCACGACCGAGCGGTGCCCGGCCTGCGACATCCGGATCTCCCGGCGCTCCACCGAGGTCAGCAGTGACCAGTGCATCCGCGCGAAGTCACGCAGCTCGCAGTCGCGATAGCCCTCCACGCCGGGATGGTGTTCGTACGGCGAGCGCAACACCCGCTGGTTCAACCGGTCCACCCGGCCGAGGAACCGGGCGACCGGCGCACCGTCGCGGTCGATGATGACGACATCGCGCACCCCCACGTGCCACAACGCGGCCGCGACCGCGAGTCCTGCCGGGCCGGCGCCGACGATGACGACGTCGGCGCCGGTGGGAGGTGGCGGCGACCCGTCCGGGACCTGGGGCGCGGAGAACGCGGGCCAGTCCCGGTGCCGTGGCGAGTCGAGCAGTCGGGGGTGGGGAAGGAACCTGGTCACCCGATGACGGTGACCGGCACGATCACCTCGATCGTCGGGCGCTGCGGCATTCCGTTGGTCACCATCTGCTGCAGCAGTTCCTCGGACTTCTCGGCGCTGTCGGAGGAAACCGGGCTGTAGCGCGCATGCGCGTACGCGGGCCGGCGGCCCTCGGTCTCGATCGAGTAGACCTTGAGCACGGCCTCGCCGGGGCGCACCTCGCCGTCGAAGAACGTGATCCTGCGCTGGTCGGGAGTCAGGAAGGTCTTGCTGAACTGGCGGGACAGCACCATCGCCTCGTCGCCGTCGACGATCGTGGTGTTCTCGTCGGTCGTGACCTGCATTGCCACCCAGGTCTGGTCTGTCAGGTTCGTCTCGGACTTGATGATCTGCCAACGGCCTGGTTCGGGCAGGTTGATCGAAACAGATACGTCGTAGTCGACCGCGTCAATAGCACCGGAGATCATCAGTACCCGGCGCCGAACGTCGGCGACGCCCGCCATCTGGATGTCCCTGGCCCGCACTCGACCAGATACATCCAGCCCGGGCACTTCTAATGAAGCCATGCCCTCATTCCCTCCCAGAAGGTTTCAGCAGAACGCCAAAATGACCAAGTCGACCCAGCCTCGCACATTTTCCGGAGCCGCTCAACACCCAACCACGCAGCGTGTTCGGCGCCGATGAACACACTCTGTACACAACAACCGATCATCATCAGGACCGCATCCTGGGAGAGCGGATCGTATAGCGGAATGTATTACCGTACATTCGCGACACCTTGTCCGCAGATGAGGTGAGAGCCAGTCGGGGCAGCCAGAAGGAGAGCGGATGGCTGGGCATTCTGTCAATTCCGCGCTGACGCGCGGGCGTAGCCGACCGCATCGCTGGCTGACCAGCGTGCCGACGCCGGCCGCCGAATTCGAGGACACCGTGGCGGGCACGACCTCCGCGCAGGCGCGGGATCTGCTCGTCCAGTTCGACACCTGCGCGGGGCGGTTACGCGAGGCTCGGCGCGCGGTGGAGGAGCACGCGAAGTACTGCGTGCGCAACCGGTTGCCGCTGGACCAGCAGTTGATCAGCAGGCTGCTGGACGCCGTGCGACACGGTGAGGTGCGGCTCATGCAGGAACGCCGCGTGCTCGCCGGGTACGGCGAGGCCGACCCGCCGGAACGGTTGTCGGCCGGTGAGACCGTACTGCGGTTCGGCTGGGCGACCCACTCCTACGTGCGTGGCGCGCTGGAATGGTGCGCGCCGTCGACCGGGCAGTCCCGCGCGGTCCAGTTCTTCGACGTGGCGACGCAGTACTCACCGGAGATCAACTACGCCCGGTTCGAGTCCAACGCCGTCGAGGACCTCGAACGGCACATCGCCGACGTGCTCGCCACGCCACGCACCCACCTGGTCAGCGCGACCTCGTCCGGCGTCGCCGCGTACACGCTGATCGAGGCGGTGCTGCTGCGCCACCGGCTGCGCCCCGGCGACACCGTGCTGATCGCGCCGACCGTCCACTTCGAGGCGGTCGAGCAGCTGACCGCGCTGCGGTACTTCCGCGTCATGCGGGCCACCGGCCACCGGGTCGAGGACCTGCTCGCCGCGGTGCGGCGGCACCGGCCGCGGTGCGTCTTCGTCGACCCGCTGGCCAACAACGCCCGGCAGCGGATGATCGACGTGCCCGAGCTGGTCCGGCGGCTGCCGGAGGTCATCGCCGAGCAGACCACCGTCGTCATCGACGGCACCATGCTGTCCTGCGGCCCGCCACCGGCGCCCGCCGACAGCGGGGTCGAGGTGATCTACTACGAGAGCGGGTCGAAGCACCTGCAACTCGGCCTCGACCGGACGATGGCGGGGTTCGTCGTGCACCCGACCGGCGCGCACGAGCAGTTCGTCCAGCAGCGCCGCAGGACCGGGTCGATCCTCGACCCGCGCTCGGCGGACGAGTTCCCGCGCTACCCCAGTGACACCCACCGTGCCAGGATGGCGCGGATCGGCGCGAACGCCCTGCGCACGGCCACGTTGCTGCACAACGATCCTCGGGTCCGCGAGGTCGGGCGCGTGTGCCATCCGGGGCTGCCGAACCATCCGGACCAGGCGATCGCGGAGGCCCTGCCGTACCAGGAGGGATGCCTGACCTTCCTGTTCCACCAACCGGAGCGCAACGGCCGGGAGGAGCTGGCCGCGCTGTTCGAGCGGATCCTGGCCAACGCGCGGCGGTTGGGCGTGCAGCTGGCGACGGGAGCGAGCTTCGGCTTCTCGGTGCCGCGGCTGCGTGCGGCGGAGGACACCAGGGCCGGCGGCGAGTCGCCGTTCCTGCGGCTGTCCGCCGGGGACCGCTCGGACCAGGTCGACCTGCTCGCCGACGCCGTCGCGGAGGCCATCTGCGACCCGATCGCCCGCGAGCTGGCCGGCTGACCGGCACCCCGTCCGCCGCGAAGGCGGCGCGGGAGCCGGTCCGGTCAGGCCGCGTTCTGCCGCAGGGCGCCGCGGGCCGGGCCGATGTAGTCGATGCCGAAGACGCCGTCGTCGATGCGGATGCCGATGACGAGGTCGTCGTGCACGTACACGCTGAACTCCTGCGGGTCCAGGTAGGAGTCGATCGTCCGGTACCGGCGGAAGACCGAGCCGTCCTGGACCGCGAACAGCACCCGGTACACCGCGTTGCGGGTGGCCTGGGAGGCCGATCGCGACCAGATGTCCAACACGTCCAGCCCTCGCTGCAACCGGAACCGCGTGTCCCAGCTCTCCGAGGTGTGCTCGTACATTGTCAACTCACCGCTTTCCTAGCGACGCGTTCCGGCTATCCACGTGGCCCGGGTCGACACCGGCACACCGGCCGGCAGCGGAACCTCGGCCACCGGCGCGGCGGCCACGTCCGCCGCGTCCAGCACCAGCGCCGTGGCGCCGCGGTGGGCGACGTCCTCCACGAACGCCAGGAGCCAGTCGCCTTCCTCGCTGTGCACGGGCACGGGCTGTCCGGCTCGCCGGCCGGGGCCGAGCTCGTGCACGGCGGTGTGACCGGTCTTCAGGTCGTGCCTGGTGATCGTGCTGCCGGCGGCGCCGTACACGAACCGGTGCGCGCGACCCACGGCCGAGGGGTCGGTCACCGCGACGCGGGCCTCGGCGGTCAGCGTGTGCGCCCACGCGGCGCCGGTCGGCAGGTCCAGGGTCCACCGCACCACCGGGGCCGGCCCGGGCTCGGGCAGCGCCCGGCCGGCGTTGCCGGCGTTTCCGTCGTGCCACAGCAGGTCGACGACCACCTGGTCGCCGTCGTCATAGGCGTTGACGGCGCGGAAGGTGTAGCCGGGGTCGATGTCGAACCACCGCGGCGCCGGCTCGTCGCCGGTGCGGGACAGCAGGCCGATCCGTGCGGGCCGGTCCTGGTCCCACGCGTACGGCGAGCGCTCGCCGATCAGGGCGGCGGCCCGGTGGTAGGTGACCGGCGGGTCCACCAGCACGACGTAGCGCCTGGTGAGCGCGACGGTGTGCATCAGGGGCGCGTGGTCGAGCGCGAAGCGCCTGCGGGACCGGTAGAGGCCACCGTCGCCGACGACGAGGTGGTCGGCGTACGGGCGGTCGGCGAACGTCACGACCGTGTGCCAGTACGGGCCCTCCGGGTCGCGCACCGGCCACGCCGCGGCCGCGTGCTCCGTGCCGACCGCCGCCGGCAGGGCGGCGAGGCGAACCTCGTCGCCGAGCGTGGCGACCGGGCCGACGAACGGGCACGGGCGGCGCGTGCCGCCGGCCAGGTACCAGCTGACGCGCCCGTCACGGAACCGGATGCCGGAGACGGCGAGCGGCGCGGTCTCCGGGTGCCGGCGGGAGCAGAGCCCAGGGTGCGGGTACGCCTGGAGGAGCGTGCCGGCCAGCTCCTGCGGCACCTCGCCGCGGGCCGGCCACAGCTCCTGGGTCTCGGTCGACCGAAGTCGCTCGGCTGTCGTGCGCATCGCGGACACCACCTCGGCGCGTCTCGTAGCATAACGATGTTGTACTACTAACGATAGCGGCGTTATGCAACACTGTCAAGGTGAGCCCGCGACAGATCGACCCGAGAATTCGCCCGGCCCTCATCGAGATCGGCGCCCGCCTGCTGGCGGACGAGGGTCCCGAGGCGCTGTCCACCAGACGCCTCGCCGCCGAGGCCGGCACGTCGACCATGGCCGTCTACACGTACTTCGGTGGGATGAGCGGCCTGGTCCGCGAGATGGTGCACGAGGGGTTCGCCCGGCTGCACCAGCACCTGGCGCAGGTCGCCGAGACCGACGACCCGGTCGCCGACATGGCGCTGCTCGGCCGCGCGTACCGGCAGAACGCGCTGGCCAACCCGCACCTGTACGCGGCGATGTTCGGCGGCTCGTCACTCGCCGGCTTCGAGCTGACCGAGGAGGACCGCCAGCACGGCAGGTACAACCTGAGCGGCGTCGTGGACTGCGCCCGCCGCTGCATCGAGGCCGGCAGGTTCCGGCCGTCGGACGAGCTGCTCGTGGCGCACCAGATGTGGATCACGGTGCACGGCCTGGTGGACCTGGAGCTGGGGAGCTACCTGATCGACCCGTGCGACGGCGACACCTGCCTCGAGGCACAGCTCGTCGGCCTCATGATCGGCGCGGGCGACGAGCCGGGTTCGGCGGTCCGGTCGGTGGAGCTGTCGGCGCGACGGTTCGACGAGGAGATCAGGGAGACGTCGACGGAGGCCCGCAACGGCAAGGCCCACGCGACCTGACCGGCCGGCGGCGGGCTCAGAGCGGGACGTTGCCGTGTTTGCGTTGCTCGGCGCGCTTGCGCTTGGTCCGCAGCATCCGCAGCCCCCTGGCGACGGCGATCCGGGTGTCCGCCGGCTCGATCACGTCGTCGACCAGACCGCGTTCCGCGGCGTAGTGGGGATGCATCAGCTGTTCGGTGTACTCCCCCACCAGCTCCGCGCGCAGCTCGTCCGGGCTCGACGACGCGGCCAGCTCCTTGCGGAACAACACGTTCACCGCGCCCTCGGCCCCCATCACCGCGATCTCGTTGGTGGGCCAGGCGAGCGAGAGGTCCGTCCCCACCGACCGCGAGTCCATCACGATGTAGGCGCCGCCGTAGGCCTTGCGCACGATCACCTGGATCCGCGGCACCGTGGCCTCGCAGTACGCGTACAGCAGCTTCGCGCCGTGCCGGATGACGCCGGCGTACTCCTGGCTCGTGCCCGGCAGGAAACCCGGCACGTCCACCAGCGTCACCAGCGGGATGCTGAAGGAGTCGCAGAACCGCACGAACCGCGCCGCCTTCTGGGACGCCTCGATGTCCAGCACACCCGCCAGCACCATCGGCTGGTTGCCCACCAGGCCGACCACCTCGCCGTCGATCCGGCCCAGCGCGCAGATGACGTTGCCGGCCCAGCCCTCGTGCACCTCGAGGAAGTCCCCGTCGTCCACCAGCTCGGCGATCACCGAGCGCATGTCGTAGGGCTGGTTCGGCGACTCCGGCACGACCGTGGCCAGCGCGGGCCGCTCGTCCTCGGTGGCGCCGCACTCCGGCGCGGCCGGCGCGGGCTCCAGGTTGTTGGACGGCAGCAGCGACACGAGGTACCGGACGTCCGCCAGGCAGCTCTCCTCGTCGTCGTGCACGAAGCTCGCCACGCCCGACCGCCTGCCGTGCACGTCCGCGCCGCCGAGCTCGTCGTGGGTGACCCGCTCCCCCGTCACCGTCGCCACGACGTCGGGGCCGGTCAGGTACATCTGGGAGACGCCGCGCACCATGAACGTGAAGTCCGCCAGGGCGGGCGAGTACGCCGCTCCCCCGGCACACGGCCCGAGCACCACCGCGATCTGCGGGATCACCCCGGAGGCCGCGACATGCCTGGCGAAGATGCCGCCGTAGCCGTGGAGTGCGGTGACCCCCTCCTGGATGCGGGCGCCGCCGCTGTCGTTGAGCCCGATGAGCGGCGCGCCGGCGGCCAGCGCGAGGTCCATCACCTTGTGGATCTTCGCGGCGTGCGCGGCGCCGAGGGAGCCGCCGAAGATGGTGAAGTCCTGGGCGTAGACGAACACGCGCCGGCCCTCGATCGTGCCGGAGCCGGTCACCACGCCGTCGGTGTGCGGGGCGTGCTCGCTCATCTTCATGCCGCGCGCCTGGTGGCGCCGGTAGATCTCGACCTCGGTGAACGACTCGTCGTCCAGCAGGAGCGCCAGGCGCTCCCGCGCGGTCCGCTTGCCGAGCGCGTGCTGCCGGGCGACCGCGTCGGGGTTCCCCGCGGTGATCCGCTCGCGCAGTCCCGGGCTGGGCTCGCGCACCAACCGCATCGACGGTTGCTCGGGCTGCGGCTCTGGCAGCGGTGACTCGGCGGTGCTCATCGGTGACCAATCCTCTAGATGGCGGTCTCACCACCGTCGGCGACCAGGTTGTGGCCGGTGATGAAGCCGCTGTCGTCGCTGGCCAGGAACAGCACGGCCGCCGCGACCTCCTCGGCGCGGCCGAGCCGGCCGAGTGGGATGCGGCTCGCCTGCTCCCGCTGGATCTCGGCCGCGGTGTCGCGGTCGCCGACCGCGATCTCGACCATCGGGGTGTCGATCGAGCCGGGGCTCACCGAGTTCACCCTGATCCCGCGCGGCACCAGCTCCGCGGCCCAGCTCCTGGTGAACGAGCGCAGCGCGGCCTTGGTGGCCGCGTACGCGACCAGGACCGGGTTGCCCAGTGCCGCGGCGGTCGAGCCGATCACCACGATCGCGCCGCCGTCGCGGAGCAGGGAAAGACCTTTTTGGACAGTGAAGAACGTGCCGCGCACGTTGGTGTCGAAGGTCCGGTCGAAGTGCTCCGGCGTGGCCGCCGCGGACGTGGAGAGCCCGACGAAGGCCGCGTTGGGCACGATGACGTCGACCGCCCCCTTCTCCTCGCGGACCGTCGCCCACAACCGGTCGAGGTCGTCGAGGTCCGCGACGTCGGCCCGGACCGTGGTCACGGCACGGCCGATCTCCGCGGCCGCCTTGTCCAGCTCGACCTCGCGCCGGCCGGCGACGAACACGTGCGCGCCCTCGTCGACGAGTGCTTTCGCCGTCGCCAGGCCGATTCCGCTGCTGCCGCCGGTGACGACGGCGACCTTCCCGTCGAGTTTGCCCATCGGAACGTCCCGTCAGCTCTCGGAGTGCGCGGCCTTCTCGTGCTCCGCCGGGGGCGGGAAGCGCGTGATGAAGTCGCACACGGTGAGATGCGTCGGTTCGATGGTGACCACGGCCATCTCGTCCGTGGCGGCACGCTTGACGCGCTCCCACTCCTTCAGCTCCGCCTCGTTGCCGACCAGCCGGCGGGACGCCTCGACGTGTTCCTGGGGCACCCCCGGCCGGACCTCGATGGTCGCCGTGCCGCGGCCCAGCATGATCAGCGGCGTGTAGCTGGCGACCGTCGGGCCGAGCCGCGCGGCGACCTTCGCCCGGATGCCGTCGTCGGCGACGTTGACCGTGAACGACACCTGGGGGTGCGCCTCGATCGCCTTCACCTTGTACGCGAAGGGCGGCGTGGCGAAGACGAACGCCTTGCCGTTCCAGATGTAGGAGACGGGCACCGTGCGCGGGTGGCCGTCGAGGCCGACGTAGCCGAGCTGCAGTGGCAGCGGTGCCGCCAGCAGCGCCTGCACCACCGGATCCGTGTTCACCAGGTCTTGGATGTCCAGGTAGTCCATTGATTCAGAATCGCAGGCGGGTGGGGGCGGCGCTTCTCCGATAGTGCGGGTGGCGCGCATTTCGGAACATGTATGGAAAACCGGCCCGTGGCAGGGTAACGCACAATACCACTCATCTCATCCCATCGAGGAGGAGAATTCGCGATGACAGAACCGTTGGAAGGCACCGCGGTGTTCAACTCGTCGTTCCGGCACGGGACGGTCCCCGTCGACGGCGGGTACCTGCACTACGTCATGGGCGGCGCGGGCCCGGCACTGGTGATGCTGCACGGCTGGCCCGAGACCTGGTGGGAGTTCCGCAAGATCATGCCGGCGCTGGCCAGGAACCACACGGTGATCGCCTTCGACCTGCCCGGCCTCGGCGACTCGTCGATCCCGGCGGACGGGTACGACACGAAGACCACGGCCGCGCGGATGCACCAGGCGGTGAACCGGCTCGGCTTCGACCAGGTCCAGCTGCTGACCCACGACCAGGGCGCGGTGGTCGGCTACGTCTGGGCCAGGGACTACCCCCAGGAGGTGGCGCGGCTGGCCGTGATCGACGCGCTGCTGAACGGGTTCGGCCTGGAAGGGTTGTACGACAAGGACTTCCACTTCCTGCTCAACATGGCGCCGTACCCGGTCCCCGAGCAGATCATCGACGACAACAACGTCGCGGTGTACCTGGGGAACGTGTTCCGGTTCGCACACCGTCCGGAAGAGATCGACATCCAGCACTACGTGAACGCGTACATGGATCCCGCGCGCCGCAGTGCCGGGTACAACATCTACCGTGCGTGGGCGGAGAACGCCGAGGACATCGTGGCGAACGCGGAGTCGAAGCGGCTGACCCAACCGGTGCTGGCCATCGGCGGGGAGTTCATGCTGGGGCCGGCTGTCGCCGAGTCGTTCAGGAACGTCGCCGAGGACGTGCGTGGGGTCGTCGCGCCGGCCGTCGGCCACTGGCCGCACGAGGAGGACCCCCAGTTCGTCATCGACTGCACCCGGTTCTTCTTCGGCCCGACCGGCCTCGCCGCGCCGTCGTCACCCACCCTGCGCGCCGCCTGACGGTCAGCGAAACGACCGCCCACTCCCTCGACGGGGGTGGGCGGTCGTACTACGCGCCACTCACAGGAACTGCGTGTTCGGCTCCAGGCCGCACAGGACCCGGCCGTACAGCTCCAGGTTCGTGTCCGGGTGGGCGAACGCGTGCAGGCTGGAGGTCTGGCTGTCCCGCGCGATGCGCTGGATCGGCACCGTGTTCAGCACCGACGACGCGCCGCTCGCGTTGTTCAGGATGTCGACGGCCTCCTTGGCCCGCTGCACCCCCACGCCGAGGTCGAGGCGGGCGGACACCCGGTCCTGGAGCGACCACGGCTCGCCGGTCTTGGCGTCGACCCGGTCCGCCACCCGGTGCACGTGGAAGCCCGACTCGTCGATCCGTGCCTCGGCGTCCGCGAACTGGACGTGCGTGATCGGGGCGTGGGACTGGTGCTCGTAGTCGGTGTAGGTGATCGCGCGGGTGGGCAGGCGCTCCAGGAACGCCGCCCGCGCGGCCCTGGACAGGCCGTAGGCCGTCGCGCTGGTGACCGCGCAGGCCCAGGGCAGGAACGGGACGTTCCACAGCCTCGATTTCGCGTTGGTCACCGAGTTGTGCTTGCCGGCCTGCATGACCGGGACCATCGGCAGGATCCGCTCGTCGGGCACGAACACGTCGTTCGCGACGGTCGTCACGCTGCCGGTGCCGCGCAGTCCGGACGCGTACCAGTCGTCGATGACCTCCAGGTCCTCCGTCGGCACCAGGACCAGGATCGGCTCCGGGTCCTGGCCCTCGACGACGCGGACCGCGGCGTGCGCGTCCCACGCGCTCTGCCTGGCACCGGTGTTGAAGCTCCACTTGCCGTTCAACACGATGCCGCCCTCGGTCGGCACGCCGACCGCGTGGGGGGCGAACGTGCCGCAGATCCGGACGTCGCCCCGCGCGATGACCTCGTCCTGGACCTCGTCCGGGAACAGTCCGGTCAGCCAGGTGCTGATGTTCCAGACCGTGGCGACCCAGCTGGCCGCGCCGTCGCCGATCGCGATCTCGGACAGCACGTCGACCAGCGTCCGCGTGTCGCACTCGTAGCCGCCGTACCGGGCCGGCAGGGTCAGCCTCAGCAGCCCCGCCTCGGTGAGCGCGTCGATGGTGTCGTCGTGCAGGACGCGGTTCTCCTCCTGCCAGATCGCGTTCTTCGCCAGCAGCGGCGCCAGTTCCGTCGCGCGGCCGACTAGCTCGTCGCGTGAGGGTGCGGCCCTGTTGCTCATCAGGCGCTCCTCCTAGATGAGATGGGTGTTGGGCTCCAGGCCGCACAGCACGCGCCCGTAGAGCTCGAGGTTGGTGTCCGGGTGCAGGAGACCGTGCAGGCTGACCGTCTGGGCGTCCCGCTCGATGCGCTGCATCGGCACCTCGGTGTAGATGGAGGAGCCGCCGCTCGCGTTGTTGAGGATGTCGACGGCCTCCTTGGCCCGCGCGGTCGCCGCACCCATGTCCATGCGCGCCACCGCCCGTTCCGCCATCGTCCACGGCGCGCCGGCGGCGGCCTTGTTGTCGACCCGCTCGGCGGCACGGCGGACGTGGAACGCCGACTGGTCGATCCGCACGGTGGCGTCGGCCACCTGCAGGTGCGTCAGCGGCGCCTCGTTCTGCTTCTCGTAGTTGGTGTAGGTGATCTTCCGGTTGGGCAGCCGCTCGAGGAACGCCTCCCGCGCGGCACGGGCCATGCCGAGCGGCACCGCGCCGGCCAGCGCGGCCGCGGACGGCGAGAACGGGGCCCGCCACACCACCGAGTCGGCGTTCAGCTTCGAGGGGATCCTGTTCTCCATGAGCACGGGCAGCAGCTGCACGACGTGTGCGTCCGGCACGAACAGGTTGTCGGCGATCGTCGTGACGCTTCCGGTGCCGCGCAGGCCGACCGTGTGCCAGTCGTCGACGATCGTCAGGTCCTCGGCGGGCACGGCGATCACGACCGGGACGATGGTGTTCTCGTCGATGGCCTGCACCGCGGAGTGGACGAACCACTGGCTCTGCAGGATGCCGGTGCTGAACGGCCACTTGCCGTTCAGGATCACGCCGCCCTCGGCCGGCACGGCCATCCCGTTCGGACTGACGCTGTTGCCGATCCGCACCTCGGGGTCGGCGAAGATCTCGTCCTGCGTCTCGTCGGGGAACAGGCCGGCCAGCCAGAAGCCGATGGACCATGTGTTCATGCTCCACCCGACGGAGCCGTCTCCCCTGGCCAGCTCGGCGATCACGTCGACCACGGTGGTCGTGGTGGACTCGAAACCGCCGTAGCGGGTGGGCACCCGCAGCTTCAGCAGGCCGGCGTCGAGCAGTCCACGCACGACCTCCTCGTGCAGTACCCGGTTCTCCTCTTGCCACGCGGCGTGCTTGCGGATCAGGTCGACCAGATCCGTCGCCCGACCGACGAGCTCGCTCCGCGTCGGTGTCTTCGTCATCTGTGCTCCTCGAAAATCGTGGCAGGTCTAGATGAAGGTCGTGTTGGGCTCCAGGCCGCACAGCACGCGCCCGTAGGTCTCGGCGTTCGTGTTGGGGTGCATGATCCCGTTCAGGTTGAGGGACTGGATGTCCCGCTCGATCCGCTGGATCGGCACGCCGGAGTAGATGGACGAGCCGCCGCTCGCGGTGTTGAGCACGTCCACGGCCTCCTTGGCCAGCCGGCAGACCACGCCGGCGTCCATGCGCGCGGCGGCCCGCTCCTCGATCGACCACTGCTCGCCGGTCCCGGTCTTGCCGTCGATGCGGCCGGCCGCGCGGTGCAGGTGGAACTCGGCCTCGTCGATCTTCACCGCGGCCTCGGCCACCTGCAGGTGGGTCAGCGGCGCCTCGTTCTGCTTCTCGTAGTTCGTGTAGGTGATCTTCCGGTTCGGCAGCCGCGCCATGAACAGCTCCTGCACGGCACGGGCCATGCCCAGCCCCGGCGCGGCGCCGACCACGGCGGCCAGCGGCATGAACGGGGCCTGCCATGCCTGGGCGTCCGCGTTCTCCTTCGACAGGTGCCTGCCCTCCATCAGGACGGGCAGCATCGGCAGCACGCGAGCCTGTGGCACGAAGACGTCCTTGGCGACGGTCGTCACGCTTCCGGTGGCGCGCAGGCCGACCGTGTGCCAGTCGTCGACGATCGTCAGGTCCGACATGGGCACGGCGATCGCGGCCGGCACGAACCCACCGTCCTCTGTGGGCAGCAGGGCGGAGTGGACGTCCCAGGTGGCGTGCGGGGCACCGGTGTTGAAGTGCCACTCGCCGTTGAGGATCACGCCGCCGTCGGCCGGCGCGGCGATGCCGCCCGGGCTGACGCTGCCGCAGATCCGGACGTCCGGGTCGGCGAAGATCTCGTCCTGCACCTCGTCCGGGAACAGGCCGGCCAGCCACGAGCCGAGCGTCAGGGTGCCGATGGTCCAGCCGGCCGAGCCGTCGCCGCGGCCCAGCTCGGCGATCGCGTCGACGACCGTCCTGGTGTCCGCCACGTTGCCGCCGTAGCGTGCCGGGACCCGCAGCTTCAGCAGTCCCGCGTCGACGATCCCCTGGAGGACCTCATCGTGCAGGACCCGGTTCTCCTCTTGCCACGGGGCGTGCTTGCGGATCAGGTCGACCAGATCCGTCGCCCGCCGGACAAGCTCAGGCGCAGGCGACGCCTCGATGATCGTCATCTGTTCTCCTCGAATACGATGGCAGGACGATTGACAGTCAAAAACCACTCTGGCACGGCGTGCGGAAACGCACGTCTCCCGAATTGCTGAGCTTCGCGACCGGATTCGTGGCGGGAGAACTCAGTCCTGTTTCAGCGACCGGGCGAAGTCGCGGACATCGGTGACATACAGGTCCGGTTCCTCGAGCGCGGGGTAATGCCCGCCGCGGTCGAACTCCGACCAGTGCGTGATCGTCGGCACCACCCGGTCGGCGAAACGGCGCAGCGGAAGGACGACGTCGTGCGCGAAGACCGCGATACCCACCGGCATGGTCAGCTCCCACGGACCACCCCAGCTGCCAACGAGGTTGTCGCTGTCGCGGTCGAGTGACTCGTAGTAGAGCTGGGCCGACGAAGCCGCCGTGGCGGTCAGCCAGTAGACGGTGACGTTCGCGAGCATCAGGTCGCGGTTGACGGCGTCCTCCGGCACGGACCGGGAGTCGGTCCACTCCCGGTACTTCTCCATGATCCACGCGAGCTGCCCGACCGGCGAGTCGGTGAGGCCGTAGGCCACCGTCTGCGGGCGGGTGGCCAGCAGCTTGAGGTACGCCGACAGCTCCCGGTCGAAGTGCACGAGCCTGCCGATCCGCGCCATCTCCGCCTCGTCGAGCTCCGCCAGCTCGGCGGGGTCCTGCGGCGGGAACGTCGCCAGCGTGTTCAGGTGCACGCCCGCCACGTGTTCGGGATCGGCCATGCCCAGCTCCAGCGCCACCATCATGCCCCAGTCGCCGCCCTGTGCCACGTACCGCTCGTAGCCGAGCCGGGCCATCAGCTCGCGCCACGCCCTGGCGACCCGGTAGTGGTCCCAGCCCGTCTCGCTGGTGGGGCCGGAGAAGCCGTAGCCGGGGATGGCCGGGATGACGACGTGGAACGCGTCCGCCGGGTCACCGCCGTGCGCGCGCGGGTCGGTCAGCGGGCCGATGACGTCGAGGTACTCGACGAAGGAGCTCGGCCACCCCGGCGTGATCAGCAGCGGCCTGGCGCCCGGCTCCGGCGACGTGACGTGTACGAAATGGACGTTCGCGCCGTCGATCTCGGTGACGAACTGCGGCAGCTCGTTCAGGCGGGACTCCATGGCCCGCCAGTCGAACTCGGTACGCCAGTACTCCGCCAGCTCCTTGAGGTAGGCGGCGGGCACACCCCGCGCCCAGCCCATGCCGGGTATCTCGTCCGGCCACCGCGTACGCGCCAGCCTGCTGTTCAGGTCGTCCAGTTCGGACTGTGGTGTCTCGATGCGGAAGGGTCGCACAGCGCACCGCCTCTCAGTGGGATGCTCTGAGCTTCCTTTCCCCGAGATCTCCCGACAAGGTCTGTCGAAGATCCGCCGGCACTACGGCATTCTGGGAGAAGTCGCCGGCCGGGCAATCTCGAAGATGTCGTCCCCGGCCGGCCTCCTCCATACTCGACATCGCAGAGAATGCGTCCACAGGGGAGTGTCGATGTCGGACAACCGCGCCAGCGCCGAGCCGCTCGGTCGAGGGTCAGCCGAAGAACCGGTTGAGCTCGTCGACCACGGTCCGGGGCGCCTCCTCGACGAAGTAGTGACCCACGTCCGGTATCACGACGACCTCCACGTCGGTGCCCTGCTCGGGCAGCGTCGCCCGCATCTGGGCGGCGAACAGGCCGTCGGCCATGTTGGACACCAGGCCGAGCATCGGCGCGGTGACCTTGTCGTAGGTGCCGAGATCGGCGATGTCCTGGTCCCAGGTCGCGTACCAGGCGTTGGAGCCACTGATCGCGCCCTCGCGTTCGTAGGCGTCGGCGAAGACCGCACGGTCCAGCTCGGTCACCGCGGCGGGGTTCTCCGTGAAGTTGTCGAAGACCCAGTCCAGGAGGTAACGCACCCGCCCGGCCAGTAGCCGTTCCGGCAGGCCGTCGACGTGGTTGAACGCGAACCACCACGGGAAGAAGGAGGAATCCCGTTGCGGAAGAATGGGGATCTCCCGCAGCGACGGGTCGGGGTGGAGCACGTCGAGCAGCGCGACCTTGCGGGTGGCCTCGGGATGGTTGGCCGCGAAGCTGAAGGCGACCTGCGACCCGATGTCGTGGCCGGCGATGTCGACCTCGTCGTAGCCGAGCACCCGAACGAACTCGCGGATCACCCCGGCCATCGACTTCTTGTCGTAGCCGGACTCGGGTTTGTCGGAACCGCCCATGCCGGGAAGGTCCACCGCGATGACCCGGCGGCCGGCGGACGCCAGCTCGGGCATCACCTCGTGGTACTCCCACCAGGTCTGCGGCCAGCCGGGCAGGAGCACCAGCGGGTCGCCCTCCCCGCCGGCGACATGGTGCAGACGGCAGCCGGCCGCGGTGACGTAACCGCTGCGGAACTCGCCTGCCATCGACCGCGCCAACTCCTCGTCGGTCGGGACGGTCGTGACAGTGCCGCCTCTTTCGGTGCCTCTTTCGATGGTCATTCCAAACCTCTTTCTGGCGGAATGACGGCAATATCCGTCAAATCAGTACTATCAGTAATTATCTCCGATGGTTGAGACGGATTCGCTTCCCAACGTGCTGTCCGTCGCGGACTGTCGCCCCGTCAGGTCAAACCCGTGACGACAGCTCCGAGACCGGCTCGGTCTCGCCGTCCTTCTCGACGGCTCGGGGGCGCAGGCCGGACCAGATGAGCACCACGCCGACCGAGGTGACCGCCACGTTGACCACGAGTGCCATGTGGACACCGGCGAGCACGCCGGTCTGTGTGGCCACGACCGCGCCGAGGATCGGGATGCCGATCGTGATGGCCACCTGCTGGGTGAGCGTGGCCAGGCCGGTGGCCAGGCCCTGCTCGGAGTTGGGCAGCCCGGACGTGGCGGTCACCATGAACGACACGATCGCGGTGATGTGCCCGTAGAAGCCTATGAACAGCATGGGGATCAGCAGCCAGAGGCTGGCACGGTCCGCGCCGAGCAGGATCAGCGGCGCGTTGAACACCGTCTGCACGAGCAGGCCCCCGGTGAGCACGGCGCGTTGGCCGTACCGGGAGATCATCGGGCCCGCGGTGAGCCCGGCGGCGATCGAGGCCAGCCCCGGCACACCGAGGACCAGCCCCGTGACGAGCGGCGTGAAGTGCAGCACCTTCTGGAGGTACAGCGTCATCAGGAAGATCAGCGCGCTCTCCATGGAGAACACCACCAGGCCGGCGATGTTGCCCCACTTGACCGTCGGCCGGCTCAGGATGCGCACCGAGGCCAGCGGGTTGCGCGCCCGGAGCTCGACCAACCAGAAGACGCCGAGCAGCAGCAACCCGCCGACCAGCGCGTACACGCTGCGGTTGGTGACGCCGAAGGCGAAGGCGAGCAGGCCGGCGGTGACCGTCACGGCGCCGGGGAGGTCCAGCCTGACCCTGGCCGGGGTGCGGCTCTCCTTCACCAGGAACGGCGTCACCGCGAGGATGAGCAGCGCCACCGGCACGTTGATCAGGAACGCCCACCGCCAGCTCAGCGCGCCGACCAGGAAGCCGCCGACCAGCGCGCCGACGGTGAACCCCGCCGACAGCAGCGCGCCGTTGTAGCCGAGCACCCTTGCGCGCTGCGGGCCCTCCTCGAACGTCGTGGTCAGCAGCGAGAGCGCGGCCGGCGTGGCGATCGCGGTGGAGAAACCCTGCACGGCCCGCGCGGCCAGCAGCAACCCAGGATCGCTGGCGAGGCCACCGACCAGTGACGAGACCGCGAGCAGCGCGATCCCGGCCAGGAACAGCCTGCGCCGGCCGAACAGGTCCGCGATCCGCCCGAACAGCAGCGAGAAGCCTGCTGTCGGCAACGCGTAGGCCGTCACGATCCACGGCAGGTCGGACAGGCCCAACCCCACCCCGGCACCGACCTGGGGAAGAGCCACGTTCAGGATCGAGAAGTCGACCGACATCATGAACTGCGCGCCGAGCAGCAGCAGAAGAATCCAGCGCTGCTGGGCGGTGAACCTGGTCGACGTGTCGGTTTTCGTCGTCATGACCGGAAATCCCTACTGCTTGGCGTCGTGCTCACGGGAAAGGGCTCGAATCAGCCGGAGTTGCCCGCACCACCGATGACGGCGGGGTCGTACTCGTCGTGGCGGCGCAGCCATTCCATGATTCCGCCCGAGCCGCGGCCCGGCGGTTTCTCCCAGCCCTCCTGACGGCCCCGGGCGGTCAGGTCGAGCCAGTTGTACGTGCCGTTGAGCAGGTCGTCGCCGCGGCTGTAGCAGGAGTACGTGTGGAACACCCGGTCACCCTGGCGCAGGAACGCGCTGACGCCCTGTTCCTCGCCACACCAGTTCTCCCAGCTCGGATCCTTCTGCACGAGCTGTTGGTAGTTCAGGTAGTTCCACTCGACCGGCCGGATCGACGCGTCGAAGCTGACGTGGAAGTCGTAGTTGAAGTCGCTGCCGTAGGACGAGTACCACGGCGTGTGCCAACCCATCCGCTCCTTGTACTTCTCCAGCTTCGGCAGCGGCGCCCGCGAGACGGCCACCAGCGAGGTGTCCCGCGCGTGGAGATGGCTGAGGTGGCCGACGTTGTCCTCGAAGAAGGAGCAGGACGGGCACGCCGCGTCGTCGTCCGGGCCGAACATGACGTGGTGGATCAACAGCTGGCCGCGGCCGTCGAACATGTCGAGCAGCCTGGCCTCGCCGTGCGGGCCCTCGAACACGTAGTCCTTTGTGATCTCCACCATCGGCAGCTCGCGGCGGGCGGTGTTCACCGCGTCGCGATGCCGGGTCAGTTCCTTCTCTTTCTCGAGAAGTTCCAGCCGGGCGGCGAGCCATTCTTCGTGGGTGACGACTTTCGGGTCCGACATTTCCTCTCCTCGTTCGGCGGTATTCCAGTGACAATAATCGCGCCGCCCGGCGGACCGCGCACGCCGACCGCCGTCAGACCTTGACCCAGCCGGAGTCGAGGTCCGCGGACCGTTCCACCGCGTCCAGAACGAGCTGGACCTGTAGCGCGTCGTCGAACGACGGCGTCGGGTCCTCGCCGGCCGCCACGGCGGCGACGAAGTCACGCACCTCGTGGACGAACGGGTGCTCGAAACCGACCGCGCAGCCGGGGGGCCACGTGCCGGACATGTGCGGGTGGTTCGGCTCGGTCACCAGAATCCGCCGGAAACCGCCCTCGGTGCGCGGCCCGGCGGCCTCGTAGAACTCCAGCTCGTTCTGGCGGTCCAGGTCGAACGCCACGGACCCGAGCGAGCCGTTGATCTCGACCCGCAGCGTGTTGCGGTGCCCGGTGGCGAACCAGGTCGCCTCGTAGCTGGCGACCGCGCCGCCGTCGAGCCTGGCCGTGAACAGCGCGGCGTCGTCGACGGTGACCGGTCCGTCGCCATCGCCGTCGGGCAGCGGGCGCCGCCGCACGAACGTCTCGGTCAGCGCGCTCACGCCGGTGACCAGCTGGCCCGTCACGTACTGGGTCAGGTCGATGATGTGCGACCCGAGGTTGCCGATGGCCCCGGAGCCGGCCCGGTCCCGCTGTAGCCGCCACACCAGCGGAAACGCCGGGTCCGCGAAGAAGTCCTGCAGGTAGGTCGCGCGCACGTGGTGGATCGTGCCGAGCCGCCCGTCGGCGACCAGCCGGCGCATCTGCCCGACCGCGGGCAGCCTGCGGTAGTTGTAGCCGCAGAACGCCCGCACCCCCGCCGACCGCGCCTCGGCCGCGGCGTCCGCCATCTGACGGGCCTCCGCCACGGTGTTGGCCAGCGGCTTCTCGCACACGACGTGCTTGCCGGCGGCGAGCGCGGCCGTGACGATCTCCGCGTGGCTGTCGCCGGGCGTGCACACGTCCACGACGTCGATGTCCTCGCGGGCCACCAGCTCCCGCCAGTCGGTCACGTGCTCCTCCCAGCCGAGGCGGGCCGCGGCGGCCGCGACGTTCGTCTCGTCCCTGCCGCAGAGCGCGACCATGCGCACGCGAACCGGGAGGTCGAACACGCGGTTCGTCATCTGCCACGCGTGCGAGTGCGCGACGCCCATGAAGGCGTAGCCGACGAGCCCGACTCGCAGCTCTCCGTTACCCACGATGATCACCTCTCAGCGTCGGAGAATCTCCAGTGAGCGCGTCCTCGTGGTCGGGTCAGGCGGCTTCGGCGGCCGGCTCGGACTCGGCGTCCCGCTCGGCCTGCTCCTCGACCACCGGCGGCCTCAGCCGGCTGGTGGCCAGGGCGACCGCGATGCCGAGCACGGCGATGCCGAGGCCGACGAGCACCGGCGCCGAAGGACTCCTGCTGATGGCCAGGCCGCCGGCGATCGGACCGAGGGCGACGCCCACGTTGACCGCGGAGGCCGGCAGCGAGGACGCCAGCTGGCCACCGGGGCCGGCGAGGCTGACCACCCGGAGCTGCAGCGACGGCGTCATGCCGAAGGCGAACACGCCCCAGACGAGCAGCACCAGCGCCACGAGGACCGGGCTCGAGCCGACGAGGTAGAGCACCAGCAGGGCCACCGCGGTGCCCACGGTCGCGACGACCAGCGCGCGAGCGGCGTTCTTGTCGGCGAACCGGCCGCCGCCGAACGAGCCGACCGCCGTGGCCGCGCCGTAGGCGAACAGGAACAGGCTGACGGTCGCGCCGGTGATGCCCGTGACCTCCCGCAGGAACGGCACGATGTAGGTCAGCGCCGAGTACAGCGACGCGAAGACCACGCAGCTCAGTCCCAGCACGGCGAGCACCCGCGGGGCAAACGCATACCTGACCTGGCCGACCACGTCGTCACCGCTGCCGGGCACCGAGGGGACCACCGCCACCGCGGCGACCAGTGCGAGCACGGCGAAGGCGACGATCGCGACGAACGAGCCGCGCCAGCCGAGCCCCTGGCCGAGCAGCGTGCCGAGCGGCACCCCGAGCGCGGCCGACACGGCGACACCGGACAGGACCATGGAGATGGCCCGGCCGGCCCGTTCCTTCGGCACGACCGACATCGCCGTCACGAACGCGACCGCGATGAACAGGCCCTGAACGGCGCCGGCGACGGCACGCGCCGCGACGAACAACCCGAAGCTCGGCACGAGCACCGGCACCAGGACGGCCACGATGAAAGCCGCGACCGAGCCGATGAGCACGAACCGCCGGTTCAGCCTGATGGTCGACGCGGTCAGCAGCGGACCGCCGATCGCGATCCCCAGCGCGTAGGCGGTCACGAGCGTGCCCGCCGCGGGAATGGAGACCCGCAGGTCGGCCGCGATCAGGTCGAGGACGCCGACCACGAGCAACTCGGCACAACCCAGTACGAACGTGCCAAGAAACAGCGCGGCCAAGGTGAGGTTCGCCCTGTTCCGGCCCAACTCCGCTCCTTGGATACTCATGCGCACCTTCCTCGTCGTCCTTGCCTGGAATTCCCCTGTGACATGGGGCGACCCGACCTTTCGCACATCAGACGACTCCCGGAAAGAATGGTGCACGCCCGAAGCTGGTTCATCTTCGAAGGTGCCGCATCGCGGAAGTCGCTGGTCAGGCCGTCGCTGTGGTGAAGTTACTTCCATCACAGTAGCCCGGGCACTTGCATCACGCAAGTCGAGGGTGAATTGCCTTTGATCTGTGCGCGTTTGCGAGCTTGTATCACACAAGTCCTGGGGTACGCTCGGTTGCATGCTGGGACGGCTCTACCCGGGTCAGGACAGCTCTACGGCACGGGCACTCGAGATCGTCGGCGAGCGCTGGAGCCTGCTCATCGTGCACCACGCGTTGTTCGCCGGGACCTCCCGTTTCACGGACTTCCAGCGCACTCTGGGAATCTCACCCAACATCCTGGCCAAACGGCTGGACGATTTCGTGGCCGCCGGCATCTTCGAACTCCGCAGGGACGAGGGCAGGCACGCCGAATACGTACTGACGAGCAAGGGTCGCGATCTGCGACCGGTCATCGTCGCATTAACCCGTTGGGGTGACCACTGGGCATCCTGAGGTGACACGGGATAGTCTGCATAGTCGCGAGGTGACGCGATGGTGGTCGAACATTTCACCTACATGAGTGGATTGAGACGGCACCAGCTAGTGGTGGCGTCGGTCGCGCTCGCCGTCGTCGTCGCGCTGGGTTGGTACTTCACGGTGCGCCAGGCCGAGGGCATGGACGGCATGGCGGGCACCATGGGCCTGGGGCTCGGGGCGTTCCTGCTGATGTGGCTGCCGATGGTCGTGGCCATGATGTTCCCGGCCGCGGTCGCCTCCGCCACGCCGGCGGTCCGTGCGCATCCCGCGCGTGCCACGGTGTTTCTCGTGGTGTACCTGGCCGTGTGGATGGTCTTCGGTCTGGTCACCTACGTGGTGCTGGCGGGCGCCGAGCGGGTGCTGTCGATCCCGCCGGACGGCCAGAAATGGCTGGCCGCCGGGATCTACCTGGTGGCGGGGGTGTACCAGTTCGTACCCGCCAAGACCCGCTGCCGCGAGCTGTGCCGGTCGACGAGGCCGGCCGCCGACTACGGAGACGTGGCCCGTACCGCGGCGCGGCACGGGTTGACCTGCATCGGCTGCTGCGCCGGTTTCATGGTGGTCCTCATCGCCGTGGGAATGGCGAACCTGGTCGCGATGGCCCTGCTGACCGTGGTCATCTTCGCGGAGCGTTTCTTCTGGCCCAGCACGGTTTCCCGCGTCGCCGGCGCGCTGCTCCTGGTGGCCGCCGTGCTCACGCCGTTCGTGTCGTGGCTGCACCCCGGCCTACCGGGCCCAGCCCCAATGATGTGAGTCCCTTGGAGGAGAACGACATGGCCGCCGACCCCGTCTTCTGCACCGGCTGCGAAGGATGCCCGGAGGGCGATCGCCACGAGAGCTGCAAGTGCCCACTCAAGAGCGAGTGCACGTGCGAGCTGGATTCCTGCCGCCCCAGCTGATACTCAGCCCTGGGACAGGGCCATCACGACGCCCGCACCGAGCCGCGGATGCGCCGAGCAGGGGGCGATGCTCGCCGACGCCACCAAGCCACGCCTCAACGCGTGGCACCGGCCTTGCTCGGGATGCGCAGGCGGGTGCCTAACCGCGCCGGGCGAGACTCGCCCGGCGCGGCACCAGCACCCAGCCACCACCAGTGAGCCGACACCCCGCGAACCACCAACCACGCCTCACCCCGCGGCGCCGGCCTCGCTCGGAATCCGCAGCAGGCTGCCCAGGTGTCGTGCCGTGGTGAGGCTCGACCAGGCGGTCAGGTCGATCAGGGCCCGGTCGTCCGGTGCTGTCGAGCGGAACTCGTCGATCGCGGTCTGGTCCACCTGGTAGGACGCCAGTGCGGTGAGCAGGGCCAGGCGGCCGGCGGGGCGGTCGGGCACCTCCAACTCCCCGACGGCGTCCTCCACCCACGCGCGGCTCAGGCCGAGCGGCCGGCCGTCCCAACCCTCCAGGCTGGCCAGCACCAGCTCCCGCACCGCCGGCGGGACCGACCGGCGCCCGGCCTCCTCGATGACCGCCGCGCTCCTCGCGTACGCGCCGGCGATCGCCGAGTTGGTCGCGGCCCACGACAGGTCCTCGGGCAGCTCGGCTTCCGGCAGCAGATCCAGCGACGTCCCGGGCCGCGGTCCGGCACGCTCCGCCGACTTGATCAACCACACGAGCACCCGCCGCACCACCGCCAGCGCCGACCTCGGCGCGCCCGGCGGCAGCGGGACCTCCCCGAGAAAGATATTCACCATCCTGTTCAGGTACTGCATGATCACCGCCGTCCCCACCAGCTCCGGGGTCTGTTCCGCGGTGAACGGCGCGGACACGCCGGCGGCACCGGCCCACGCCGCCGCCGCTCGCGACGACGGGTCGGCGATCTCGCCGTCCCGGTAGCCGACCAGGTTCGTCAGCATCGAGTCGTGCATGGTGATGCAGAACGGGCACTCGTTGCTCTTCGAGACCGCCGTGCAGACGGCCTCCTTCCACGCCCTCGGCGCGGATCCGGGCACCAGCAGCACCTCACGCAGCATCAGCCAGCACGCCGCCAGGACGTCCGGTGCCGGCGCGTGCAGGATCACCGGCGGCGCCAGCACGCCGAAGTCCCGCTCCAGCTCCCGGTAGACCCGCGCCACGTCACCCTCCGCGGCGTCGTACGGCACCGCCGAGACCTGCCGCACCTGCACGGTCGACAACCCGCGCAGGCCGATCTGTACCAGTTTCCCTCGCATGTCGGTTCCTCCGCGGGATCGTCAGGCAGGCCGCACGGTCATCGGCAGGCCGCCGCGTACACGCAGTGTCAGCATCGGCTCGGCGCGGGCCTCGTAGCCGGGCACGGTGGCCAGCCTCAGCTCACGCACCACGGCCGCGGTCACGATCGTCGCCTCGAGCAGGCCGAGGCTGCTGCCGACGCACACCCGTGGGCCCGCGCCGAAGGGGATGTAGGCGTAGCGCGGCCGGCCGGCCGCGCCGCCCGGGGAGAACCGGTCGGGGTCGAACCGGTCCGGCTCTGCCCAGAAGTCGGGGTGCCGGTGCAGGGTGTACGGGCAGATCAGCACGTCCGACCCGGCCGCGACGTGGTACCCGCCGATCTCGTCCGCCTCGCGGGCCTCCCTCGGCAGCAGCCACACCGGCGGGTAGAGCCGCATGACCTCCTGGATCACCATCGTCGTGAACCTGAGCCGGTGCAGGTCCTCGTAGGTGGGCGGCCGGTCCCCCAGCACCTCGACCACCTCGGCGTGCACCCGCTCCCACACCTCCGGGTGCCGGTCGAGCAGGTAGAACGTCCAGCTCAGCGTGCTGGCGGTGGTCTCGTGGCCGGCCAGCAGCAACGTCACCAGCTCGTCGCGCATCCGCTGGCGCCCGGCGTCGGCGTCCGGCTCGTCGCGGGTCGCCTCGACCAGCCGGGACAGGATGTCGTCGCCCTCGGTGGTCGGGTGCGCGGCCCGCTCGGCGGCGAGCCTCGCCACGATGCGGTCCAGGTCCGCCCGCGCGCGGCGGAAGCGCAGCTGCTGGGGCAGCGGCACCCAGTGCGGCACCGCGGACAGCGACATCATCTCGAAGATCGCCTGGTCCTGGACCGCCTCGAACGAGTCGCCGATGGACTCGAAGGCGCCGAGGTCGGCCTCCATCAGCGCACGCCCGAGCACGCCGAGGGTCAGCCCGGTCATCTCGTCGCGGATGTCGACCGGCTCGCCGTCCTGGTGGCGGCGCAGCCGCTCGACCATGCCGGCGGCCTCCTGCGCGATCACGTCGGTCTTGCCGGCGATCCGCTTGGCCTGGAAGACCGGCTGGATCGTCCGGCGCTGCGCCTTCCACTTCTCGCCCTCGCTGGTCAGCAGCCCGTCGCCCAGTGCGCGGCGGGCGTGGGTCAGGCCGATGCCCTTGAGGTAGTTGCGGCTGTTGTCGGCCAGCACGTGCTTGGCGTGGTCGGGGTGGTTGAAGAAGTGCAGCGACTTGGGGCCCAGCCGCAGCCGGACCGCGTCGCCGTACTCCCGGGAGACCGACGTCATCACCGACAGGCGGTCCCTGGCCATCCTGACCAACAGGCTGAGCGTCGCGCTGCGCGGCGGCCCCGGCAGCTCCTTGTGCGTGGTCCTGGTGTCTACCGCGGTCATGCCGACAGCTCCGTGTCCGTCGTGAAGGCCGAGGCGATGCGCTGGCGCCACACCTCGAAGGAGGGGATGCCGGGGTGCTCGGGCACCTCGGCCCGCGGCGCCGGCCGGGTCTCGCGGCACAGCCGGGTCGCCTGCTCCGGCGTCATCCCACAGAGCACCTGGGTCGCCAAGGCGGTGTGCTCGATGACCAGTCCGGCCTCCACCCGTGCGGTGGCGGCGAAGGCACTGCCCTGCGCGACGTTCGGCAGGTAGGCCCCGGCGCGGGACCGGAAGGCCCGCAGCTCGGCCTGGTCGCCGCCGCCCGCGTAGGTGGCGGCGAGCCCGGCGCCGGCGTACAGGTCCGGCCGGCGCGCGGGTGCGAACGAGTCGAACAGGTCCGCGACGACCTTCGGGTCGGCGCCGCCGACGAACCACATGGCGCGGCCGATGCCCTGGTCGATCACGTGCCTGCGGTACCAGTCCGCGCCGTTCGTCGGCCACGGCATGTCCGGCTCGACGTACTGGTCGTGCACGTACCGCCGAGTGTGGAAGTAGGCCTGGTGGAACCCGTAGCCGTCGAGCATGAGCCAGCGCAGCAGCGGGTCGCCCAGCTCCAGCTTCGGCCAGCGGAACCGCGGCACCCGCGCCAGGGCCCAGCCCGCGCCGACGTAGATCATGTAGCTGTGCACCCGGCCGGGACCGTCGAGGAACCGGGCGGTGCGCCCGCCACGGCCGAACGGCAGCCCGTCGCGCACCGCGAAACCCATCCCGGCGCCCTCGTAGGCGAAACCGCGGAACTGGCGCGGAAGCCGCTCGAGCGGGGACTCGACCGCCTCCGGGGTCGGTGCCTCGGCGGCGTGCGCGTAGCCAGCCAGGAACGAACGGCCGACGGTTTCCAGCAGTTCCTTCGCCGCGCCGTCCTTTCGGTGGAATCCACGAACCTCGAGGTCCGCATTGGACAGGCCGGGGGTGAGGATGCGGCGCCGGATCGCCCGCAACATGCTGGACAATGTTCGCTCCTTCCGCGTGGCTCGGACTCCATGTTCGGCGGAACTCGCCGCGAGCACCCACTTCCGCTGTGCGCAAAGGGAATTCTTCGAAATTGCGCGACCGGCGTCTCTGGCACGGTGTGAGTGGCAGCACCCGCGTGGGCGGTGCGACGCTCGGCGCGAAGGTCGCAGAACCCTGCGCCCGAAGCGCCCACGAATCCTCAAGGACTGCTTATGACGGCTCAGTATGACGACATCATCGTCGGCGCCGGATCGGCTGGGGCGGCGCTCGCGGCCCGGCTGACCGAGGACCCCGCCCGCCGCGTGCTCCTGCTGGAAGGCGGCCCGGACTACGTCCGGCCGGAAGACGCCCCGGCGGACATCTTCTACGGCCGGGCGATGTCGTTCGTCGACCACGACTGGACCTTCCGCGCCGAGATCCACGACGGCCGCCGGGTCCGCTACCCGCGCGGGAAGACCACCGGCGGCTCGTCCGCGGTGGGTGCGACGGTCGGGCTGCGCGGCGTCCCGGCCGACTACGACGAGTGGGCCGCCGCGGGAAACCCGTCGTGGTCCTACGAGAACGTCCTGCCCTACTTCAGGAAGCTGGAGAACGACTACGACTTCGGCGACAGCGAGTTCCACGGCGGCGACGGGCCGATGCCGATCCGCCGGTGGCGGCCGGAGGAGCTGACGCCGGGACAGGCCGCGTTCGTCGAGGCCTGCGTCAACGAGGGCTTCCCCGAGGTCAAGGACCACAACCATCCCGAGGCGACCGGCGTCGGGTCGATCCCCTCCACCCGCTCGGACCACGAACGCCGGGCCACGACGGGGAACACCTACGTCCGGCTGATCCGGGACCGGGAGAACCTGGAGATCCGGGCTCACACGACGGTCGACCGGGTGGTGTTCGACGGCGACAAGGCGGTCGGCGTACTGGCCGCCGCCGAGGGCGGCTCGTACGAGCTGGTCGAGGGCAGGCGGATCATCCTGGCCGCCGGCGCGGTCGCCTCGCCGATGATCCTGCTGCGCTCGGGCATCGGCCCGGCCGACGACCTGCGCCGGCTCGGTGTCGACGTCCGCGCCGACCTGTCCGGCGTCGGCGCGAACCTGGTCGACCACCAGCGCACCGGGGCGTTCCTGGTGCCGCGGCCGGGTGTCATCGACCCGACCGAGGCGTTCCTGCAGGAGATCCTGCGGACCACCTCACCGGTCTCCGGTGACTTCAACGACCTGCAGTACTACATGGTCAACCACTTCGACCTGGCGCACTTCCCCGAGCTCCAGATGCTGGCCGGCGCGACCGAGATCCTCGGCGTGATGGTGGTGGCACAGCGGCCCGGCTCCCGCGGCCGCATCACGCTGGGATCCACCGACCCGACCGCGCAGCCCTCGATCGACCTGAACTTCCTGGACGACGAGCGCGAGATGGACATCCTCGTCGACGGCGTGCGCACGGCGTGGCGGCTGGCGCACCACCCGGACATCCTCTCGCTCGGGCAGGGGTTCGTGGTGCTGCGCGAGGCGACCATCGACAACGACGCCATGGTGCGGCAGTACGTGAAGACCAGTTTGGACAGTGCGTACCACCCGGTCGGCACGGTTCGGATGGGTCCGGCGTCCGACCCGGACACGGTCGTCGACGAGCGTGGCGCGGTGCACGGCGTCGGGTCGCTGTACGTCTGCGACTCGTCGATCATGCCCGCCACGGTGCGTGCCAACACCAACCTGACGTCGATCATGATCGGCGAGCGGACGGCGGACTGGCTGCGCGCGGACTGAGCACCCGTACGACAGAGCGGCTCCGGAACGTGATTCTCCGGAGCCGCTCTGTTATGTCTACTGTGGACTGTCAACCCCTGTACGGAAGGTGCGCATCCTCGAAGAAGATCACCTCCGCCGAACGCTCATATCATTCTTGCGTAATCGGCGAGGAGCCAATATGGATGCTCTCATTCCCGCACAGGCAGCACGGTCGTCGACGCTCTCGTCGATGACCGTGGACATCGTCATCCCGGTGCTCAACGAGGAACGCGCGCTGCCCGGTTGCGTCGCGGTGCTGCACGGCTATCTGGCCGAGCGGATGCCGTTCGACTGGACCATCACCATCGTGGACAACGCCAGCACCGACAGCACGCAGCTGGTCGCGAAACGGCTAGCCAGGCAGTGGTCCAGAGTGCGCGTCGTGTGCCTCACCCAGCGGGGCAAGGGAAAGGCGGTGCGGTCGGCGTGGTCGAGCAGCCAGGCCGACGTGGTCGCGTACATGGACGTCGACCTGTCCACCGGTCTGGACGCGTTGATCCCGCTGGTGGCCTCGCTGGCCGCCGGCCATTCGGACATCGCGATCGGCTCGCGGCTGGCACCGGGGGCACGCACGGTCCGGGGCGCCAAGCGGGAGCTGATCTCCCGCGCCTACAACGCTTTGCTGCGAATCGTGCACGGCGCCCAGTTCCGGGACGCGCAGTGCGGTTTCAAGGCGGCGCGGGCGGAGGTGATCCGGCCGCTGCTGCGACGGGTCGAGGACGACGCCTGGTTCTTCGACACCGAACTGCTCCTGCTGGCCGAGCACAACGGCCTGCGGGTGCTGGAGGTCCCGGTGGACTGGGTGGAGGATGTGGACAGCCGGGTGAACGTCACGGGCACGATCGCGACCAACACCCGCGGCCTGGTCCGGCTCGCGCTGGCCAAGCTGTCCGGCGCCGCGGACATCGCCGACCTGCCGTCCCGGCCGGCGCTCCGGCCGACCCACCCCGACGCCGTGCTACCGGCACGGGACGTGTCACGCCTGCGGCACCTGCTGCTGTTCTGCGTGGTCGGGTTCGTGGCCACCATGATGACCCTTGCCCTGTACACGTTCTTCCGCACGTGGTGGCCGCCGCTGGCGGCCAACCTGGTCGCGGTGGCGCTGAGCACGCTGTTCAACACCGAGGCCAACCGGCGGCTCACCTTCCGCGGCAGGAGCCGGTCCCTCGTGCTCGCCCACCTGCAGTCGCTCGTGGTGTTCGCCCTGTACTGCGGGTTCACCTCGAGTGCGTTGCTCGCGCTGCACGCCGTCGCCGACCGGCCACCACGGTGGGCCGAGCTCGTCGTGCTTCTCGCCGCCTCCGCCGTCGGCACGCTCGGCCGGTTCGTCCTGCTGAGCACCTGGGTCTTCCGGCCCCGGCCCCGTCCACATCCCGTCACCCGAACCGAGGAGTCGCTGACATGACCGCGACAGCTGTCCCCGTACACCAAGAGACGCCGCCGGACGACCGTCCCCCGGTACGAGTCGTGTTCGCCGCGATCGCGTTCGCGGCGGTCGTGACGGCCGCCGTCGTGTTCGCCGGCGTGGCGTTGCGCGACAAGATCCCGATGTTCGAACTGGACTTCCGGGTCTACCACATGGGCGGGTCGGCCGTGCTGAACGGCATCTCCCCCTTCGACGTCGCGACCGACCGCGACCTGCTCTTCACGTACTCGCCGTTCGCCGCACTGGTGTTCGTCCCGTTCGGCGCGATGAACGTCCACGTCGCCTTCGGGATCTACACGTTCGCGTCCGTGCTCTCGCTCGTCGCGGTCATCTGGCTCGCCATCGGGCTGGTCGACTCGGACACGCGGGCGGGACGGACGAGGTTCACCATCCTGGCGGCCGCGGCGGCACTCGTCACCGCCCCGGTGTGGATGATGGTCTGCAATGGGCAGATCAACATCCTGCTGACCCTGTTGGTGCTCGCCGACGTGGCCCGCCGCCCGGGCCGGTTCCAGGGCGTCGGCGTCGGCATCGCGGCGGGCATCAAGCTGACGCCGCTGATCTTCATCCCGTACTTCCTCCTCACCGGCCGGATCCGCGCGGCCGTGGTGTCCGCGGTGACGTTCGCGGCCACGGTGCTGCTGAGCTTCGCCGTGATACCGGGCCCGACCGAGCACTGGCTGGGTGGGACGTTGCTGGACACCACGCGGATGATGCCGCCGGACCACGGCCCGTGGAACGAGTCGATCCGTGGCGTGCTCGGGCAGCTGCCCGGCGTGCTGCACGCCTCGTGGCTCGCGGTGGCGCTGACCGTCGTGGTGGGACTCGCGGGACTGGCGATCTCGGTGGCGGCACACCGGCGGGGCATGGTGGCCGCCGGCGTCATCGCCTGCGGGGTGACCGGCCTGCTGGTGTCGCCGCTGTCCTGGCCGCATCACTGGGTATGGGTGGTTCCCGGGGTCGCGGCGTGGCTGTGGTGGGCGCTGCGCGAACGGAACAGGGCGCACATCGTCGGCGCCGTCGCCGCGTGGGTGGTGCTGGTCGTCTCGGCGGTGCTGATGCTGCTGGACGACTCCCCCGTCGCCGACATAGTCGTGCGCGTGCTCGACCTGTCGCCCGCGGGACTCCTGATGCTCAACAGCCTGCCGGTCCTGGCGGGACTCGTCTACCTCGGCACACTCGCCGGCATACTGCGCAGGAAGGTCACGGTATCGGTATGAGGAAACTCGGCATAGTACTGGCAGTCCTGGGAGTCGTACTCTCCCTCACCGCGGGGACCTCCGCGGATCCGCCGGTGGCGCGGCTCGGGGTGGGCTTCGTCTCCGGCACGGCGAAGGTCAACGGGACCGAGCTGCACTACGTCCGCGGCGGCCACGGACCCGCGGTGGTCCTGATCCACGGGTACCCGCAGGACTGGACCGAGTACCGCGAGATCATGCCCCGGCTGGCGCGCGAGTTCACGGTCGTGGCCGTGGACCTGCGCGGCGTCGGCGGGTCCGCGGCGCCACCGAGTGGTTACGCCGCCCCGAACCTGGCGGAGGACGTCCGGCAGCTGACACGGCACCTCGGCCTGCGGCGGGTGTACGTGGTCGGCCACGACATCGGCGGGATGACCGCGTACGCGTACGCCCGGCTCGCGCCGGACGAGATCCGGGGCGCGATGATCCTGGACGTGCCGCTGCCCGGGATGGATCCGTGGACCGACGCCGTGGCCGGGATGTGGCACATCGGGTTCTTCCAGGTGCCGGACCTGCCGGAGGAGCTCATCGCCGGCCGGCAGGCGGCCTACTTCCGTTATGTGCTGCCGCGCTCCCAGTTCAGCGACGCGGACGTCGCACGCTACGCGGCGTCCTACGCCCGGCCGGCGCAGCTGCACGCGGGGTTCGAGCTGTACCGCGAGTTCCCCGCGAACGCGAAGTTCAACGCGGCGCCGCACCGCCCGCTCCAGGCGCCCATCGTGTGGGCGACGGGCACGAACTCGTTCTTCGCGAAGCTCGGCCCCCAGATGGCCGACGCGCTGCGGGCCCACGGCTGCGCGAACGTGACGACCGCGGTCATCCCGGACAGCGACCACTTCGTGGTGAACGAACAGCCGGACATCGTCACCAGCTTGATCGAACGCAACGCCGGGTGAGACAGCGGAATGCCACGCCGTGTGCTTCGCGGCGTGGCATCGCTCGTGGGACAGGAGACTGAAAGCCTGCCACGCCGCGCCGGTGGCGCGGCGTGGCAGGTTCGTGGCGTCAGGCCAGCTTCTTCAGGCCCGCGCCGGAAAGCCCGTACGCGTCGGCCACGTCGCTCGCGTCGGTCCTCAGCAGGTCGACCATGGACTCGCCGGCGATCTTCGGGGTCAGCAGTGGACCCTGGTGGCTCAGGAACTCCGCCACGGACATCCCGGCCAGCGCCGCGTACGCCGCCACGGCGGGCTTGCCGACGCCCGTCTCCGGGGCGAAGCGGGGCAGCACCGTCGTGAACGTGATGTCCAGGCCGGCGCGCTTGGACTCGCCCTGCGCGTAGCCGGTGACGAACCGCTGGGTCGCCTTGGCGCCGGCGTACCCGCCGGACAGCGGCGAACCGTTGAGCGCCGCGCCACTGCTGACCACGATCACCCTGCTACCGGGCGGCAGCGGCGTCAGCAGCGCCTCCCGCAGCCAGTGGAAGGTGATCCGCACGTCGGTGTCCCACGCGGCCGAGAACGTCTCCCACGTGTGTTGCTGCAGGGGACGCATGTGCGGCGTCGCGCCGGCCACCACGATGACGGCGGCCGGCTCGTGGCGGTCGATCAGGCTCGCCGGCACCGCGGCCTCGCCCGCGTCGGCCAGCTCCTGGGTGATGTCGGCCGACTCGGGGAACTCCGCCGCGGTGCGGGAGACGGCTACTACCGGAGCACCGGCCTCCGCGACGGCCGTGGCGATGCCGTGGCCGATGCCACGGCTCGCGCCGACGACGATCGTGGTCCTGCCGGACAGCTCACTCATGGTGTCCTCCCGTTCAAGAGTTGAACCTCGTGCCGTTCCAGTGGTTGTCACCGGCCACGTGTGCGTCCGCGCGGTCGTACTCGTCCTTGAAGCGCCACCAGTCCCACGGGTGCGCCAGCTCGTCCTCCTGGCGCCCCAGGTGGGTGACGTCGAGGTAGTTGTAGAAGTTCTTGAAGATCTCGCCTCCGCGATCGTAGATCGAGTACGTGTGGAACACCCGGTCGCCTTCCCGGTAGAAGGCACTCACCCCGGGCGACTCGCCGTTCTCGCTCGTGACCTCGTAGTCGTAGTTGAAGTCGCTGCCGTACGACGAGTACCACGGCATCGTCCAACCCATGCGCTCCTTGAACGGGGTGAAGTCCGCCAGCGGCGCGCGGGAGACCATCGCGAACGTGGTGTCCCGCGCCCAGATGTGCGCCAGCTCGCCCACGCTGTCGGCCTGCATGGAGCAACCGGGGCAGCCCACCTCGTCACCGGGGGCGTACATGTAGTGCCGGACGATGAGCTGCCGGCGTCCCTCGAACATGTCGAGCAGCGAGAGCTTGCCGTCCGGCCCGTCGAAGACGTAGTCCTTCTCCACCTCGACCATCGGCAGGGCGCGGCGCTCGGCCGCGATCTCGTCACGGGCCCTGGTGACTTCCTTCTCCTTCTCCAGCAGTGCTTTTCGGGCCTCCAGCCATTCTTGCCTGGAGACGACCTTCGGCAGGTTCATCAGAATATCCTCTTCATTCCCTTGTGGACCTCAGGCGGCACGTTCCTTGAGGGTGCGGCGTTCTGTCTTGCCGACCGGTGTGCGCGGGATCTTGTCGATGAACTCGACGCGCCGGATCTTCTTGTACGGCGCGACCCGCTCGGCGACGAAGGCCATGATCTCCTCGGCCGTGGCGGGCTGGTCGACCACCACGAACGCCTTCGGCAGCTCGGTGGCCTCCTCGTCCGGCACGCCGACCACCGCGGCGTCGGTGACCTTCGGGTGTGCCATGAGCACCGCCTCGAGCTCGACCGGGGACACCTGCTGCCCCTTGTACTTGATGAGCTCCTTGATGCGGTCGACGATGAACAGGTCACCGTGCTCGTCGACGTGCCCGAGGTCGCCGGTGTGCAGGAAACCGTCCGGCTCCAGCACCTTCCGCGTCGCGTCCGCGTCGCCAAGGTAGCCCTTCATCACGTGCGGGCCCCGGACGAGGATCTCGCCGTCCTGGTGGCGGTCGAGTGCCGCGCCGGTCTCCGGGTCGACGATCTTGCACTCCACGTTGGGCGAGTTCCGACCCACCGAGCCGTTCGGCACCGAGCCCGGCAGCTGCATGAACGACACCAGGCCCTCGGTCAGGCCGTAGCCCTGTCCGATGTGGAACCCCAGGCGGTCGTGGCACAGCAGTGCGATCTCGGGGTCGAGCGCGGCGCCGCCGGAGACGATCGACCGCAGCGACGACAGGTCGTAGTGGTCGACCAGCGGGCTCCTCGCCAGCAGCACCGCGATCGTCGGCACGATGTAGAGCCGGGTGATGCGGTGGTCCTCGATCGCCTTCAGGTACGCGTCCGGCTCGAAGCGCGGCATGGTCACGAGCGTCGCACCCTGTAGCAGGCTCGCGTTCAGCGTCATGATCAGCCCGAAGGCGTGGTGGAACGGCGGCACGGCAAGCACCTTCTCGCCCACGCCGAGCGGGGCGACCACGCTGGTCTGGTACACGTTCGCGACCATGTTGCGGTGTGTCAGCGCCACGCCCTTCGGGTGTCCCGTGCTGCCGCTCGAGTGCAGCACCGTCGCCACGTCCCGGCTCGGCGTCACGGGCGGGCCCGGCGGCGCGTAGCCGGTGTCGAGCAGCCCGTAGAACGACGTCGCGCCGGCCGCCGCGCCGAACACGATGACCTGGTCCAGCCTCGTCCTGCCGGCCAGCTCGGTCACCTTGTCCATCTCCGACGGTGTGGTCACGATGAACCGGGCGGCCGCCTCGGTCAGATGGGAGGCCAGCTCGTCCACCGTGTCCAGTGGGTTCAGCACCACCACCGCGCCGCCGGCCAGCAGCGCGGCGTGGTAGGCGATCGGGTACTCCGGCAGGTTCGGCGCGAGCATGGCCAGCACGTCACCCCTGCCGAAGCCGAGCGCGGCCAGGCCGGCGGCGGCATGCCGCGCGCCGGCCGCGAGCTCCCCGTAGGTGTAGGAGAAGCCACCCGTGACGTCGACCGCCGCCACCGTGTCCGCGTGCTGCTCCGCCTGCCCGAGCACATAGGAGGTGAGCGGGACATCGGGGATGTCCGCACCGGGATGCGGACCGGTGAAGATCGTCATGCCACGTCCCGCTTGTAGGTGTCCAGGCCGGGCCGGTAGCTGCGCTTCTCGAACTGCTTCAGCGCAACGGTGATCCACTCGTTGCTGGTCAGCCGCGCCAGCTCCCACAGCTTCGCCTGGTCGTAGTCGATGGCCTCGGGCAGGTCCAGGTGCGTCGTGCGCTCGTAGACCTCCTTGGCCAGCCGCAGCGTGACCGGGTTCTTGTTGACGATCCGGCCGACGAGCTTCTCGGTCGCCGCGTCCAGCTCCTCGGCGGGCACGGCCTTGTTCACCAGCCCGTACCGCTCGGCTTCGGTGCCGGTCATCGTGGCGCCGGTGAGGATGTAGTACAGCGCCTGCTTGCGGGACAGGTTGTGGGTCGCGGCCCAGGACGCGCCGCCCGCCGGGAAGATCCCGAAGTTGATCTCCGAAAGACCGAACTTGACGTCCTCGGCGGCGATCGCCAGGTCACACAGGCCGGTCACCTCGAAGCCGCCGCCGAACGCGTACCCGTTGACCTTCGCGATGGTCACCGCGGGGAACGCCTTCAGCCGCTGGAACCACTTCAGTGCCACCAGGTTGGTCCGGTAGAACAGCTGCGGGTCGTCGTAGGGCCGCAGGAAGCACTCCTCCAGGTCCATGCCCGCGCTGAAGCTGTCGCCGTTGCCGGTGATCACGACCGCCTTGACGTCCTCCGCGGCCTCGATCGCGTCCAGGGCCTCGTTCATGTCGCGATGCATCTGGGGGTTCATCGCGTTCTTCTTGTCCGGCCGGTTCAGATAGATCGTGGCGACCGGGCCCTCGATCTCGAGGTTCACTGTGTCGAGCGTGATCACGTTCAACCTTCCTTCTCTTCGGTTGCTCTCGGTCAGGGCAGCCGCACCTTGCGCAGGAACGCCGGCAGCAGCCAGAGTCGCGGTCCCGACGGCACGAGCTGGCCGGTGAGCGCCGCCCGGAAGGTGCCGATCCGGTGGAACAGCCACATGTTCATCGAGGAGGGCCGGAACCGGATGCGGACGTCGTAGGCCTGGCCGGCCTCCTCCGCCGTGGCCACCCCGTTGTCGAGGACGAACGTCACCGGAACCGTGTGGGTGGAACGGAACTCGACCGCGATGCGGCCCCGGTGGACCGGGTGGTCGTCGTCCAGCAGGTGGCCGTAGCCGTGCCGGATGATCTCGACGAGGAACACGTCGAAGAACAGCGCGGCCTGGTCTTCCGGCATGTGCCAGGGAACCCGGGCCGCACGGGCGATGTCCCAGCCGTGGATGAGCAGCTCGTTCGTCATGTGGGCCAGCACACCGGCGATCGGCAGCCGCGAGTCGCCCAGCCACGGCACGACCCGGTGCGGGTCGGTTGTCGCCGTCAGGTCGAGGATCTCCTCGACCGAGCCACGCAGCCGCTCGGCGAGCCTGCCCACGTCCCGTTCCCGGTAGCCGCGCAGCTGCGCGGGGTTCAGTCCGGTGTGGATGGTGTCGACGGTGGTGACCGGGAAGTGTTCGCGTACCTGGGGAATCGGCAGCGGCCGGTCCTCCTCGGCGACCATTCCCGTGTAGTTCCAGGCGATGCCGGTCACGTGTGCGGCGGTCTCCGCCACCGACCAGTGCTTCGTGGCCAGCACCGACGGGTCGGGCACGGTGGTGACCAGGTCGGCGAACCGGTCACCGCTGTCCCGGAGGGCGGCGCGCGCGGCCGCCCACGTCTCCGGGGTGACGCGGGTCGCCGCGCCACGGGATGTTCCTGTCTCCGGCATCGGTAAGCCCTCCGACGATCGGCTCCTCCCAAGCCAATGTGTCAGCTCGCCGAGCACGCCCGCGTCTTCGACGTTGCCCTACGGCCCGGACCCCGGGACCACATCGCAACGAGGAAGTAGTCGGTGTCCGACGGGGTCGGGACGATCGAGGCGGCAGACAACTCCGACGACAGGGGGCGATCTTGAAGACGATCACCGGCCGCCTGGTCCGGCTGCCCGGCCTGCTGCTGCGTCTTGGCTGGGTCAGCGCCATCGTGTTCTTCTACGGCGCGGCCGTCGGCGCCTCGGCGGCCGGCGCGCGCCTGCGAGGCGACGGACGGGGCCGCGGCGTACGGGACGGTGACCGGTGGGTCCGGATGCTGACCCGCCTCGGCCCGTCCTACATCAAGATCGGCCAGCTGCTCAGCACGCGGCGTGACCTGCTGCCGGAGGAGGTGACCACTCCCCTGGCCCGCCTCACCGACGCCGCCTCGCCACCCGGCAGGCGGCGGATCGTGCGTGCGGTCCGGCACGCGTACCGGGACCGGCCGTGGCCGTTCCGCGAGTTCGGCTGGGAGCCGGTGGCCTGCGGCAGCATCGCGACGGTCCACGAGGCGGTGACGCTCGACGGGCAACGGGTCGCGGTCAAGGTGCGGCGGCCCGGCATCGAACGCGTGATGTGGCAGGACTTCACGCTCACCGCGTCGATGATGAGCGCGCTGAGCATGCTGCCGCGCCTGCGCAAGATGCCGTTCAAGCTCATGCACGCGCAGGTGGGCGGCGCGATCCTGCGGCAGCTGGACTTCGAGGCCGAGGCCACGTCGCTGACCACGTTGCGCGCCAACCTGGTGAAGTTCGGCAATGTGCGGATTCCCGCGCCACTGCCCGAACTGTGCACCGCCGAGACGGTCGTCATGGAGTACGTCGACGACCTGACCCGGTTCGCGCCGGGTGAGCTGGACGCCGACACGCGGAGCGCGGTGGTGCGGGCGGTGCTGGCCGCGATCTACGAGATGCTGTTCGTCGACGGCCTGGTCCACTGCGACCTGCACCCCGGCAACCTGTACTTCGACCACGACGCCGGCCTGGTGATGCTGGACGCCGGCTTCGTGATCAGGCTGCCCGACCCGGTACGCCGGTCCTTCGCCGACTTCTTCATCAACATGGCGATGGGCGACGGCTGGATGTGCGGGCAGATCGTGATCGAGAGCGCCGCCGAGATAGCGGAGGACTGCGACCTCGACGGGTTCCGCACCGAGCTCGGTGAGCTGGTGACGGACGCGTCCGGCGCCAAGTCCGGCGAGTTCGACCTGGCACGGTTCGCCGGCCGGCTGTTCGACCTGCAGCGCCGGTTCGGCCTGTTCCCCGCCCCGGAGTTCGCGTTCCCCCTGCTGTCCCTGCTGGTCATCGAGGGGATGATCAAGGTCTTCGACTCCGACGTCGACTTCCAGGCCGAGGCGATGCCCGTGCTACGCCGCCGCAACATGTCCGACAAAGCAGCTTGAGAGGTGAGTCCACAATGGACATGACCGCACACGTTCGCGTTCCGCTGGTCGCCGAGGACGAGGCGACCGGCCGGCTGGCCGAGCTGTACGACGAGGTCAAGGAGGCCACCAACCTGCCGTTCGTGCCCGACATGTTCCGGCTGGTGTCCACCAGGCCGGACCTGCTCGAGGCCGTGGTGGCCGGCTACAAGGGGATGTACCTCGACGGCGTCCTGCCGCGGCAGACGCGGGAGCTGATCTCCGCGTGGACGTCCAAGGTCAACGAGTGCCCGTACTGTGTCGGCACGCACAACTTCTTCTTCCAGGCCTTCGGCGGCGAGCCTGCCACGGCCAAGGCCGTCGAGTCCGCCAGCTCCGTCGAGGACCTGCCCGTCGACGAGCGCACCAAGGTCCTCCTGCGGCTGCTGACCAAGCTCAGCCGCGAGGCGTACAAGATCACCGACGTCGACTGGCAGCAGGCGCTCGACGCGGGCTGGCGCAGCGAGGAGCTGCTGGAGGGCTTCTTCACCGCCGCCATGTTCAACTTCATCACGCGGATGGTCGACGGCCTCGGTCTCGGCTACTCCGTCGCCGCGAGCCGGGTGTCGCAGCAGGAGATCCCCGACGAGGGGGCGGCATGAGCGCCTCCCGCGCGGTCCTGATCACCGGCGTCAACTCCGTCAGCGGGCAGTCCTCCGGCACCGGCCGCGCCACCGCGCTGCGCCTGCACCGTGCCGGCTGGCCGGTCTACGCGACCGGCCGGAACCTGGAGGGACTCAAGGACCTGGCCGACGAGGGCATCACGACACTGCGGCTGGACGTCACCGACGAGGAGTCGATGCGGGCCGCGGTGGACCGGATCACCGAGGAGCACGGCGCGGTCGGCGTGCTGATCAACAACGCCGCCTACAGTCTCAACGGGACGATCGGCGAGACCCCGCTGGACGAGGTGCGCAGGCAGTTCGAGACCAACCTCTTCGGCCTGTCCAGGATGACGCAGCTGGTGCTGCCCGGCATGCGTGCGCGGCGGTCCGGCCGGATCGTGATGATGTCCTCGATCTTCGGCCTGTTCGCCACCCCCGGGCGCGGGTACTACCAGGCCACGAAGCACGCCCTGGAGGCCATCAGCGACTCGCTGCGCCAGGAGGTCCGGCCGTGGGGGATCGACGTGACGGTCATCGAGCCGTCGCCGATCCTCGGGTCGTTCGTGCCGACGACGGTCGGCGACCTGGACCTGGCCGCCGACGGTGGCCTGTACGACGAGTTCTGGGAGCACTTCGTCGAGTGGCACGGCGCCTACCGGGAGGTCGAGCACCCCACGGGCCGGGGCCGCACGTCGGTGCGCGCGGACACGGTCGCGAAGGTCATCGAGAAGGCGGTCACGGCCCGCAGACCGCGGATCCGTTACCGGATCGGCATTCCGGTCCGGCTGCTCAAACCACAGCGGGCCATCTTCGGCGACCGTGCCTGGGAGGTGTTCCTGACCAAGTTCTTCCCCCAACCGCGGCTCGACGATGAATGAGGCGACGGTCCCCATCGCGGCGCTCCAGCCGTCCGACTCGCCCCGGCTGGACGGCGAGGACGGCGCACACGTGCGCCTCCTCGCCCAGTCGGCCGAGGACCTGCCACCGATCCTGGTGCACCGCGGCACGAACCGCGTGATCGACGGCATGCACCGGCTGGAGGCCGCGGCACTACGCGGCGACGAGACGATCCGCGTCCAGTACTTCGACGGCGACGACGCCGATGCCTTCGTACAGGCCGTCCGGGCGAACGTCACCCACGGCCTGCCACTGACGATGGCCGACCGGCGGGCCGCCGCGGAACGGATCGTCGGCACGTATCCACAGTGGTCGGACCGAGCGATCGCCCGGACGACCGGTCTGTCCGCCAAGACGGTCGGCGGCATCCGCGCAACCGCCGGCCATCCGCGGTTGCGCACCCGGGTCGGCGGGGACGGCCGCACCCGGCCACTCGACTGCACCGAGGGCCGACTGCGGGCGAGCGCACTGATGCGGGAGAAGCCCACGGCCTCGATGCGCCAGATCGCGGCGGAGGCCGACATTTCGCTCGGGACGGTCCGCGACGTACGCGACAGACTGTCCCGCGGCGACGATCCCGTCCCACGGCAACGCGGGAAGCGCGCAGAACCGTTTCCCGTGCCACCGCCGGACGTGGTGCGCCCGGGACCGGGGCCGGCGCAGCACACCGAACTGCTGCGGCAACTGAAGAACGACCCGTCACTCCGGTGCAGCGAACTCGGCCGCACGCTGATCCGGCTGCTGAGCATGACGGCACTGGACGAACCGGAACGCCGCCGACTGGCGGACACGGTGCCGGAACACTGCCGCCCGATCGTGGCGGACCTGGCCTGCGCGTGCGCCAACCTGTGGTGGGACCTGGCCACACACTGGTCCGCGGCGAGACCCCACCCGATGCGGACGGAGGATCGCCCGGCACCAAGGACGGCGTCGGCCGATGCGGTGGTATACGGCCGTTTCGCCGACCAACGACAGCTCCCCGAGGGAGTTGGCGAGCAAGAAGCCGCGTGACCCAAGGCGACTCGGCCACAACCGGCCCTGCCCACCCGACCAAACCGCCAAGCCGCCCCCTCCCCACCCCACCCCCACCCCACCCCCACCCCACCCCCACCCCACCCC
>Ga0164298_10000016_pt1 | contig 110592 bp, 95 predicted proteins | sample Whisoiple_216_MG_FD_109713 | JGI IMG/M metagenome (GOLD analysis project Ga0164298, IMG submission 109713) | Unamended control soil microbial communities from upstate New York, USA - Whitman soil sample_216_MG | ecosystem: Environmental > Terrestrial > Soil > Agricultural land ...
CCCAGCTTCCCGCTGGCGGCGTTGCCGGTTCGCCCAAGTACGACCCAGTACGAGGACGAACCGGCGCCTTGCCAGCAGAAACCCGGATCCACCGACTTGATCACCGCATTCCCGGCGCGGGACGCTAGAACGTCTGCCACACCCCGCGCGCCGGGCGCTCGCTGACGCCCCTGCGGCCGTAGTCGCACACGCCGGTCGGGAAGGCCTGTCGTAGCAACGCTTTCTCGGCGTCGGTGAACCGCACGGGGTAGTCGCGGAAGTCCAGTGGCGCCAGCCGGCACCGGACCGTCGACATCGACAGGTTCGCACCGGCCACCAGTCGCGGGTTCGACGCCACCGGGTACAGCTGGCCGCAGCGCCCGCCCGGCGGGTAGGTCAGCGGCTGGGTGATCCGCTCGGTCGCCGACACGTAACAGCCGTCCGCCAGGTCCCGCGGCCTGTTCGCGATCGTCCTCGCCGCGCGGTCGCGGTGGGTGGTGTCGTCGTCGATGGCCGACAGCCACCGGTCCATCGCGTCCAGTTGGTACGCGGCCGCCGCGCCGGCCTGTGCCGGGTCCGCCGACGAGAAGATGATCACCTGGTTGGCGGCCGTGCCGTTCGCCCTGCGCAGGCGGTCCCGCATGATGAACGACATCTCCGCCGTGTGGATGTCCCCGATCGGGATCATGTCCAGGTACGTGCGCTGGTCGATGACCGGCGTGTACCGCAGGCCCTGGCCCGCGCTGTTGACCAGGTCGCTCGCGTACGCGGCGTTGAGCCCGCGCGGGTCCGCGACGATCCGCCCGGGGGTCGGCCGGCCCGCGTAGTCGTACCCGCCGACGCCGGCGTTCAGCGCGGCGAACTGGGCGGGCGTTATCTGCCCCGCCCGCAGCGCGTTCAGGCCGTACTGCACGCCCGTGTTGTCCAGCACCGCCCGCACGAACCCGGTGCGCGGGTCCCGGCCGAGCTGGTTCACCCACTGCTCGGAGGCCGCGCAGCGCAGCCCGTTCGGGTTGGTCACCGGGTCCCAGCGCGTCTCGACCGGGATGACCGGGTCGCAGCTGCCCGTGGCCGACGACCGGTTGAGGAACGTCACGCCCCACGACGCGCACGTGTCGTAGGTGTTGTAGCCGGACACCGCGCGCTGCTGCTCCGGCGTGAAGCCGCCCTTCGCGAAGTACGCGTTGAGCAGGCCGCAGTCCACGACCGGGCCGGTGGTCGTCAACGGGTCCGGGAACGAGATGCCGGGGATGATCCCGTCGAGGATGCCCGGGTAGGCGTCGGCGATGTCGTACTGCTGGATCGCGCCGCCGGAACCGCCCCACCCGATCGTGTGCCGCGCCGGCCCGTAGGTCTCGAGGAAGTGCTCCTTGACCATCATCGCGGCCTCGGCGGAGATGATGGGGCTGCAGTTGTTGTCCAGCACGTTCAACGTCGAGGACGCGACCGCGTAGCCCTGCGACAGGAACAGGTCCACCAGCACGTCGCCGCTCGTCGTGCCCTGCCGGTAGCCGCTGTTGCAGCCGCCGCCGAAGTTGTAGACGAGGCGCTGGTTCCAGCCGGGCTCCGGCCGCACCGGCGACGGGGCGGTGCCGTCGTAGAGCGCCGCGAACTGGTACACCGCCCGGTCGATCACGCCGACCTCGACCCGCACGACGTACGGCACGGTCACGCCCGCGACGGTCGTGGTCGCGAGGTCGGCCGGGCGGCTCGCCGGGTCGGCCAGCGGCTTGAACTGACCGGACGTCGACCGGTAGGCGTAGCGGACCACGGTCGGCGCCTCGCACAGCGGCTGCCGCGCCGGCGCGAGCCCGAACGCCTCGGTCTGGCAGTAGAACGGCCGCTGCTGCGGACCGGAGAACACCGGGCCGGTGATCGGGTGGTTCACCACGCGCACGGCCGCCTGCCGGCCCCGCGCCGACGCGGAGATCGTGTTGCGGCCGTCGCGCAGGCCACGCACCACGCCGAGCAGTGTGCCGTCGGGCCGCGCGGCGAAGCTCGCCGTGACGTCCGTGCCGTTGCGCTGCACGCGCACGCGGTCGTCGCGGGAGACGCGCACCAGGACGTCGCCACCGCTGACGAACTCCGGCCTGGTGTTCGACAGGACCGTGACCGTCAGGTCGTGTCGCGGTTCCGCCGCCGTCACCCCCGGCAGACCGGTCAGGGCCATGGCGGCGGTGAGCAGGACCGTGGCGACAGCACAGGCGCGGGTCACGCGCTGAATCCTAATCCGCGTGGGGTGAGTTCAATCCGCCATCCGGCGGCCACCGGCCTCCGCCACCCGGTGTGACACCTCAGGGCCGTGGGCGGTCGGTGGTCAGTGAGGCCAGCAGCTTGCGCAGGCCGTCGGACAGGTCGGCCAGCTCCCGCTCGTCCATGCCCGCCGCGAGCCGGTGGAGGTTGGCGGCGTGCTCGGTCATCGTCACGTCGATGACCGAGCGGCCGGCGTCCGTGAGCGTGATGCGGAAGCTCCGGCGGTCGGCCGGGTCGAGGGTCCGTTCGACGAAACCGGCCGCCTCCAGGCGGTCCAGGCGGTTGGTCATGCCCGCCCGCGACATCATCAGCATCGCCGACAGCTCCGACGGGATCAGGGTGTAGGGCGGCCCGACCCGCCGCAGCTCGGTCAGCACGTCGAACTCGCCCTGCCGTAACCCGTGCTCGGCGAACACCTCCTCCGACCGCGGCACCAGCACCCGTGCCAGCACCCCGATCCGCCCGAACGCCGCCATCGGCGTCAGGTCCAGGTCCGGCCGCTCCCGCCGCCACTGCTCGAGTATCCGGTCGATGTGGTCGGGTTCCATGACACCCAGCCTATAAAGTTCGACCGCGTACTACCTGTCGTGTGTCACCTTGTCGGCGTGAACGTCGTGTTCGGGTGGCAGCTCGCCGCGGTACTCGGCCTGCTGGTCGCGGCCGCCGCCGCGGTCGTCGGGGTCGGTCGGATCGGGACCTGGCGGCCGGTGGTCACCGCCGCGGTACGCGCGGTCGCCCAGCTCGCCGCGGTCAGCTTCGTCATCGTCCTCGTGCTGAGGAACGGCTGGCTGACGGCGGCGTTCGTGCTGTTCATGTTCGCCGTCGCGGCCTGGACGTCCGCGCGCCGCATCACCAGGGCCAGGCACGGGCGCTGGGCCGCCGTCTCGATCGCCGGCGGCGCGGCGCCCATCTTCGCGCTGCTGCTGGCGACCGGCGTGGTGCCAGCGCACCCGCTGGCGATCATCCCGATCGCCGGCATCCTCATCGGCGGCGCCATGACCGCCACCTCGCTCGCAGGCCGCCGCGCACTCGACGAGCTGACCGACCGCCACGGCGAGTACGAGGCCGCGCTCGCGCTCGGGTTCACCGACCCGGACGCCACCCGTCTCATTGTCAGACCCACCGCGGGGCAGGCACTCGTGCCCGTGCTCGACCAGACCCGCACGGTCGGGCTGGTCACCCTGCCGGGCACGTTCGTCGGCATCCTGCTCGGCGGCGGCTCACCGCTGCAGGCGGGCGCGACTCAGCTGCTCGTCCTCGTCGCGCTGCTGGCGATCGAGGCCGTCGCGGTACTGGTCACGGTCGAGCTGGTGGCCGCCCGGAAGCTACGGCGCTGAGGGTGTCGAAGTCCGCGAACGAGTCGGACAGCCGCGCGCCGGTGAAGTTGCCGACCCAGCCGTCCTCGTCGTGGAAGAACCGGATCGCGACGTAGTCGGGGCGGGTGCCCATGTCGAACCAGTGCGTGGTGTTGGCCGGCACGCTCAGCAGATCCCCCGCCTCGCACAGCACCGCGTACACCCTGCCGTCGACGTGCAGGTAGAACACCCCGGCGCCACGCGCGAAGAACCGGTCCTCGTCGTCGTCGTGCGTGTGCTCGTTCAGGAACCTCTGCCGGGCCTCCGCCGCCTTCGAACGCCACTCCTCGGTGTCCTCCGGCGTCATGTGCAACGCGTCGACCAGCACGTAGCCCTCGTTCTCGACCACGCGGCCCACGTACGGCCCGTACGCGGCCAGCACCTCGTCGGACGTCGGGCGCGCCGGCAGGTCCTCCACCACCGGCCACCGCTCGAAGCGCACGCCGAGCCGCTTCAGCTCGTCGGCGATCGCGTCCCCGTCCGAGGTCCGGGTCAGCACGGTGTCCGGGTCGTCGTCGGCCCACACGGTCAGCAGTGTCATCACGCTCCCCTTCCCGATTCGAGTATGAACCGCAGCAGCCACTCCAGGCACTCCAGCCGGTGCCGCGCCTGCCGCAGGTCGGCGCCCCACACGTAGATCCCGTGCCGTGCGACGATCAGCGCCGGGGTGTCGGCGCGGTGGCCACGCTCGAACGCGTCGCCGAGCACCCGCATGTCCTGGCCGTTCGGGATGACCGGGATCGTCACGAGGTCGTCGTGTGCCAGGCGCCCGAAGCCCTTCAGCATCTCCAGGTCCCGCAGCGACACCCCGCCCGGCCAGCGTTCGGCCGCCAGCACGGGGGCTGCCGCGTGGACGTGCACGACCGCCCCCGCACCCGAGACCGCCGCGATCCGCGCGTGCAGCCCGGCCTCCGCGGACGGGACGCCCCGACCGAGCGGCTCGCCGGCCCCGTCGACCTCCACGTGGTCGGCGGCGGTCAGCTCGCCCTTGTCCAGGCCACTGGCCGTGACCGCGAGCCGCAGCGGGTCGCGGTCCAGCACCACCGAGAGGTTGCCGGACGTGCCACGCATCCAGCCCATCGACGCGTAACGGCCGGCCTCGTCGGCCAGCTCCTGACCGACGCTCACGGCTCGGCCTCGTCGAACGAGCCGATCGTCCGGTGCGAGCCGAAGGACGCGTCCCCGAACGGCTCGCCCTTCCTTGCCACGCCGACGGTCCGCCAGCCGGCGGCCCGCGCGGCGTCCAGCTCGGCCGGTACGTCGGAGAAGAACACGATCCGCGATGGTCGCGCGCCGAGCGCCGCCGCGATGGTCCGGTACGCGGGCTCCGCCCGCTTCGGACCCGCGTTGACCGTGTCGAAGTGCTTGCTGAACAAGGAGGTCAGGTCGCCGTCGGTGGTGCGGGAGAACGACGCGACCTGCCCGGCGACCGAGCCGGACGAGAACACCGCGAGCCGCGCCCCGCCCGCGTGCCAGCGCCGCAGCGTCGGCGCCACGTCGGGGAAGAGCTCGGTCGTGAGGTCGCCGTCGGCGTAACCCTTCGCCCAGATCAGCCCCTGCAACGTCTTGAGCGGCGCGATCTTCTGGTCCGCGTCCATCCAGCCGTGCAGGACCGCGACCACCTCGTCCGTGCCCGCGGACGGCGGCAGGTCGCCGAGCCTGCGGACCTCCGCCACCGCGGCCGCCACGACGGGATCGTCGCCGTGTGCGTCGATCCACGGGCCGAGCCGGGGCCGCGCGTAGTCGTACAGCACGACGTGCACCTGGCTCGTCGCGGTGAGCGTGCCCTCGATGTCGAGGACCACCCAGTCGGCATTCACGAAACCTCCCGGTAGTACGTCGCCAGGTCGTTGGGGGCGAACGGGCCGCGGTCGGTCACGACGGTCGTCACGAACCGCGGCGGGGTGATGTCGAAGGCCGGGTAGAGCCCCCGGATCCCGGGGCGGTCCAGCACCTCGGCGCCGTCGCGGTACTCGATCGGCACGTCGTCGGCCGTGGCAGCGAGCCGGTCGGGCGCCTGCACCATCGCGTGGAACGGCACGCCGAACGCGTGCGCCGCGACGGCGAGCCCGAGCGTGCCGATCTTGTTGACCACGTGGCCGTCCATGGTGACGCGGTCGGCGGCGGTGACGAGCGCGTCGACGCTGCCGCCGGACAGCACGGCCGCGCCCATGCCGTCGGTGATCACGGTGGTGTCGACGCCCATCTCCGCCAGCGTCTCGGCGGTCAGGCGGGCGCCCTGCAGGTACGGCCGGGTCTCGGTGCAGACGAACGCGAGGTCCTTGCCCTCGGCGGCCCGCACCAGCTCGACCAGGTACAGGTCGGCCCAGCAGTGGGTGAGGACGGTTCCCTTGTCCGGCAGCAGTTCCGCGGTGTGCCGGCCGAGGGCGGCGCTGCGGGACCGGTACCGCAGCTCACCCGCCCGCGCGCCAGCCAGCACGGCGGCGACGAGCGCCTCACCGGCCTGTCCGTCCACTTCGGACAGCGCGGCGGCGACGGCCTTGCGCAGGTGGTTGTTCGTGCGCCGGGTCGCGACGAGCCGCTCCCCGGCCCGCGCCAGGTACGCGCGGGCCGGCACCGCACCGAGGGACGTGGCCTCGCGCGCGGCGAGCACCATTCCCCACAGCGCGGCGAAGTACGGCCCGGACGACTGGGTGACCATGTCCTCGATGGCCTTCGCCACGTCCTCGACGGAGGCGCAGCGCACCCACGACCGCTCGGCCGGGAACACCCTGCGGTCCAGGATGTCGACGCCGTCGCCGGTGAACCGCACGCTGTCGGCGAGGACCGGGCTCATCACGTGTACCCCGTGTACGGCGGCCGTTCGCCGGTGAGGAAGTGCGCGCCGACCTCGCGTGCCTTGTACACCACGGGATCGTGCAGGGTGAGCGTGCGTGCGTTGCGCCAGAAGCGGTCGAAGGCGTACCTGCTGGCCGTGCCCCGGGCGCCGACGAACTCGAACGCCTTCGACGTGGTCTCGTTGACCACCCGGGTCGCCACCACCTTCGCGGCGGAGATCGCGACCGCCGCCTCGGCCCGGTCGGCCGCGGAAAGGCCGTCGCCCTGGTCGAACGCGTCGCCGAGCGCGCGGGCGGCCTCGTCGGTCAGCGCGGCGGCGGCCCGGACCTGTGAGACCAGCTCGCCGTAGCCGGCGACGACATGCGGGTCGTCGACCGCCCTGTCCACCCCGGAGAGGAACCACGGCCGGCCGCGGTGGCGGGTGTAGTCGGCCGCCTCGATGAGCGCGCCCTCCGCGATGCCGACGTAGATCTGGGTGAGGAACAGCTGGAAGGAGATCGCGGCCAGCGACAGGCGCGGCACGTCGTGCTCCGGCATCGGTCCGAGCACGTCGTCCGCCGGCAGGAACGCGTCGGTGAACACTACGCCGCCGCTGGCGGTCAGCCGCTGCCCGATGTTGTCCCAGTCGTGCAGGTACTCGATGCCCTCGGCGCGGGCGTCGATGACGAACGTGAGCTTCTCGTCGTCCTCGGTCCGGGTCGCGGAGACGACGAGCCGGTCGGCGACCGCGGCGCCGGTGGCGAACGTCTTGCGGCCGTTGACCAGGAAGCCGCCGCCGGTCGGGGTCAGCTCGAGCGCCGCGTCCAGCGGGTTGCTGATGCCGGCCCAGAAGTGGTTGCCCGCCACGGTTTCCCGCTGGATCCGCTCGACGAGGCCGGGCCGGTCGAACAGCTCGCCGCGCCAGAGCTGCAGGTAGTGGTAGCCGAGCAGGTGACCCACGTTGGCGTCGGCGGCCGCCACGACGCGGGTGACGGCGTTGGCGGTGAGCCAGCTCTCGCCCGTGCCGCCGCGTTCGGCCGGGATGAGGAGCGTCAGCAGTCCGGAGTCCTTGAGCAGCTCGACCTCGCGGGCCGGCTCGGCGCCGGCGAGATCTCGCTCGGCCGCGTCGGCGCGCAGGGTTTCGACGAGCTCGTCGGTCTTCTCCCGCCAGTTCATGTCAGCGCCACCAATGCGTCGAGGGCGACCACGCTCCCTCTGGCCACCGCGTCGACGACGACGTCGCGATGCGGGTCGTACGAGGTCGGGTCGGTGTTGTCGACGGTAGCGTCACCGTCGACGACGACCACCCCACCGGCGCGTAACTCGGCGAGCGCGGCGAAGACGAGCAGGGTGGACAGCTCCATCTCGATGGCGCTGACGCCGGCGGCCAGGTACTCCCGCATGGGCAGCTCACGGACCATGGGGCTGAACGCGGCACGGGTCCAGACGACGCCGCGGTGGAAGCGCGCCCCGTGGGCGGTGGCCGCGGCGGTCAGCGCGAGGACCGCCTCCGGCGTGGCGAAGGCCGGGTACTCGGGATGCACCAGCTGCTGGGTGACGCCGTCGTCGCGCACGGCGGCCTCCGCGATGACGAGGTCGCCGTCGACGATGCCGGTCCTGAGCGAACCGGCGGTGCCGAAGCGGATGAAGGTGTGCACGCCGGCCTCGGCCAGCTCGCGGAACTGGCAGAGCGCACCCGGCCCACCGACCCCGTGCGACGAGACGACGACCGGCACGCCGTGCCACGTGCCCTGGTAGCTGCGGTACTCCCGGTTCTGGCCGACGAGCACGGCGTCGGCGAGCAGGGTGGCGACCGCCGTGGCGCGTTCCGGATCGCCGACCACCAACGCGTGACCCGGCAGGCCGGTGCGGGGGATCTTCGTGATGGGCAGGGTCATGTCGGCGTCCTTCCGCGGAGTCGCGCGCTGGAGAGGAAGAGCGCGAGGAGGGTGACGACGTAGGGGGCGGCGTCGGTGGCCTGCTGGGGCAGCCCGATGCCCTGGAGCCGGAACCCGAACGCCTCGGCGAGCCCGAAGAGAACGGCGGCGGCGAGGACGCCGTACGGCAGCGCCCGCCCGAGCATCACGGCGACGACGGCGATCCAGCCGCGGCCGGCGGTCATGTTCTCGGAGAAGAGGGTGACGTTGCCGAGGGCCAGCTGTGCGCCGGCGAGGCCGCAGAGGGCGCCCGCGGCGAGGATGACGCCGTAGCGGTAGCGGGTGACGCTGACCCCGAGGCTGGCGGCGGCGTCGGGGCGTTCGCCGACACCACGCAGGCGAAGCCCCCAGGGATGGCGGTAGAGCAGCACGGCGAGGCCGGGCACGGCCAGCCAGGAGAGGTACACGAGGAGGGAGTGGCCGGAGAGGACCGGGATACCGCCCAGATCCAGGTCGGGCAGCCCCTGGAGGGCCGGATCGCTGAAGGTGCCACGGGTGCCGAAGACGGTCCGGATGAGAAAGCTGGTGAGCCCGACGGCGAGCAGGTTGATGGCGACCCCGAGCACGATGGCGTCGCCGCCGAACGAGACATGCCCGACGGCGAGGATGAGCGAGTACCCCGTCGCGGCAACCACGGCGAGAACAACCCCAACCCAGGCACTACCGACATACCAGGACCCGGCAACCCCCGCGAACGCCCCGACGAGCATCGTGCCCTCGAGCGAGATGTTGAACACCCCTGCCCGCTGGCACAGCGCCCCCGCGAGCGCGGCGAACAAAATCGGCGCAAGCGCCCCCAGCGCCGACGCGAACAACGCGGCATCAACCACGACTCCCCCTCCCCACCCCGCGAGTCCCGCGTTCACACATAGCGAGTCCCGCGTTCACCCACACCGAGTTGCGGTTTCGTGCACATCGCGGTGTCACGCCGGGTTCCTCCTCTTGCGGAGCACGCCCGTCGCCGCGGCGAGGAAGATGATCAGCACGGCCTGGAGCACCGCCGTCAGCTCCCTCGGCACCTGGGTCGCGCGTTCCATCGCGAAGCCGCCGCTCGTCAACGCCGCGAAGAACACCGCCGCCACCAAAGTCCCCAGCGGGTTCGCGGCCGCCAGCAACGCCGCCAGCAACCCGATCCACGTGTACTGCGGCGTGATCAGCGCCCCGTCGATGAACCGGTACGGGAACCCCAGCACCACCACCGCCCCCACCAACCCCGCCAGCCCACCCGAGCAGGCCAGCAGCCGCACCGTCAGCCCCGGCCGCTCGATCCCCGCGTACGCCGCGAACCGCGGTCCCCAACCCGTGACCCGCGCCTCGAAGCCCGCCGGCGTCCGCGCGTCGACCACCGCGAACACGGCCACCGCCGCCACGACCAGGAACACGCCGACCGTGACCGACCCCAGCGCCGGCAGCCGCACGTCCGGCGGCAGCTGCTCGCTCTGCGGCAGGCTCGACCCGGCGTCGCGCATCGGGAAGCGCACCAGGTACGCCGCGAACGACATCGCGGGGTAACTGAGCAGCAGCGTCGACACCAGGAGTGGGACGCCCAACCGGGTCTCGCACACCGCCGCCACCGTCGCGTACAGCGCGCCGGCCGCGGCCCCGGCGACCAGCGCCGCGACGATGCCGAGCACGCCCGGCACGTGCGACCCCACCACGATCGCGCTGATCGCGCCCAGCACCAACTGACCCTCGCCGCCCAGGTTCACCATGCCGGCACGCAGCGGGACCGCCAGCGCGGTCGCCATGCCCACCACCGGCACCGCGTAGGCGAGCGTGTCCTGGATGCCGTCCGGACCGAACGCCCCGGTCACGATCGCCCCGTACGCCTCGAGCGGGTTCGCGCCGGTCGCGGCCAGTAGCACCGCCCCCAGCACCAGCGCACCCAACAGGGTGACGAGAACCGTTCTCACCGGGCGCCTCCGGCCATCGCCAGCCCCAGCGCCTCGTTCGTCGCCTCGTCCTTGCCGAACGAGGCGACGATCCGCCCCTCGTACATCACGAGCACCCGGTCGGCCAGCGCGCGGATCTCCGACAGCTCCGCCGACACCAGCAGCACGGCGTGCCCGGCGTCCCGGTACGAGATGATCCGCCGGTGGATCTGGGCGATCGCGCCGATGTCCACGCCCCGCGTCGGCTGCTCGACCAGCAGCACCGGCGCGTCGTGCGCCAGCTCGCGGCCGAGGATCGCCTTCTGCTGGTTGCCGCCGGACAGCGTCCGCATCGGCGCGTCGACCCCGGCCGCACGCACGCCGTACTCCTCGACGATCGCGGAACCATGTGCCCTGATCGCGCGCGGACGCAGGAACCCGCGCCGGGCCAGCCGCCGCTGGAACCCCGTCGCCAGGTTGTTCGCGAGCGTTGCGCCGGGCGCGCTGCCGACCTCCGCGCGGTCCTCCGGGAGGTGCGCGAGCCCGGCCGCCCGCCGCTCCCGCACCGGCAGCCCGCCGAGGTCACGACCGCCCAGCGTCACGGTCCCCGCGTCGAGGGGACGGAGTCCGGCGATCGCGGCGACCAGCTCGGTCTGCCCGTTGCCCGCCACGCCCGCGATGCCGACGACCTCGCCGGCACGCACCTCCAGCGACACGTCGTCCAGCGCCGGGTGCCCCCGGATGGTCAGCCCCTGGGCGGACAACACGACCTCACCGGGTGCCCCGACCGGGTAGATCCTGTCCAGTTCCACGGCCCGGCCGGTCATGGCGGCGGCCAGCGCGCCACGGTCCGTGTCCGCCGTCGCGCAGGAAAGGGTGACGCGGCCGTCCCGCAGTACGGTGACGTTGTCGCTCAACGCGAGCACCTCGTGCAGTTTGTGCGACACGAACAGGATCGTGCGGCCCTCGGCGGCCAGCCCACGCAGCACGTCGAACAGCCGATCCGTCTCCGCGGGCGTCAGGACGGCGGTCGGCTCGTCGAGGATGAGCACGTTCGCCTGCCGGTACAGCAGCTTCAGGATCTCGACCTGCTGGCGGAGCCCCACCGGCAGGTCACCCACCCGGTCGGTGGGTGACAGTCGCAGACCATGCCGCTCGACGAGGGCGCCGACCGCCGTCCGGGCCGCCCGCCGGTCCAGCAGCCCGTGCCGCCTCGGCTCGGCGCCGAAGATCACGTTGTCGGTCACCGACAGCGTGTCGAACAGCGCGAACCCCTGCTGCACCATCCCGATCCCCGCCTCGATGGCGGCCGCCGCCGAGCCGAACGCCACCGGCCGCCCGGCCAGCTCGACCGTCCCGGCATCCGGCCGGGACAGTCCATAGAGGATCGACATCAGCGTCGACTTGCCGGCGCCGTTCTCGCCCATCAGCGCGTGGATCTCCCCCGGCGCGACGGTCAGGTCGACGTGGTCGTTGGCCAGCACGCCGGGGAACCGCTTGACGATCCCTCGAAGCGCGACCGCGTCAGGCTGCCGCTGGGTCATCGACCGTGAGGGTTCCCGCGCTGATCTCGTCACGCAGCTTGCCCACCTGGGTGAGCACGTCCGGGTGGTCGGCTATGACGCACTGCGACTTGCCGACGTCCGGCTGCAGGCCGGTGAGGGAGATGCCCTCCTCCTTGACCCCGTACGACCGGGTCTTGCCCCGCTTGCCGTCGAGTATCGCGGTCACCCCGTCGGTGATCACCACGTCGGTGCGCTTGATCACGTTGTCGACCACGACACCGGGCGAGGCGGGGCACTGGTTGGCGTCGACGCCGAACGCGAAGACGTGGTGCTCCTTGGCGGCCTCGAACACGCCGAGGTTGCCGGACGCGGAGGCCGCGCCCATCACGTAGTCGACGCCCTGACCGGCGAGCGTCGCGGTCAACTCCTTGGCGCGACCCGGATCGTTGAACGGATTGGCGCCGCCGATGAACAGCGGCGAGAGCGCCGCGTCCGGCCGCACCTTCCGCGCGCCCAACCCGAACGGGTCCGAGTAGCGGTGGAACTGGGGCGCGTCGACGGCGACGACCGCGCCGACCTTGCCGGTCCTCGTGAGCAGCCCGGCCTCGGCGCCGGCGAGAAAGACGCCCTCGTGCTCCCGGAACACCGCGCACGTCACGTTCTCGAACGGCTTCTCGGTGCACGAGTCGACGAAGAGGAACTGCTGGTCCGGGTGCTGCTCGGCCTGCTGCGCGAGCACGTCCGCGAAGTTGAACCCGACGGCGACGATCACGTCGGGCTTGTCCCGGACCGCGGCCGCGACGTTCTGCTGTATGGATGCCGGGTCGGTGCTCTGGTAGACCCGCTGGGTGCCGTGGTGCGCGGCTGCCGCGTCCTCGACGCCTTTGACGGCGAGCTTGAGGAAGTCGTTCACGCCGACCGGGTTGGGCGTGACCAGCACGATCGACGGGCCGCCGGCGTCCCCGGTGTCACCGGCGCCGGGCGACTTCGACGCCGCCGCATTGCACCCGGCTGCCAGCACGCCGGCGGCCAGTAGCAAGATCACCTCACGCGCTCTCATGCGCATGTCCCCTTTCGCGTGTCACCCGACCGGAGCAACCGTATGCACGGCGTCCACCATTTGACTACCTCGCCCAACACTTGGGACAGGCCTGAAGTTCACTGGCGGGTCGGTGGGGATTCGCGTGACCGGACTGTCGCAAGTGGGCCGTCACCCGTTGGAATTACTTCAGGTTTGGCTCCATCCTGCCGAGGGAACTGGAGGGCAGACCTCAAAGACGAGGAGGACCGTATGGCGACCGAGGCCGTACCAAGATCAACACCCATACCAGGACCGCGGGTGTTGGCCACACCGGACATCCGGCCGCGCGCCGGACACGAGTTGTTCGCGGGGGTGGACAAGGTGCTCGCCCAGCTGACGACCGACGGCACGCCGAACGCCATCGCCCTTGCCGACGACCTCCGCACCGCGCTGGCCAGAACAGCCGCCCTCGGTGACAGCTGCCGCGTCCGCCCGCAGTGTGACGGCGTCCGCCTGGCCGCGGACCTCCTGCTACGCGGCGAGGTCGTCGACGCCCACGCCATCCTGGTCCGCATGCAGTCGGAGCTCGCCGACCGCCAGCGTCACTGACCAACTCCTCCCCGCCGACCCAAACCCCGCGAGTCCCGCGTTCAGCCATACCGAGTCGCGGTTTCGTGCAGGTCTTGTGTGCACGAAACCGCAACTCGGGATGTGCGAACGCGGGACTCGGGGTGTTTGAACGCGGGACTCGCGGGTCACTCGTCGGCCAGTGGCTCCGCTCGTACGCGGTTGAGGGCCGGCGTGCATACCGACGCCGCCAGCAACGCGACCAGGGCTCCCAGGACCACCGGGGCCGCCAGCCACGGGCTCAGTACCGGCGCGCTCTTGGACACCAGTCCGAACAGCCCGACCCCGACGACCGTGCCCAGCGCCCCCGCGCCGATCGTGGCCACCAGGGCCGGCAACGCCGCCTCCGCGCGCAGTGCCCTGGCGAGCGTCCGGACCGGCGTGCCCGCCGCCATCAGCGCACCGAACGTCTTGCGCCGGTCCAGGACCGACCCCGCCGTCGAGATGGCCGCGCTCAGGCCGCCCAGCAGCGACGCCGTCACCAGGCCGATCACCGTCACCCGGCGGAGGTCAGCCAACTGGACGTTCTGGTCACCGAGCATCATCTCCTTGCTGATCACCTGCGCGCCGCCGGACGCCGCGAGGAACGCCGTCCGCGCGGTCTCCCTCGACGCGTTCGACGCCGGCATCGCGACGTCCACACCGGACAGTGACGCGCCGGCGGGCACCAGTGACGGGTCGATCAGCACCATCGGCAGATCCCGCGACGCCACGGGCTTCCCGGCGAGCGGCTCCTGCCGCTCGTCCTCGCCGTCGTAGGAGTACACCTCCACCGACGACCCCGACGGCGCGTAGATCGCCGGGTGGTCGACGCACGAGACCCGCACCGGCAGCAGCACCTGCGCGTTCGCGCAGGAAACCACGTACCCGGTCAGGTCGGTGGACCCCTGCCGAACGGACACGAACCCCACCGTCGCCGCGCGCTCGGCAAGGCCGTACCGCGCCAGCTTCTCGTTCGCCGCCTCGACCACCGCGGGCGCCTGCTCCTCGTCCGAAGCCAGGTACAGCACGCTCTCCCGGTACGGGCTGCGGTACCCCGACTCCCCCTCCAGCGACGGCATCAGCGTCAGCGCCATCGACCCGGCGAACACCGCGAGCACCACCCCCGCCGACGCGCGGTACGCCGACTTCGGGTCGTCCCGCAGCCGCCGGCCGGCCAGCAGTACCGCCGGCTTGCGCCACACCTTCGTGAACACCCCACCGAGTGCCGACGTCACCCACGGTCCCACCACGGTCGGCGACCACATCAGCAGCCCGAGCGCCACGAGCACCGGCAACATCGAGTCGGTCTGGTTCACCGTCATCAGCATCCAGAAGAAGAACCCGACCGCCACCGGCACGGCCGCCAGCCGCACCACGCTCAGCGGCTTGCGGGTGTGCCCGCCGACCGCCATGAGCGGCGTGTTCACCACCCGCCGCAGTCCGAAGACCGCGGCGCCGACCACCAGCACCGGCACCACCAGCGCCACCAGCACGGTCACGTACCACGGCAGCACGAAGTCGTGTGCCAGCCAGGTGCCGCCATCCCACGACACCCACGTCGCCGCGGCGTGCAGCACCGGGCTCATCGCCACGCCGACGACCGCGCCCGCCACGGCCGCCAGTCCGGTCTCCGCCGCGACCATCGCCGTTACCTGCATCGGCGTCGCACCCGCGAGCCGCAGCGCGGCCAGGCGGCGCTCCCGCCGCGCGGCGGTCAGCCGGGACGCGGACGCCACCAGCACGAGGCTCGGCACCAGCAGCACGACCACGCCGACCCCGGCGAGCAGCGACAGCAGCTCGTCGGGCTCCGCCGAGCCGTCGCCGAGACGCGCCTGCTGGAGCTTGTTGGCCGGCATCGTGTCCGGCGTGTGCCCGACCAGCGCCACCAGCTGCTCCGGGAACATCAGCGCGCCCTCGCCGAGCAGCCCGACGGGCTTCGCGCCGAACCGGTCCGCCAACTCGGCGGCCGGCCTGCTCGACGCCAGCTGCGCCAGCTCCGGCGACTGCAGCATCTCGCCCGGTCCCGGGATCCGGTCGATCCCCGGCGGCAGGTCCTTCGCCGCCGCGGCGCTCAGCGGCGCCACGTCGACGCGCGTGATGACCTTGCCGTCGACCTCGTCCGTGCTGGTCACGATCTCGAGGGTCGCGTCAGGGTCGGTGCCGGCCGAGTCGGACATGTCGGCGTAGGTCGGGTGCGGGTCCTGCCACAGCACGCGCTCGGCCCTCGCCTGGGTGGCGAAGGGAAGGCTCACCAGCAACAGGACGAGCCCCGTGGCCACCGCGACCCCCAGTGCGGTCAGCGTGGTGGACACCTGCGTGCGGCGGTCGACCCGCAGCACCCGGACGGCGAGTTGGAACGAGTTCACGCCGCGACCGCCGAGTGCTCGATCCGGCCGTCCCTGATCGCGACCGTGCGCGGCACCATCGCGGCGATGTCCCGGTCGTGGGTCACGATGACCAGCGCGGCCCCGGTCTCCCGCGCCGCGCCCATCAGCGTCTCGATCGTCGCGTGCCCGGTCTTCGTGTCGAGCGCGCCGGTCGGCTCGTCGGCGAAGATCACCTTCGGCCGGTGGGCGATGGACCGCGCGATCGCGACCCGCTGAGCCTCGCCGCCGGACAGCTCACCCGGCCGCCGCGTCTCCTTGCCGGCCAGCCCGACGCGGCCGAGCCAGTTCCGCGCGGTCGACACGGCCATGTTCCGGTCCCGGCCGCCGAGCAGCAGCGGCAGCGCGACGTTCTCCTCCGCGGTCAGCTCGGCCACGAGCATGCCCGACTGGAACACGAACCCGAACTCGGTGCGCCGCAGCTCGCTGCGCCTGGTCTCGCTCAGCTGGTCGATCCGTTGCGTGCCGAGGGTGATCGCCCCCTGGTCGGCCTTGAGGATGCCGGCGAGCACGTGCAGCAGCGACGTCTTGCCCGACCCGGACGGACCGACGATCGCGAGCACCTCCCCGGCCGCGATGTCGATGTCCACCCCGGCGAGCGCGTACGCGTCGCCGTAGTGCTTCACCAGTCCTCGACCGGACAGCAGCGATGTCATGTCCGTCCTTTCCGAATCCCTGTGTTCTGACGGTGAGAACCCTGCCGGGAGTGACCGGTCGAGCACGTCGGGCAGATGGCCATGACCGGCCGGCGCACACCGGCCGATCGGCCGACCCGCGACTGGCCGATCGGCCACCTACGGTTGACGTGTGGACGACGCGATAAGGGACTGGGTGATCGGGCACCGGAACGGCGCGTTGACCGAGGTCATGGTCAACGCGAGCCGGTTCGGCAGCACCCCGTCGCTGATCCTCGTCGCGCTGGTCGCCGCCGGGTGGCTCGCCTGGCACGGCCGGCGGCGCGAGATGCTGCTCGTCATCGGGGCCTCGGCCGGCGTGTTCCTGCTCGGACCGCTCCTCAAGCTGCTGTTCACCCGGCCGCGGCCGCCGCTGGACGAGCACCTGGTGCGGATCGACAGCTGGTCGTTCCCGTCCGGGCACAGCCTCAACTCGATGGTGGTACTCGGGTTGCTCACCGTGCTCGCGACCCGGGGGCGCCACGGGCTGTGGCGCGTGGTCGTCACGGCGGTCGGCGCGTTGCTGGTGTTCCTGGTGGGGCTCAGCCGGGTCTACCTCGGCGTGCACTGGCCGTCGGACGTACTGGCCGGCTGGCTGATCGGCGTGGTGTGGGTCGCGGCGTGGGTCACCCTGGCACGCGGGAATAGCCGGTCATCGGGTACCGTTGACGAAGGTAGTTGAGTTTGCAACTACTTCGGGAGGATGAGCGTGATGCAGTTCGGGATCTTCTCCGTCGGGGACGTCACCACCGACCCGACCACCGGCGTGACGCCGAGTGAGCGGGAGCGGATCAAGGCCATGGTCACGATCGCGCTCAAGGCCGAGGAGGTCGGGCTCGACGTGTTCGCGACCGGCGAGCACCACAACCCGCCGTTCGTGCCGTCCTCGCCGACGACCATGCTCGGCTACATCGCCGCGCGGACCGAGCGCCTGATCCTGTCCACCGCGACGACGCTGATCACCACGAACGACCCGGTGAAGATCGCCGAGGACTTCGCGATGCTCCAGCACCTCGCCGACGGCCGGGTGGACCTCATGATGGGCCGCGGCAACACGGGCCCCGTGTACCCCTGGTTCGGCCAGGACATCCGGCAGGGCATCCCGCTGGCGATCGAGAACTACGCGCTGCTCCACGAGCTGTGGCGCAACGACGTCGTCGACTGGGAGGGCCGGTTCCGCACGCCGCTGCAGGGCTTCACGTCCACGCCGCGGCCGCTCGACGGCGTTCCCCCGTTCGTCTGGCACGGCTCGATCCGCAGCCCGGAGATCGCGGAGCAGGCCGCCTACTACGGCGACGGTTTCTTCGCGAACCACATCTTCTGGCCGGCATCCCACTTCCAGCGGCTGATCAGCCTGTACCGGGAGCGGTTCGCCCACTACGGGCACGGGACGCCGGAGCAGGCGTACGTCGGGCTCGGCGGCCAGGTGTTCATGCGGAAGAACTCGCAGGACGCGGTGAACGAGTTCCGGCCGTACTTCGACAACGCGCCGGTGTACGGGCACGGCCCGTCGCTGGAGGACTTCACCGAGCAGACGCCGCTGACGGTCGGCTCGCCGCAGCAGGTGATCGACCGGACGCTGACGTTCCGCGAGCACTTCGGCGACTACCAGCGCCAACTGTTCCTGATGGACCACGCGGGTCTGCCGCTCAAGACGGTGCTGGAGCAGCTGGACCTCCTTGGTGAGATCGTCCCGGTGCTGCGCAGGGAGTTCGCGGCGCGGCGGGCGCCCGGGGTGGCCGAGGCGCCGACGCACGAGTTGCTCGTCGCGTCGGCTCACGAGAAGGTGACGGCATGAAGCTGGTGGTGGTCTCGGCGGGCCTGACACAACCGTCGTCGACCCGCCTGCTGGCCGATCGCCTAGCGGCCTCGGTCGCCGCGCGGACCGACGTCTCGACGCGGGTCGTCGAGCTGCGGGAGCTAGCGGTCGACATCGCGAACCACATGGTGACGGGCTTCCCGTCACCAGCGCTCGGTGAGGCGCTGGCGGCGGTCGAGGAGGCGGACGGCCTGATCGCCGCCACCCCGATCTTCACCGCCTCCTACAGTGGCCTGTTCAAGTCGTTCTTCGACCTGGTCGGCTTCGACGCGCTGACCGGCAAGCCGGTCCTGCTCGCGGCCACCGGCGGCACGGCCCGGCACTCGCTGGCGCTGGAACACGCACTGCGGCCGATGTTCGCCTACCTGCACGCGGTGGTCGTGCCGACGGCCGTCTACGCGGCGTCGGCGGACTGGGCGGACGGCGAGCTGGCCGGGCGGATCGATCGCGCGGCCGGCGAGCTGAGCGACCTGATGCTGCGCACGCCCGTGCCGCACAAGGAGGAGGAGCTGGTCCCGTTCGGGGAGCAGCTGGCCGCGCTCCGGAAGAAGCCCTGACCCGCAGTACCGGTCAGGGCGTGTCCTTCGCGACGCGTTCGGCGGCTCGTTTGCGGCGCTTGCCCTCGTGCATGGCGGCGACACGGGCGACCGGGATCTCGTGCCCCTCGGCGACGAGGTCGGCCGGCAGCCGCTGCGGCGCCGGCAACGCGTCCGCCCACGGGTCGCCCTCGCCGAGCAGCTCCGCGGCGTTGCGGACGGTGAAGTCGCGCGCGGTCACGTTCTCCAGGTCGTCCCACGAAACCGGGAACGACACGGTGGCGCCGGGCCGGACGCGTGGGCTGTAGACCGCGGCCACGGTCGCCCCGCCGGCCCGGGTGGAGTCGATGAACACCTTCCCGCCACGGTCGGCCTTGATGTAGGCGGTCGTGGCGACGTCCGGATCGACGCGCTCGGCGCGGGCGGCGATGGCCCGGGTGGCCGCGGCCATGTCCGGCATCTCGATGTCCGTCAAGATCGGCACGATCACGTGCACGCCCTTGGCGCCACTCGTCTTGACCACGCCGGAGAGGCCGAGGCCGGTCAGTGCCTCGCGCACCAGCAGCGCACCCTGGACGGCGGCGGCGAACGAGTCCGAGCCCTCCGGCGGGTCGAGGTCCAGGACCAGGTGGGTGGCCCGGTCCAGGGCGGGCACCCGCGACAGTGTCACGTGGTACTCGACGGCACGCTGGTTGGCGAACCACATCAGCGAGCGGCGGTCGTCGCACAGCGCGTAGTGCACCTCACGCTGGGAGGACTCCGCCCAGTAGGTGTAGGTCCGCAGCCAGTCCGGCGCGTACTTCGGCACGTTCTTCTGCATGAACGGCTCCTGGCCGGCGCGCACGCGCACGACCGACAGCGGCCGGTCGGCGAGCTGTGGCAGCAGCCGGGTGTGCACGGCGTCGAGGTAGTCGACGAGGTCCCGCTTCGTCGCGTCCGCGCCGTCGAACAGCGGCGCGTCGAGGTTCGTCAGCGGCACGTCCGCCCGCGACTCCGTGCTTTTCGCCGAGCCCATGGGGTGGGACTGTAGCCGTCTGGCGGGTACGGTGCCCGCATGTCCCGACCAGGAGGACCGCACCGAGACGACAGGTACCCACCGCAGCACCCACAGGGCGGGTACCGGCAGGGATACCCGCAACGCGGCTACCCCGACCAGGGCTACGGGCCGGAGCCCGGCCAGGGCCCCGGTCCCGACTACGGCCCCGGCCCGGGCGCCGACCACGAGTACGAGCAGCGCGCGAACTACGGCGCCGGTCAGGGCTACGGCGCGGGCCAGGGCCAGGGTTACGAACCCTACGACGACACGTTCGAACGCGACCGCAGCTACGGCCAGCGGCCGGCACCCCAGCGGCAGACGCCCCAGCGCCCGGCCGCGCCGGAGAGGCCGGAGCGGTCGTGGGACCCCGAGCCGGACCGCGGGGGCGGCGGCGGGTTCAGACCCGGTCTCGGCTTCGTCTTCGGCATCCTGGGCATCATCGTCCAGGTGCTCAGCCTCACCGTGCTCCCGTGGCTGACGGCGGGCGGCGACTCGGCCGCGCTGCCGAAGATCTGGGAGGCGGCGAAGGATTCCGTCAACGGCGGTGGGTTCAGCGCCGCGTACGTGGCCCTGTTCAGCTACCCGCTGGCGGTGCTCGGCATCCTGCTGTCGCTGGTCGCCGTGCTCGAGTCGGTGGTCATGAAGGTCATCTGGGCCGTGCTGGCGTTCGCCGGTGTGGCGGCGCTGGCGGTGAAGTTCGGCTGGAACCCGCTCTCCGGCGGCGGCATGCACTTCTCGCGGCAGGAGATCATTCTCGGCGTCATCGCGGCGGTGGTGCTGGTCGTGGTGATCGTCATGCTGAAGATGGCCATGTCGACGTTCCGGATCATCGGCGGACTGATCCTGCTGGGCTGCGCCGGCGTGCACTTCTACGCGCTGAAGGACCTGATCGGCGACGCCGGCCTCTCCCTGCTCGGCATCGGCGCCTACGGCACCGCGGCGGGTTACGTGCTGGCGGCACTGGCGGCGTTCATCGGCCCACGCAAACTAGCGTGAAGGTCGCGGTCGTCACGGGCGGCGGCAGCGGCCTGGGCAGAGCCATGGCGGTCCGGCTGGCCGAGCGCTACCACGTGGTGGTGGCCGGCCGGACCCCGTCGTCGCTGGAGGCGGTGGCGGCGGAGATCGACGGCACGGCGATCGTCACGGACGTGCGTTCCCGCGACTCGGTGACGGCCCTGTTCGACGAGGTCCGGACCGAGTTCGACCGCCTGGACCTACTGGTCAACAACGCGGGAATCTCCGACCGGGGCACCTCGTTGGCGGAGGTCGACCCGGCGGACTGGCAGGCGGTCGTGGACACGAACCTGACCGGCACGTTCTGGTGCGCACAGGCGGCGTTCCGCCTGATGTCCACACAGGACCCGAGAGGCGGCCGGATCATCAACAACGGCTCGATCTCCGCCCACGCCCCACGTCCACACGCGGTGGCGTACACGGCGACGAAGCACGCGATCACGGGCCTGACGAAGGCGCTGTCGCTGGAGGGCCGCGCGTACGACATAGCCTGCGGACAGATCGACATCGGCAACGCGGCGACGGACATGACGGCGTCGATCAGCGCCGGAGTGTTGCAGGCGAACGGCACCACGATGGCGGAGCCGACGATGGACGCGGCACATGTCGCGGACATGGTGCTACACATGGCAGAACTGCCGCTGTCGGCGAACGTGCAGTTCATGACGGTGATGGCCACGAAGATGCCGTACATAGGCCGCGGCTGAGCATCCCCAGTAGGTTGGCGGTTTCGACGTCCCAGTAACGTGGCGCCACCAACGTTGGGGGACGCATGGACTTCTCGAAGCTGACCGACGCCGCCGAGGCAATGCGCAAGTTCGTGGAGACGGCGGCGGGCGCCGGCAGGGAAGAGGAGCAGTCGGCGGACGGCGCGGTCCCGGGCAACTCGGCCGCCACACAGCTGGCCAGAACGGCGAGGCAGAGCTACCAGAAGACCGCGAGGTGGATGCTGGCCGCGTTCGCGGCCGTGGGCTTGCTGATCTTCGGCTCCCTCCCGTTCGCGGCGATAGCCGACGTGGAGCTGACGTGGCCGGCGGGTCTGTGGCTGGTGGGCGGCCTCCTAGTGGCGGTGGCCGGCATAGTGACAGCGGTGATCGCGGTGTCCCTGGTGAACGAACCGGAGGACGTGAGCCTGGGCGAGCTGGACCGCGACCTGAGAGGTATCCAGAAGACGGACGACAAGGGCTTCGTGTGGATCAACGGCCGTCCGGTGTTGACGGTCAACAGGCTGAGTGCCCTGTGGAACCCGAAGCTGGCCAGCCGCATAGAGCTGACGAACATTCTCCACGGCCAGGAGTCGTCAGCCCACCTCGGCCCGAACCTGGAGTCGAACGAGCGCCCTGCATCGGTGACCAACCTGATCAAGAAGCTGGGCGAGCTGGAGTCGGAGCACGCCAGGCTGGCCCCGGGGGTGGCAAGGCTGACGGTGTCGGTCGACTCCTACGAAAGACGAGTGGCGGACCTGTCAACCCTGTTGGAAGAACAGAGAAAACGCCAGGCCCCGAACAACGAGGTCAACGCCACGTCGTCGATGTACGCGGCGGCCGCGACCAAGCTCGACTCGGAACGGGCAGCCCTGACAACGGAAAAGCAGAAACTGGCCGAGACGGACGACCAGCTGAGGCTGTACCACGACCACCGGGACCTGGTACTGGCCGAGTCGGGCGTCATGCAGCTACGCGGCACCTTCCACCTCGCACGGCGGGTCCTGGCAGTGGCAGCGGTCCTGACGCTACTGGGCGGCACGGCATACGCCCTTTCCCTGCCAGGCGCCACAACCAAAGCGGAAGCGGCGCCCACACCACAGCCAAGCCCGGCGACGACACCGTCCCACCCGGCCTACACCACCGGACTACAGGCGACGGTGGTGGTACACGACGGCACGAAAGCGGCCCAGGAACTACCGCGGGAATGCGTCGAGAAGCAGCTACCCGCCATCTGGATCGGCACCGACCGCGTACCACCCACCAGTGGCCCGTTCACCGTCATCGTGACGGTCCCAGCCTGCACCGGCGAGATCACGGTGTCCCAGGGCGAAGGCCGCTTCACCCTGACCACCTGAGCCCCCGTGGCGACGGACGGGGCCGCTCAACCGCGCGGCCCGTCCCCGCCCGCCTCTCGCCGAGGCCCACCCGCCGGTGGGCCGTTACCCTCGCTCGATCAGGTGCCCAATCACATCGGGCCCGGGGTGGGCCGTTCCCGACCCGTCCCGCCGCTTGTCCACGGAGGGCAGCTCCACAGAGGACCCGGTGGACGAGGCCCCGGCGGGCCGAGGCCCGACCCAGGCGAGCACCAACTCCCGCTCCCCCTTGAGGAAGCGATGCGTCCGGACCCCACCGGTCGCCCGCCCCTTGGCCGGATACAGCTCGAACGGCGTGACCTTCACACTCAGCCCGGTGCAGGTGACGACCATCGGCTCGCCGTGATCGTCGTCATCCGTCCGCACGGCCCCGAAGAACACCGCCGAAGCATCCGCGGCGAGGTTGATCCCGGCCATCCCGCCGCCCTTCACCCCCTGCGGCCGCACCAGCGAGGCGCTGAACCGCAGCAGTGAAGAGTCCGACGACAAGAACACGAGGTTCTCGGCGCCGTCGGTCAACCACGCGGCACCGACGACCTCGTCGCCGTCCTTCAACGAGATCACCTCGAACTCGTCGGACCGGACCGGCCACTCGGGCGCGCACACCTTCACCACGCCGTGCCGCGTCCCGAGCGCGAGCCCGGCCGACCCCTCGGCCCGTTCGCCGAGCGGTGCGATGCCGACGACCTTCTCGCCCTTCTCCAGGGGAACCAGCTCGCTGGCCGCCATGCCGCCCCGCAGCGACACCGTCCCCGCCGCCTCCGGCAGCACGGGCAGCGGCAGCACGTCGGTCTTGAACGCCCGGCCGAGACTGGTCACGAGCAGCACCTGCCCGCGCGCGGTCGTGTGCACCACCGCCGCGACGGTGTCGTGTTTGGCGCGGCCACTGCGTTTGCGTGCCTCGGTCGCCTCCTCCGACTCGGCCGCCGTCCGCGCGACCAGCCCGGTGGCGGACAGGATCACCTGGCACGGGTCGTCCGCGACCTCCAGCGGGCCGGCCGGTTTCGATGCGGCCAGCACCTCCTTGAGGTCACCGTCGATCAGCGCGGTCAGTCGCTCCCTGCCGAGGTCCTTCGCGACCTTCGCCAGCTCCGACGAGACGAGCCGCTTCAGCACCGCGTCGTTCTCGAGGATCTTCGTCAGCTCGGCGATCTCCGCCCGCAGCCGGTCCTGCTCCTGCTCCAGTTCGAGCTTGTCGTACTTGGTCAGGCGGCGCAGCGGCGTGTCGAGGATGTAGGTGGCCTGGATCTCCGAGAGCTTGAAGCGCTTCATCAGGCCCTCTTTCGCGGCGGCCGCGTCCTCGCTGCCGCGAATCAGCCGGATCACCTTGTCGATGTCCAGCAACGCGATGAGCAGCCCCTCGACGAGGTGCAGCCGCTCCTCCCGCTTGCGGCGGCGGAACCTCGTGCGCCGCGTGACGACCTCGTACCGGTGCCGCAGGAACACCTCGAGCAGCGCCTTGAGCCCGAGCGTCTGCGGCTGCCCGTCGACCAGCACGAGGTTGTTGATGCCGAACGACTGCTCCATCGGCGTCAGCCGGTACAGGTCGGCCAGCAGGGCCTGCGGGTTGACGCCCACCTTGCACTCGATCACGACGCGGGTGCCGTTCTCCCGGTCGGTGAGGTCCTTGACGTCCGCGATCCCGGTGAGCCGCTTGGACTTGGTGACCTCGTCGGTGATCTTCTCGATGATCTTCTCGGGCCCGACGGCGTAGGGCAGCTCGACGATCGTGATGGCCTGTCGCCCCCGGCTGCCCTCGAGCAGTCCGATCTCGACCTTGGCCCGCATGCGCACGACGCCGCGCCCGGTCTCGTAGGCGCGCCGGACCTCGTCGAGCCCGAGCAGCATGCCGCCGGTGGGCAGGTCGGGCCCCGGCACGAACTCCATGAGCTTGTCGAGCGAGGCGTCCGGATGGTGGATGAGCCACCGCGCGGCGCCGATGATCTCGGCCAGATTGTGCGGAATCATGTTGGTGGCCATGCCGACCGCGATCCCGGAGGTTCCGTTCACCAGCAGGTTCGGGAAGGCGGCCGGCAGCACCGACGGCTCGTCCAGGGACCCGTCGTAGTTCGGCCGGAAGTCGACGGTGTCCTCGCCGAGCTCGCCGACTAGCAGCATGGCCTCATTGGACAGCCGGGACTCGGTGTACCGGCTCGCGGCCGGTCCGTCGTCCGGGGACCCGAAGTTGCCGTGCCCGTCGACCAGCGGCGCGTTCATCGAGAAGTCCTGCGCCAGCCGGACCATCGCGTCGTAGATCGCCCCGTCGCCGTGTGGGTGGTACTTGCCCATCACGTCACCGACCACACGGGACGACTTCACGTACGCGTGCGTCGGCCGGTAGCCGTTCTCGTTCATCGAGTACAGGATCCGGCGGTGGACGGGCTTGAGCCCGTCACGTGCGTCGGGTAACGCGCGCGAGTGGATGACCGAGTACGCGTACTCCAGGTAGGAGTCCTCGATCTCGGTCTTCAACGGGTTGTCGAAGACCTGAGCGCCGGCGCGGTCGAACGCGGCCGGGTCGACCCTCGTCGTGGTTGTGCCCTTGCGGCGTGCCATGTTTCCCTAGCCCCTAGATGTCGATCGCCGACTGGTCGACCCGCACGGACGACTCCACCAGCCAGTTCCGCCGCGGTTCCACCTTCTCACCCATCAGCAGCTCCAGCGCCGTCTCGGCCGCTTCCACGTCGTCGAGCGTGATACGCCGGACCGAGCGGGTGGCCGGGTTCATCGTGGTCTCCCACAGCTCCTCGGCGTCCATCTCGCCGAGACCCTTGAACCGCGGCACCGGCGTGACGACCTGTTTGCCGGCCCTCTGCAGCGCGGCGACCCTCGTCTCCATCTCACGCTGCGTGAAGGTGAAGTGCGTCTCCGAGTTGCGCCCCTTGGTGGTGATCTTGTGCAGGGGCGGCATCGCGGCGTAGAGCCGGCCGTCCTCGATCACCGGGCGCATGTACCGCGCGAACAGCGTGATCAGCAGTGTCCGGATGTGCGACCCGTCGACGTCCGCGTCCGCCATCAGGATGACCCGCCCGTACCGCATGGTCGTCAGGTCGAACGTCCGCCCGGTCCCGGCGCCGAGCACCTGCACGATCGACGCGATCTCCACGTTGCGCAACGTGTCGGCCAGGCTCGCCTTCTGGACGTTGAGGATCTTGCCGCGCAAGGGAAGCAGCGCCTGGTACTCGGACACCCGCGCGAGCCGCGCCGATCCCAGCGCGCTGTCACCCTCCACGAGGAACAGCTCGCTGCGGCCGATGCCGGTCGAGCGGCAGTCGACCAGCTTCGGCGGCATCGCGGCGCCCTCGAGGGCGGTCTTGCGGCGGGCGGCGTCCTTCTGCTGCTTCTGGGTCAGCCGCACGCGGGCGGCGTCGACCACCTTCTGCAGCACGGTCTTCGCCTCGGTCTTGGTCTTGCGGTTCTCCGTCCACGCGCGGACCTCCTGGTCCACGATGGTCTGCAGAACCTTCGTGATGCCGGCCGTCGACAGCTCGTCCTTGGTCTGGGACGTGAACTGCGGCTCGGGGATCTTGACGTGTACGACCGCGGTCATGCCCTCCTCGACGTCGTCGAGCGTCGGCGGGTCCTCCTTGGGCTTGAGCAGCCCGCGGGTCCTGGCGATGGCCTCGTTCACGGCCTTCACCATCGCGCGGTCGAACCCGCGGCGATGCGTGCCGCCGTGCACGTTGCGGATCGTGTTGGTGAAGCACTCGATCGTGCGCTCGTACCCGGTGCCCCAGCGGACGGCGACCTCGACCTCGGCCACGCGTTCCACTTTGGACTGCATGACGCCGTTCTCGTCGGCCGCGTTCTCCCGGTACGTCCCGGTGCCGTTGATCATGATGATGCCGGACACCGGCTTGTCGGCGGCCGGCGCCAGGAACTCCACCATGTCGGCGAGACCGTTGGGGTAGTGGAAGGTCTCCTCGTTGATCGTGCTCTCGAGCGCACTGCGCAGCACGTAGGTCACGCCCGGCACGAGGAACGCCGTGTTGCGCAGCTTCGACCGCACGGCCTCGACGTCCAGCACCGCGGCGTTCTCGAAGTAGCGCGAGTCGTACCAGTAGCGGGTGGACGTGCCGGTCGCCTCGCCGCGCTTCATCCGCCGCACGACGTTCAGCCCGGACCGCTGCGTGAACTTCGCCTTCGGCCCCGCGCCGTCGAACTCACCCGGCACACCGTGCGCGAACGACATCTGGTGCACCTTGCCGTCCCGCTTCACGGTGACGTCGTACCGGTGTGACAGTGCGTTGACCGCAGACGCGCCGACGCCGTGCAGGCCGCCGGAGGTCTTGTAGCCGGACCCGCCGAACTTGCCGCCCGCGTGCAGGCGCGTCAGCACCAACTCCACCCCGGACAGGCCGGACTTGGCGTGCACCCCCGTGGGGATGCCGCGCCCGTCGTCGTCGACCTGAACGCTGCCGTCCGCGTGCAGCGTGACCACGACCCGGCTCGCGTGGCCACCGATGCCCTCGTCCGTAGAGTTGTCGACGACCTCGTTGAACAGGTGGTTGATGCCTCGGCTGTCCGTCGAGCCGATGTACATCCCCGGCCGCTTCCGCACCGCCTCGAGGCCCTCGAGGTGGGTCAGATCGTCGGCACCGTAAAAGGTTCCCGCAGTCACTTCTGGTCGTCTCCCGCTTCATGACGCGCCCGTGCTCAGGCGGTCAGCACCGTAGGAGAGCCTATCCGCTTCCCCTGACAACCCCCGGCATTTGCTCCCCGATGCCCAACCACGCAGGTCCGACCAACGGTCCGGGAGAAGCGCGGTGAGGTTCAGGAACAGGGTGTCCGCGAACTCTCCTGCCTGGTCATGGCCCTGCCCGTGCAGTGCGGTCCAGGTTCGCCGAGCCGTCCACCCCAACCCCGAATCACCCGCGGACGACAGCCGGCGCGCCAAGCATACTCGCAACGAACGGCGCGCGATGACCTCACCCCGTACACGCCCGACCGCCCACCGTGTTCGCCGCTGTGGCGCAGGTCTCGATTTCCTTCCCCCACAAGCGATGCGAATACCGCCCCCACACGATCAGGTGACGCGATTGGCGCCCCGACCCCCGGCCGCCGTATGGTGAACACATGTTCGTTTCATCACTCGCCAGACCGTGTCCCTGCGTCCCGGTACATCCGCCGCCCGCGCGCCGGATGTCGTGACCGCGCAAGCAACCTCGACATCCCGGCAGCCGTTTCGCAACACCCGGCTGGGATACGTCGGTCCGGATCACCCCTGTCCGGAACTTTCGCGTCCTCGGGTTCGCGCATGCCCTGAGTCGCTCTGTCTAGCAACGACAACCCTGGAGCCGCCTTTGGCAGACACCTAACTCCATATCCGACACAGCACACCGCACGCTGGTGGGCGCGGTCCGGCCATGCAGACGGGTTCGCGACGCGATCCGGCTTTCACGGGCTGGCCCCGTGGTCCGTTGGTGGTCGTGGTCCGCCGCTCGTACGGGTCGGGCGGAGGGATGAAGCTGATGCAGGCTTGTTCGGGATCGCTTGTTCGGGATCGCTTGTCCGGGATCGCTTGTCCGGGATCGCCGGTCATGTGGGCTCGTTCGAGTTCGGTGCGGCCGGGCGCGGTCAGGTTCGGGTTCGGCGGTCAGGCTGGGCGCGTCGGGTTCGGGTTCGAGTTCGGCGGTCAGGCCAAACGCGGTCGGATTCGGGTTCGAGTTCGGCCGTCAGGCTGGGCGTCGTCGGGTTCGCCGGTGAGGCACGCTCGTTTCGGGTTCGGGCGGTCAGGCAGGCTCGCTTGGATTTGCCGGTGAGGCGGGCTTCGTTCGGATTGCCGGCCATGCAGGCTCGTTCGACGCTCAGGCAGGCCATTCGGGAACGCCGTTCATGCGGCTCGTTCGGTGCTCAAGCAGGCCTCGTTCGGGATCGCTTGTCCGGGATCGCCGTTCATGCAGCCCGTTCCGTGGTCAGGGTGGCCTCGTTCGGGGTCGCCGGTCACGCAGGCTCGTTCGGCGTTCAGGCGGGCTGGTGGTCCACGCCCTGCTTCGCGTGGGTCGGCCGGCGGTCGAAGCGGACGTCGTCGTCCACCGGGCCGCGGCGGAGCATCAGGACGTCCTTCGGGTAGTTCTGGTGCAGGCGCCAGGGAGCGGCAGGACCCTGCTTCGGGAGCGCGTCGATGCTGCGGAGCACGTAGCCCGACGTGAGGTCGATGAGCGGCACTGTGTCGACCTCCGGGTCCGCCAAGACCGGCGTCACCACCTGGTAGTCGCGCGCGGCCATGTGGTTGAGCAGCCGGCAGACGTACCCGGCGACGAGGTCGGCCTTCAGCGTCCACGAGGCGTTGGTGTACCCGATGGTCATGGCGAAGTTCGGCACGCCGGACAGCATCATTCCCTTGTACGCCACGGTGTCGCCGAGGTTGACGGGCTCGCCGTCGACGGTCAGCGCCATCCCGCCGACGGGCAGGAGGTTCAGCCCGGTGGCCGTGACGACGACGTCGGCCTCTAGCTCCTCGCCCGTGGTCATGCGCAGGCCTCGGACGGTGAAGCGGTCGATCGTGCCGGTCACGACGGACGCGCGGCCGGAGCGGAGTGCTGTGAACAGGTCGCCGTCGGGGACGAAGCACATGCGCTGGTCCCACGGATCGTACGTGGGCGCGAAGTGGGGGTCGGCGTCGTAGCCGGGCGCCATGTGGTTGAGCACTCCCTTGCGCAGCAAGGTCTTCATGACCTTCGGTGCGCGGCGGGACAGCTGGTAGGCGAACATCTGGGTCAGTACGTTCTTCCACCGCAGCGCGGGGAACAGGTACCGGCCGGGGATCCTGCCGATCAGCTTCTCGGCGATGGGGTCCCTGGCGGGCAGGGACATCACGTAGCTGGGTGAGCGCTGAACCATCGTGACGTGCGCGGCGGTCTCGGCCATGGCGGGCACCAGCGTGACCGCCGTGGCGCCACTGCCGATCACGGCCACCCGCTTGCCGGCGTAGTCGAGGTCGGCGGGCCAGTGCTGGGGATGGACGACCTGCCCGGCGAAGTCGTCGATCCCGTCGAACGACGGGGCGTAGCCCTTGTCGTAGCGGTAGTAACCCGAGCAGACATACAGGAAGGAGCACGTCAGGGTCACTGTCACAACTGAATCCGACGCCGGGTCCGCGGCCTGGTCTGCGGCCTGGTCCGTGCGCTCCGCCGTCACCGTCCAGGTGGCGCTGGCGCTCGACCACTCGACCGCGACCACCTTGTGGTGGAAGCGGATGTGCGGGTCGACCCCGAAGGCACGCGCGGTGCGGCGCACGTACTCGCGGATCGAAGGGCCGTCGGCCATGACCTTGGTCTCGGTCCACGGACTGAACGAGTAACCGAGCGTGAACATGTCGGAGTCCGAGCGCACACCCGGGTAACGGAAGAGGTCCCAGGTGCCGCCGATTGCGTCCCGGGCCTCGAGGACCGCGAAGCTGCGGTCCGGACAGCGCTGCCGCAGGTGACAGGCGGCGCCGATACCGGACAGTCCGGCGCCCACGATGAGGACATCGACGTGCTCCGTTGCCATGTCAAGCACGCTACACAATGGCGACCCCGATCAGGGATGCCAAGTGCCGGCGGTGTTTGACCCGGCCTTGCTCGGGCAGCCCGAGGACATGCTGCACATCACGCCGGAGGCAGGACTGGCCATCCAGAAGCTCACCCGCGCCCAGGGCGTTGGTGAGGGCGGTGGCCTACGCGTGGAAGCACGTGCGGGCGACCGCGGCTTCGGGATGTCGGTAGCCGCCCTCCCCGACGAGACGGACGTGGTGGTCACCGAGGAGACCACCGGTGCCCGGGTAATGCTGGACACGGTGACGGCCGACTACGTCGACGACAAAGCCCTGGACGTCTCGGACACCGTGGAGAGCACGGCCCGCTTCACCCTCACCGAACGGGGCACCACGACCGACTGACTCGGCAACGACCGCTGCCTGCTGAGACCTGCACAGGCTCGCGTCCGCAGGCCCATACCCACAGGCGCCTCCACAAACTCGCCTCCACAAGCCGCCTCCGCAAGCCCGCCCCACAGGCCGCGTCGCCTCCACAAGCCCGCCTCCGCAAATCTCGCCTCCGCAGACCCATCCCCACAGGCCGCCTCCACAAGCCCGCCTCCGCAAACCGCCTCTGCAAGCCGCCTCCACAAGCTCATTCCGCGGGTCTCCTCCGGAAGCCCGTTCCCTCAGGCCTGTCCCCAACAGGCCGTTTCCGCAGGAGCGTCCCCGCAGGGGCGTCCAGGCACGGGCTTTGTCGTGGCATGGCGCAGCGCCTCTCCAAGAAGCTGCGCCCTCATTCGGCCGACGCAGGGGCGAGTCAGGCTTGACCCAGGCAAGCTACTTACAATAGCTTTCAAGCTATGAGAGATAGCCGCCATGCCTAGGGCCGGGCTTTCCACCGCCGCCGTCGTGGAGGCCGCGCTCGCGCTCGTCGATGAGCACGGGGTCGACGCCCTCACACTCGCCGCTGTCGCGCAGCGGACGGGAGTCGCCACGCCGTCGCTCTACAAGCACGTCGCCGGGTTGGGCGAGCTCCGCACGCTCCTCGGCCGCCGGGTGCTCGACGACATGACCGAGCACTTCACCCGCGCCGTTCTCGGGCGTAGTGGTGACGACGCCCTCATCGCCCTCATGCATGCCTACCGCGCCTACGTGAAGGCCCACCCCGCCCGGTACGCCGCCGCTCCCCTCGACCCACTGCACGATCCCGCCCTCGCCGCCGCCGGTGCGAAGCAGTTCGACGTCGTCCTCGGGGCGTTGCGTGCCTACGAGCTCCCGCGGTCCGACGCCATCCATGTCATCCGTTGCTTTCGGGCCGTCGCGCATGGGTTCGCCTCGCTGGAGGCCGGGGGTGGGTTCGGGCTGCCCGAAGACCTCGACCACACCTACGAACAGCTCATCGCCGCCGTGCTCGGTGGCATTCCTCGCGGCTGAAGGAGAAAACCCATGCCCAGAACCGCTCTGGCGCTGGCCGGTGTCCTCTTCCTGCTCTACCCCGTGCTCCGTCCCTGGACCGACGAGACCACGACCTCCGGTGCCCGCGAGGCGATGGGCTCGACCGCCTGGGTCGTCTCGCACTTTCTCGCGATGATCGGCTTTGTGTTGGTGCCCTTGGCCTTACTCGGCTTACGCGACCTCGTCGGACTCCTGCCCACCGCCGTCATGTGGGTCGGCGCGGGGCTGACGCTGCCCTACTACGGCGCCGAGGACTTCGGCCTGCACGCCGCCGCCACCACGGGCACCAACCTGCTCGACGTCGCGGAGGCCACTCGCTACAACCCGGTCGCCATCACGATCTTCGGGGTCGGGTTGGTCACGCTCGCGGTCGGGGCGGTACTCGTCGCGGTCAGGGTGTGGCGCGTCGACAGGTACGCCGCCACGGTGTTCGCCGCTGGGTTCGTGCTGTTTCTTCCGCAGTTCTTCACGCCGGCGCCGGTCCGGATCGCGCACGGGGTGTTGATGCTCGTCGGGCTCGGCTCGTTGGCGATCTCCGCCGGCTCGCCCGCCCGGCTACGCGGCCAGCGCGCCGCGTAGCGCCCGGTACAGCAACGCGGCATCGCCGAGGCGGTGCCTCAACTGCCGTTCCAACCCACCGATCGGCACCAGGTTCTGGGGCGCCCGGGGGTCCTTGTGCGGCGAGCTCGCCAGCCTCGGCAGCACCTGGGCGGTCACGTCCGCGAGCGCGACCGCGTCCTCCGCGGTCAGGTCCGCCGAGCACTCCAACCGTACGATCGCCGACCACGGTGCCCGCGACGCGCCCGGCAGCCGCAGGTACCACGACAACCGCTCCCACGACGTCCCCATCTTGAACACCGGGCTTCGCTGGCCAGGGCCCAGTCCCGCCACCACCTCGGCCTGCTCGGCCTGCAGGTACGACTTCTGGTGTGTCTTCACATAACCCACGGTGCGGGCGAGGTGCGTACGGCCACGCAGCGGACCGTCCACCACCAGCAGGTCATCCTCCACATTGGAGTTCTGGCGCCACGAGTTCGCCAGCTCCACCTCCAGCGCCGCCAGGCGCCCCTGCACACCCAGCGTCAGCTTGTCCAGGCCGCCCGGCGTGCGGTGGAACCGGTAGCGCGCGTGCCGGGTCTCGATGTCGCCACCGGACTCCGCGTACAGGCCGCGGTCCACGGCCACGTCCACGATCTGCGCGGCGCCGTCACAGCGGACCAGGCCCGCCGCCAGGGACGCGATCACGCCCGGCAGCGGCTCGGGGCCATCGCCGTGGACCCAGACCCGTGCGTCGATCCGCCGGACGCCGTCCAGGAACAGGATCGAACCGGGCAGGGCGCCATCGGCCGGCGACAGCGCACGCCAGGACGACGCCGGCAGCTCGACGTCCAGGTCGAGGCGGGCCGACGACTCGCGGCCGTCCAGCTCGTCGCCGCGCGCCACTCCGTACGCGGGGTCCCACGGGTCGACCGTGTAGGTCGTGGGTGCCAGGAGTCCGGTCATGACCGCACCATCACACGTCGACCCGCCGCAGTCGCGACGACGCGCCGTCACGGGTCACCGCGAACTGCACGGGGACGCGCTCGGCCAGGGCCGGCACGTGCGTCACGATGCCCACCATCCGCTCGGTCTCCGACGCCAGTCGCTCCAGTGTGGCCGCCACGGTGTCCAGTGTGGCCTCGTCCAGGGTGCCGAAGCCCTCGTCCAGGAACATCGAGTTCAGGTCCCGTTTCCCGCCGGACAGGCCCACGACCTGGTGGGACAGTGCCAGCGCGAGCGCCAGCGACGCCTGGAACGTCTCCCCGCCGGACAGCGTGTTGACCGGCCGGATGGTCCCGGCGTCGTTGTGGTCGAGCACGACCAGCTCGTTGCGCTTGTCGCGGTTCAGCTCGTACTGCCCGCCGGACAGCTGCATGAGGATCTCCGACGCCTCGGCGACCAGCGACTCCAGCGCCTCCGCGCACAGCCACGCCTCGAACCCGGTCGACCTCAGCAGCGTGCCCAGCAGGTGCGCGACCCGCTCCTCCTCGCGGCACGTCTCGACCTCGGCGGCCAGCGTCGCGGACCGCGACCGGCGTTCGCGCAGGTCGGCCAGCTCGGCCCGCAGCCGCGCCAGCTCGCCGGCCAGCACGACGTCGCCCTTGCCCTGTTTCGGCAGGTCGACCCCGTGGTCCGCCAGGAGCTGGGCCAGGCGGGTGCTGGCGGCGGTGCCTTCGGCCAGCACGTCCTCCTCGGCCTGCGCCAGCGACGCGATCCGGTCGTCGAGCGAGCGGCGCTGGTCGCCGGCCCACGTCAGCAGCGCCTGCCAGGCGGCGGCGAGGTCAGTGCCCTCGACCGGCGGCGCGCCGAGCGCGACGAACCGGTCGCGGCTGGCCCGCAGCGCCGACCAGGCACGTTGCTCCTCGTCCGCCAGCGCGTTGCGCTCCTTGCGCGCGTCGTCGACGGCCTTGCGGGCCGACCGCGCGCGGACCCGGGCGCGGTCGACCGCGGCGTCCGCGGTCTCCCGGCGAGTCAACGCGGCCTCGACCTCGGCCGGCGGCGGGGCGTCCCGAAGCTCCGCGGTCAGGTCGTCGGCCTGCTGTGCCGCCGAGGTCACCTCCGCGCGAGCCGTGGCGGCCGCCCGCGACGCGTCGGCGTGGGCCTTCCGCGACGTGGTGACCTGGGACTTGGCCTTCTTGACGGCAACACGGGCGTCGTCGAGGTCGGCCGGCACGGCGTGGTGGGGCAGGTCGTGGACCTCCTGGCGGCACACCGGGCACGGCTCGCCCTCGACCAGGTCGGCGGCCAGCGCGACCGCGCGGTGGGCCCGGTCTGCGGCGGTCTGGGCGGCCTCGGCGTCGGTCAGGGCGTGCTCGGCCTCGGCGAACTCACCGGCCGCGGACTGCTCGGCCGCGTCGGCCTGCGCCGCGGTGGTGCGGAGCCGGTCCAGGCGGGCGGTCAGGTTCGCGAGGCGGGTGTGGGCGTCGCGCCAGCGGGACAGCTCGGCGGCCTCCGGCAGATCGGCACGCGCGGCCTCCGCGTCGGCCTCCGCCGTCTCCGCCGTGGCGCGCTCCCCGGCACGCAGCGCGATCCGCTCGTCCGCGTCCGCCAGCCGGGTGGCCAGGTCGACCACGTCCGCGGGGCGGCGCAGCGTGTCCAGGCCGGTCGACTGCTCCTTCACCGTTTTGGTGGCGGCGTTCGCCTCGGACCAGCGGGTGCGGATCGCGGCGATCTCCTCGACGGCCTCGTCCACCGTCGGCACCAGCGACTCCAGGTCGGCGACCCGCTTCTCGGCGGCCGCGACCACCTCCTCGGTGACGGCACCCAGCTCGGTCAGCTGCTTCTCGGTCATCGTGAGCTTGCCGGCGGCGACCTTGGCGCGTTCGCGGGCGCGCTGGCCGACGTCCTCGTAGACCCCGTACGCCAGCAGCTTGATCAGCAGGTCCTGCCGGTCGCTGGGCTTGGCCTGCAGGAACTCGGCGAACCGGCCCTGCGGCAGCACGACGCACTGGGTGAACTGCTCGTAGGAGATGCCGAGCAGCTCGGTCACCGCGCCGGTGACCTTGTCGCCCTCGGCCAGGGACTCGACGACCTGCTCGAGGATCTTGGTGAGGTCGGCGTCCGGCGGCACCGAGTCGTCGACCCGGTCGAGACGGGCCTCCTTGGTCTGCACCGCCCCCTGCGCGCTGCGGCGCAGCAGCCGGACGGCGGCGTACCGGCGCCCGGCCGCCTCGAAGACCAGGCACACCTTGCCCTCGTTGACCGACGGCGCGAGCGCGCTGCGGATGGCGTCCTTCTTGCCCCAGCGCGGCACCGTGCCGTAGAGGGCGAAGCACAACGCGTCGATCACCGTCGACTTGCCGGCGCCGGTCGGTCCGGTGAGCACGAAGAAGTCCACATCGGACAGCTGGACGTCGGTCTCCTCGCGGTAGCTGCCGAAGCCCTCGAACATCAGGCGCAACGGACGCATGTCAGCGACCCCCTGTCGACTCCTCGAGCAGCTCGGCGAACATGGCCTGCACGCGTGGGTCCTCGATCTCCTTCTCCGACAGGAAGTCCGCGAACAGGTCGGTCGGCGTGCGACCGATCCGGGTCCGCACGGCGCCGGCCTCGGCACGAGCACGGAACTTCTCGTCGATCTGGACGTCGAGCGTGTTCGGCAGCTTCTCGCGGACCATGTCGGCGAGCCCGGCCGACGCCTTCTGCGTGAGGATCACCCGCAGGAACGCGTCCCCGGCCTCCTCGCCGGCGGCCACGACCTCGTCGAGCGTGCCACGCAGGGTGGCGAGCCTGCGGCCGCCGGTCAACGGCACGGGCCGGATCGTGGCGCGTGAGCCGGGGGTGGCGTTGACGACGAGCGCGACCGGTTCGTTGTCCTCCTCGCCGAAGTCCAGCGCGATGGGCGAGCCGGAGTAGGCGATGGGGCAGGGGCCGTCGATCTGCTGGTACCGGTGCAGGTGCCCGAGCGCGGCGTAGTGGGTCGCGACCGGGAACGTGTCGGGCGGGATCTCGTAGCCGAGCAGCGTCTGCACGGCCCGCTCGCCGCCACCCCACCGGCCACCCAGCAGCGTGGCGTGGGTGGTGGCGACGTTGACCGTGTCGCCGGTGAACCCCTCGCACAGCAGGTCGATGATCGACCGCACGTGGTTGGCGTACCGCTGGTTGTGCTGGTCGGCGCTGGTCCGGAAGACCTCCGCGGCACGGATCGCGTGCCGGTGCGAGAGGAACGGCAGCGCCGCGACCACCGCCTCCTCCCCCGACCTCGTGGTGACGCGGGTGGTGCCACCGTTGGCCGGGGTCTTCGGGGTGCCGATGACGTGCATCCCGAGCGCCCCGAGCACCGGGCGGTAGACGTCGTTGACGAGGTTCTGGTTGTCGTGGTTGCCGGCCAGCACGAAGACGTGCCGCCCCTCGGCACGCAGCGACATGAGGGTCCGCATCACCAGGCCCTGCGCCTGGGGACCGGGCGCGGCCGTCTCGAAGAGGTCGCCCGCGACGACGACGAGGTCCACGTCCTCCTCGTCGGCGATCCGCACGATGTCGCGGAGCACGACCTTCTGCTCGTCGATGCGGGGCTGGTTCTTCAGCACCTTGCCTACGTGCCAGTCGGCCGTGTGCAGGATCTTCATGCGAGCCTTCTCTAGAAGGGAGGGGGGTCGTCGTCGGAGTCCGCGCCGGGTATCCCGGCGAAGGGGTTGGCCGGGGGCTTGGGGCCGTCGTCGACGCCGTTCCACGTGCCCTTCTCCGAGGACCGGGTGGCCCAGGCGGGGAACGGGAACTCGATGGCCAGTGGCACCGGGATGTCCGGCTGCGACACGAACATCGTGCCCGGCTTCGCGATGGTCGCCCGCTGACGCTGGGCGGGTGGCAGGTAGCCGTACTCGGGTCGCGACGCCTCCGCCGGGTCGAGCCGGCCCGCGACGCGGATGGAGCAGTTCGCCACGATCCGCCGCTCGACCTCCGACGCGGTCTGCTGTGCGCCGATCAGGATCACGCCGAGCGACCGGCCGCGCTCGGCGACGTCGAGCAGGATCTGCTTGATCGGGCTGTCGCCGTCGCGCGGGGCGTACTTGTTCAGCTCGTCAAGCACGATGAACATCAGCGGCCGCGCGGTGCCCTGCTCCTCCTTGCGCCGGAACTCCTGCCGCAGCGAGACGCCGACCACGAACCGCTGCGCGCGGTCCGGCAGGTTGTGCAGGTCGATGACCGTGACCTGCGCCTTCGATGTCGTCAGCGACCGGTCGCCGCGGTCCTTGAGGTCCGCGCGGATGAGCCGTTCGAGCGGCTTCACGGCCGACCGCAGCCGCCGCAGGAACGCGTTGACGCTGCCGAGCGAGGTGGAGCCGGCCACCCAGTCGCGACGCAGCTCCTCGTCGAGCAGCTCGTTCTCGATCAGCGCGACGAGCTGGTCGAACGTCCGGATCGGGCCGCCGTTGACCGCGTCGACGCCGGAGACCGAGATGGCGCCGTCCGTGCCGACCTTCTGGTGGTCGCGCCTCAGCCGGCCCGCGACCTGGCCGATCAGCATCGTGTACTGGGCACGTTCGTCCTCGCCGTCGGCGAACACGAACGGCATCAGCTCCTGCTCGCAGAACTCCGCGAGGGTCCAGTAGAAGGGGCTGACCGCGCGGTCCCGCGCCCGGACGTCCGGGGTCCCGTTCGGGTCGCCGGGGCGGGGCGGGGCGAACACCTGGACGTTGCGGAACGCGTGCGCGGGCAGGCCCAGCCGGGTGTACTTCTCGCGGAACTCGTCCTTCAGGCGGGAGTTGTCATAGTCGAGGAACAGCAGGTCCTCGCCCTTGACCGAGAAGATCAGCGCCTTGGTGTTGTGCGCCTCGCCCGCGAGGACACCCGAGTTGAAGAACGAGTGCAGCAGGAACGTGGCGAACGACGTCTTGGTCGCGATGCCGGACACGCCGGAGATCGACACGTGCCCGCCGCGGGTGCCGTCCACGAAGTCGAAGTTGAGGTACACCGGCAGCCCGTCACGCCCGATGCCGACCGGCACCTTCGCGTCGGCCATCGTGTCGAAGTACAGCGCGGAGTCCCGTTCGTCACCGGTCGCCCGGTTCACCGGCTGGCCGGGCCGCGGCGGCACGTACACCTCCGGCTCGACCCGGGTGACGGTGACCTCGGCGACCTCGGACACCTCGGCCGGCAGCGCGCCCTGCTCGATGAGGAACACGTCGGAGGCGAACCGGGCGCCCTCGTGCCCCGCCTCGACGTTGGTGACCACACCGGCGATCTGCACCTCGGTCCCGTCCGGCAGCTTGCGCCGGGTCACCACCACGTCGTCCAGCTGCAGGTACTGGTCGGCGGCGACCCCGACGGAGAACGCCAACGGACTGGCGGCCACGGTGCCGACCACGAGACCGACGGGACGCTGCCCCGCCGCCAGCTCCGTCACGCCGTTCGGCGAACCGTTCGGCTCTGACACGCACACACTCCTCGCACTGGGAAGGCCCGCAGTCTAAAACCGCCGGGTGGCGATCTTGGGGACCCCTGGAGGTGGGCGTTGCGTGCCCGGCCGCCCGCGCCGGGCACGCACGGGTGGATCAGGGGAAACAGGCGGTGCTGTAGAAGCCCCACTGGCCGCCGTGCATGGCACGCACGCCGCGGGGGCCGTACCGCCGGTAGGGCTCGTCCCGGATGTCGCCCTGCTCGTCCTTCGCGAGCGGGTCGCCCCACTCCCAGCTGAAGTGGTCGGCGCTCGGATCGTAGTTGCGGTAGAAGTGCGCGGCCGCACAGCGGTTGGTCTCACAGTGCGTGTACGTGCCGTTGCACGGCTCGCGCGGCTCGGCCACCGTCTCCGCGGCCGGACTGTCGTAGGCCTCGCACAGGATGTAGCCGGTCCGCGCGAGCTGCCACGAGTAGCCGTAGCACCACAGCGGCTCGGCCGGGTCGGCGTAGTAGACGACGAACGTCGAGCCGGCCCGCAGCGCGCCGAGATACGGACCGTGCGGCGAGCACACCGGCGGGTTCGACATCTCGTGCAGGTTCGTGTCGCGGATGATCGTCCGCTGGCGGGGGTTCGGGTCCTTGAAGTGGCTCGAGCACCCGGGCGGCCGGGTGTCCTGGACGGACGCGCCTGCGTCGGCGGGAAGGGCGGCGGGGACCAGCGCGATCACGGCCGCCAACAACACTTTCAGCATGTCCGTCTGTCTAGCGACGGCGGCTCACCGCCCGCGACCGGTCGTGCACACAGGGAATGCGACGGTGCACTCACGGCAAAGCCGGTTGGAACAGCCACTGGTCGAAGAAGCCGCGCAGGGATCGGCCGGCGTGCTGTTCGGCCAGGGCGACGAAGTCGTCCGTGGTCGCCGTGCTGTGGCGGTACCTGTCGGTCCAGTCGCGGAGCAGCGCGAAGAACGGGCGGTCACCCAGCTGGGTGCGTAGGGCGTGCAGGGTGAGCGCGCCCCGCCGGTACAGCCGATCGTCGAACATGTCGCGCGCGGACGGGTCGCCGATCCGCAGGTTCTGCGGCAGACCGGCCAGCACGGCACGGGATCGTTCGGCCAGCAGCGACGCCGACGGCCCGCCCGATCGCTCCGACCACAACCACTCCGCGTAGGCGGCGAAGCCCTCGTTCAGCCAGATGTGTCGCCAGTCCGCGAGGCCGACGCTGTTGCCGAACCACTGGTGCGCCAGCTCGTGTGCGACCAGCCGCTCGAACCCCCGCGCACCGTCGACGTGGTTGGCGCCGAAGATCGACAGCCCCTGCGCCTCGACCGGCACCTCCAGCTCGTCGTCGGTCACGACGACCGCGTACTCGGCGAACGGGTACGGCCCGAACAGCTCCGTGAACACCCGCATGATCCGTGGCTGGCGCCGGAAGTCCCGCTGCGCCAGGGCCAGGCGGCCCCGCGGCGCGGCCAGGATCTGCCCGGAGGACAGCAGGACCCGCTCGTACTGTCCTATCTGGACGGTCGCGAGGTAGGGCGCCATCGGCTCGTCGGCGACGTAGGTCCACGTGGTGGTCGAGCCGCTCGACACCCGGGACGCCAGGACTCCGTTGGCCACCACCGTGTACGTGGTCGGCGCGGTCACCTCGATCCGGTAGGACGCCTTCGCGCCGACCAGGTCCACGCACGGGAACCACGACGGCGCGCCGACCGGTTGGCTCGCCACGATGACGCCGTCGGTCAGCTCGTCCCAGCCGACGTCACCCCAGTACCGGGTGTGCACCGGCTCGGGCCGGCCCGCGTACCGGATCTCGACCGGAAACGGTGTGCCCACGAGGAAACGGCCGCGGATCCGCAGCTTGCCGGCGCGGTGGGTCCACCGTGCCGGGCGACCGTCGACGAGTACCCGCTCGACCCGCAGCGACCCGAGGTCCAGCTCGAGCGGCGCGTTCACGGCGGACGCCACCACGGTCAGCCGGGCCCGCGCGGAGAGCCGCCCCGTGGACGGCTTCGTCCGCAGCGCCAGGTCGTAGTGCGAGACCCGGAGGTCGTTCAGCTCCATGCCGATACGGGATTGCCCAGCCACCGCGTGCCGGCCGGCACCTGCTCGCCGGCCATCACCAGCGACGCCGGCCCGACACACGTGTTGGCGCCGACCGCCGTGCCGGGCAGGACGATCCCGTGCGGTCCGAGCGTCGCGCCGGCCGCCAAGCTCACCTTGTCCATACGCAGGATCCGATCATGGAAGAGGTGGGTCTGCACAACACAGCCCCGGTTGACGGTCGCTCCGTCACCCAGGTGGACCAGGTCCGCCTCGGGCAGCCAGTACGACTCGCACCACACGCCGCGCCCGACCCGGGCGCCGAGCGTCCGCAGCCACCACGACATCAGCGGCGTGCCCGACACCGAGCCGACGAACCACGGCACCGCCAGGACCTCGACGAACGTGTCCGCCAGCTCGCCCCGCCACACCGCCGAGCTCCACAGCGGATGGTTGCGGGCGCGGAACCGCCCGACCAGCAACCACTTCGCGGCCGCGGTGAGCAGGCAGGCCGCGACCCCGGCGGCGCCGAGGAGCACACCACCCAGCGCCAGCCCGAGCGGGAAGCCCAGCACGGCGATGCCCGCGAGCACCAGGACCGCGAGCGCGACCGAGCACATGACCGGCACGACCCGGCACAGCTCCACCAGCGCACGGGCCACGAGCAGCCGGCGCGACGGTTTGTAGGTGCGCCCGGCGTCCCCGCCGTCGGCCACACGCGGCAGCCTGATCGGCGGCATGCCCAGGTACGAGCTGCCGGCCTTGGCCCGTTTCGGCGCGGCGGACAGCACGCCGACCAGCCCGCGCTTCGGCACCGACCGGCCGGGCGCGGCCATGCCCGAGTTGCCGACGAACGCCTTCTTGCCGACCCGCACGCAGCCGATGTGCAGCCAGCCGCCGCCCAGCTCGTAGGCCGCGACCATGGTGTCGTCGGCGAGGAACGCGCCGTCGCCGACGGTCGTCATCGACGGCAGGGCGACCACGGTGGACACCTCGGCGTTGCGACCGACCTTCATGCCGAGCGCACGCAGCCAGACCGGCGTGGCGAGCCCGGCGTACAGGGGGAACAGGAGGCCGCGAGCGGAGTCCATCAGCCGCAGCGTCGCCCAGGCCTGCCAGGCGACCCGGCCGCGGACGGGGTGGTGCCCCTCCCGCAGCCCGATGCCGAGCAGCCGGACCGAGACCAGCGTGACCAGCGCGTACGTGGCCAGCCAGGCCACCGTCGCGGCGGGCACGGCCGCGAGCAGGCCACCCAGGGTCCTGGGGAACATGGTCGCCAGCCACAGCGCCGGCAGCGCGGCCGCGGCCGGCAGCAGCGACAGCGCCATCGAGGTGGTGTCGTAGACCGCGAGCCACAGGCGGGGGCGGGCCGGGCGGGCCTTGGGCCAGCGGCGGGCCGCCTTGCCGTCCTTCACCGCGGGCACACCGGACCAGCGCTGTCCCGTGGGCACCGAGCCGGTGACGCCGGAGCCGGGCGCGATCTCGGCGCGCTTGCCGATCCGGGTGCCGGGGAACAGGGTGGAGCGGGCGCCGACGACCGCGCCCGCGCCGACGCGGATCTTGCCGATGTGCACGAGGTCGCCGTCGACCCAGTGGCCGGACAGGTCCACCTCGGGCTCGATCGCCGCGCCCCTGCCGATCCTGAGCAGGCCGGTCACGGGCGGGAGGGAGTGCAGGTCGACGTCCTGCGCGATCGTGGCGCCGAGCGCGCGGGCGTAGTGCGTGAGCCAGGAGCCGGCGAGGTCGGCCGCGCCGGACCGCTCGGTGAGCTGCTCGGCCGCCCACAGTCGCAGGTGGACACCGCCGCCGCGTGGGTAGGTGCCGGGCCGGACGCCGCGCAGCAGCAGCCGCGCCCCGCCCGCCGCGATCGCCAGCCGGCCGGGTGGGCTGAAGAGCAGGAGCCAGCCGAGGCCGACCAGCCACCACGAGACGGTCCAGGGGTAGCCGAGCACGTTGCCGACGGCGGCGAGGACGACGGTCCAGCGCAGGCCGACGAGCGTCAGCAGCGGGATCATCGCGAGGGTCTGGATCACCGCGGCAGAGCGGGGCACGGGCACGACGGTCCTGGCGGGCGTGTGCGGGCCGGCCAGCTCGTCGAGACGGGCGGCGAAGGCCGCGACCGTCGGTGAGTGGTAGACGTCGGTGACCGAGACGGTCGGGAAGTCGGCCCGGACGATCGAGACCAGCCGGGCCGCGGCGAGGCTGCCGCCGCCGCAGGCGAAGAAGTCCGCCGACGGGCCGGCCGGCGGCGCGCCGAGCACCTCGGCCCAGCGCTCGCCGAGCCACGCCTGGGTGCCGTGCAGTTCTTCGGTGTCCACCGGTCCGAGGTCCAGCGGCCAGGGCAGTGCGTTCCGGTCGACCTTGCCGGACGTGCGAGTGGGCAGCGTGCCGACGACCGCGAGCCGCGGCACGAGCGCGGCGGGCAGCGCCTCCCGCAGCCGGCCGACGGCGGCGGGCTCGTCGAAGTCCGGGCCGGCGACGACGTAGCCGACGAGCAGCTGCGTGCCCGCCCCGGTGGTGCGGACGGCCGCGGCCGCCCCGGTCACGCCGGGCAGCGCCTGCAACGCCGCGTCGATCTCGCCGAGCTCGATGCGCCGGCCGCCGAGCTTGACCTGCTCGTCGGCGCGACCGAGGAACTCCAGGCCCTCGGGCTCGGCCCGGACGAGGTCGCCGCTGCGGTAGGCCCGGTCCCAGCCGAGCGACTCGAGCGGCGCGTACTTCTCGGCGTCCTTGACCGGGTCGAGGTAGCGGGCGAGGCCGACGCCGCCGATCACCAGCTCGCCGGTGTCGCCCATGGGCACGACCTCGCCCGCGGCGTCCACGACGGCCAGCTCCCAACCGGCTAGCGGCAGCCCGATGCGCACCGGGCCCGCACCGGTCATGCGGGCGCCGCACGCGACCACGGTCGCCTCGGTCGGGCCGTAGGTGTTCCACACCTCGCGGCCGTCCTCGGTGAGGCGTGCGGCCAGCTCGGGTGGGCAGGCCTCGCCACCGAGGATGAGCAGCCGAACATCGTCGAGTGCCTCGGCAGGCCACAGCGCAACCAGCGTCGGGACCGTGGAGACGACCGTGATCTCCTGCTCGACCAGCCACGGGCCGAGGTCGACGCCGGTGCGGACGAGCCAGCGCGGCGCCGGCACCAGGCACGCGCCGTTGCGCCAGGCCAGCCACATCTCCTCGCAGGAGGCGTCGAAGGCGACGGACAGTCCGGCGAGCACCCGGTCGTCGGGGCCGATCGGGTCGTCGAGCAGGAACATCCGGGCCTCGGCGTCCACGAACGCGGCCGCCGAGCGGTGACTGACGGCCACGCCCTTCGGCCTGCCGGTGGAGCCGGAGGTGAAGATGATCCACGCGTCGTCGTCCAGGCCGGCCGGGCGGTGCTCGCGGCCGACCGCGATGTCACGCATGGTCAGCGCGCGGCCCTCGCCCAGCACCGCGCACACGCCGGCCTCGCCGAACACCAGGTCGGCCCGCTCGTCCGGGTCCTCGAAGTCGACCGGCACGTAGGCGGCACCGGCCGCGAGCACGGCGAGGATCGAGACGTACAGGTCGGCGGTGCCGGACGGCACCCGGACCCCGACGCGGTCGCCCACGCCGATACCCTCCGCGAGGAGCTTCTGGCGCAGCTCGTCGACCACGCCGACCAGCTCGGTGTAGCTGAGCGTGACCGTGCCGTCGTCGATCGCCGGCGCCGCCGGATGGCGGGCCGCGGTAGCCGCGAGCACGTCGTTGAGGGTGCGGGGTCGCGCTGCCGCGGCACCGCTGAACCGGGCCGGGGGCGCGGTCAGCTCGTAGCTCGGGGTCGCTTCGAAGACGGCGGTCATCGACCACCGACCGGACGCAGCAGCAAGAAGTCCTCCGGGGTTCGGGCGCTGCATCCGGGCGGTGGGCAGCGAGCAACCTGCGACTTTACCGCGCGGTCACGCCGCGAACCCCCTCGGCGCGAGTGCCCGTGGGAGAACTCACAGCCGGTCAGCCGTTGGCGGCCCTGGCGGCGATCCGGGCACGAACCTCCGGTCGGCGCAGCGGCGGGACCGTCGCGGGCGGCTGCTTGCGCGGCGGCAGCTCGGCCAGCAGACGGGTCGTGACCTCGGCGATCTCGGCGACCGCCTGCTCGAACGGGTCGCGGATCCGGTCGGTGACCGTCTGCACGCCGGACACCTTCCTGACGAACTGGCGCGCTGCCGCCTCGATCTCCTCAGCGGTCGCGGCGGGCTCGAGCCCACGCCGCGGGGTGATGTTTCGGCACATGCCCCGAGCCTACGGTTGACGGAAAGTGCCCGTATCGCTTCAGCATTCGAAAATTCCTACCGTAACGGCCGATTGCCGCCTGTCACACCGCGATTCACGCTGATCATGCCCGGTCATCCCGGGTTCCCTGCGAGCGTGTGGAGACAGCCCATGCGTATCCGTACGAACTCCTTCCGATTAATTCTCGTTTCCGCGGCCGTCACGGTCCTGTGCCTGGCCGGCGTCACTCAGGCACAGGCCGCGGCCGGCCCCTACACCGCGCTCGGCGACTCCTACTCCTCCGGCGTCGGCTCGCGGACGTACTACTCGGACAGCGGCTCCTGCTACCGCAGCCCGCTCGCGTACCCGGTCAGGGTCGCCGCCCAGCTCGGCGCGCCCCTGACCTTCGCGGCGTGCTCCGGCGCGCGGGTGCCGGACGTGCTGAACCAGCTCGCCGGCCTCAACACCGGCACCGCGTTCGTGACCGTGTCCGTCGGCGGCAACGACGCCGGCTTCGCGGACGTGATCACCCAGTGCGCGCTGCCGTGGCCGTGGACCTGCACGAGCCAGATCACCGCCGCCAACAACTACATCCGTAACACACTGCCCGGCGCGCTCGACAATCTGTACAACCAGATCCGGGCGAAGGCGCCGAACGCGAAGGTGGCCGTGGTCGGCTATCCGCGCCTGTTCAACGGCGAGGAGTGCAACGTGCTGGCGAGGATCAGCCCGGCCGAGCAGTCCTCGCTCAACGCGACCGCCGACCTGCTCGCCACCACCACCGCCGGCCGGGCCTCGGCACACGGGTTCCGCTTCGTCGACGTCCGCACCGCCTTCACCGGCCACGCGGTCTGCGACGACGTCGAGTGGCTCAACGGTCTCTCGAACCCGGTCCTCGAGTCCTACCACCCGAACAGCACGGGGCAGGCATCCGGTTACACACCACTGGTCGCGAGCGCGCTCTCGGCCGCGTTGACCCAGGCCTGAACCCACTTTACGGACGAGCCGTCTGGTGCAACTGCCGTAGTGCAGTTGCACCAGACGGCTCATTTGTGGAAATCATCCGATCGGTGCAGCCCGGGATTTTCCGAACATATTTTCTGTAGCATTACGAGCGCGTATCCACCTGAATGTTTCTCTCGTTACTCCAGGCGTAGGACGACTCGTAACGAGAATTCAGGTCGCCGTGACACTCCATCTGTGGGAACGGCGATCGGATGGGGTCGCCGCACCGGCTGATTACCGTCCCCAGGAGGATGCATGACACGACAAAGCTCCAGCGGCTCGGCGGAGCAGGAGGAAGGAAGATCGATCCGAGTGTTACTCGCCGAGGACATGGATCTGCTCCGCACGGCTCTGGTGAGTCTGCTGGAGGACGAGGCGGACATCGAGGTCATCGCGGACCTGAAATGCGATCACCAGGCGGTATCAGTCGCACTACGGTTGCGGCCGGACGTCGCGGTGATCTCCGCGGACATGCCCGAGACCAAGGGACTGACGACCGTGCACGAGCTGCGTAAGAAATTACCCGAGTGCCAGATCGTCGCGTTGACCGTAACCCGACCGGCCGGCCTGCTGAAACGGTTGCTAGCCGCGGACGTATCCGGACTGATTGACAAGAACGCGCCGGCGACCCGGCTGCTGCACGCGATTCGCAATGTCGCCGATGGCGGTACGGTGATCGACGCGAACCTGGTGGTCGCCGCGCTTTCTGCAGGCAGTAACCCGTTCACCCCGAGAGAGTTGACCGTGCTGCGGCTCGCGGCCGAGGGAGCGAGCGGTCCGGAAATTGCCAAGCAACTATCACTGTCACCGGGGACCGTACGCAACTACCTTTCGAACGCGATGAACAAAACTGGGGCAAGAACCAGGATCGACGCGATCCGGATCGCCACCGAGTCAGGCTGGCTGTGACCGGAGCCGGCCATCGGCGGCGGGTAGCACACCGGCGTTCCAGTGGCCGAGCAGATCGCGGTAGAGCGGGGAGTGCTTGAGCAGGTTCTCGTGGTCGCCCACCACGGCGCCGGCGCCGTCCATCACCAGGATCCGGTTGGCGCGCAAGGCGGAACTAATCCGGTGGGCGATCACGATCAAGGTGCCGGGCCGCTCGGCGAACGCCAGTTCGGCGAGCCGCTCGGCCGCCGGGTCGAGGTGGCAGGTGGCCTCGTCGAGCACGACGAGGGACGCCGGGGACAGGTAGGCCCGGACGAGCGCGACGAGCTGGCGCTGGCCGGCGGACATCTCCCGCGGGTGAATCTCGGTGTCGTAGTCGCCCAGTCGCGCGCCGATCGCCGCCGCCGCCGCGTCGAGGTCGGCGGTGGTGGCGTCGGGGCGCAGGTAGGTGAGGTTCTCGCGCAGGGTGCCGGTGAAGACGTAGGCCTCCTGCGGGATGAGGACCCGGTCGGCGACCAGCTGGACCGCGCCCTGGTCGGGGCGGCGCAGGCCGCAGATCAGACTGGCCAGAGTGGACTTTCCGATGCCGGACGGGCCGACGACCGCGAGGTGCTCCCCCGGCTCGACGGTGAGGTCGAGGTCGCGGACGACGGGTTCGGCGTGCGGCCCGTACGCGAAGGTGACGTTCCTGAGCACCGTGCGCTGCCCGGTGTCCTGCTCGTGCCGGGGCGCCGGCGGCACGTGGCTGGCGTCGAGGACCCGCCCGAGCGTGATCACGAACCGCAACCCGCTGCCGCCGACGCCCGCGACGAAGTTCTGGAGCGCGGGCTGGAGTCCGAAGAGGACGTAGGTGGCGCCGCCGAGCAACGCGCCGGCGGTGAGCCCGCGCTGGACGAGTGCCGGCCCGGCGAAGAGCAGGACGAGCAGCGGAAGCCAGCCGCCGAAGGCGAAGCAGGCGGTCCGCAGGGCGGCGACCCCGGCGAGCGCCCGCTCCGCGGCGGCCTGCTCGTCGATGGGTTTCCTGACGAGCGCGGCGGACTCTCGCTCGGTCCCGCAGGCGACGACGTCCCGGACCCCGGCGAAGACCTGGCCCGCGGCGGCGGCGAGCCGCTCGTCGGCGAGGACGGACGCCCGCTGCCGCGCGGCGGCGAGCCCCAGCATGGCGACGAATCCCGCCAGCCCCAACAGGAACGGCGGGAGGATGAGCAGCGCGACGGCCGGCGCGACGGAGAGCACCCCGACAACCACACCGACAACGGTGACGACGAAACCCCGGATGACGATGACGAGCCCGGCGTAGGTGTCCCGCACGATCTCGACCTGGCGCGTGAGGCGCGCGAGCGCCCCGTGATCGGGACGTCCTTCGACGCCGTTGCGCAGGGCGCCACCGACGACACGCCGGACGAGTTCGTCCCGGAAGGGCTCGGCAAGCTCGCCGAGCCGCAGGAACACCATGCGCGTCCCAACCGAGCCGACGACGGAGACGAGCACGAGGGAGGCGAGCCAGACGGTGCCGACCACGGGCCGCCCGGCCAGGAAGCCACGATCGACGGCATTGGCGACGACCAGCCCGGAAAGCGTGGCCGGCAGGGCCTCCGGCACCGACCACGCGACCAGCGCCATGGTCGGCCGAGCCCGGAGCGACCGCAGGGCATATCGCAGCTCACGCCGCACGCGCCACCACCCCGCCCGCACGAAAGTCCCATTGGCGCGCCCGGGGGCCCCCCGGTTTCCACGCTACCGACGGGGGGTGACACTCCCGGCCCGCGAGCGCGGGTTGTCCACAGCCCGAACGGGTACAGCCCGAGCGAAAGTCCCCTTCGCGCGCCGGAAGGCCACCGGTTTCCACGCCGGGGCCTGGCATGGTCGGGTTCCCGCGGTTCACGGCAGCGTCGCGGCTCGCGTGTCGACCTCGGCGGGCCGGGCCGGCGCACCGGAACAATGCCTGAAGCTGCGGGAATTCCCGAGTTGACCACCATCCATAGTGGACCGACAAGACCCAGATCCGGGTGTCGGCCATCGGCCCTGTGATCTTGCCAGGGCCCTCGTTCTCCCCGTCGCCGGCGGTCGCCGGCGGTTCCCGGCGGGGGCCGGCCGTCTGCCGGGCGGTCATCCGAACACCTCGCGGTATGCCTCCTGCCGCCACAGCTCCTCGTGCGGGCCGACCGCTCGCACGCGTCCTTCTTCCAGCCACACCACGACATCCGCGCGGGCCGCCGTCGACAGCCGGTGGGTCACCACCAGCCTGGTTCGCCCGGCGGCGCCCAGTGCCGCGCTGATCCGCATCTCCGTCACCATGTCCACACTGGACGTCGCGTCGTCGAGAACCAGCAGCCGCTTCGCGAGCCACGAGCGCGCCAGGCCCAACCGCTGCAGTTCGCCGCCCGACATCGGGGCCCGCGTCAGCGCGGTGTCGTAGCCCTCCGGCAGCCGGGACACGAACTCGTGCGCGAACGTCGCCCGCGCCGCCTCCTCGCCGCCCGCCCCGATCGCCGCGCCGACGGTCGCGCCCACCAGGCACGGCCGCTCGAACGCGTACCCCACCGCACCGCGCAACTCGTCGTGCGACAACGACGAAAGTGGCACCCCGTCCAGCGACACCGACCCGGCCGACGGCTCCCACAACCGCGCCGCGACCCCGGCGAGCACCGACTTCCCGGCACCCGACCGGCCGACGACCGCGGCCATCGCACCGCCCGGCACATCAAACGACACACCGGTCAGCAACGAGCCGACCGAGACGTCGCGAAAGTCCAGCCAGCCGGCCCCGACCGGCAACGAACCATCGCCGTACGCCACGGCATCGAGCGACAGCACCGCACCGACCCGATCGGCGCCGGCCCTGGACCGCGCCAACCGTCCGAAGACACTCGTCAACCCCCCGAGCCCCGCGCCAAGCATCGCGTACTGCCCGGCCGCGAACAGCTCACCCGGCGTCAACCGCCCCGCCGAAAGCGCCCATCCCCCGGTTCCCAACACCGCCACCAGCACCAGCGGCCCCACCACCGCGACCTGCGCCGCCGACCCCGACAGCACCCGCCAGCTCCGCATCCCCTCCTCGTGCAGCTCCGGGAGCGACGCGAGCACCCGAGCCTCCTCGCGGTCGGCCGTGCCCGCCGCCGCGATCGTCCGCACGCCCGAGAGCGACTCCGACAGCCGCGACGCGATCCGCCCCTGCACCGACAGGTACGCGGTCACCACCGCCGCGGTCCGGCGCGTGAACAGCCGCAGCACCACCGCGACGAGCGCCACCCCGGCGAGGAAGGCCACCGCCAGCCAGACATCCAGGTACACCAGCAGAACGAGGCTCCCGACGGGTGGCAGCACCGCCATCCACACCGTCACCACCGCCGGCCCGGCGTTCGCCGCCTCCGCCGCGTTGCCCGACACCCGGCTCACCAGGTCACCGGTCTCGAACCCGTGCCGCGGCCCCGCGGCCAGCACGTGCCGCACCAGCCGGTCCCGCAGCCACGCCGTCGTGCCGGCCACGCACGCCGTGCCCGCGTACGCGTCGACGAGATCCGCCGCGATCCCCACCACCACCAGCCTGGCGGCCAGCCAGAACCACACCTGCGACCCGCCGCCCACGATCGAGTCGACGGCCCGGCCCAGCACCACGGGCAGCGCCAGCGCGCCGAGGGTGCCCGCCAGCGCGCCGACGGCGATCACCGGCAGCCAGCCAGAAGCCTTTCGGGCTATCTGTGCGAAGGCCGTCACGGCGTACCCTTCTTGGACAAGGGCCGCGGCCCCGGACAAACGCCAGTTGTCCGGGACCGCGCCCGTTGGCTGCGCCCGCGTGGGCGTCGGAAGCGAGACTCGCTTCGCTCAGTGGCAGATCAGCACGCTGAGGCCGGACGTGCCGCCGCACAGGGTGACGGACAGGTTCGACGGGCACGAGTGGCCGCTGCTGCTGCTGCCACCGCCGCCACCGGTCTGCGGCGCCTGCTCCATGCCCTGAAGGTCGAGAAGTGCCATTTTTGGCTCCTTTTTCGGGGGTTTCCTACTGGCCCACGCCTGCTGGCGTGGGGGTCCTTGGCGGCTCGACGCGCGACGGCGCGAGCAGCGGGGCGTGCACCGGTTGGTCGTGCAGTGCCGCGCCGAGTGCGAGCAGCACGCCGGCGTTGCCGGTCGCGAGGTCCATGGACAGGCGCAGCAGACCCGTGCCGGGAAAGGCCATTCCGCCTCCGTACGGCAGCGCGTGCCATGCGAGGTTGCGCACCTGCCGGGCCACGTCCGGGTCGGCTGCTGGATCGGCGGACCGCCCGGCCAGGTAGAGCAGCACGCCGGCGCGCCCGGTCAACAGGCCCGGCAGGATGTACATGGGGGAGCGGGCGGTGCGGGCCACGCCGGCCGCCGCCTTCGCGAACTCCTCGTCCGCGCGGCGACGCAGGAACTCGTCGAGGACCATGCCGATGCCGATGCTGCCGCCGTCCAGGTAGGGCATCGAGCGCCAGCCCTCGTTGACCTCGATCGTCCCGTTGTCGCGCCACACGCACCGGCGCAGGTCGAAGCGCAACGCACGCGCCGCCGCGTCGAGGTAGCCGGCGTCGCCGGTGTCGTCGTACATCCGGATCAGGAACAACGCGGGACCAGACCGGCCGCGGAACAACCCGGCCCACGGCTGACCGGAGCCACTGACGGGGTCGTCCTCCGTGGTGTCCTCGGGCAACTCGGCGACCAGTTCCGCGGCGCGGCGGGCCACCACGCGCAGCGCCGGCTCGCCCGTGGCGTCGGCGAGGTGCAGCAGGTTCAACCCGAACCCGGGCACACCGCCGAGCAGGTCGTGCCCCATGGACTCCCACTTCTCGCGCAGGCAGATGTCGACGACGTCGAGTCCCTCCTGCCGGTGCCCGAGGTGGGCGAGTGTGAACGCGGCGCCGTGCAACCCGTCGTAGAGGCCGAGCCGCGTGCCGCCCGGCGGGTTAGTCGCCCGCCGGATCAGCCAGTTCTCGTACTCCTCGACGCGGCCGGCGCCGGTGACGTCCAGCGCGTACAGCACACCCGCCGCGCCGTACGCCAGCCCGAGCCCGCCCACCGCGAACTGCTGCGGGTCACCGGGGAACAGCCGGTCGTCGCGGTGCGGGGTGGCGCTGGCGCGGATCGCCCGCACCAGGTCGTCACGCAACGCGGGCCATGCGGCCCGGTCGGGGTCGAGCCTGGGGTTCGGCAGGTGCGGGGTCTCCGGTGGCACGACCACGTCGACGGCCGGCCGGAGCAGGTCCCTGCCCACCGGGAAGTGCTCGGTGATGATGTCCGCGAAGTGCCGTGCCTTCAACCGGTGCAGACCGAGCAGGTTGGTCATCGGCAGGAACAGCGCGAACGTCAGGCACGCCAGCGCGTAGTCGTCGATGTCGAAGCCGTGCACGTCCCGCGGCGGCGCGAACCCGGGGTTGTTGAGACCGGGCCGGCTGGCCTCCTCGACCGGGGCGGCGACCTCGTAGTCCAGCAGCGCGATCGTGTCGTCCGGCCGCACCACGATGTTGAACAGGTGCAGGTCGCCGTACACGATGCCGCGCTCGTGCACGGCCGCGATGGTCTCGCGCACCTGTCTGTGGATGTCGAGTGCCCACGCGGTGAACTCGGCGTACTGCGCCGGCGTCGACGCGGGGTCGATCAGCGGGTAGCGCCGCACGATGGCCTTGCCGAGCACGTCGCCCTCGACGTACTCCATGGGGAGGAACCGGTGCTCGCCCAGCCAGAACATGTCGTGCACGCGCGGAATGCCCGGAACGCCGGCGAGTCTCGTCAGCGTCTCGTGCTCGCGGTGCAGGCGGCGGACGGCGTCGTGGCCCCATGAGTCGAGGCCTGCGTGTGGCCGGGCCTCCTTCAGCACGACCTGCTCGCCCGTCCGGGTGTCGCGGCCGAGGTAGATGCCGCCGCCGTTGGAGAAGTGCAGCACGCTCTCGATCGTGTAGGGCAGGTCGGTGGTGGTGACCGCGTTGCGTGCGGCCAGGTGCGGCTCCAGGAACGCCGGCAGCGTCACCCACGGCGGGACGTGGAACACCGGGTCGCGCCGGTCGGGCACGAGGTTGCCGTCCGGATCGGCGATGGCCTCGACCACCACGCCGGTACCGTCCACCGTGTACCGGTTGGCGAACGCGCCGTACCGCACGAACAGCGGTCCCTTGCCCCAGCGCAGGTCGCTCAGGATGTACGGGCTCGGCTCGCCGTCGAGCTGGCCGCCGAGCTCGGTCAGGATCCGCTCGCAGGCCTCGTCGTTCTCCGGGTAGATCGTGACGAGCTTGCCGGCGTACCCGCGTGGGGCGTACTTGGCGACCCTGGCGAGCAACGCTGAGGAGGAACGCAGGAACTTGAACGAGATGCCGCGGGCGACGCAGTACTCCCACACGACGTCGAGCACGCGGTCGGCGTTGTCCTGGGTGGCCGAGGCGTGGATCTTCCAGCCCTGCAGGGGAGTCTGCTGCAGCTCACGCGGGTGGACGACGAGCCAGTCGTCCTGCGGGCGCAGGGTCCAACCCTCCGGTAAGGCCCGGGACGCCGTGGCGAACGACTCGCCGGCGGTCTCCTCCGAGTGCATGGCGTCATAGAAGGACGGGTCCGCCATGCAGTACGGCTGATAGTCCTGGTCCATGCCCGGTCGCTCCGCTCGTCGCTCCGAAATCCGAGAGCAATCGTGCGTCACCTGCACCGCGTCCACTTAGTGCAAACTGTCACCGGCAAACCACGCACATGTCACATGACACGGCGTGACCGTGAACGTGAATTAGTCCGGTCGGGTGACTACTGCTTCGCGGCTTCCCGGAGCGCGTCGAGCAGGCCCGCGAGTGCCGGTTGCGCCAGGGAGGACTCGCGGACCGCGGCATGGATGGACCGCACCGGCTCCGGGTTGCGCACCCGCCGCACGACCACGCCCGGGTGACGCTGCCCGAGTCCCAGCCGGGGGATGAGCGTCACGCCGAGGCCCGCGGCGACGAACCCCTGCGCGGTCGCGTAGTCGTCGCTCTCGACCACGAAGTTCGGGGTGAAGCCGGCCGAGGCACACGCCTCCAGCATGCGTTCCAGGCACGGTCCGGCGGACAGCTCGTTGTTCACCCACGGCTCGTCGGCCAGTTCCGCGAGGTCGAGCACACGCTTGGCCGCGAGCCGGTGCCCCTTGGGCAGGACGGCGTCGTACGGGTCGTCCAGCAGGTGCACCAGCTGGATGCCGTCCTTGGGCTGCTGGCGCGGCGACACCGTGATCACCAGGTCCGCGTCGCCCCGCTCGACCTCCGCCAGCTGCTCGCCGGGGTCGACCAGCTTGAGGTCGACCTGGACGCGCGGGTACGCGGCCCGCAGCTTGGCCAGGGCGGGTGGCACGAGCGCGGCACCCGCGGTCGCGAAGTAGCGGATCACGAGGCGACCTGTGCGCCCCGCACGCAGGTCGGCGAGCGCCGTCTCGGCCTCGGCGACGTGCTGGCCGATGATCGCGGCGTGCTCGGTCAGCAGCCGGCCGGCCGCCGTGGGCCGCACCCCGCGACCGACGCGTTCGAGCAGCGGCAGACCGGCCTGCCGTTCGAGCGCCGCGATCTGCTGGCTGACCGCGGACGGCGTGTAGCCGAGGTTCGTGGCCGCCGCCGTCACCGAGCCGCTGGTCACCACGGCTCGCAACACCTGCAACCGTCGCACGTCGAGCATGTAGCTCAGCTTAAGGGTCGGTGCCACTCGTTTCAGCGGGTTGCTACGGTTCCGGCATGAAGGTGGTGGTGTTCGGCGCGACCGGCATGGTCGGCCAGGGCGTGGTCCGGGAGTGCCTGCTGGCCCCGGACGTCGAGTCGGTCGTGTCGGTGGGCCGCAGCCCGAGCGACGTGCGCGACCCGAAGTTCCAGGAGGTCGTCACCGCCGACCTGCTGGACTACTCGGAGATCGACCTGTCCGGCGTGGACGCCTGCTTCTTCTGCCTCGGCGTCTCCTCGACGGGCGTGAGCGAGGCCGACTACCGGCGGGTCACCTACGACATCACGATGGCCGCCGCGTCGGCCGTCGTCGCGGCGAACCCGGCGGCCACGTTCGTGTACGTGTCGGGCGTCGGCGCGGACAGCACCGAGAAGGGCCGGACCATGTGGGCGCGGGTGCGTGGCGCGACGGAGAACGCGCTGCTCGCCACGTCGCTCCAGGCCTACGTCCTGCGGCCGGGCTACATCCAGCCGATGCACGGCGCGACGTCGCGGACCCGGCTGTACCGGGTGCTGTACCGGGTCGTCCGGGTGCTCTACCCGGCGCTGCGAGCGGTGTTCCCCAAGCACGTCTCGACGACCGAGCGGATCGGCCGCGCGATGCTCGGCCTCGCCAGGCACGGGGCCGAAAAGCGGATCCTCTACAGCGCCGACTTCAACGCGATCACCCCATAGACGGCAGGAACGCGCGTGCCCTCTCGTGGTCGAGGCCGGTGGCCTGCAGCAGGTCCACGGTGGCGGACCGCAGCTGCGCGGTGACCACGCGCGCCGAGAAGCCCACGTCCGCCAGGTCGTCGGCGTCCACGATCCTGGCCGCCGCGCGGATCGCCGCGCGCACCTCGGCGGCGTCGCCGTCGTCGGCGAGCACCCGGGCGAACGCGGCCGCCGCCGCGGCCAGCTCACGCAACGCCTGGGGCAGGGCCGCCGGGAACGTCTCGCCGTCGGTGAGGGCGGAGCGCGTACGCCGCAACAGCACACGACTGTTGCGCAACGCGCGGTCGACGGGCTCGGTGGCCAGGCCGTACCGGGCGATGCCGCGACGCTCGCGGCGGTGCAGGGGCGAGATGGCGGCGACCTCCCGCGCCGCCCGCAGCGCGGCACGGTAGTCGTCACCTGCCTGCTGGCTACGGGCCCGGGTCAGCGCCCGCTGCGCGATCTCGCGGTCCCCTTCGGTGATGGCGTCCGCGGCCGCGACGAGGGCGGCGGCGACCTCGCCGAGCAGGTCACGCGCCCGCGTGTCGAGGGCGCGGCGCGGGTCGCCGGGCATGAGCGCGATGGCGGCGATGCCGAGCAGGCCCCCGATGAGGGCGTCGAGCATCCGGTCGAGCCCCGCGGTCCCGCCGGGCGGCAGCAGGGTCGCGACGAGGATCGACGAGGTCGCGGCCTGCAACGTGACGAGCGTGCCGCCGCCGAGCAGGACGGCCGTCGTCATGGCCAACGCGAGGACGAGCGCGAGCTGCCACCAGCCCGAGCCGACGCTGGAGATGAACAGGTCCCCGACCCCGATGCCGAGGCTCACCCCGACGACGAGCTCGACCACCCGCCGCAGCCGCTGCTGCCCGAACCCGACCCCGATGCAGATCACGACGGCCATGGGCGCGAAGAACGGCCGGGCGTGCTCGAAGAGCCGCGTGGCGACGAGCCAGGCGATCGCGGCGGCGACCGAGCACTGCAGGATCGGCAGCGCCATGAGCCGCAACGCTTGCCCGCGCCGCCGGAGTGTGGCCCGCACCCGGGCCCGCCAGAACCGCACCCGATCACGCTAGAGGACGACCGCCCCCCTCGCGAACCTCACGAGGCGCGTTTGCCCGGCCACATCGACGGGTAGCCCACGCCCAGGTTGTATCAGCCGGAGGAGGGCCTCAACCGTGAGCCGACCGGATCCCGACAGAACTCGTATGGACCTCAACCCCGCCGACCCACCGCCCGCCGGTGGACCGGCATACGTGGAGCACCCCGCCGACCGCCGGCCCGCCGGCACGCCGGCCTATGTCGACCCGCAGCCGGCGTACGTCGACGAGCAGGCGGTCGAGCAGCAGGAAGAGATCGTCGACCCCGACCAGCGGCGGCGCAGGACCGTCCGGATCGTGTGCACCGTCATCAACGTGATCTGCGGCCTGTTCGCCGTGGTGCTGGCGCTGCACATCATCCTGGTGATCGGCTCCGCGAACCAGGGCAACGGCTTCGCCCAGCTCATCAACGACTGGTCGGGTGCCGTGTCACTGGGCCTGCGTGACCTGTTCACGCCGGCGAACGTCGGCATGCGGACGTTCCTCAACGACGGTCTCGCCGCCATCGCGTGGCTGGCCATCGCCGCTCTGCTGACCTACCTGATCCGCAAGTTCGCGCTGCCCGTGCCGCGCCGCGTGGCACACTACCGCCGCACCTGGCGCTGACGGACACACCGAGACGGCGGCCTACCAGGACCCTTGACGAGGTCCGGGTAGGCCGCCGCTTGTTCGTTGGACCCTACTTCTAGTCGGACCCTACTTCTAGTCCACCGTGGACTCTTCGGCGGCGGACTCCTCGGCGGGCGGCTGCCCCTCCGGCACCCGCAGCGGTCGCAGCACGGCCCACAGCACGAACAACGCGCAGAAGAACAGCATGCCGAGCCCGGTCCACAGGTTGACGTTCACGCCGGCGGACTTGTCGATGTCCTTGTCGTCGACGAAGAAGAGCCCGAGGATCGTCAGCACCAGGCCGTAGACGCCGAGCAGCAAGGCAATGATCAGCCGGACGTCGAAGGCGGACGCGCGGGCGTTCGTACTCATCCACCCCTCCTAGAATGCGATGTTCAAGACGATGGTGATGACCAGGACGATGCTGGCGAGCACGGCCGGGTTGCGGTACCAGCCGGCGTCCTCACCCGTGACCTCGCGCTGGCGACTTTCCTTGGGTGTCAACGAGTACACCAGCCCGACGAGCTCCTCGGCGGGTTTCGGCCTCGTCACCGCGGTCACCGCGACACTCACCACGATGTCGACCACGAACGCGGCACCCGCCCCGACGAACGCCCCGCCCTGGCCGGGCAGCATCCACACGCCGCTCTCGGTGAGCACGAACACGACCACGGCGGAGACGGTGCCCGCGACGAGCCCGATCCAACCGGCGGCCGCCGTCATGCGCCGCCAGAACATGCCGAGGATGAACGTGGCGAACAGTGGTGCGTTGAAGAACGAGAAGAGCTGTTGCAGGTAGTCCATCAGGTTCGCGTAGGTCGACGCGATCCACGCCGTCAGCATGGCGAGCACCGTCGCGATGATGGTCACTATCCGGCCGACGCGCAGGTAGTAGCCGTCCGGCCGGTCCTTGCGCAGGTAGGTCTGCCAGATGTCGTAGGTGAAGACGGTGTTGAAGGAGCTGAGGTTCGCGGCCATCCCGGCCATGAACGAGGCGAGCAACCCGGCGATCGCGATCCCGAGCATGCCGTTCGGCAGGAGGTCGCGCATGAGTAGCAGCAGGGCCTCGTTGAACGTGGCCCCGCTGGGCGCGGCCTTGTCCGCCATCAGCGCGGCCTTGTTCTCCCCGCTCAGCTCCGTGACCGCGACCCCGGCGATCATACCCGGGATGATCACGATGAACGGGATGAACATCTTCGGGAAGGCACCGATGATCGGCGTCCGCTGGGCGGCGGACATGCTGCGGGCGGCGAGAGCCCGCTGCACCTCGACGAAGTTGGTCGTCCAGTACCCGAAGGAGAGGACGAACCCGAGCCCGAAGACGAGCCCGAGGACGGACAGGAAGTTGTCGGCGAACCCGGTGAGCTGGTTGCCGGGCCAGCTGTCCAGCTGTTCGGGCCCACCCGGCCCACCGGAGATCTTGTCGGCGAGCCCCTGCCACCCACCGACCTTGTAGAGCCCGACGATCGTCAGCGGCAGCAACGCGCCGACGATCACGACGAACTGCAGAACCTCGTTGTAGATCGCGGCCGACAACCCGCCCAGCGCGGTGTAGCTGAGCACGATCGCCGCGGCGACGATCACCGAGATCCAGAGCGGCCAGCCGAGCAGCAGGTTGACGACGTTGGCGAGCAGGAAGAGGTTGGCCCCCGCGATCAGCACCTGGGCCACCGCGAAGCTGATGCCGTTGACGAGATGCGCCGTGTTCCCGAACCGGCGACGCATGAACTCGGGGACGCTGCGCACCTTCGACCCGTAGTAGAAGGGCATCATCACGACGCCGAGGAACAACATCGCCGGCACCGCGCCGATCCAGAAGTAGTGCGCCGTGGGCAGGCCGTACTCCGCGCCGTTGGCGGACATGCCCATGACCTCGATGGCCCCGAGGTTCGCGGAGATGAAGGCGAGCCCCGTGACCCAGGCGGGAAGCGACCGCCCGGACAGAAAGAAGTCCATGCTGGTGGACACGTGCCGCCGAGCGATGTACCCGATCCCCAGCACGAGGACGAAGTAGAACGCGAGCAGGACGTAGTCGATCGCGTTGGCGTCCAGCCGCAAGTCCGCCGCCATTGCCTGCAACTCCGGTCACCTCCCAAAAAAGCGAGTAGGTAAAGCAAACACCACAAGTGATCTCCCCGCGCGCCGAGCAACTCCCACCACCACGAATGCAGCGAGAAGGGGGAACAGGCCCCCACCCACACCCCTCAACCCACCCACCCAGAACCGGCCAGCCCCTCAACCCGCCAGCCCACCCAAAACCCAGGCAGGCCCCCACCCCCGGCCGAACGGGACGAGTGGCAGAAGGCACTCATCCGCATGGCCGACGAGGACCCGCTCACCGTCCTGCTCAACCGCCGCGCCCTCACCAGGGAGCTGGCACTCAACGGCCAGCCACAGAACCCACGCAGCCCCCAACCAGCCAACCCACCCAAAACCCACGCGCCCCCCTCAACCAGCCCATCCACCCAACCCCAGGCAGGCCCCCAACCCGCCCAACCGCCAAGGACCAAGCGCCCCCGTTGCCAACTCCCCGCACCACACCCCCGGCCCCACCCCGGCCCCCCGGCCCGCCCCGGTCCCCGCCCACCCCGCCCCGGCCACCCCCGAACCAGGCACGAAACCCCAGAACAGACGTCAATCAGGCAGCAGCGGCACCGACACCCCAGGATCCCGCCCCAACAGCACCGCCCGAGTAACCGCGAGCGACCCGAACCGATCCCGCACCTGATCCACGGCGGCGTCCAACGCCCCGGGCGCCACCTCCCCGAACGGCAGCATCAGCTGCACCGCCTCCTCGTCGTCCAGGTTCGCCAGCGACACCCCCACCAACGTGCACCCCCGGTCGAGCAGCATCGGCAACACGGCCCGCAGCAACCCACGAGCCGTCACCAGCAACAGCTCCGTGTCGGCGGTGGCGCGCACGAGCGTGTGCGACCGCGTGGCCCGCGCGAAGTCGGCGAACCGCAACCGCAGCACCACCGTCCGGCACGACCGCCTGGCCTTGCGCAACCGCCCGGCCACCCGGTCGACCAACTGCGCCAGCACCGCCTCCAGCTCCGCGGGCGTGTGCGTCGACCACCCGATCGCCCGCTGCGCCCCGATCGACCGGCGCCGCTGGCCCACCCGCACCGGCCGCGGGTCCTGGTTGTGCGCCAACGCGTGCAGGTGCCGCCCGGAGGCCTTGCCGAGCATTGCCGTCAGCGTCGACTCGCTCAGCTTCGCCACCTGGCCGACCGTCGCGATGCCGCGGTCGCGCAACTTGGCGGACGTCACCTTGCCGACGCCCCACAGCCGCTCCACCGGCAGGGGATGCAGGAACTCGAGCTCCCCCCACGGCGGCACCACCAGGAGACCGTCCGGCTTGGCGACCCCGCTGGCGACCTTGGCGAGGAACTTCGTGCGCGCCACGCCGATGGTGATCGGGAGCCCCACCCGCTCCCGCACCGCACCGCGCAGCCGCTCGGCGATCGCCTCCGGCGAGCCTGCGATCCTCCGCAGGCCACCCACCTCCAGAAACGCCTCGTCGATCGACAACCCCTCCACCAGCGGCGTGGTGTCCCGGAACACCTCGAACACGGCCTTGCTCGCGGCCGAGTACGCCGCCATCCTCGGCGGCACGACGATCGCCTGCGGGCACAGCCGCAACGCCCGCGCGCCACCCATCGCGGTCCGCACGCCGAGCCGCTTGGCCTCGTAGCTCGCGGCCAGCACCACGCCGCCGCCCACGATCACCGGGCGGCCACGCAGCTCGGGGTTGTCCCGCTGCTCGACCGACGCGTAGAACGCGTCCAGGTCCGCATGGAGGATCGTCGCCAGACTCACGAACATATGTTCGCATCAGGCACCGACAAAGAACACCCCATCGGCTCGTGACCTGGGCAGACCCCTCGACCGTCGCCAGGGTCGCACAGTGCGGGGCGCCGAGCCGGGACGGCCGCCGACGGCCATGTGCCACACCGGGATCCGCCACCTGGACGAGCCGGCCCACGGCGGCGGTTTCGAACAGGGACACGCACGTCTTCCGACTGGTGAGACGAAGTTGATCATGGCCCTACGCTGCGGGTGATCGCACCGGTATGGTCTCCCGGTGGACGTCGACCCGCGCACCAGTGTCAACGACGGCGAGACCGATGAGCGCGAGCACGGCGGCGAGAGTGCGCTCGGCATCGACGTGCGTGCGGCCTTGCTTCCCATCCTCTGGAGTCAGTCGTCGCCTCGCGTGGGGATGCTCGAGGCGGTGCCGCACTGGCCCGTGGCCGCCGGGAGACTGCATCTCGCGTTGGCGGTGGTCGCGCGCATGCCGAGCGGCTCGGTCGGGATCTATCACGTCGCGCACCATCAGGTCGGGGAGTTCTCCTTCGACGAGCTGATGGCCGAGGCCTGCGAGACCCTCGCCGCCGGACTGGAGGTGCACAGCCGGCCGGCCGGCGACGGGCAGCTGTTCTCGCTGTCCGGCATGTTCGTCGCCGCCGCCGTCTGCTTACCGGCCTTCTACCGCCTGCTCGCCGAGGCCACCGGCGCGAAGCGGCTCGTCGTCGGGCTGCCCGGTCCGGACGAGGTTCACGTGGCCGCCGCCGGCTCACCCGCGGAAGCGACCGTCCGTCAGGCGGTGAGTGACTCCGAGTATCCGGTCTCCGAACTCGTTCCCTGCGTGTTGACCATCGAGGGCGATCACATCGAGATCAGTTACGAGCGCGACTGACATCCACCTGAAAGATGCGCGCCAATAACTCGTTCCCGTGAATTCTCACCGGAAACCCATCGCCCGAATAGCCTAGCTTCACTCAGACCGGGGAGAGACAGTGCCACCTGATCATCGCTAGCGTCGGAACCGCTTTCGCAGCAAGCGAATGAGATGGAGGGACAATGATCCTCGTCAACCTGACTGTCGCCGTTGGAATCGTCTGGGCCTGGTGGTTCCGCTGCCCCTGACCGGTGAACAGCTGATTCCGTAAAAGGCGCCCGGACCGATCGCCCCCTCGCACGGTCCGGGCGCCGAAATCTCGCGCTCATTCCGTGCCCAACCAGCCGATCGCATCCACCCGAAGCCCGGCCGGCACCACCCTGCGCAGTGCCGCCTCCACCGACCGCACCTCCTCCTCACCCAACGCCGCCACCCACTCCCCCCGCAGCCGGTCGAAGATCGCGGCCGAGCGGTTCAGCAGGTCGACCCCCAGCGCCGTCAGGCGGACCACCTTCGCCCGGCCGTCCTCGGTGGACGCCGCCCGCTCCACGTACCCCAGCCGCACCAGCCGGTCGACCGTCTTCCCCGCCGCCTGCTTCGACACGCCCAGCCGCCGGCCCAGCTCCGCCGCCGTCACCCCACCCGCGCCGATCGCCTGCAGTGCGAACCCGTGCGCCGGCCGCGCCTCGGCGTGCCCCTGCCGGGCCAGCTCCTCGTGCAGCCTGTCGATCAGCGTGCGGAAGCCGCCGAACAGCAGCAGGGGCAGCTCATAACCGGGCGTCACGAAACCCATTGTCAACCTAGACAACCTCGTTTACCATTTGGTCAACCACATTGTCTATCCGACCAAGGGGAAGACGTGTTCGTCGACCACACCATCGAGACCGCGCCCGAGGCCGCTCGCCGGACCCTCGCGGCCACCGAGAAGCGCTTCGGCTACCTGCCCGCCGCGAGCGCCCGCCTCGCCGAGGCGCCCCTGCTCCTCGACGGGTTCCTCAAGCTCAGCGCCATGTTCGAGACCACCAGTCTCGACCCGCTCGCCCGCGAGACAGTGGTCATGACCATGGCCACCCGCAACGGCTGCCACGTCTGCGTCGCCATCCACACGGCGACGCTCCGGCGACTCGACGCCCCGGCGGCACTCGTCCAGGCCCTGCGGGACGACAAGCCCCTGCCGGACGAACGCCTTCAGGCGGTCCGCGACTTCACCCACACGGTGCTCGACACGGCCGGCGCGGTGCCAGACGAGGCACTCACCGCGTTCCTCACCGCCGGGTTCACCCGTCAGCAGGCGCTCGAGGTGGTGCTCGGCATCGGCACGTACACGATGTCCACGCTCGCGAACCGCCTCACCCGCGCACCGCTCGACGAGCCGATGGCGCCGTTCGCCTGGGCGCCTGCCACGTGAACACCACCATCGGCCGGGTGTCGACGGCGAACTCGAACTCCTGCCGCCAACCCGCCTGCCGGTACATCGTCGCGGCCGGCGCCTCGGGGTGGGTGGCGAGCCAGGCGGCCGGCCACTCCTCGACGTACCTGGTCAGCAGCGCCCGTCCGATGCCCCGCCGCTGGTGCCGCGGGTCGACCATCAGCTCCGCGACCACCACCGCGGGCGCGACCAGCCGCTGCGCGATCTCCGGTGGGGCGGCCGCGGCCAGCGCGTCGTCGAACGGCGAGCCGCTCGCCAGCTCACGACCGGCCGGCCAGCCGTAGATCGCGCCGACGAGCTCGTCGCCGTCCGACACGAGCACCCCGCCGGCCCCCGGGTTCGACACGTGTCCGTCGAGCCGGTCGTGGAACCGGGCCAACCGCTCCTCCGGCTCCAACCACGGCGGCGTGGAGAAGCACTGCCGGTAGAGGCGTTCGAGCTGCCCCGCACAGGCGGCCAGCTCGAACGCCTCCACGGCGCGGACGGCGATGGCGCGGCTCACATCCCGCAGGCTATCCCGGAATCAGTGGTCATCGCCGCCATGTCCGTGACGATCCTCGTCCTCGCCACCGCGGCCACGGTCGTCCCGACCACGCTGGTGGTCGTCGGTGGCGCGGGTGTCCTGGTCGACGCGGGTGACGGCACCCGTCTCCGCGTCGACCCGGATGTCGTAGGTGTTGCCGTCCCGCGCGGTGACCTCGACCTTCCACTCGACCCGGCCGTGCTCCACCTCGCGCTCGACCTCGTGCACGGTGCCGCCCACGCGCTCGACCACGATCCGGCTCGCGTCCGCGGCGCTCAGCGAGCCCGCGGGGACGGAGGTGGACTCCGGCGTCCGCGTCTGCGTCGGCTCGGAGGTGAGGGTCGGCCCGGGAGAGGACTCCGTGGTCGCGGTGGACTCGGGCGTGGACTCGGATGTCGGCGCGGAGGTCGACGCGAACGTCGGCACCGACGGCGTGGCGGCCGACGTGTCGTCCGAGGAGTTCGACAACGCGAACGCGGTACCGGTCGAGAGGATCAACGCGCCGGCGGCAATGGCTCCAACAATCAGTTTCCTGTTCATGTCCGCCACGATGCCGAGACGGGGCCTATGGCCGCGCTGCCCGACGGTTAACGCGGCGCTAAGAGCTGAACGACCACCCGCAGCCCACCGAGCCCGGACCGGTCCAGCGCCACGGAACCACCCGTCCGCTCGGCCGCCCGCCGCACGATGTCCAACCCCAACCCGCTGGACCCGGTCCCACTCACCCCGCGCCGCACCACGTCACCGTCCGGCAGGCCAGGCCCGCCGTCCTCGACCGTCAACGCCGCGCCATCCGCAAGGGTGGCCAGCGCCACCCGGAAGGCCGTGCCGTTCGGAGTGTGCGCGAACACGTTGCCCAGCAAGGCGTCCACACAGGCCTCCAGGTCGGCACGCGCCAGCCCCACCGGCAGCGGCCCCGGCGCGACGTCGACCGTCATGTCCCGTTCGGTGTCCTCGGCAAGCACCGCCCAGAACGCGACCCGGTCGGCCACGACCTCGGCCGCGTCCGCGACGGCCGGCGTGCCACGCCGGCGGGCCTGCTGGATCACCTCGGTGACCGCCCGGTTGACCGCCTCCACGCCGGTGGCGATCCGCGCGGCGTCCGCGGGATCGCCGAGCGCGTCCGCCTCCATCCGCAGCGAGGTCAACGGCGTGCGCACGCGGTGCGACAGGTCGGCGATCGTCTCGCGTTCCTCCCGCAGCGCCTCCGCGATCCGCGCGGCGAGCCCGTTCAGCGCGGTCGCGACCACGCCCAGCTCACCCGGCGCCGCGGTGTCCGCCCTGGCCGTCAGCTCCCCACGGCCGAGCCGGTGCGACACCGCCGCGAGGTTCACCGTGGACCGGACGAACGTCCGCGCGAGCCGGTCCGCGACCAGCAGGCTGACCAGCAGCAACGCGATCCCGAGACCACCGAGCAGCAACCACGCGCGCGGCACGCCGGCCGCCAGCGCGGTGTCGGACACGAACGTGCGGATCACCGCGGGCGCCGCCCCCGGCCGGTCGACGGAGAACACGATCTCCTGCCCACCCGGCACGTCGCCCGACCGGCTGAAGCCGTGCTCGGCCAGCGTGACCAGCGGCGACCGCGCGGCCCGCGCGCCGAGCACGTCACCGTCGAGGAACACCGACACCTCGTACGGCGAGCTCGCGTCGACCTCCCGGACGCTGTCGGCGAGCGCGTCCCGGTCGGTGGTGGCGACGAGCGAGGTCAGCGCCTGTGCCTCGACCGTCGCACGCTGCACGGCCCGGTCCGCGGCCACGTTCTTGACCAGCAACGCGAGCGGCACGAGGAACGCGACCAGCACGAGCGTGGTGGCCGCGGCGACGAGCAGCAGAACGCGACGGCGCACGTCAGCCCTCCGGTGCCGTGAGCCGCACACCGACGCCGCGGACCGCGTGGAGGTAGCGGGGTGCCAGCGCGGTCTCGCCGAGCTTGCGGCGCAGCCACGACAGGTGCACGTCGACGGTCTTGTCGGCGCCGCCGTAGGGCAGCTGCCAGACCTCGGTGAGCAGCTCACGCTTGCCGACCACCTCGCCGGCCCGCACGGCGAGGTAGTGCAGCAGGTCGAACTCGCGTGGCGTCAGCTCGATCTCGCGGTCGTCGAGGGTCGCCCGGCGGCCACGCGGGTCGACGGTCAGGCCGCCGACGGTGACGGTCGGGTCCTTGTCCTCACCACCGCGCCGGCGCAGCACCGCGCGGATGCGGGCGTCGAGCTGGGCGACGCCGAACGGCTTGACCACGTAGTCGTCCGCGCCGGCGTCGAGCACCGTGACGATCTCGCTCTCGTCGTCGCGGGCGGTCGCGACGACGACCGGCACGTCGGACACGCCGCGCAGCATCCGCAGCATGGCCGTGCCGTCGAGGTCGGGCAGTCCGAGGTCGAGCACGACGACGTCCGGACGCGCGCTGACCGCCTGTTCGAGGCCGGCCATGGCGGTCGGCGCGGAGACCACCGCGTGGCCGCGCTCGGTGAGGCCGCGGATGATCGACGAGCGGATCGTCGCGTCGTCCTCGACGACGAGTACCTGGGCCATGTCCGAACCGTAGCGGCTCGCGGGGGCGGCCGGCCGGCACATAGGACGACGTTAGGAGTGTCTTAACCGTCGCCGGCGGCATACTGGGTGCCGTGCGCCTGACGACGGGATTCGTGCTGTGGGTCGTGGCGGCCGCCGCCGCGACCGCGGTCGGGCTCGCCGCCGTGGCCGCGATCGGCACGGACATCTTCGGCGCCGGGCAGGACCCGCTGAGCGAGTCCGAAGTGGACGAGCTGCTCGCGAGCCGGTCCCAGGCACCGACCACGACACCGACCACGACACCGACCACGACGTCGTCATCTCCGACGACCACGACGGCGTCCTCGGCCACCACCCCGCCACCGCCGGCCGAGCTGCCGACGGTGACCGCGGGCGGCACGGTGATCTCGCGCTGCACGACGACAGGGCTGGTGGAGATCCTGTCCGCCACGCCGGCACAGGGCTACCAGGTGGAGCAGGAGGACCACGAGCTCGACGACCACCCGTCGGTGAAGTTCACCAGCGGTCGGCAGAAGGTCGAGGTCCGCCTGCGTTGCGTGAACGGCGTCCCGAACCCCGAGATCAAGTACGACGACTGACCAGAGCCGGAACTCCGGAGCAGGTCGTCGGCAACCTGGACAGGGAGCGGCTCAGCTCAGCCCCGTCTTCTCCTCCAGCCGGTCCAGGCGCGCAAGCAGCGGCTTCAGCGCCTGCCCCACCGCCGCCGCGACACCGCCCTCGTTGGCCTGCAGGTGGACGTATCCCGCCAGCGCGGCCGACACGACGTGCCGCACCTGCTTCGGCTCCACCCCCAACCCACGCAGCAGCCGGCCAGCCGCACCGTCCTGCTCCGCGACCAGGCCGAGCAGGAGGTGCTCGCACCCCACGTAGTTGTGGCCGAGGGTGAGCGCTTCGGTCACGGTCAGCTCGAGCGCGTTCGCCGCAGTCAGGCTCATCCTGGCCGCGGTCGCCTCGGCCACCTCCTCCCGCGGCAGTTGCCGCAGGTCCTGGAGCACCCGCGCGGGGTCCACGTCCATCGACCGCAACACGTGCAGCGCCAGGTTCGAGCCCTCGGTCAGCATGCCGGCCAGCAGGTCCCGGGTGCCGACCTCGGCCGCACGCCGGTCCCCGGCCGCGCTGATCGCGAGCTTCATCGCGTTCCTCGCCCGCTCGGTGAACGACGTCAGCCCGGCCGTCGGGTCCGCGCCGCCGAGGTCCCGGACGGCACGGATCGCCAACACCCGCTTGACCGACTGCTCCAGCACCCGCTGGCAGATCGCCGAGACCGGCAGCCCGATCTCCTTCACACTGTCGGCGAGGTCGTCCGGCAGGTACACGTTAATCTTCGGCATGCCCCCATGTATACCCCCATTAGGGGTTACACGGCAACCAGGGATTCCGTCAGCAGGCCCGCGCGGGCGAGCGCCGGCCGCACGCCCTCGCCGAACCAGTACGCCTCCTCCAGGTGCGGGTAGCCGGAGAAGATGAACTCCTCGACGCCGAGCGCGTGGTACTCGGCGATCCGCTCCGCGACCTCCTCGTGGCTGCCGACGAGCGCGGTGCCGGCGCCGCCGCGCACGAGGCCGACACCCGCCCACAGGTTCGGATGGATCTCCAGGGAGTGCGCGTCGCCGTCGTGGGATCCGTTGTGCAGCGCGACCATCCGCCGCTGCCCCTCCGACTCGCTCGCCGCGAGCTGCTCCTGCGCCCGCCGAACCTGCACGGGATCCAGTGCGTCCAACAGCTTCTGCGCCTCGCGCCACGCCTCCTCCCCGGTGTCACGGGAGATCGTGTGCAGGCGGATGCCGAACCGGATGTCCCGGTCGCCTGCCAGGTCCCGCACTCGCCCGATCTTGTCCGCGACCTGCGCGGGCGGCTCGCCCCACGTCAGGTACACGTCCGCGTGCCGCGCCGCGACGGGCAGCGCGGCCGGCGACGACCCGCCGAAGTAGACCTTCGGCAACGGGTCCGGCGGCGCCAGCAGCGTCGCGCCCTCGACCGACAGGTGCTCGCCGGCGAAGTCGAACGGCCTGCCGCTCCACACGCCCCGCACGATCGACAGGAACTCGTCGGTCCGCGCGTACCGGGCGTCGTGGTCGTGAAAGTCGCCGAACCTGCGCTGCTCGACGGCGTCCCCACCGGTCACCACGTTCAGCAGCAGCCGGCCGCCCGAGATCCGTTGGTAGGTCGACGCCATCTGCGCGGCGAGCGTCGGCGAGATCACGCCGGGGCGGAACGCGACGAGGAACTTCAGCCGCCTGGTCTCGCGGATCAGCGCCGCCGTCGTCAGCCACGCGTCCTCGCACCACGTGCCGGTCGGGGTGAGGACACCCTCGAAGCCGAGCTGCTCGGCCGACCGCGCGATCTGTGCCAGGTAGTCGATGTCGGGCGGCCGGGACGCCACCGGGCCGAGCGACTTGTTGGCGTGGAAGCGTTCCACGATCGTACGGCCATCGCCGGAGGTCGGCAGGAACCAGTGGAGGTGAACGGTCATCGGCTCATCCTTTGTTCAGGTCGTTGGCGTAGCGCCGGTCCACGAACCTCGCGAAGTCGACCTTGCCGGGCAGCACGCCGTCCTCGGTGAAGGCGTCCGCGAGGTCCTGTTCGGACCTGGTCACCGTGTCGTCGAGCGGCACCGGCAGGTCCGGACCGGCCTCGACGGTCGCCCGGGCGACCTCGATCGACAGTCCGGTCTCCTTCGCCCATGCCCGCGCCCACTCCTCGCGGTGCGTGTCCGCCCACCGGTCGGCCTTCGCGTGCCGCACGACGAAGTCCCGGATGGCGCTGTTGAGCCCGGGGTCGGACAGCGACCTGGTGCCGCCGACGATGAAGGTGTAGCCGTTGGCCGTGCCCCGGCCGTCGGCGAGCACGCGTGCCCTGGACTCCAGCTTCGCCTGGGAGGTGTAGGGGTCCCACACCGCCCACGCGTCGACCTGGTGCTGGTTGAACGCGCCGTACGCGTCGGCCGGCTGCAGGAACGACAGCTTGACGTCCTTCGTGGACAGTCCGGCCTTGCGCAGGTTGTACAGGACCTGGCCGTGCGCGGAGCTGCCCTTCGACACGGCGATCGTCCTGCCCCTGAGGTCCTTGACCGTCCTCAGCGGCGAGTCCTTCGGCACCAGGATGGCGTCGCTCTCCACGTTGCCCTGGGAGCCGGCCACGACGGCGATCTTCGCGTTGGCCGCCGCGGCGAAGATCGGCGGTGTGTTGCCGACGCGGCCCACGTCGACACCGCCTGCCGAGATGGCCTCCAGCTCCGGCGGGCCGGACGTGAAGGTCGACCACTCGATCCGGTACGGCAGGTCGGCCAGCAGGCCGGCCGCGGTCAGCAGTGCCTTCGAGCCGCCTTTCTGGTCGCCGACCCGCAAGGTCACCCTGGACAGCTCGGCGGCGCTCACCGGCGTGGGCACGCTCGCCTTCGTGGGTTCGGTCGAGGTGCCGCACGCGGCCAGCGCGAGCAACGCCAGGAGGGAAACTGCCTTACGCAGGCGCATGATCGGTCACTCCAAGGTCGGTGAGCACGCGGGCCCGCACGTCGAGGTGGTCGGCGAGCCGGCGCGGACGGGCGTTGGCCAGTTCGTGTTCGGCGACGATCGCGCCGCCGTCGAGGATGAGCACGCGGTCGGCGAGCAGCAGCGCCTCGTCGACGTCGTGGGTGACGAGCAGGACACTCGGCCGGTGGGTCTCCCACAGGTCGACGACGAGCGAGTGCATGGCGAGCCGGGTCAGCGCGTCCAGCGCGCCGAACGGCTCGTCGAGCAGCAGCAGGTCGGGCTCGCGAACCAGTGCTCTGGCAAGGGAGACACGCTGCGCCTCGCCGCCGGACAGCGTCCGGGGCCAGGCGTCGGCGTGGTCGGCGAGCCGCACCTCGGCGAGCGCCTGCCCGGCGAGCGCGCGGTCGCGACCACGCCCACGCAGGCCGAGCACGACGTTGCGCCACACCGTGCGCCAGGGCAGCAGCCGTGGTTGCTGGAACGCGACGGACACCGTGCCGTGCACGCCGACCTGTCCGTCCACGTCGGCGTCGAGACCGGCGAGCACGCGCAGCAGCGTGGACTTCCCTGAGCCGCTGCGGCCGAGCAGTGCCACGAACTCGCCCGTCCCGATCCGCAGGTCGAGCCGTGACAGCACTTCCCTGTCGGCGAAGCGTTTGGTCAGCCCGCGGACCTCGACGGTCAGCCCCTCCGCCACCGCAGGGCCCTCCTCTCGATGAGCCGGACGAGCGCGTCGGTGACGAGCCCGAGCACGGCGTAGACGACGAGTCCCACGACGATGACGTCGGTGCGGAGGAACTCGCGGGCGTTGTTGATCAGGTAGCCGAGGCCGGCGTCCGCGTTGACGGTCTCGCCGACGATCAGCGCGAGCCACGCGATGCCGAGCGACTGCCGCAGTCCCACCAGGGTCTGCGGGACGGCCGAGGGCAGAACGACGTGCCAGAGCCGTTCCCAGCGGGTGAAGCCGAGCGCGGTGGTGGCCTCGACGAGCTGGTCGTCGACGTTGCGGATGCCCGAGTGCACGTTGAGGTACAAGGGAAACGCCACGCCGAGCGCGACCAGGACGATCTTCGGCTGCTCGCCGATGCCGAACCACAGGATGAACAGCGGGATGAGGCCGAGGAACGGCAGCGTGCGCAGCATCTGCACGGGTGGGTCGATGAGCACGTTGCCCCAGTCCGACAGTCCCGCGACGATGCCGAGCACGAGCGCGACCGCGGCGCCGCAGACGAACCCGATGCCGACCCGGGTGATCGAGACGGCGAACGCGTCGCCCAGCTCCCCGGATCTCGCGGTGTCGACGCCCGCCCGCAACACGGTCCACGGTGAGCTGAGCTTGTCCGGCGGCAGGATTCCCGTGGCCGACGCCACCTGCCACAGGGCGACGAGCGCGATCGGGCTGAGCCATCGCCGCAGGTCAGGCAGGCGCCGCTTGTTCCGGGTGGTCGCGGGCGGGGCCGCGACCCGTTCCAGCAGCTCCACAGTGGACATTGGTTCCTCTCGCGGGCATGCCGGGGAGCGCGCCGATCCATGGGCGCGCGACGAAAGAGCTCGATGCGGTGGTGGCTACTGGACTACCGGGAACACGCCTGGGCGCACACCCGAACGAAGTCGACGTGGCGTCGCTTGGTCAGGGCAGGGGTCACGTCTCGAATCGCAACACCCCGCGCACGCCTGGTCAACGGTGCGGGAAAAGCGTCCAGAACCTGGGATCAGCCGACCCGCCGGGCGAGCCACGCCTCGTACTCGGAGTTGTCGGGCGGGGTGGCCTCGATGACCTCGTCGAGGAGCGTGCGGGCCGTGGCGAGCCCGTCGATGGCGACCGTGATGCGGTCACGCTCGTTTCGCAGGTGCGGCAACAACTCCGGGCAGCCGGGCGCGAGCCCGTCGCCGGTGTCGACCATGCAGGGCAGGACGTTCCTGATGAACCTGGTGTTGAGACCGGCCTCGAGCAGCATCCGCACATGTCGCACGACGTCCACATCGGACTCCGCGTAGACGCGGTAGCCGGCCGGGGTGCGTTCGGGCCCGAGCAGGCCCTGCTCCTCGTAGTACCGCAGCGACCGCTCGCTGACCCCGGTACGCCTGGCGAGTTCCCCGATCCGCATGCTTGACCTTAACACCGGCGTGAGGCTTTAACGTCCGAGCCATGACGGAACCCATGACAGTGCTCGGACTCGGCCCGATGGGCCATGCGATCGCGGCCGCGATGGCAGCCGCCGGCCACCCGACGACGGTGTGGAACCGGACGGCCGGCCGCCCGACGCCGGAGGGCTGCGTCCGCGCACCCGACCTGGCGGCGGCGGTGACCGCCGGTCCGACCGTGGTCGTGTGCCTGCTCGACTACGACGCGGTCCGGTCGGTGCTGACGCCGCTGGCGGACGTGCTGCGTGGCCGCACGCTGGTGAACGTGACGAGCGGTTCGCCGGACGCGGCCCGCGAACTGGCCGCGTGGGCGGCGTCCCACGACATCGCCTACACCGACGGCGCGATCCTGACGCCGACGCCGACGATCGGCACGCCGTCCGCCGTGACCCTCCACAGTGGACGGCCGACCGAGGTGCTGACCCCGCTCGGTGGCACGCACACCTACCTCGGCACGGACCCCGGCCGGGCGGCGGCGTTCGACGTGGCACTGCTGGACATCTTCTGGACCTCGGTGACCGGCGTCGTGCACGCGTTCGCCATGGCCCGCGCCGAGAACATCGCCGCGACCGAGCTGGCGCCGCTGGCCCGCGGCATCGCCGGCCTGCTGCCGTTCGTGATCGACAACCACAGCGCCGGGCTGGCGTCCGGCGACCACGCCGGCGACGTCTCGAACCTCCGGTCCGCGGCGGCGGGCATGGCACACGTCGTCGAGACGGCCGAGGCCCGCGGGATCGACGCGAGCGTGCTGAGAGCGGCGCACGCGCTCACCCGGCGCGCCGTCGACGCGGGCCACGGCGCCGACGGCCTGTCCCGGCTGACCGTCGAACTGGAGCGGCATGTGCACGAAACCGCAACCCGGGGTGGGTGAACGCGGGACTCGCTAGGGGTGAACGCGGGACTCGCGGGTGGGTGGGAGCGCGGTAGCGTGGGGTGTTGGATGCGCTTACACGAGAGGGTTCGCTGGTGGGAGCACCCACGGTCTATGACGTCGCCGAGCGGGCGAACGTGTCCATCGCGACCGTGTCGCGGGTCTACCGCAACCCCGGCTCCGTGCGGGAGCGGACCAGGGACCGGGTACTGGTGGCGGCGCGTGAGCTGGGGTACGTGCCGAGCGGCAGTGCCCGCGGGCTCGCGTCCCGCAGCACCGGCGTGCTCGGCCTGTGCTTCCCGGACTACTCGGACCCGGAGATCGACGGGTCGGGTGAGGGCGACGGCTCGGGTGGGGGCGATGGGTCGGGTGAGGGGTTTGGGGAGGAGACGCTGTACGCCGATGAGATCACTCGCGGGATGGAGCGGGCGGCTCGGCGGCACGGGTACGCGTTGCTGATCGCGGCGTCGTTGGCCGATGGTCCGGAGAGTCTGGTGGCGTCGGTCGCGGGCCGGGTCGACGGGTTCGCCGTGCTGGCGCGGACGATCGCCACCGAGGACCTCGAGCTGATGGCGCGGCGGCTGCCGGTCGTGATGATCGCCGGGCCGCGCGAGATCGACCACCTGGACCACGTCGAGGTGGCGAACCAGGACGGCCAGCGTGAGCTGACCACCCACCTGATCGCGGACCACGGCCTGCGGCGGCTGGCGTTCGTCGGCGGCGCGGAGGACTCCCCCGACGCGCACGCCCGGTTCGCCGGCTTCCGGGAGGCGCTGGCGCGGGCCGGCCTCCCCGCGCCGCTGGCGCCGGACGTGCGCGGCGACTTCACCCAGGCCGGCGGGCGGGCCGCGGCGCGGCGGCTGCTCGACCACGGCCCGCTGCCGCAGGCACTTGTGTTCGCGAACGACCAGATGGCGATCGGCGCCTACGACGTGCTGGAGCGTCGCGGCGTCCGCGTCCCGGCGGACGTCGCGGTGGTCGGCTTCGACGGCATCCCGCTGGGCAGGGTCGTCCGGCCCGCCCTCACGACGGTCAGCCAGCCCATGCGGCGCCTCGGCGAGACCGCCGTGGACCTGCTCGTCGAGCGGCTGGCCGGCTCGGCCCGCGCGCCCCGGTCGGTGATGCTCCCGGTCGCACAGACCCGCCGCGCGAGTTGCGGGTGCCCGGCCGCGAGCTGAGGCCTGGACCTGCCCGTTCTTGCCCACCCCGTTGCCACGGGCCTAATGTATGCGCTTACTGATAGCGCTTACATTCACGGTTTCGGGGGGTCGCCATGACCGCACGCCAGGACTGGGAGCGACGCGTCGGTCAGCCCAGCGGCCAGCCACTCACGGGTACCGGCGCCCTGCCGCCACCCGAGGGTCTCGCCGCCACGGCCGGCACCGCGCTCGTGCAGCTCGACTGGCAACCCGTCGACGGCGCGCTCGGCTACCTGGTGCACCGCGCCACCGACCCCGACGGCCCGTTCGAGCCGCTCGACCACCTCGGCGGCGACGTGCTCGCGGTCCCCCACTCGCCCTACGCGGACACCATGGTCGAGCCCGGCCGGACCTACCACTACAAGGTCGCCACCTGGACCGAGGCGGGCGCCGGCCCGCTGTCCGGTCCCGTCGCCGCCGGACCGGACCCCGAGGGCAGCCGCACGGTGACGGTCCTGGTGAGCGCCGACGCGGAACCCGTGCCGCTGCCGGACGTCTGGCGGCGCATGATCGGCGCCGAGCACCTTTCCCTGCTGGTCTGGGCCGAGCCTGGCCCCGGCGGCGCCGACGTCGCCGCCGAGTACGCCGAGGCACTGCGGATCATGCGGGACGACCTCGGCGTGCGCAGTGTCCGCGCCCATGGCACGTTCCTGCCGGAGACCGTCTCGGTCCGGTCCGACGGCGGCTTCGACTTCGCCGGGCTGGACCGGGTCTACGACCGGTTCCTGGCCACCGGGCTGAAGCCGGTCGTCGAGCTGTCGTTCATGCCGGTCGAGCTGGCCGAGGACCCCGACTACACGGTCTTCGCCTACCGCGCGCAGGTGTCCGTGCCGCGCGACTGGGGCCGGTGGGGCGACCTCGTGCGCGAGCTGACCACACACCTGCGGCACCGGTACGGCGCAGACGAGGTCGCGACCTGGGAGTTCGAGGTCTGGAACGAGGCCAACCTCGCGGTGTTCTGGAACGGCACCCAGGACGACTACCACCGCCTGTACGAGATCGCCGCCCGCGCGGTCAAGGCGGTCGACCCACGCATCCGGGTCGGCGGGCCGGCCTCCGCGGCGGCCGGCTGGGTCGGCGCGCTGCTGGACCACTGCCGCGAGCACGACGTGCCGATCGACTTCGTCTCCACGCACACCTACGGCAACGCCCCACTGGACCTGCGGCCGCTGACGAGCTCCTTCGCGGATCTGACCGGCCGGCCGGCACCGGAGATCCTCTGGACCGAGTGGGGCGTCACGCCCACACACTTCCACCAGGTCAGCGACACGGTGTTCGCCGCGCCGTTCGTGTTGCGGGGCATGAAGAGCGCGCTCGAGTCGACCGACTGCCTCGCGTACTGGGTGTGCTCGGACCACTTCGAGGAGCTGGGCTGGCCACCCCGGTTGCTGCACGGCGGTTTCGGCCTGCTGACCGTCGGAAACCTGCGCAAGCCCCGGTTCTGGGCGCTGTACCTGCTGTCGCGGCTGGCCGGCGGCCGGGTGCCGGCGGAATGTGCCGGCGACGGCGGGAACTCACTGGTCGAGGCACTGGCCACGCGCGCCGGCGGGACCGTGGACGTGTTGGTGTGGAACGGAACGCTCGACCAGTCCAAGACGGACGGCGCGGCCGCGCTCGACCGCGACGTGACGGTCACGGTGAACGGTCTCGCGCCCGGCACGTACGCCGTGACCTCGACGCGGGTGGACGAGCACCACGCCAACATCGGCCGGGTGTGGCGCGAGCTCGGCGGCGAGGACTGGCCGGACGAGGAGCAGTGGATCACGTTGCGGGCCACCGACAGGCTGCCGATCGAGTACCTTGCGAAGGTGACGGTCGGCGACGAGGGCGTCGCCTCCGTCACCGTTGCGCTGCCCATGCCCGGGATCCGGTCGTTGCGGCTGACCCGGAGCTGACCGACGCGAGGAGTGTTCATGGCCATGCCAGCGTGGCTCGCCGACGCCGTGCTGTACCAGATCTACCCGCAGAGCTTCGCCGACAGCAACGGCGACGGCATCGGCGATCTGAACGGCATCGAGTCCAAACTGGACTATCTGGCGTGGCTGGGTGTGAACACGGTGTGGCTCAACCCGTGCTTCTCCTCGCCGATGCGCGACGCCGGCTACGACGTGGCCGACTACTACGCGATCGACCCGCGCTACGGCAGCCGCGACGACCTGGCCAAACTCGTGGACTCCGCGTCCCGCAAGGGAATCCGGGTGCTGCTCGACCTGGTCGCCGGGCACACGTCCGATCAGCACGAGTGGTTCGTCCGTTCGGCCGACGACCCGTCCGACGACCGCTACGTCTGGGCGGCGGAGCAGGCGCCGGGGTTCGAGCCGTCACCGGGCCGGCGGGAAGGCTTCTACCTGCCCAACTTCTTCCCCGTGCAGCCGGCGCTGAACTTCGGCTACGGGCGGATGAACGAGGCGGAACCGTGGCGCCAGCCCGTGGACGCGCCGGGACCGCGGGCGAACCGGCAGGCGCTGCGGGACATCATGGACTACTGGCTGCGCACGGGGGTCGCCGGTTTCCGGGTGGACATGGCGGCGTCGCTGGTGAAGGACGACCCCGGCAAGCTGGAGACCGGGGCCCTGTGGCGTGAGCTGCGTGGCTGGCTCGACCACGCGCACCCGAACGCCGCCCTGTTCAGCGAGTGGACACAGCCGGAAGTCTCGGTGCCGGCGGGGTTTCACGCGGACTTCTTCCTGCACTTCGGCGCCAGCCAGGCATTCCGGTCGCTGTTCCACAACGGCGCGGTGTACGACCCGACGTTCCGGCCGCGGCCGTGCTACTTCGACGCGGCCGGCGCGGGCTCGGTGTCGGAGTTCCTGGCGGAGTGGGCGACCGCGATGACCACGATCGGCGACAGCGGGTACATCGTCCTGCCGACGTCCAACCACGACTACCCGCGGCTCGTGGCGGCCGCACGGACGGCGGAGCAGGCACGCGCCGCGCTGACGTTCATCCTGACCTGGCCGACCCTCCCGGCGATCTACTACGGCGACGAGATCGGCATGCAGTACCAGCCGGGGTTGCCGGACCTGGAGGGCAGCGTGCTGCGGCTGGCGCACAAGGGCTGGAACCGCGCGGGGTCGCGAACGCCGATGCAGTGGGAGCGAACGGATCCCGAGGTCACCTACCTGCCACCGGACCCGTCGCCGACCCGCCCGAACGTGGCCGACCAGCGGTCCGACCCGGGGTCGACGCTGAGCCTCGTGAAGGAGCTCATCGCGCTGCGCAGGTCGAACCCGGAGCTGGGCACGACCGGTACCGTGCGGATCATCAATCCGGGCTACCCGTTCGTCTACCGCCGGGGCGACCGCTTCACGGTGGCGGTGAACCCGGCCTACCAGCCGGCACACACGGACATCCCGGTCACCGGCACCCGGGTGCTGGGTGAGGGCGTGGAGGTCCGCGACGGCGTGCTGTCCATGGCCGGGGAGAGCTACGCCGTCTTCGCGGACTGACCGTCGCGTTCACCGGCCGGTCGGCGATGTCGGGGGTCGACTGTTCCGAGAGCGCACGGGAGGTCGTCCGGGCGCTCACGGAACAGTCAGTGAGACTCGCGGGTGGGGGACGTGGTCGTGGCGCCGCGGAGGAAGTCGAGGTCGGCACCCTCGTCGGCCTGTAGTACGTGGTCCACGTACATCCGCTGCCAGCCACGGGTCGGGGTCGCGAACGCCTGGGCTGCGGCCTCGGCGACCGGGCGGGAGTCCAGGTCCGGGACCTCCACCTCCAGGCGGCGGTTGGGGACGTCCAGCAGGATCGGGTCGCCGGTGCGCACCCGGGCCAGCGGTCCGCCCGCCGCCGCCTCCGGGGCGGCGTGCAGCACCACCGTCCCGTACGCCGTGCCGCTCATCCTGGCGTCGCTGATGCGGACCATGTCCCGTACGCCCTTCGCCAGCAGCTTCGCCGGCAGCGGGAGGTTCCCGACCTCCGGCATCCCCGGGTAGCCCTTCGGACCGCAGCCACGCAGCACCAGCACCGAGTCCTCGTCCACCTCGACCGTGTCGATCGTCGCGTTCAGGTGCTCGATCGAGTCGAAGACGACCGCCCGGCCCCGGTGGGTCAGCAGCTCGGGGGTCGCCGCCGCCGGTTTGATCACCGCGCCCGACGGGGCCAGGTTGCCGCGCAGCACGGCGATGCCCGCCGACTCCTGCAGCGGCGCCGAGCGGGGGTGAATGACCGACTCGTCGTAGATGCGCGCGTCGGGCAGGTACGACGTCAGGGGCTGACCCGTCACCGTGATCGCCGACGGGGACAGCAGGTCCGACACCTCGTTCAGCACCGCCAGCAGCCCGCCCGCTCGGTGCAGGTCGTCCATCAGGTGCTTACCGGCCGGTTGGAGGTCCACCAGTAGAGGGACACCCGAACCGGTGCGATCGAAGTCGTCCAGTGACAGCTCCACGCCCAGCCGTCCGGCAATCGCCAGCAGGTGGACCACGGCGTTCGTCGAGCCGCCAATTGCCGCCAGCGCCACGATCGCGTTCAGGAACGACGCCCGGGTCAGCACCTCGCTCGGCCTGCGCTCCGCGTTCGCCATCGACACCGACAGGCGGCCCGACTGATGCGCCATCTCCAGCAGGCCGCTGTCCGGCGCCGGCGTACCGGCCAGGCCGGGGATCGTCATGCCCAGCGCCTCGGTCACGCACGCCATCGTCGACGCCGTCCCCATCGTGTTGCAGTGGCCGCGGCTGCGGATCATCGACGACTCCGAACGGATGAACTCCTCCCGCGACAGCTCGCCGGCCCGGACCTCCTCCGACAGCCGCCACACGTCCGTGCCACAGCCCAGGGGCTTGCCGCGGAAATGCCCGGTCAGCATGGGTCCGCCCGGCACGACCAGCGCCGGCAGGTCCACCGAGCAGGCCGCCATCAGCAGGGCGGGAATCGTCTTGTCGCACCCACCCAGCAGCACAACCCCGTCGATCGGGTTGGCACGCAGCATCTCCTCGGTCGCCATGGCCGCGAGGTTGCGGAACAGCATGGCCGTCGGCCGCAGCAGCGTCTCACCCAGCGACACGACCGGCAGGTGGAGGGGCACTCCGCCGGCGGCCCACACACCGTCGGCGACCGACTTCGAGACCTCCGTCAGGTGCGCGTTGCAGGGCGTCAGGTCCGAGGCGGTGTTGGCGATCGCGATGTGCGGCCGGCCGTCAAACGCCTCCCTCGGCAGGCCCCTGCGCATCCAGGCGCGGTGGATGTAGGCGTTCCGGTCGTCCCCGGCGTACCACTGCTGACTGCGGCGCTGCGACTCAGACATGATCGAACCGTACCGCCGGCCACCGCCCTTTTGGGAAGTGTGCGTATCTGACTGGACGCGGGGCACTCCTTGTTGGTAACACTCGGTAAGAAAGTTCGATGAAACCAATGAGGTCCGGCGAGCATCCAACGAATTGTCGGCACCGAGTGATACACATACTCCACAGGCACACAACAAACCGGGGAACATCATGTCCGCGCTACCAGAAGGTCTGAACCACAGGGCCCTGTCCATGCTCAGAGCGGTCGTCGCCGGCCGCGCGCAGCTGCGCTGCTCCAGCGAGCCTGACCTGTTCATCGACGGGGTGCCCTGCTGTGACCAGTACTTGGCGCACACACTCGCACACGACGGGTTCATCGAGCCGGCGCACCAGGGGGCCGTCGGCACGCTCGTTCCCGCCGCACTGACCGACGCCGGAGTGGCCGCACTGGCCCCCGCGCCGGCCGCCGCCTGATTTTGACCACCCCAATTGCCAGATCAACTGGGAAAACGGCAAAAACTCTCGCGGTAATCACTCCGCCACGCTTAGCCGACCTGTTTAGCCCCGTTAACCAACCGGCATTTGCCACCCGCGAGTCCCGCGTTCAAACCTAGCGAGTCCCGCGTTCGCACACCCCGAGTTGCGGTTTCGTGCAGATCGTGGGCTGGGCCGTGTGCACGAAACCGCAACTCACTGTGTTTGAACGCGGGACTCGGTGTGTTTGAACGCGGGACTCGCGAGGGTCAGGTTAGGGCGCTTGCTGGGCCCGGGGTGCCGGTGTAGCCGCCGAGGATGGTGTCGACGCCGACCTCGCACCACCAGTCGAACTGTTCCCTGGTGTCGATGTCGCCGACGATGACCGGGGTGCCGTCGCCGCGGACCAGGGGGACCAGGTCGCGGATGGTGCGGGTGAAGAGGGTCTCGTCGCTGCTGCGGTTGGCGATGCGGCTGACCACCCGGGTCGACATCTTGACCGTGTGGATCGGCAGGTCCTCCAGGCACGCGAGGTCACCGCTCGTCGTGCCGAACTCGTACAGCACGACGGAGTGCCCGAGGTCGACCAGCACCTCGAGGTTGTCCTCGGCCATCCCGTCCGGCAGGCACAGCGCCTGGACCGGCATGCCGAGCCGCAGGTCCTTCGGCGCCAGCCCGGCGTCGGACAGCACGGCCTGGACCGTCGCCACCAGGTCCTGGTCGCCGGCCAGCTCCTTGGGCAGCTCGACGTAGAGCACCGGGCGGCCGGGCAGCGACTTCAGCTCCTCGCAGGCACGCGACAGCATCCACCGGCCGATCGGCAGCGCCAGCCCGGTCTCCGCGAGCGCCTGGAGGCACCGTTCGTGGTCGAGTGAGCCGTCGGCGTGGTTCCACCGCAACAACGCCTGCACGGCAACGACGTTCCGCTCCGGAATGGACACCAGCGGCTGGTACTCCAGCTCGATCTCGCCGCTCTCCCAGGCACCAGGCATGGTGCTCGCGAGGCTGAGCCGGTCGCGGTCGGAGGCGTTCTGCTGCTCGTCGACCATGCCCCACTGCCGACGCCCGCCCGCCTTCAGCCGGCGCAGCGTGATGTCCGTGGCACGCAACAGCTCCTCGGGCGTCGCGTCCGGCTTCGGGTCGTGCAGCACGGCGATCGTCGCGGTGGCGGCCACCCCCTGGTCACCGACGAACACCGGCTCGGCCAGCTCGTCGTTGATCCGCATCGCCATGACCGTGCCCGCCGGCGTGCTGGCCTGGTGCTCGATCAGGACGCCGAACTCGTCGCCGTCGAAGCGCGCGACGGTGGCCTTCTCCTCGGCGAACATGTCGTTGAGCCGCAGGGCGACGGTCTGCAGGAGCCGGTCGCCGACCTCCCGGCCGATGCCGTCGTTCACCGCGTGGAACCCGTCGAGATCGAGGTGGAGGATCGTCAGCTCCTCGGCGGCGTTCTTGCCCGACAGCGCCTCTTCGAGCCGACCCTCGAACCGCTGCCGGTTCGGTAAGCCGGTCAGCGCGTCGGTGATCGACTGGAACCGCAGCTGGCTCTCGAGGAAGTGCCGCTCCGACACGTCCTCCACGGTCGTGACGTAGTACTGCGGCGTGCCGCCCGGGTCACGCAGCACCGACGCCGACAGGAAGACCAGCGCCTCCTCGCCGTCGCTCTTGCGCAGGCTGCGGCGCTCACGGAACGGCGGCGTGCCCTCCTCGTTCAGCACCTGGTACCGCAGGCGCAGGTAGTCGAGGTCGTCCGCGCGGAAGATGTCGTCGAGCCTCGTGACGCCGAGCTTGCCGCCCTTGTACTCCAGGATGTTCGCGAGCGCGCGGTTGCTGCGGAGGACCTCGAAGTCGAGGTCGGTGATCGCCATGCCGACGCTGGAGGCGGAGAAGATCTCCTCGAAGCGCGCCTCGCTGTCCCGCAGTGCGCGCTCGGCGTTCTCGCGGGAGCGGATCAGCGCGAGCGTCAGCGCCTCCTGCTCCTCGGACAGCCGCTGGCGCATCGCCTCGGCGAACCCCTTGGCCAGGGCACTGAACACGAGCACGAGCCGGGTGGGCAGCCCCTGGAGGTCCGCGACCCCGGACAGCTTCGGCATCCCCGCACCCAGTACCTTGATCGACGATTCCACACACTCGGGGCTGGTCAAACCGAGGTCCACCAACCGTTCCGCGACAGCCGTGACCAGCATGTCGTCGAATGGGTCCGCACACATGGCGTCGGCGATGCCGTCGAGAGCCTTGGTCAGCCCGCTCTCGACCTCCTCGCGCGCCCGCGCGATGTAGATGACCTGTTCAAGCGCCCCCGCCCACTCCCGCGCCAGCTCAGGTCGATCCACCGGAGCCATCCAGTGGCCAAGTCATGGTTGTCCTTCTCCGGTCAGCGGGTTGTGACACTACCAGTGAATGCGCAACCCCTCTGCACCCGAACGGGGTCCAGTCACCGACGTTGGAGACACCCTACGTGTCATCGTGTAGGCCATTCAGGTGAACTACGTTCAGTAACAATCATTCGTGAGGGTAGGGCACACACAGAAAGCGACTACGCTCCGGCAATGCCGGTCGGTAACTGCAACATTACTGACTACCAGGTCCGACTGGAGAGCACTACCATGCAGTTCGTCACGCTCCGACAGGTTTTTGTGGGAGAACCGGCCCGACGAGGTGCTCCGGCCGGACCGGAACCCTGGTGAGCGCCACCCCGGCCGCCGCGCGGATGGCCGCCACGATCGCCGGCGTCGCGGACAGGGTCGGCGGCTCGCCGACACCACGCAACCCGTACGGCGCGTGCGGGTCCGCGCGCTCCAGCACGTCGATCGACATCGGCGGCATGTCCAGCACGGTCGGGATGAGGTAGTCGGTGAACGACGGGTTGCGCACGACGCCGTCGACGACCTGGATCTCCTCCATCACCGCGAGGCCGAGGCCCTGAGCCGAGCCGCCCTGGATCTGGCCGATCACCGCGTCGGGGTTCATGGCCTTTCCGACGTCCTGCGCGCACGCCAGCTCCACGACCCGCACGAGCCCCAGCTCGACGTCCACGTCGACCACGGCCCGGTGCGCCGCGAACGCGTACTGCACGTGGGCGAAACCCTGACCGCGCACCGGATCCAGTGGCGAGGTCGCGCGGTGCCGCCACTCGACGGTCCGCTCGACCGCCTCGTCGCCGAGCACCTCGGCGAGGTCCGCGAGCACCTCGTTCGACGCGGACACGACCTTCCCGCCCGCCAGCCCGGCACCGGCCAACCCCTGCTTCGCCGCGAGTTCCAGCACGGCCGTGCGCACCTCCTCGCACGCGGCCTTGACCGCGCCGCCCGTGACGTAGCTCTGCCGGGACGCCGAGCTGGAGCCGGCGCTGCCGACGAACGTGTTGGACGGCTGGATCTGCACCCGCTGCACGCCGAGCTCGGTCCTGGCGATCTGCGCCTGGAGGGTCACGAGCCCCTGGCCGACCTCGGCGGCGGCCGTGTGCACGGACACGACCGGCTCGCCCGCGATCACCTCGAGCCGGACGCGGGCGGTCGAGTAGTCGTCGAACCCTTCGGAGAAGCCGACGTTCTTGATGCCGACGCCGTAGCCGACGCCACGCACGACGCCCTCGCCGTGGGTGGTGTTGGCGACGCCGCCGGGCAGCTCCCGCAGGTCCCGCGGTCCGGTCGGCTCGGCCGGCAACGGCTTGTCCCGCACGCGTTCCAGCAGCTCCGCGACCGGCGCGGGCGAGTCGATGACCTGACCGGTCGGCATGCGGGTGCCGCGCTCGGCGGCGTTGCGGACGCGGAGGTCCACCGGGTCCATGCCCAGTGCCGCGGCCAGCTTGTCCATCTGTGACTCGTAGGCGAAGCATGCCTGTACGGCGCCGAACCCCCGCATGGCACCGCACGGCGGGTTGTTCGTGTACACGCCGTAGGAGTCGATGTGCACGTTCGGCACCCGGTACGGGCCGGCGCCGAGCGTCGCGGCGTTGCTGGTGACGGCCGAGGTCGTCGAGGCGTACGCGCCGCCGTCGAGGATCAGCGACGCCCTGATGTAGACGAGGTCGCCGTCGCGGGTGGCGCCGTGCTCGTACCGCATCCGCGCCGGGTGCCGGTGCACGTGGCCGAAGAACGACTCCTCCCGGCCGTAGACGATCTTGACCGGCTTGCGGGTGCGCAGCGCCAGCATGCAGGCGTGCACCTGCATCGACAGGTCCTCGCGGGCACCGAACGCGCCGCCGACGCCGGCGAGGTGCAGGCGCACCTTGTCGTGGTCGAGGCCGAGCGCCCCCGCGACCTGCCGCTGGTCGGCGTGCAGCCACTGCGTCGCGATGTACAGGTCGACGCCGCCGTCCTCGGCCGGCACGGCGAGCCCGGACTCCGGGCCGAGGAACGCCTGGTCCTGCATGCCCACCGTGTACTCGCCGGTCACCACGACGTCCGCGACCGGGTTCTCCTCGCCCGCGCGGATCGGGCAGTGGCGGACGATGTTGCTCCCGTGCGGCGGGTGGAGGACCGGCGCGTCCGGTCCCATGGCCGCCTCGGCGTCGGTGACCGGGGTGTGGACCTCGTAGTCGACGGCGATGCGCGCGGCGGCGCGGCGGGCGGTCTCCGGGTGGTCGGCGGCGACGATCGCGACCGGCTCGCCCTGGTAGCGCACGACGTCGACGGCGAGGACGGGCTGGTCGGCGTGTTCGAGGCCGTAGAGGTTGTCGCCGGGCACGTCCTCGTGGGTGAGCACCGCGTACACGCCGGGGAGCTTGAGCGCCTCGGTGAGGTCGACCCCCTTGATGCGGGCGTACGGGTGCGGGCTGCGGAGGGTGGCGCCCCACAGCATGTCGTCGGCCCACAGGTCCGAGGAGAAGGCGAACTCGCCGCGGGTCTTCTGGGCGCCGTCCGGTCTCAGCGGGCTCTCACCGACGCCGCCCGTGACGTTGGTGACCAGCGGTTGGGTCGTGGTCATCGCTTCTCCGCGAGCTGCCTCGACGCGGTGCGCAGGGCGACCGCGGCGTCGGCCTCGTCGACCGTCACCATCCGGTCCTCCTCGACCACGGGATTGCCGCCCACCAGCAGGAGTCTCAGCGGCGGGAGCACGCCGAACACCAGCGCCACCACGGGATCCGCGATGCCCGCGTGGTCGAGGGTGTCCAGCCGCCACACCGCGAGGTCGGCCTGCTTGCCGGGTTCGATCGAGCCGATCTCCCCCTCGCGACCCAGGCAGCGAGCGCCGCCGATGGTCGCGAGCCACAGCCCGTCGCGGGCGGAGGCCGAGTGCGGGCCCTTGTTCTGGCGGGCGAAGTAGACCGCCTGCCGCAGCTCGACACCGAGCCCACCGTCCTCATTGGACGCCGCGCCGTCGACGCCGAGGCCGACGGGTGAGCCGGCGTGCACGAGGTCCCGCACCCGCGCGAAGCCCGAGCCCAGGCGGCCGTTGGAGGTGGGGCAGTGCGCGACGCCGGTGCCGGTCTCGCCCAGCCGTTTGACGGCGTCGTCGGAGAAGTGGATGCCGTGCGCGAACCACACGTCGTCGCCGAGCCAGCCGAGCCGGTCCGCGAGCTCCGCCGGGGTGCAGCCGTACTCGGCGAGGCACTGGCGTTCCTCGTCGAGGGTCTCGGCGAGGTGGGTGTGGAGGCGGACTCCCTTGTCCCGCGCCAGGTTCGCGGCCTCACGCATGAGGTCGTCGCTGACGGAGAACGGCGAGCACGGGGCGACGGCGATCCTGACCATCGCCTCCGGCGACGAGTCGTGATAGCGGTCGACGGCCTCCGCCGTGCCGGCGAGTGCGCCGTCGGTCGTCTCGACGATGTTGTCGGGCGGCAGGCCGCCGTGCGACTCGCCGCGATCCATCGAGCCCCGCGCGGCGTGCAGGCGGACACCGACCCGGCGGGCGGCCTCGACGGTCGCGCCGAACACGTCGCCACCGTCGCGCGGGAAGACGTAGTGGTGGTCGGCGGCGGTGGTGCAGCCGGTGCGCGCGAGGCGAGTGAGGCCGGCGACCGCGGCGGCGTTGGTGATCCGCTCGTCGATGCCGGCCCACACCGGGTACAGCTCGACGAGCCACTCGAACAGTGTCGACTGCTGGCCGTAGCCGCGGGTCGCCCACTGGTAGAGGTGGTGGTGGGTGTTCACGAACCCCGGCGTGACAAGGCATCCGGTCGCGTCGACGCGCCGGTCGGCCGGCCCGTCTGACGCCTTCCCCTCACCGACGGCCTCGATGACGTTGCCGTTGACCACCACATGGCCGGCGGTGTACTCGGTGCCGGCCTCCTCGCCGTCGACCGTCGCGATGGCCGCGTTCTCGATGACGATCCTCACGCCTGCTCCTTCACCTTGCCGGCCGCCAGCCGCACCGCGTCGAGGATCTTCTCGTAACCGGTGCAGCGGCACAGGTTCCCGGCGAGCGCCTCCCGGATCTCCGCGTCGCTCGCGCCCGGATGGCGGTTGACGAGGTCGTGGGCGGCGACCACGAGACCCGGGGTGCAGAATCCACATTGGACAGCGCCGGTGCGGACGAACGCCTCCTGGACCGGATCCAGCTCGTCCCCGGTCGACAGTCCCTCGACGGTCGTGACGGACCGGCCCTCGGCCTGGCCCGCGGCCACCAGGCACGCGCACACCGGCGTGCCGTCGAGGTAGACCGTGCAGGACCCGCATTCGCCTTGCTCACAGGCGTTCTTGGCGCCCGGTAGGCCGAGCCGCTCACGCAGCACGTACAGCAGGCTCTCGCCCGGCCATACGTCGTCCGCGGTCCGCTGCTCGCCGTTGACCTCCACGTTGACGCGCATCAGTCCCCTTCCTCGTGGATCGAGCCGTCGGACACAGACCGCCATGCCCAGCCGAGGGTGCGGCCGGCCAGCACGGACAGCGCGTGCCGGCGGTAGTCCGCGCTGCCACGAACGTCGTCGATCGGCCGCGCGGCGGCGGCGACCAGCCGGCCGAACTCGCGGGAGACCTCGTCCGGCAACGGATCCCGCGACTCCCACGGCAGCTCGGCGGCGGCGAGCCGCTCGGCCTCCGGTGCGCGCAGCGGCATGGGCCCCGCGGACCCGATGCCCGTGCCGACGGTCCTGGCGGCCAGGTCGATCGACACCGCGAACGAGCACACGGCGATGACCATGGCGTTGCGGGTGCCGACCTTGGCGAACTGCTGCGGCCCGCTCCGGACCGGCACGGTCACCGCGGTGATCAGCTCGTCGGGTTCGAGCACGGATCGCTTGGGCCCCTGGTAGAACTCCCGCACGGGGATCGTTCGCGTGCCACGGACGGACGCCACCTCGACGTCCGCCGTGGTGGCGAGTAATGGCGGATGCGCGTCGCCCGCGGGGGAAGCGGAGCCGAGGTTGCCGCCCACGCTGCCCCGGTTGCGGATCTGCGGTGAGCCGACGGTGCGTGCCGCCATCGCCAGCCCAGGCAGGGTTTCCGCGAGCTCGGTGACGATTCGCGTGTACGGCACCGCCGCGCCGAGCCTGACGTGCCCGTCCGTCCGGCTCCATTCGGCGAGCTCGGCGAGGCGGCCCAGGTCCAGCAGCGCGGGTGGGCGGCGCGCGTCGAAGTTCAGCTCCACCATGACGTCCGTGCCGCCGGCGATGGGCACGGCATCGGGGTGCTCGGCCTTCAGCGCCAGCGCTTCGTCCACAGTGGACGGTCGGAGGAAGTCCACTCGATCACCACCACGCCAGACCCGGGTCCGGTGCGCCGTCCCGGACGACCGTGCCCTCGATGAGCCCGTACGGCCGGTCGGCGGCGAAGAAGACCTCGCCGGGGTTGTCCAGCTCGAACGGCGACAGGTCGACGAGGAAGTGGTGCCTGTTGGGCAGCGACAGCCGAACCTCGACCAGCTCCTCCCGGTGCCGTAGCACCTGCTCTCCCATGGCGTAGAGGGTTTGCTGCAGTGACAGGGAATGCGTGCCGGCGAACGCCTCGAGGAGGCGGCTGGTGGCCGCCTCGTGCGACGCGCGCCAGTCGTCGTTCACCGCGCGCCCGTGGCGCCACCGCGCGGAGACGGCGGTCGCGAGGATGCGGTCGTTCGTCTCCGGGAGCGTCGTGTACCCGTCCTTGTGGAACCCGTGGAACTCCGAGCCGGTGGTGTTCATGACGACCAGGTCGTCGACCCCGGACACGACGGTCGCCGCCGTGCCGTCGTAGGTCACCGACGCGGTGCGCGCCCCGGAGCGGTGGACGAACGAGTGGTGACCGAACCGTTCCCAGCTGTACTGCTCGATCCGCACCCGGGCACGGCGGATGGTCGGCGTGGTGTCGACGAAGTGTTTCGCGAGCCGCGCCGCGAAGTCCTCGATCTCCCCGACTCCGTCGCGGGCGAAGGCGTAGACCGTGTTCTTCTGGGTGTCGGTCGGGAGCACGCCGGAGTTGTCGCCGGTGAGGTGCGTCGCGGCGAGGTCACCGGACAGGGTGGTGGTGACGTTGAGGTCGGTGATCGCGTGGCCCGCTTCGCCCCGGTCCACCCGGACGAGGCGGGTTTCCGCCTTGCCGTACTGGTTGTCGCCGAGCCTGATGTCCATGGGTCAACTCCCCCGGTAGGTCGAGTAGCCGTACGGGCTGATGAGCAGCGGCACGTGGTAGTGACTGTCGTCGGTGACCCGGAAGGCGACGGCGACCTCGGGGTAGAACTCCCCCGCGACGTCGAAGACGAGCCGGTACACACCGGGCTCGACGGTGTCCCAACCACTGACCCGGCCGTCGTCGTCGGTGTGACCTTCCGCGATCGTGCGCCATCCGTCGTCGTGCAGCTCGAGGCGCACGCGGACGCCCGTGGCCGGCCGCCCCTCGCTCGTGTCGAGCACGTGGGTGGACAGGCTCATCCGTACGCCTTTCCCAGCCGCAGGTCGACGATCTTCCGCATTTCTTCACGGACCACGTCGCGCTCGGCCGCCGGATCGTTGCCGAGCCGGCCGTGGAGGGCCGCGAGCATGTCCGGCCCGGACAACCCGGTGGCACAGATGAGGAAGACGTACCCGAAGCGCTCCTCGTACCGCCGGTTCCCCGCCACGAGGTCCTCGCCCGGGGTCGCACCGGCCTGCTCGCCCCGCGACCAGCCGGCCTCGGTCGACGTGCCGTCGGCACGTTCCCCGATGCGCGGGTGGGCGGCGAGCGCCTGCTCGACGTCGGCCCAGGTCAGCGCCCGGAGCACCTGCTCGGAGACACTCCGGAGCTGGGCGAGGTCGTGGTAGGGGCGCCGGGCGAGGATCTCGTCGGCCCAGCGGCGCGAGGCGCAGCAGGCCAGCAGGTCACGCTCGGCCGCGGCCGGCTCCTGGACGTTCAGCCGGTCGAGGGGCGAATGGTCGGACATCCTCGGAACTGTACTGATCCAAGGCCACGCTCGCCCCACTTCACACACCACTGAAACCCGGTCGGTGACGACTCGCGTCCGGCCCCTCAACGGCTGCCTGGCCGAACTTTCATGATCAACGGCAGCCGGTCTTCGTGAGCCCGTTGGCCCGTGGTGCTGTGACTCTGCCGAGGCCCTGGCCCGAAGCCAGTGGGGCCGCGTGCCATTCCGCCAGCGGGCCCGGCTGACGTTCTGCCGGTGGGGCCCAGCCTGCCGTTCTGCCGGCCGGGGCGGCGGGGCCTGCGAAGTCCGTGGTCAGCGAGGGCTGTGGATAGCTTTCGTCCAGACGGGCCGGGCGAAGGGGGCACTCGCGTCTCTCGGGGCCTCGTCAGGCGCAGCCATCTCATCCCGGGAAGCGGCGGAGCCGCTTCCCGGGAGACCGCGCGGGCTGTGGACAACTCCGCCGGCGACGCCCAGCCGATCCCGGAGTGCCCGTTCCCGAGCCCGCCCGCAGGGCGCTTCCCGAGCCCGCAGGGCCGTTCCGGAGGCCCGTTCCGCAGGGCCCGTTCCGGAGGCCCGTTCCGGAGGCCTCAGTCCAGCACGGCCAGGGCGTCGATCTCCACCAGGAGGCCTTCCGGCAGACCCACGTACACCGTGGTGCGGGCCGGGAAGGACTCCTCGAAGAACTCGCGGTAGGCGTCGTTCATCTCACCGAAGTGGGCCACGTCCGTGAGGTAGACGCGGCACATCACCACGTCCTCCAGGGTGGCGCCGCCGGCTTCCAGGACACCCTTGACGTTGCGCATGACCTGGCGGGTCTGCTCGGTCACGTCGTTCGCGCCGACGCGCTCGTTGGTCGTCGGGTCGACGGCGATCTGGCCTGCCACCTGCAGGATGTTGCCCTTTCGGATGCCGTGTGTCAGCGGCACCGTCGGGATCTTCGTGCCCTCCGGGTGGATCGCGACCTTCGCCATCAGTTGCTCCTTCCGAAACCGGTGAAACCGCACTCGGCGGACGCCTGTGCGGACGCGTCGAGCAGTGTGGGCACCAGCGCGAGCAGGCCGTCCAGGTCGAGCAGCACCTGCGGCACGGACAGCGACATCGCCGCCACCACCACTCCGCGCGCGTCCCGGACGGGCGCGGCGACGCAGTGGATGTGCTCCTCGTGCTCCTCGCTGTCGACGGCATACCCGCGCTCGGCCACCCGCGCCAGCTCCGCCAGGTACTCGCGTGGCGTGGTGATCGTGTTCGGCGTCATCTTCTCGTACGTGATCGACCGGGCGACAGCGTCCCGCTGATCCTGGGGCATCGCCGCGACCAACACCTTCGCCACGGCCGTGCAGTGCAGTGGCGCGCGCCGGCCGATCCGCGAGTACATCCGCACGTTGTGCCGGCTCTCGTACTTGTCGATGTAGATCACCTCGCCGTCCTCGTACGAGGCGAGGTGCACGGTGTGCCCGGTCTCCGCGTTCAGCGCCCGCAGCGCCGGCTCGACGCTGCGGCGCACGTCCCGCTCGTCCAGTGCCTGGAACGCCAGCTCGAACAGCGACGTGCCGAGCCGGTAGTACCGCACGCCGCTGCGCTGCACGAACCGGTGCGACTCCAGCGTCCGCAGCAGGCGCAGCACGGTCGACTTGTGCACCGACACCCGTTCGGCCAGCTGGTCGAGGGTGCGTGGTCCGTTCGCCAGCTCGTTCAGCAGCACGAGTGCACGATCCAGGCTCTGGCTCACGACTCCCCCTCGCCAGGTCTGCCCGACCTCTCGCCCGGCCCGCACGACCCACCGCGAGTCCTGCCCGACCTCTCGCCGGGACCGCCCGACCCCTCACCCTGCCTGCCCGACGATCTTCCCATGGCAACGAGCGAACCGTCCTCTTTGCTCCCGCGGTCCGCACGAAAGTCCCATTCGTACGGACCGACGGTGGGATTCGCTTCGGTCACGGGTGGTCTCCGGTCACGGTGGCGGCCGCCCACTCGGCCTCCGAGGCGTCCAGCATCCTCGACACGAACTCCGCCGGTAGCGACGGCCCCACGTCGTGGTGGGTGAGCAGTGACGACGCGGCCCTCAGGTGTCCGCACCGCAACCGCCGCCGGGGTGTCCAGCCCGAGAGGGTGCCGAAGATGAACCCGGCGGCGAACGCGTCGCCCGCGCCGACCGGCTCGACCACGTCGACCCTCAGCGCCGGCTGGAACACCGGCGGCGACGTCCCTTCGAACACGGTCGCGCCCCGCTCGCCCTGCTTGACCACGAGGGTGGGAGTCTCCGGCAGGAACTCACGGATCGCGCCGGGCTCGCCGAGACCCCACATGAGCTCCGCCTCGTCGGACCCGACGAACACGATGTCCGCGACGGCCGCCAGGTCCCGCAGGACCGCCGGGTCGCGGTCCGCCCAGAGCCGGGGCCGCCAGTTGAGGTCGAACGACAGCGTGAACGTGCGCGGCGCCGCGGCCAGCGCCCGCATCATCTCGAGGCAGCTGTCCGACAACGCGGGCGTGATCCCGCTGGTGTGCACGACCCGCACGCCGTCGAGCGGCAGCGTGCCGAGCAGCGCGGGCCCCATGCCGGACGCCGCGGAACCACGCCGGTAGTAGCGCACGGGGCTGCCGGACGCGTCGCTTTCCTTGATGTACAGCCCGGTCGGCCGGAGCGGGTCCACCTGGACGCCGGACACGTCGACGCCGAACGAGGCGACGGCCGACACCAGCGCGCGGCCGAACGCGTCGTCCCCGACGGCACTCACCCAGGCGGTCCGCAGGCCGAGCACCGCGAGATGACTGGCCACATTGGACTCCGCGCCGCCGACCGTCCGCGTCCACGTGACGACCTCTTCCGCTGGTCCGGGCTCCGCGGGCACGAAGAGCGTCATGGTCTCCCCAAGGCAGAGCACGTCGACTGAACCCACCGGCCACCCTTTCGTGCCGTTGACTGGTCAGGCAGGGAAATGCTACACAACTCCGTGTCAGATGGCGCAATAGCCGTTGCAAATTACGCAATGGAGTGGACATGGCAGAGATCACGCCGGGGCGGCTGAGCCAGCCGGCGCTCGACGCACTCCTCGACGAGCCGCTGACCTGGCGGTTGAAGGGCCTGCCCGACTCGGTGCAGGGTCTGTCCATCCGGGATGTTCAGGGCCGCGGCCTCAACCTCTTCCGCGACGGCTTCCTCCCGCCCGTCACCGTCCTCGACGAGGCCGCGCTCACGCACAACCTCACCACGATGGCCGACCTCTGCGCCAGGCACGGCTTCGCGCACGCCCCGCACGGCAAGACCACGATGGCGCCGCAGCTGTACGCCAAGCACTTCGCGCACGGCGCATGGGGCCTGACCACCGCCAACGCCAGCCAGCTCCGGATCTACCGGGCCTTCGGCGTCAACCGGATCATGGTCGCCAACGAGCTGGTCGACGCGGCCGCGTTGCGGTGGCTCGCCGGCGAGCTCGACCGCGAGCCCGGCCTCGAGCTCACGTGCTGGGTGGACAGCGTCCGCGGTGTCGAGCTGATGACCGACGCGTTGCGTGCCGCAGGTGGCGGACGACCCCTCGACGTGCTGATCGACGTGGGCGCACCCGGCGGCCGAACCGGTGTCCGGGACGCCGCCACGGCACTGGCGGTCGCCGAGGCGGTGGCCGCGAGCCCGGTGCTGCGGCTGACCGGCGTGGCGGGCTACGAGGGCGCGGTGGCGGACGACACCTCGGCCGAGGGACTCGGGGCGGCGCACGACTTCCTGTCGGGGCTTCGCGCGCTCACGCTCGACCTCGCCGGACGCGGGCACTTCGATGGTCTGGACCAGGTCATCGTGACGGCCGGCGGCAGCGAGTTCTTCGACCAGGTCGTCGAGGTGCTCGGCGAGCCGTGGCCGATGCCGGTGCTGCCGGTGCTGCGCAGCGGCGCGTACGTGACCCACGACGAAGGGCTCTACGAGCGCACGTCGCCGATCGGGGCGCATCCCCGGCTCGGCGGGCCACAGCTGCGGCCGGCGGTCCGCGCGTGGGCGCAGGTGATGTCCAAACCGGAGCCGCGGCTCGCGTTCGTCACCGCGGGCAAGCGTGACCTGCCGTACGACATCGACCTGCCGGTGCCCGTGCAACGCCGGGCCGGCGAAGAGACCACCCCGCTCACCGGCTGCGTCGTCACCAAGATCAACGACCAGCACGGGTTCGTCGCCCTCGGCGCGGACGACGCGCTGGAGGTCGGTGACTGGGTCGGCCTCGGCCTCTCCCATCCGTGCACGACGTTCGACAAGGTCCCGATCCTCCCGGTCGTCGGCGCGGACGGCGAGACCGTGGTCGACCTGATCAGGACCTTCTTCTGATGCGCGGGGTCTGCCGGCGCCACGGAACGGGCGGGGAGACGGCATGGCGGGCGTGACCTTCCGCGGCGCGACCGTGGTGGACGGCACGGGCGCACCGGCCCGCCGCGCCGACGTGTCCGTCCATGATGGACGGATCAGCGCGATCGGCGCCGGCACGTCCGGGCGGGTGATCGACGCGGACGGGCTCGTGCTGGCGCCCGGGTTCATCGACATGCACTCGCACTCGGACCTGCAGATCCTCGCGAACCCCGAGCATCTGGCCAAGGTCTCGCAGGGCGTGACGCTGGAGGTGCTCGGGCAGGACGGCCTGTCGTACGCGCCGGTCGACGACGAGACGCTCGCCGGGCTGCGTACGCAGCTCGCCGGCTGGAACGACGACCCGCCGGGCTTCGACTGGAGCTGGCGCAGTGTCGGGGAGTACCTGGACCGGCTGGACCGGGGCATCGCGGTGAACGCGGCGTACCTGGTGCCGCAGGGCACGGTGCGGATGCTGGCCGTGGGCTGGGCGTCCCGCCCGGCCACACCGTCCGAAATGGACAGTATGCGGTCGCTGGTGGCCACGGGGCTGGCCGAGGGCGCCGTGGGCATGTCCTCCGGCCTGACCTACACGCCGGGCATGTACGCGACCACCGAGGAGCTCGTCGCGTTGTGCGAGGTGGTCGGCGCCGGCGGCGGGTACTACAGCCCGCACCACCGCAGCTACGGCGCCGGCGCGCTGGCGGCGTACGCGGAGATGGTCGACGTCTCGCGCCGCTCCGGCTGCCCGCTGCACCTCGCACACGCCACGATGAACTTCCCGGTCAACGAGGGCCGGGCGGGTGAGCTGCTGTCGTTGCTGGACGACGCGGTCGCGGACGGCTGCGACATCTCGCTGGACACCTACCCGTACCTGCCGGGCGCGACCTACCTGTCCGCGCTGCTGCCGAGCTGGTCGACCGAGGGCGGGCTCGACGCGACGCTGGCCCGGCTGTCCGATGTGGACACGAGGGAGCGAATCCGGGCGGACCTCGAGGAACACGGCTCGGACGGCTGCCACGGTGTGCCGGTGGACTGGACGTCCATCGAGATCAACGGTGTGCGCGACCAGAAGCACACGCACCTGGTGGGCCACAGCGTGGCGGAGTCCGCGCGCACGGCCGGCCGGCCACCGGCGGAGCTGTACTTCGACGTGCTGGTCGAGGAGAAGCTCGGCACGTCCTGCCTCATGCACGTCGGCCACGAGGACAACGTGCGGACGATCATGCGTCACCCCACGCACACCGGTGGCAGCGACGGACTCCTGGTCGGTGAGCGGCCGCATCCCCGTGCGTGGGGCACGTTCCCGCGTTACCTCGGGCGGTACGTGCGGGAGCTGGGCGTGCTCAGCCTTGAGGAGTGCGTCGCCCACCTGACCGGCCGGGCCGCGAAACGGCTGCGGTTGACCGACCGTGGCCTGGTCCGCGAGGGTTACGCCGCCGACCTCGTGCTGTTCGATCCGTCCACCGTCGCCGACACCGCGACGTTCGACGAGCCACGCCAGCCGGCGTCCGGGATCCCGCACGTGCTGGTGAACGGCGTGCCCGTGATCGAGGACGGCCGGCACACCGGTGCGCTCGCCGGTCACTCCATCCGCAACCGGGAAGCCTGAGACGGACATGGACCTGCTTGCCGAACTGTCGACGCGCCGCGCGCTGTGCATCATCCGGGCACCGGCGATCCCCGACCCGGTCGGCCTGGCCAGGACGCTGGTGGAGGCGGGCATTCCCATTGTCGAGTTCGCGCTGACCACACCGGACGCGCCGCGGCTCATGGAGCAGGCGGCCAGGGTGGACGGACTGATCCTGGGCGCCGGCACGGTGATGTCGGCGCAGGACGCCCGCGACTGCGTCAACGCGGGCGCGACGTTCATGCTCACGCCGGGAATCCGCCCGGACGTGGCGGAAGAGGCCGTGCGCCAACGGGTCCCGCTGATACTGGGCGCGATGACCCCGACCGAGGTGGCCACGGCGGTCGACCTCGGCGCCACGGCGGTGAAGGTGTTCCCCGCGGCCAGGCTCGGGCCGGCGTACTTCGCCGACCTGCACGGCCCGTACCCGGACACGCCCCTGGTGGCCACCGGTGGCCTGAACGCGGAGAACGCGGCCGCCTTCCTGGCGGGCGGCGCCATCGCCGTGACCGCGGGAAGTGGCGTGGTGGGGCCGAAACTGGCCGCGGAGTCACGGTTCGACGAGATCTCGCAACGAGCGAAAGAGTTCCTTGCCGCACTAGCCTAACGAGGTTGTCATGTCGGGGTTCATCAACTGGTTACAACACTCGACGCCGGGGTTGTTGCTGCTCGCCATCGTGGGCATCGCGCTTCTCCTGCTGATGATCATAAAATGGAAGGTCGAGCCATTCATCGCGTTGCTGGTGATCGGGCTCCTGACCGCGCTCGCCTCCGGCGTGCCGGTGCTGACGCTCGTCGGCTCGGCGCAGAAACCCGGCGAGTCGTTGCTGGAGACGGGATTTGGCGGCATCCTGGGTCACATCACCGCGATCATCGGCCTCGGCACGATGCTCGGTGCGATCCTCGAGGCCTCGGGCGGCGCACAGGTGCTGACCCGGTCCCTGCTCCGCGCACTCGGTGAGAACAGGGCACCGCTCGCCATGGGGCTCGCCGGTCTCATCTTCGGCGTCCCGGTGTTCTTCGACGTCGGCATCTTCGTGCTCGCGCCGCTCGTCTACGTCGCCGCGAAGCAGGGTGGCCGGTCGATCCTGTTGTACTGCCTGCCTTTGCTCGCCGGCCTCTCGGTCACCCACGCGTTCCTGCCGCCGCACCCCGGGCCCGTCGCGGCCGCCGGCCTGCTCGGTGTCGACCTGGGCTGGCTCATCCTGATGGGCGCGGCGTGCGCGATCCCCGCGTGGTTCGTCGGCGGCGTGCTGTTCTCGTCGTGGATCGGCAAGCGGATCGACATCCCGGTGCCGGAGGAGATGCTGGCGGCGGCGGAGTCCGAGAAGCACGACCGCGGCGAACCCAGCCTGGGTCTGGTGATCGGGATCATCGCGGTGCCGCTGGTGCTGATCCTCGCCGGCACGTTCGGCAGCATCTGGCTGCCGAAGGGCTCGACCGTCGCCGGGATCGCGAGCTTCATCGGCACCCCGGCCGTCGCGCTCACGGTCGCGGTGCTGCTGGCGTTCTGGCTCCTCGGCTACCGGCGCGGAATGACCAGGGCACAGGCGGCCGAGCTCGGCACCAGGTCACTGCGTCCCGTCGGCATGATCCTGCTGGTCGTCGGCGCGGGTGCGTTCTACGGCGCGGTGCTCAAGGCGACCGGCATCGGCAGCGCCATCGCCGGGACGCTGCACGACGCCGGTCTTCCGGTGATCTTCGCGGCGTACGTCATCGCCTGCGGCCTGCGCATCGCACAGGGCTCCGCGACGGCGGCGATCGCGGCGAGCGCGGCCATCATCGGTCCGACCATCAAGGACGTCGGCTACTCGCAACCACAGCTCGCACTCCTGGTGGCGGCCATCTGTGCCGGGTCGATCATCGCCTCGCACGTCAACGACGGCGGGTTCTGGATCGTGTCGCGGTACTTCGGCATCTCGGTCAAGGACACGCTGAAGACGTGGACGCTGCTGGAGACCATTCTGTCCGTCGTCGGTTTCGCGGTCGCGGCGCTACTCATGGCGGTGATCTGACAGACTGGCCACCATGTCGCCGGAGGAAGCGGAGGACGAGGACGCCGCGTGGGCGGACAGCGCCGACCGGAAGATCGCGATCCGGGCGCTGGCCGAGCACCGCGCGGAGGAGCACCTGTCCTCGGCCGAGCACGACCGGCGCCGAGAGCTGGCACAGAATGCGCGGACGGTCGGTGAACTGCGTGCGCTCTTCACCGACCTGCCCGCGCCGCACCCCCTGCTGGGCGAGGCGATCATGGGCGGACCGGCATGGGTCGCGCAGGCGGCCCGTGCCGGCGGTGGCGCCGGACTGCTGCTGATCACCGGCGGCATCATCGTGGTCGCGGCCATCCTCGCGGGCTGGTGGATCCCCGCGGTCATCTTCGCCTGCCTGCTCGCCGTGGCGGCCATCTTCGCCTCCGCCACGCGCTGACCGGACCGCGGCCCCGCTTCACACGAGGAACCTGGCAAGCCCCAATGGTTTGGACCCTTGTGCAGCGGAGTAGCGGCCGCTTAGCATCCGTTGCACATCGCAGAACGTTCATTGCGCATGATGCAACGGGAGCCTCTATGACCATCCGACGGACAGTTGTGGTCGCCGCGCTCGGCGCGCTCGCGATCGCTTGCGCGCCACCGCAAGCCTCGAACGACAGCCCGCGGCAGACCGCGTCGGCCGGCGGCACCGTGGGTGCCACGACCGGTGAGCTGCGGGTATGGCTCTTCCAGGAACCCACCAACGCACCGAAGGAGGCCGTGGTCACCGAGGCTAGGGCCGAGTTCGAGAAGGCGCACCCCGGCGTCACCGTCAACGTCGAGTACCTGCCGGTCGACACCCGCGCCTCCCGGTTCAACGGCGCGTTCAACGATCCCGCGAGCGCCCCGGACGTCGCGGAGTTCGGCAACACCGACCTCGCCGGGTACACCGCGTCCAACGGGTTCGCCGAGCTCACCGCCGACGTCAAGGCCTGGCCGGACGGCAAGGACCTGGTGCCCTCGGTCCTCGACACGGCCAAAGTGGACGGTCGGACCTACGGCATCCCCTGGTACACCGGCACCCGCGCGCTCTACTACCGCACGGACGTGTTCGACGAGCTGGACCTCAAGCCGCCCAAGACGTTGAAGGAGCTCACCGAGACCGCGCGCAGGATCCGCGCCGCGAAGCCGGACCTGTACGGCATCGCGACCGGCGGCAAGTCCCAGTACTCGTTCCTGCCCTACATCTGGGCGAACGGCGGCGACGTGGCCAAACAGGACGGCGACACCTGGAAGTCCACGATCGACGCCAAGCAGGCACGCGCCGGCCTGACGCAGTACGCCGAGCTGCTCCACGACGACATCTGCCCGCCGTCGGCATGCGCGCAGCTCACCGGCAGCCAGTCGGTCGCGGCGTTCGCGGGCGGCAAGGCGGGCATGGTGATCGGTGGTGACTTCAACCGCGCGGCGATCGACGCCGGTGCGGTGAAGGGCAAGTACGCGGTGGTTCCGTTGCCGGGCACCAAGTCCGGCTCGATCGCCCCCGCGTTCGCCGGCGGCAACCTGCTCGGCGTGTTCCGCTCCAGCGACCGGTACACGCTGTCGCTGGAGTTCGTCGAGCTCCTGGGCGGCAAGAAGTACCAGGAGAAGATGTTCGGGGCGATGGGCAACATGCCGACGTTCGCCGACGTGCAGAACCGCGTCGCGAAGAGCGACGAGTTCCTGGCGCCGTTCATCAGGACCGCGCAGGCGGGCACCCGCTTCGTGCCGAGCACCCCGGCGTGGACCAAGATCGACGCGGCGGGCGTGCTGCCGACCGCGGTGCAGCAGATCGCGACCGGGCAGCTGGACGTCGACGCGGCGACCAGTGCGGCGGCGACCCAGATGAACGAGGACTTCGGCAGCTGATGACCGCGCAACCGACGCCGGTCACGCCCGCGCCGTCGCCACGCCGTGCCAGCAGGGTGCGGCGCGGCGACGGCCGGGCCGCTCTGCGGTACCTGATCCCGGCCGGCGTGGTTCTCCTCGCCCTGCTGGTGTACCCGATCTACCAGCTCGTCGTCATCTCGCTGTACGACTACGGGCAACCGCAGGCGAGCGGGGCCGCGCCACTGGTGTTCCTCGGCCTGGACAACTACGCCAAGCTGCTGAGCGACCCGCGGTTCTGGGACGTGCTGGTCACGACCATCGTGTTCGCCGGGGTCTGCGTCGCGGGCACCGTACTCGTCGGCACCGCGCTGGCCGTGCTCGCCGGCCGGGCCCGGCGGATCCCGCGGACGCTGCTGTTCCTCGCGGCGCTCGGTGCGTGGGCCACGCCGACGATCGCGGGCTCGTACGTGTGGCTCTTCCTGTTCGACCAGGACTTCGGGCTGGTGAACGAGGTGTTCGCGGGTCTCGGGTTCGGCGGGATGCACGGCCATTCCTGGACTTTCGACCGGTACTCGGCGTTCGGGCTGGTGGCCGGCGAGATCATCTGGTGCTCGTTCCCGTTCGTCATGGTGACCATGTACGCGGGCATCACCGCGATCCCGCGCGAGGTGGTCGAGGCGGCGTCGCTGGACGGCGCGTCGGCTCGTCGCACCGCGACCTCGGTCTTACTGCCGATCCTGCGGCCCATCCTGACGATCGCGACGATCCAGTCGATCATCTGGGACTTCAAGGTGTTCACCCAGATCTATGTGATGACGAACGGCGGCGGTGTGGCCGGGCAGAACCTGGTGCTGAACGTCTACGCCTACCAGAAGGCGTTCGCGGGCGAGGAGTACGGGCTGGGCGCGGCCATCGGCGTGGTCATGACCGTCCTTCTCTTGCTCATCACGGCGTTGTACGTGCGCGCGCAGCGAGGTGTGCGGTGAGGCGCGGGCAGCTGGTGGTCGACGCCGTGTGTGTGCTGCTCGCCGTCGTGGTCGCGTTCCCGCTCTACTGGATGGTGCTGGCGGCCGTGAAACCCGCCGGTGAGCTGCGGTCGGCGTCACCGCTGACGTTCGCGCCCACCCTGGACAGCTTCCGCCGCGTGCTGGATGTCGAGAACTTCGGGCTGTACTTCGTGAACAGCGTCGTGGTCGCGGTGACCGTGGTGGCGCTGTCGCTGCTGGTGTCGTTCCTGTCGGCGGTCGCGCTGACCCGTTTCCGCTTCCGCGGCCGGACGGTGCTGGTCGTGATGTTGCTGGTGGCGCAGATGGTTCCGGTGGAGGCGTTGACGATCCCCCTGTTCTTCCTGCTGCGCTCCTTCGGTCAGGCGGTGCCCGCGATCGGGTTGAACCAGCTCGGCTCGCTCGTGCTGGTGCACCTGGCGTTCAGCCTGCCGTTCGCGATCTGGCTGCTGCGTGGGTTCGTCGCGGCCGTGCCGGCCGAGCTGGAGGAGGCCGCGGCCCTCGATGGCGCGTCGCGCTTCCGGTTCACCTGGCAGGTGCTGTTCCCGCTGGTGGCACCCGGCCTGGTGGCCGCGAGCGTGGTGTCGTTCATCCACGCGTGGAACGACTTCCTCTTCGCCAAGACGTTCATCATCTCCGGCACCGAGAACCGCACCCTGCCGTTGGGGTTGCTGGTGTTCTTCAAGCCCGAGGAGCAGGACTGGGGCGCGATCATGGCGGGCTCGACGCTCATGACCGTGCCGGTGCTCGTGTTCTTCCTCATCGTGCAGCGGCATCTGGTCTCCGGCATGGCGGGGGCGGTGAAGGGATGAGCTTCGACGGACTGCTCCCCCGGCCGGTGCGGGTCACCCCGGCGGCCGGCACGCTACTCGTCGGCAGATCGCCGGAGATACAGGACTCCACCGACGGTTCGCTTCCGCCGGAAGGCTTCCGGCTCACCGTCGACGCCGACGGGGTCCGGGTCGCGTCGGCCGACGCCGCCGGCGCCTGCCATGCCCGGCAGGCGTTGCGGCAGCTGCTGGGACCGTCCGCCTTCCGCGCCGCCGGGATCCACAATGGACCGTACGAGCTGCCGTACGGCGTCGTCGAGGACTGGCCGCGGTTGCGGTGGCGTGGCTGCCTGCTGGCCGTGGCGCGGCACTTCATGCCGAAGGCCGGCGTGCTGCGGTTCCTCGACCTGATGGCCGCGCACCGGTTGAACATCCTGCACCTCCACCTCACCGACGACCAGGGCTGGCGGATCGAGGTACCGGCGTTCCCGCGGCTCACCGAGGTCGGCGCGTGGCGGGCCGGCTCGTGGGTCGGCCGCCCGCCGGACGGCACCCCCGGGCACGACGGCCGCCCACACGGCGGCTACTACACCGTCGACGACCTGCGGGAGATCGTCGCGTACGCGGCGGAACGGCACATCACGGTCGTGCCGGAGGTCGACGTCCCGGGCCACAGCCAGGCGGCCATCGCCGCGTACCCGTGGCTCGGCGCGACCGGAGCGACGCTGGAGGTGCTGACCCGCTGGGGCGTCAACGAGAACGTGCTGGCGGTTAACGAGCGGACGGTCGACTTCTACCGCCAGGTCCTCACGCACGTGACGGAGGTCTTTCCGTCCCGGGTGATCTGCGTCGGCGGCGACGAGGTGCCCACCACGCAGTGGACCGTCGAGCACGCGGCCGCGCTCGGACTGTCCGATGTGGACGAGCTGCGTGGCTGGTTTCTCGGCAGGCTCGTGACACACCTCGAGTCGCTCGGTCGCCGCGCCATGGCGTGGGACGACGCCGGACCCCTCTCCCGGCACACGGTCATCGGCGCATGGCTGAACACGCCGGCCGGCCACGACGTCGTGCTGTGCCCGGAAGAGCACGTGTACCTGGACCACCGCCAGTCCGACCACCCCGACGAGCCCGTCCCGGTCGGCTACCTGCGCACGCTGGCGGACGTCTACGCCTACGAACCGCCTGTCTCGCCACGGGTTCTGGGTGCGCAGGCACAGGTCTGGACCGAGCACCTGGACAACGCCCGGCGCGTGGACTACGCGGCGTTCCCTCGGCTGGCCGCGTTCGCGGAGGTGGTGTGGAGCGCACACGCCCGCGACTACGAGGAGTTCGAGGCCCGCCTGGTCCGCCACCACCTGCCGAGACTGGACGCGCTCGGCGTGGAGTACCGCCCGCTGGCCGGCCCCCACCCGTGGCAGATGCGGCCCGGCGTGCCGGGCCGCATCCGTCACCTGTAGACGATCACCAGGTGGTCACGCCGTAGACCGCTCCGTAGTAGGAAAGGCTGTCGGCGATGGGGAAGTACCACGAGACGTTCGTGAGCCCGTACGTCGACAGGCACCGGTTGAACAGCAGTGAGGCGCCGCTCGTGACACCTTCCGGCGACCACACCGAAAGCGCCGCGACGTTCGCGCCGCCGGAGTCACCCGGCTCGACACAGGCCGAGTGCCGGGTGAGCCCGTACACCGGGGAGCTGACCCCGCTGTACTGCACGGTCTCGTCCTTCACCGTGATCTGACCGCAGGTCCACAGCGTCGTGATGCCGGACTTGCAGACCACGGTGCCGACCGGCGAGTCGCTGTAGCCGCTGACGTTGATGAACCCGCCGTTGGACGGGTTGTAGTCCACCCACGGGCCCTGGATCCAGTAGCCCGCGTTGTCGTTGCGGATCAGCGCGTCGTCGAAGGTCGGGAACCAGCTCGCGACGGTGTAGCCGAAGAAGACGCCGCCCTGGCCGTAGTTGGCCTGGCCGGTGCCCGTGCAGTGCCCGGCGGTCAGCAGGAAGCCCTGGCCGGTCGACGGGTTGCGCAGGTTGAAGCCGGCCGAGCAGCTGCTGCCGTTGATCAGGTCGCCACCGTCCATGTAGTTGGCGGTCTCCCGAGGGGCCTGGTCGAGCTGCTCGTAGCTCACCGCGTCGCCGAACCTGGCGAGCCCGTCGAGCGCCGCCGGCCGCGACTCACCCTTGACCGTCGAGACCACCACGCTGTTGGTCTTCGGGTCGACGTGCCAGCCCGACAGCCCGGCCAGGGCCGACTTGCCGTTCGCGGCACGGTCGGTGCCAGAAGCCTTGCCGGACAAGGTGTCCAGCTCGGCCCGGACGGCGTCGAGCTCCGCCTCGCTGTGCTTGACCACGACCGGACGCGCGCCGGCCTTGGTCACCTCGGCCGCGCGGGCCTGGTCGGTGACGTTGACGACGAGCTTGCCGCTCTCGATGTCGAACCACGACCCGCCGAACGACGAGCCGAGCGAGTCCCGCAGGCCGGCGTCGAGCTTGACCGCCTTGTCCTGCTGACCCCGCAGCGCCTTGGCCTGTGTGGCGGACAGGCCAAGATCCCTTTGCATGGCAACGAGAACCTCGTCCGTGGTGGCCGCGCCGCCTCTCTTCGGCACGGCCCCCGCGGTCGAGTGAGCCGTCACGGCGAGCGCGCACACCGCGCCGGCCGTGAGGAGAACACGAGTCAGTCTGTGCATCTCTTGGATTTCCTCCCGGTCTGGAAGATGTCGAACGCCGGGAGGTCGCCATGAGACGCACGCCGCGTTAGCACTTCGCCCAGATACAGGCAGTCCGGGGGAACGAGAGGAACCAAACGGAGCACGCGGTCCCCGCACCAAAGGGCAGACACGACGGTGCCGCCGGGCCCGGGGGCACGGCGGCACCGAAGGGTCGCTACCGAGAACCTACTCGAACTTCTGGCCCTTCTCCGCCTTCTCGACGAGCGAGGCGGGCGGCAGGAAGTGGTCGCCGTAACGCTCGGCGAGCTCCCGTGCCCTGGCCACGAAACCGGCGACGCCGCCCTCGTAGCCGTTGATGTACTGGATCACGCCACCGGTCCACGGCGGGAAGCCGATGCCCATGATCGAGCCGATGTTGGCGTCCGGCACCGAACGCAGCACGCCCTCGTCGAAGCACTTGACCGTCTCGAGGGCCTCCGCGAAGAGCATCCGCTCCTTCATGTCCTCGAACGGGATCTCGTGCCCCTCCTTGGTGAAGTGATCGTAGAGACCCGTCCACAGCCCGACACGCTTGCCGTCGGCGTAGGAGTAGAAGCCCGCGCCCGAGGACTTCCCCTTGCGGTCGAACTCCTCCACCATCCGGTCCATGATCGGTTCGGAGGCGTGCGCGTCCCAGGTGCCGCCCGCGGCGATGACCGCGGCCTGGGTCTCCTTGCGGATCTTCTGCGGCAGCGTCAGCGTCAGCTCGTCCAGCAGCTGCAGCGGCGGGGCCGGGTAGCCGGCCTGCGAGCCCGCCTGCTCGACCGATGCCGGGTTCACGCCCTCGGCGACCATCGCGACGGCCTCGTTGATGAAGGTGCCGATCACGCGGCTGGTGAAGAAGCCGCGCGAGTCGTTGACCACGATGGGCGTCTTCTTGATCTGCTGCGCGACGTCGAACGCCTTGGCCAGCGTCGCGTCGGACGTCTTCTCGCCGACGATGATCTCCAGCAGCGGCATCTTGTCGACCGGCGAGAAGAAGTGCAGGCCGATGAAGTCCTCCTGCCGCTGCACACCCTCGGCGAGCCCGGTGATCGGCAGCGTCGAGGTGTTCGAGCCGAGCACGGCGTCCGGCGCCACGATGTGCTCGATCTCCGCGAACACCTTGTGCTTCAGCTCGGTGCTCTCGAACACGGCCTCGATGACCAGGTCGCAGCCGGCCAGGTCCTCGGCGGTGGCCGTCGGCGTGATCCGCGCCAGTGTCTCGTCGGCCTTCTCACGCGTGACCTTGCCGCGGGACACGGCCTTGTCGAAGAGCTTGACCGAGTAGTCCTTGCCCTTCTGGGCCGCCTCGGCGGAGACGTCCTTGAGTACGACCTCCATGCCGCCGCGTGCGCAGACGTACGCGATGCCCGCGCCCATCATGCCGGCGCCGAGCACGCCCACCTTCTGTGCGGTGAACTTCTCGTAGCCGTCCGGCCGCGAGCCGCCGGAGTTGATGTGCTGCAGGTCGAAGAAGAACGCCTTGATCATGTTCTTCGCGACCTGGCCGGACAGCAGCTCCAGCAGGTACCGGGACTCGATCGTCAGCGCGGTGTCGATGTCGACCTGCGCGCCCTCGATCGCGGCGGACAGGATCGCCCGCGGCGCCGGCATGTTCGCGCCCTTGAGCTGCTTGCGCAGGTTCGCGGGGAACGCGGGCAGGTTGGCCGCGAACGCCGGGTGCGACGGCGAACCGCCGGGGATCTTGTAGCCCTTGACGTCCCACGGCTGCGCGGCCTCGGGGTTGGCCCTGATCCACTCCTTGGCCTTCGGCAGCAGCTCGTCCACTGTGGACACCACGTCGTGCACGAGGCCGATGTCCTTCGCCTGGGCCGGCTTGTACCGCTGGCCCTGCAGCAGCACGGAGAGCAGCGCGGTCTGGATGCCCAGCAGGCGGACGGTCCGCGTGACACCGCCGCCGCCCGGCAGCAGGCCCAGCGTCACCTCGGGCAGGCCGATCTGCGATCCCTTGACGTCCGCGGCGATCCGGTGGTGACAGGCGAGCGCGATCTCCAGGCCGCCGCCCAGCGCGGCGCCGTTGATGGCCGCGACCACCGGCTTGCCGAGGGTCTCCAGCCTGCGCAGCTGCGCCTTGATGCCCTGGATGAAGTCGAAGCCGTCCTTGGCCTGGTCCGGCTTCGCCTCGATCATGTCCTTGAGGTCACCGCCCGCGAAGAACGTCTTCTTCGCCGACGTGACCACCACGCCGGTGATCGAGTCCTTCTCGGACTCCAGCCGGTCGACGGCGGCGGCCATCGACTCCGCGTAGTCGCGGTTCATCGTGTTCGCCGACTGGTTGGGGTCGTCGAGGGTGAGGACGACGATCCCGTCGGCGTCGGCGTCCCAGCGGATGGTGTTCGTCATTGAGTGTGCTTCCTTACACGCGCTCGATGAGGGTCGCGACGCCCATGCCGCCGCCGATGCAGAGGGTGATCACGGCCCGGCGCGCCTGCCGGCGCTCCAGCTCGTCGACCATGGTGCCGAGGATCATCGCACCGGTCGCGCCGAGCGGGTGGCCCATGGCGATGGCACCGCCGTTGACGTTGAGCTTCTCGTCCGGGATGTGCAGCTTCTTCTGGTAGTTCAGCACGACGGAGGCGAACGCCTCGTTCAGCTCGAACAGGTCGATGTCCTCGACGGTGAGACCGGTGCGCGCGAGCAGCTTCTCGGTCGCCGGGATCGGACCGGTGAGCATGATCGTGGAGTCGGCGCCGGAGGTGGCGGTGGCGACGATGCGGGCGCGCGGCGTGAGGCCCATGTCCTTGCCGGCCTGCTCGGAGCCGACGAGCACCAGCGCGGCGCCGTCGACGATGCCGGAGGAGTTGCCCGCGTGGTGGACGTGGTCGATCTTCTCGACGTAGTGGTACTTCTGCAGCGCCACCGCGTCGAAGCCGCCCATGTCGCCGATCGCCGCGAACGACGGCGGCAGCTTGCCCAGCCCCTCGACGGTGGACTCGGGCCGCATGTGCTCGTCGTGGTCGAGGACCGGGATGCCGTTCTGGTCGACCACCGGGATGATCGAGTTCGCGAAGTAGCCGTTGCTCGTCGCCTTGGCCGCGAGCTGCTGGCTGCGCACCGCGTACGCGTCGACGTCCTCGCGCGAGAATCCCTCGATCGTGGCGATGAGGTCGGCGCCGATGCCCTGCGGCACGAAGTAGGTGTCGTAGGCGGTGGCCGGGTCCATGGCCCACGCGCCGCCGTCGGTGCCCATGCCGACCCGCGACATCGACTCGACGCCGCCGCCGATGACGACCTCGTCCCAGCCGGAGGCGACCTTCTGGGCGGCGATGTTGACGGCCTCGAGGCCCGACGCGCAGAAGCGGTTGAGCTGCACGCCCCCGACGGTGTCGGGCAGCCCGGCCGCGATGGCGGCGGTCTTCGCGATGTCGCTGCCCTGGTCGCCGATCGGGGTGACCACGCCGAGCAGCAGGTCGGAGACCCGGTCGACGTCCAGCGTGGGGTTGCGCTTGCGGAGCTCGTCGATCAGGCCGACGACGAGGGAGATCGGCTTGGTGCCGTGCAGCGACCCGGTCTTCTTACCCCGGCCGCGCGGGGTACGGATCGCGTCGTAGACGAATGCTTCGGTAGCCACGCTAGGGGTCCTCTCGAGTGCTAATGCTGATTAACATGTTGGCACCGATACCGGCGTTGTCAACGTCACGGACCCGATTAGGGGTGTGGCCCCTGCCTCAACTACAGCGATGCGCGAGCTGGCGGCGACCGTGCTAATCGGTGTTAACTTAGGATACGAGTTGGCGCGTTGCCAACAGGGCGGGCGGTCCACTAGTTTGCTCAGGAATGGCCCGTATGGAGGAACCGATCGTGGCGGACACTTCCCGATCGCCGGCGAGGCGGCCACGCAACCGCAAGGCACAGCTGGCCGAGGCGGCCGCGGAGCTGTTCCGCCAGAACGGGTACCACCAGGTCAGCGTCAACGACATCGCGCAGTCCGCCGGCGTCACCGGCCCGGCCGTCTACCGGCACTTCCGCGGCAAGCAGGACATCCTCGCGCACGTGCTGCTCTCGGGCATGGACACGTTCGGCCTGGTCACCGAGCAGGCGCTCGCGGCCGCTGGCACCCCGGCCGACCAGCTCGCCGCGCTGCTGCGGGCGGTCGCCGCGCTGGCCGTCGACCGACGAGAGATCACCGCCCTGTGGCGGTGGGAGGGCCGGCACCTCGCCGAGGCGGACCGCACCAAGATCCGCCACCGCAGCACCGAGCTGATCTCGCAGTGGACCATCGCACTGTGTGACGCACGCCCCACCCTCTCGGCCGCCGACGCCGAGCTGCTCGGCTGGGCGACGCTGTCGGTGTATGGGAGCGTGTCGGTACACCATGTGAACCCGTCCCGTCGCCGGTTCGAGGAGCTGCTCAGCCGGCTGGCGACCGCGGTCACCTCGTGGGAGTCGACGTCGCTGCCGGCCGTGCCCGACCCGGTGCCGGGTACGCTGCCGGGCAGGCAGCCGCAGCCGGGGGTCGCCGGCTCCCGGCGCGAGGAGCTGCTGACGGCCGCGCTCTCGCTGTTCCGGGAGCGCGGGTACGCGGCGGTGAGCATGGAGGACATCGGCGCGCGGGCGGGCATGGCCGGGCCGAGCATCTACCGGTACTTCCCCGGCAAGGCCGCGATCCTGGTGGCCGGCGGCTACCGGATGGCGAACCGGCTGACCGAGGACGCCGAGAAGGCGCTGGAACTGCCGCCCGGGGAGGCGCTGCGCTCGCTCGCCACCTCGTACGTGGACACGGTGCTCCGGTCGGACAACATCATGGCGAACTTCGTCAACGAGCTCGCGAACCTGCCGGACCGGGACCGCAGGGAGCTCGTCCGGCTGCAACGCGCCTACGTGGCCGAGTGGGTACGCCAACTGCGTGCGCAGTCCGAGCTCACCGAGCCGGAGGCGAAGGTCGTGGTGCACGCGGCGTTGACGATCGTCAACGACCTCGCCCGCACGCCCCGGCTGCTGACCAGGCCACAGATCGCGGCGGAGCTGGTCGAGCTGGCCGTGTCGGTGCTCAACGCTGGGAGGTAGGGGTCATGTCGACCGAGCTTCGGGCACCATTCGAGCTGGAGAAGAACGCGTTCGACCGGTGGCTGCTGGCCAGGGAGTGGCGGCGCAGGGACCTGAGCACGCCACCGCCCGGCCTGAAACCGGTGAGCGGCGACACGGGGTTCCCACTCGTGGGCCACGGCCTGGAGATGCTGCGGCTGGGCCTGAACTACGCGATGAAGCGGTACCACTCGCACGGGCCGGTCTCGTGGCTGAGCGCGTTCGGGGTCAAGATGGTGTCGGCGTCCGGGCCGGACGCGACGCAGGAGGTGCTCGCCAACCGGGACAAGGCGTTCTCGCAGCAGGGCTGGGAGTACTTCATCGGCCCGTTCTTCTACCGCGGGCTGATGCTGCTCGACTTCGAGGAGCACATGTACCACCGGCGGATCATGCAGCTGGCGTTCACCGCCGAGCGCCTGTCCGGGTACATGGCGCAGGTGGGTGACGTGGTCCGGGACAGCGTGACGTCGTGGTCGGCGCGGGACGGGTTCCCGATCTACCCCGCGCTGAAGCAGCTGACGCTGGACGTCGCGACCAAGATCTTCATGGCGTCCTCGCTCGGCGGCGAGTCGACCCGGCTGACCAGGGCGTTCGTGGACACGGTCCGCGCGGGGACGTCGCTGCTGCGTGTCCCGGTGCCGGGTGGCCGGTGGGCGGCCGGGCTGCACGGACGCAAGCTGCTGGAGGACTACTTCCGCGCCAGCCTGCCGGCGAAACGCGCGTCGGACTCCGACGACCTCTTCGCCGCGCTGTGCCACGCCCGCACCGACGACGGCGAGACGTTCTCCGACGACGACGTCGTGAACCACATGATCTTCCTGATGATGGCGGCACACGACACGTCGACCATCGCCACGTCCGCGCTCGTGTACTACCTGGGCAAGAACCCGGAGTGGCAGGACAGGGTGCGGGCGGAGTCACTGGCACTCGGCGACGAGCCGCTGTCGGTTCCCGCGCTGTCCGCGCTGCCCTCGCTGGACCTGGTGCTGAAGGAGTCCATGCGGCTCGTGGCGCCGGTCCCGTGGACGGTCCGCAAGACGGTCAAGGACACCGAGCTGCTCGGTCACCACCTGCCGAAGGGCGTGTACGTCACGACGCTGGCGTGGCTGAACCACATGCTGCCGGAGTACTGGACCGAGCCGCACCGGTTCGACCCGCTGCGTTTCTCCGAGGAACGCAGGGAGGACAAGTCGCACCGGTTCGCGTACATGCCGTTCGGCGGCGGGGTGCACAAGTGCATCGGCATGCACTTCGGCACCTACGAGGTGAAGACCATCGCCCACGAGCTGGTCCGCCGGTTCGAGTGGACGATCCCGCGGGACTACCACGTCCAGTGGGACCCGACGGCCCTGCCGATGCCGAAGGACGGCCTGCCGATCAGCATCAAGCGGCGATAATGCACCCCTTGGGAGCAAGCACCGATATTCCGCTTTTCGGACCCTAGGAGTGGGCGCTCCCTAGGCGAAAAGCGCCATGGCACCCCCGCGGAGCCGTACTTACGGTTGAGGACGGAATAGGCGGAAAACCGCCCAATTCATGCGAACGTTCCCAACGCGGCAGGAGCCGTGTCGATGATTCCTGCGCGAAAACCGTCGATCGGCGCCGGCTATGACCCGTTCGGCGCGCACCTGGACGACCCGTACTCCTTCCACGCGAGGGCTCGCCGCGAGGAGCCGGTCTTCTACTCGAACGTCTTCCAGGCCTGGGTGGTCACCAGGTACGACGACGTCCGCCACGTGCTCCTGCGTCCCGAGGTGTTCTCGTCGGCGAACGCGATCCGCTCGGTCAGCGCCACGTTCACCCCCGAATGCATGGCCGTGCTGGAGCGGGGCTACCCGAGCACACGCGGGCTGCTCAACACCGACGGCCCGGCACACGAGCGGCTGCGCACGCCGTTCCTCAAGGCACTCGGGAAAAAGCACGTGCGCCGCGTGGAACCATTCATCCGCGAACAGGTCGAGGCGCTCGTCGACGCGATACTGCCCGCCGGAAAAGCCGACATCGTGCACCAATATATCCATATCCTGCCTTTCCGGGTCCTCGCCCACGTGCTCGGGATCGACGAACCGGACTACGACCGCGTGAACAAGCTCAGCCGTGCCGCGTCGCGCATCTTCCGGGCGGGCAACCTGACACCGGACGAGCAGGTGACCACCGCGCGGCTGATGGTCGAACTGCACCGCACGGTGGTGGGCTACGCCAGGGCGCGGCGAACCGACCCGCGCGACGACCTCATCAGCGCGGTCACGGCGGAGCTGGCGCCGGGTGAGGCACCGCTCACCTTCGAGCAGGAGTCCGATCTGGCCTGGTGCCTGCCGGGGGTCATCAGCTCCGCGAACTCGGTGGAGGCGATCCTGGGCACGGGCATGTACTACCTCCTCGCCAACCACGACCAGTGGGACACGCTGGTGGCCCGCCCGGATTTGATCGACAACGCGATCGAGGAGATCGCCCGTTACGACCCGCCCGCCCAGACGTTCGCCCGCATCACCACCCGCCCGGTCACCCTCGCCGGCGTGGACCTGCCGGCGGGCGCGGAGGTGATGGTGGCCTTCGGGTCGGCGAACCACGACGAGGCGCTGGCCGACCG